>Ga0114993_10003181_pt1 | contig 17319 bp, 19 predicted proteins | sample ArcticOcean_MG_C_FD_87042 | JGI IMG/M metagenome (GOLD analysis project Ga0114993, IMG submission 87042) | Marine microbial communities from western Arctic Ocean - ArcticOcean_MG_CB2_150 | ecosystem: Environmental > Aquatic > Marine > Oceanic | place: Arctic Ocean: Canada Basin | collected...
GTAATGATGCCAGCACGCGGCATTGATGCGGAATGTCATCGGGATGTAGTCCGGTCGCTCAAAACGCACCGCCCTGACAAAGTTATCGCGTTTAGTCATGTGCGTTCTTTCTTATGCCCAACGTCAAGGTCACCGAGGCGGAGGCGCGTCAGCGTCGTTCCGCACTCGGTGCACCGATGTCGTTGGCGTAGTGTGCTCTTGGTAATATAGGCTGCGAATCCTGAGTTCGTTTCGTTGTCCACACTTGGGAAAGTGTGGACACTGCAGAGTACGCACGTTACGTGCGTTTTCGTCTTCTTGTCTTCGTTGATTCGCTTTGGCGTGTCCAGTCCGGCGTTTTCGGGTCATCCACAATCTCCGTGGATGTCATCCAGTGGCGAGAGTGCAAAAAAGGTATGGGAAATCGATCCACTTGAGTGTCCCAATTCCGACATCGAGATTCAATAATCAACTGTTTCTTCCACTTTCAAAAAGCTCAGATATCTGTTCTTCAGTAAATCCAGCATCAAATATCTTAATATCTGATATGCTTCCTGAAAAATAGCTAAAATGATTCTGTTTGTCCGCGCATCCAACAGTCATCCATCTTTCAGAATCATTTGGCAACAGCTTAATCCGATATTCATCAGTATCCAGCAATTTTTCTTCGAGTGCCAATTTCTGTTTTTTTCCATTGATAAATATCTTGATCAGATCGTCTTTCAGAGCAACAGCAACGTGATTCCAGCCATCCCCTAGCTCACTCTCACTTCTGATATACTTATTCACACCAATAATAGAAGGATTGGAACCTTCACTAGGCTGAGTGCCTTTTTGATACCAATAGAAACTAGGACTTCTATCCTCTACAATAAAGTAATATGCCACTGATTTCTCCAAAATAACCCCCATCCCCATTGAATCAGGATCCAGTTTTACCCAGGCAGACAAGGTGATCTCCTTATTCTCTGCAAGATTCATAGTTGGATCATATTCTGCAATAAGACATTGATCTTTCCCATTAAATGTGACGTGATCAGATTCAATAGAAGGAGATCTATTTAGAGTCTTCAATGAAATGGTGTGGATCCCCTCTCCATCTATCAGCTTCAGGCTCCATATTTCAGATGTTGAATGCATAGTTATATTCTCTTTTTATCGATTCGGCACACTTTGCTGAATTGCCAAGTTCGAACCGTTAATTGACGTTAATTCACGGTTGCCATTCCAGTGACAACGTCGTGGTCACGCTTCGCTTGACGCGACCGCGGCAAGCGAAGCGTGCACCAATTTGTTCGCATTCCAATGGTCTTCACAGCCATCCTGTCATCTGGAGGCCTGCTATTGGAAGCAAGATAAGGACTGATAGCAGTGCTGCCAAAACTATTCTAAAAGTTACAGGGCGAAGTTGCGTCATAGGAGGCACCAATGCGATTATCCCGCCGATGAATCCTCCCGCTAACGTATAGCACACAAGCGGGGCTAGGCAGTGAACGAACGTTGATTCGCCGAGCCGTAAGATTTCTGCAAACAAGAAGAGGCACCCCACTTCAGGCCAAGAATAGGATGGCCAGCCGAACAAGACCGCTGCAGTGAATCGCAGTGTCATCACGCACGCGGCGATGATCGCACCGTCACGGATTGCTGTCTTTATGCTCATATCTTTCCTATGCGAACGCGCGCATCTGCGACGCGCCCTTAGGCGCGCTCGTAGCATGCGCCAGGTTGTCGTTGCGTCGCCCGGAAGAACCGGTTCTTATTCTTCGTTCCGCAGATTACGAGGGGCCTGTCCCCAAGAATTCCAAGAATTCCCCTCAGTGATTTACGAGCGGAGCGAGATTCCGGGTAATCGTACACGGTGTACTATTCTGCCCCGAACCGAGCGTTACATTCTGCCCGCACTATCATCGCTCAATCGGTGTGAATGACAACGCGGTTCGACTTGACATGGTGATGTAATCCGGCAGCCTTACAGAAGTAGCGAATGACTTCACTCGGCGGCACGTTGTCGAGTTCTATAGTCACTTTGTATTTACTGCCATCTTTGAGTTCACCAACATCCAAATTGACCCCGCATTTGTCCTTTACGATGTCGGCAAATTCATCTGGCATCGTTTCGTGGAACGCGATGTGGTTTACGTAAACTTTTTTTAGGTACTGACGTAACCTGGCATCGGCTCCGACCTGCGATTCGACCGGCTTTTCTTCATCATACGATAAAGGACGGGGAGGCTGGATTAGCGGGATTGCTTTCACCCACTCGAGGTTCTCACCATTCCAGCGGAATCTGACCCCATGATGCTCGAGGCAAACCTGATATTCATGGACGGTCACTAAATCTTGATCGGCCCACGGCTTCTTCTTGATCGATTTGGACAACGGACGCCGCCCATCCAGTGAGACCAAGTATAGGATCATGGTAGAGCGCGGATCATCAAGACAGCACCCGGGTGATCCGGATCTTCAATGCTTCCGGAAAGTCGTGCACCTCTATTACGTCGACACCCTTACTGTCACAGAACATCAGAAACTCCGGCGTATACGCGAGCGTCATCGGTTCATGTAAACTGACCTCTAACCAGTATTTTCGGGTGACCTCTATGCGGGCGCCGGGGTCACCGTCGAGGTAGTAGTAAGTATTCGCCGAGGCCGGAATGGACCACAGTATAATGACGATGATAATTGAATTGCGCATGATCGAGGATTTGGTTGTCATCGTGTCGCTAATCTTCGCACTTTCCCATAGTCCCAACAGTCAAAACGTAGGTGCTCCCGGAAAAACTCAGCCGCCCGCGATAGCGGGTTGGGCTGATGCGGCATTTTCGCCATCTGCGCCTCATCTGTCCAGTCCGTGATCCGGGTGGCGTCGGTCGTGCTTCACTGTAAGGACTTCGATACGGTCGTTCACTACACGGTAGAAAACGCCGTACGGGAACCGGCTCAGACGGCGGAAACGAATATCGCGACGAATGACACGATGTTGGTTCGGTGCCCTGACGATTGCGGCAATGCAGACATCAAGCCGCTCAAGAAAATCAGCGCCAAGCCGGGGTCTTTTCCGGCGTAATGCTTGGCGGTCTCCACGACCTCGGCCATCGCTTCCCTGTGGTAGGTGACGCTCACCGAATCGCCGAACGCGCCGCTCGCATCACCTCAGCGTGACTGACGGTTGTCGCCTCGCCAGAGTCGATTTCGGCCGCTCTACGAATCGCCACATCTACGGCCTCTTCGTCAACCTCGAGACTATCCCAGAGAGCTTCGGCGAGATCAGCTCTTGCCTCGGCGGGCAGCGCCAGTACGCTTTGTTTCAATTCTGCTAGTTCTGTTTCCATGGTGTAAGATAGTTTCGTTGCCCGCATCCGGCAAGACCAACGACTAAGCTCAGCGGCGCGGCTTGTCCGCGTCCGCTGGAGCGCCTTGTTCGGCATTGGTTTCCTGTGGCTGCGCGACAATAGAGCCTTCGAACGCAATCCGTGAATCGTCTACATTTACGAGTTCGTGCAGCTCGTAAACATTGCAATATCCGTATCCGTAAAGGTTAACGTATGTCGGTATGTTCAGCGCCATCATGAGCGGCTTTGCCTGCGCCGCAAATTGTGTGGCTGGAGTTACGCGTGGCCTAGCTATCGGCATGGCGACTATGGCGACTTTGGAGGCGAAATCTCTCTGGTTGCCTTCGAAATTGTTGTTGCAGTAGATGAGAACGGAAGTCTTGAAGGTAGGAATAATTTTGCGCAGATTATCCTGAGTGAAGTCGGAAAAACTCAGGTGCCTTGCACCCTTGACATGAATGCGCTTGAAGCGGAAATCCGAGCGAGTATCAAGAACGACAACTCCAGGCTCCTTACTCATTTTCAGGAATGTATTAAGATTAACCAAGCGCTGTTCCCTGTGGGCCTCAACGCTGGCAACAAGGCTCTTGAAGTCATTGAAGCTGACTTTCGCCTTGGGGTAGTTCTTGTCTTGGGCCAATGCTGTGCCGGCCACGAGTAGCATGGCCGATGCTGTTACCAGTCCCGCTCTCATCATCACTTCTTTCACTGGACGCTTGCTCTTCTTCATCATGCTTTCTCCTTCTGCCGAACGTGCACATGAGCCACATGGTGGAGCGGTAGCGAAACCACGTTGGGCTCGATGCTATGGTTGGGGCTGCTTATTTTTCTGGCAACTCCCCTTTCTTCTCCACCTTACCCGTTTGTGCGTCAACTGTCACCCCCCAGCCCCCACCTAATGGATTGCTGTAGCTCACTCCCCACTTCAAAGATCCGTTCTCATGGCTGCTGCTCACTGACAAGTATTTCTCGTGGAGATTCTTTTCATATGGAATGTCCATTTCACGATAAGCGATGACAACAGCGCTATCCCAGTCGTCGTCGCCGGTTTTTTGAGCAGCTGGGAAAATGCCCCGACTTGCTGATCAGGCAATGCATGACCATTGACACCGCGATCCTCGGTCTCTGTGCCCTTTGGGGAAGTTTCTTCACACGCGGACAAACCAATCAACAAGATTATCGCAAAACAACGATAGGTCATCATTTCCCCCAACGTGGAGATCTGCCGCTTGTCGGCAGTATATCGTGCTGGCGTTCCTGCATGTCGGCAGCCGGACCGTGTTCGTAACCAAGATCTCTTCTGAGCAGGCCTTTTCTGAGCATTCTTGTCCCGGTCATGCCGGCGCTCGCAGAAGTATTATTCATCTTCGTGTGAGGCCGAAACGTCGGCATAACCATGTTCATCAACTCTGACAGCAAAGCTTATCGGGCGGCAGCACACTTCACAATCTTCGATATAGCTTTGCGAAGAGATAGAGCAATCGATGAGAATTTCAATTGTTTCGCCGCAATAAGGGCAAGGGATAGACCTGGCATCGACTTCATTCAGCATTTTGTCGCCGTCTCATTATTCTGCCAAACCTTATGCAGCAAGGGGAAGGGAGGTCTTAGGCGTAGATTCTTCTAATTTTTGGCCATGCTATGCTTGCGCCTTTTCCAGCGCTTCCAGGCGCTTGTCGATTTGATTGAGCATGTGGATAATAAATGTGCGTTTTCTTGGCATCAATGCCGACCGGGCTGTTATCACTGTGAATTAGCTCGGCGATTTCGTTATAGGTTTCTTCGCTGATATCCATGGGGTCTGCCTCTCATTTGTTAGGGTCTCGATCAAGGCGCCGAACGCTGGCGTCACCGAGGCGGGCGGCGCTTAGCGCCGTTCCGCATTCGGTGGAACGATCTGGTTGTCGTTTCGCTGCTACTATAGGTTGCGAATTCCACACAACGCTCTTCTTCCATTCTTTGTAAGGGGACTGTCCCTTGCGCCGTCCCCTTGAGCCGTCCCTCTACTTACCGTGTTAATCATCGTGTGGCCTCCGACCGGCTGACTATACTGAGTCATCTATATTGATTCGAACGTATGGCTTTATGCTTACGCACCCGAAGCTTTCAAGTGTTGAATCTTCTTCATCCGCCTTGAGTCGGCAGTCTCAAAAAGCCGGTCGGAGATGAGTCGTCCCGTTTTCCGCGACCACTTTTCTGCATATTCCTTGTTGAATTCCGCGATGCTGTCGATTTCACTTTGTGTGCGGGGCCTCGTGCGCATCATCCAGGCCATCTGCCGGCGGTTCTCACCCCCACCCCATGATGAATGCAAGATTCTCGTATGAAAAGCGATGACATCGCCCTTGTCCGCCGCCAGGTCGAATCGCCCCGGAATGTCAGGCGTCGAATAACCCAGTACGTCTTGGTCCGGCTGCTTTTCAATGTCTCTAAAATGACGAGGCCAAAGGTGGCTGCCGGGGATGAAGCTTAAGCACCCCTTGCCAGGCGCTACATCGTCCAAATAAAACGTCAACTTGGCCTCAATCGCAGGGCCGGGCGAGTCGACATCGGAATCCCAGTCAGTATCGGCGTCGTTTGGCCATACAAGGTCGCGGTGCCAATTGGTATCACCATTGTGTATCTGCCCATCAGAACTACCAAAGAAGATACAGTCCTCCCCCATGAGATCTTCGGCGATACTCGCCAGGTTGGGGTGGTCCAGCATATTATAGAAATAGGGGTCCGCCTCGATCAGCGGAATAATCACCCGGTGACCATTTGGAAATATGCGCGCACCGTTGTCGGATTCATCACCTTGCGTTTCACCCGCTTCAATGATCTTGTCAAATCGCCAGGAGTACTCGTCAACTTCCTGAGGCGTGAGCGCACCGGGCACCTTGAGAAACCCAAGAACACGAAAATGAGCCTTTTGTTCATCGGACAGCATCCTTAATCCCCTCCCTACTCTCGCTAGTGTTTTTGTCTCGTTTCTTGTGTTTCTTGAATGAATTTAAGTCCGCAAGCATACAAATGTTTTCCCGTGAAGTCACGGGTATCGACGCATTGCATTTGCGGCACCACATTTCAGTAGAAACATTATGACACGCTGAACGTTAAAGGTGACTCACGCGCGGTAGCGCGTTGAGTCCACCGCCTTGTTCGGCTTTCTTGAATGTGTAGTAGCTGGATCCGGCGCCAGAAAAGTGAGGCGTTAAATCCTCGTAACAAACAAAGCCCAATTCTCGAAGAACGTCCATCACTTGCTGGCTAGACCAATGTCTGATCTGAAACTCATCCCCATAATGCGTTGGGTTGCCATCATCGTCTCTCACAACCAGGTCTTCCCGGTAGATGTAGATGCTACCGTTTTGGCGAGTTACGGTGACCGTGCGCTCAAAAGAAGGATCGCGCCTCGAATACCCGCGGAATATCGCATCAGCTGGAATGTCGAGAAGCAGCATTCCACCCGGCCGAAGTGCCCCGTAAGCTGCGACCAAGGACTTCTTCAGAGAATCTTCATCGAGTAAATACAGAATCACCGTGAACACGCACAGAGCCACATCAAACTTACCTTCGCACCGAAAATCCTCCATTCTTGCACAGACATTCGTTATTGAGTTGTCCGGATCCTTTCCCTTCAACTGAATGAGCATCTCCTGACAAGGCTCAACCGCAGTCACAGCATATCCCTTTCGCGATAGCGGAATGGACAGACGGCCCGTCCCTGCTCCAAAATCTACGATCCTGGCAGGGGACGGGAACCTGTTGGCGATCAAATCAACAGTCGCATCAGTCAAGCAATTGTAGAAGTCGCCGAACGAACGTTGATAGGCGATGTCGTAAACCTCCGCCCATGATGAGTGTGGTTGGTCGGTCATAGGCAAAGTATGCCTCTCCTTGGAAATAACGCCACAATACGATCAATCAACACTTGGTTTCCAATGATCCCTTGGGTGTCAGCCATCATGAGGGTGGCTCCGAGCAAACCGGGTAGGCATCCGCATCGGAGAAGGAATGAAATGTCGCTTAGCGTAATTGGAACCTCGTGCGTGTCGGTCTGGATTGAACTTTGGCCAGCGATTGTATCCTATGTGTGGGGCGTTCGATCTGTGGGCAAGAATCATCTCGACCTCTTTGGTTGAAAGTTCGGCCTCCGTCGCATCTTGCGACTCCCATAGGATCTGCTTTCGTACGGTATAATCCAATTGTTGATCTGCGGGAAGATTGCGAAAGTCAGCATTGACCAAATCTATATCGGGAGAGCAAAAATAACGAGAACTGCCCACGCTATCCTTCCCTACGTATATTGTCCCAGTAGGGTATGTGATTTTGTAAATCTGTTTCATCTCATCGAACGATGAGGCACCGAGGCGGCCGCGCCGTAGTGCGTTCCGCATTCGTGTGGACCGACCCGGTTGTCGTCGTGCTGCCCACAGCTATTCGACTAGATGGTCGAGCACAAGGTTGACACGAATGTCGCCGGGGCTTCTGTCTTCGTCAACAGATACGGGGTGCAGCAGACGAAATTCCACTGGTATCAGACAGGGCGAGCTGCCGGGCAACGCATCACACATGCTGATAACCTCGTCAATGTCACTTTCCAGTACGACGCTGAATCGATAGTAGCGTATGCCATCCTGCGTAACCGGTTCCAAAGGCGGCAGCGAGATATCGGAAACGCGATGTATCCTCGCATCAGCCAGTTCCCTTACCACCTGCTTGAGAGCCCCGTGCAGGTGGACTGCACGGGAATCCCCAGCAGAATCTGAATATGATTCAAACCGCAGCGTCGTAATCACGTTCTCGCCAAGTCGGATATTTTCGTTGCGCATCATGTTCTCCATTACCATTCCTCTCATGCGACAATACTCCCGCCCACGGTTCCGGGCTCAACGACAACATCCCATCATTAATGGCGATCGCGTCGCAGTCCGGTTTGGCTCTTCGGGAATTGGAGGTGTCAAGCACGCGCTCAAAGGCCGACTGAACGCTTGCATCGAGTTCTATAGATGCAATATCCCGATCGCGACGAAAGCGCGCGTCACTCGCGCAGCCGCTGCTTATCCCGAGCACCGCAATCATCAAAGAAACGTGTGAAATTATCTTCATCATAAGTGCTGGGTGAGTGACGGCGGTATATCCGCCGTCACACGACTCGTTGGGGCACGTTATTCTCAATCCGTATTGTCACGCTCTTCTCGTCCACCGTCCCGACTCTCTTCGAGGTCGGGACGGTGGACGATTTCTACGGCTGCTATTCGGTGCTAACTCGCGCTTCAACTGGCGCATGCGCTGCTTGTCTAACCTCCTCGGCGGTGAAGGCTCGCGAGAAGAAAGTGACGCCATAGACCTCTCCCTCCCAGGTCCGATCGCCTCCCGTCTCGTTGCCCACCAGGAGCGGCATGGTGTGGTCCCACGTGCTCAGATCACCGGGCACGGCGAGTGACGTGACGGGGGTCCCGTCGACATAGAGCGTGTGCGTCTCTGCTTTCCGAACGAAAACGAGATGCTGCCGCTCGCCAGTCAGCACACCCGCCTGTGTATGGAGCGCGGGATTGGTCCCGTTGATGCTCGTCTCGGTGGTCCGAAGGCGGACCACAAAACGGTCCTCTGCCTGGCCCAGCGTGAGGTTGCGAGTGCCTGCCCCCTCGGAGATCTTGTCAAGTCTCGCCGGACCGGCCTGAGTGAGATTCGTGGGTCGCATCACGACTTGCAGGGGGAGGTCTCCCGCTTTAGAGAGTGCGGTACTGAGTGCGGTGCATGCTTCACCGGTGGAGAGATACGCCCCTCCCGACAGGCGGATTCCGCGCCCCTTTTCGAGCGTGAAAATGTTGCCTGCCTGTGCCGCCAGGGGGTGATGCGCGTCGCCTTCCCAGGGAAGCGTGTACCCCTCCACGAGCCTATCCTCCAGGATCCCGGGAAACGTCTTCCAAGGCTTGACCAAAAACGCTTCGATCTCGTCCATACGGCCATTCACCTGGTCGCGTGCAGCGCTCTGGCTCGTTGTGTGCTGCGCCAGGGATGCCTCGATCTCCTTCTTGACAGCCGCCAGCTGTTCGCCTGCAGCGCTCTGCCTCTTCGCCTGCTCCGCCAGGGATGCGGCGATCTCCTTTTTGATAGCCGCCAGTTGGTCGACTGCAGCGCTCTGCTGTCCCTTCGTCTGCTCCGCCAGGGATGCCGCAACCGCCTTCCTGACATCCACCAGATCGTTCTCCCGCACCTTCTGCGCATCGGACAGGGACTGCACGGACTCGCGCAATGCGCCGAGCTCGGTGCGCAACAATCGGGTCTCGTCGCGGGCGCGGCCCAGACTGGTACGCAGGTTTGCAATCACCACCTCGCCGCTGCCGGACTGCGCGACACGGATCATTTTGTCGACCTCGCTTTCGCCGATCTGTTTCGTGCCGTCGGTCCAAACGACCTCGTACTGCACCTTGCCTCCATGCGCACCGAGGCCGAAGTGGAGGGTGGGATCATTCTGATTGCCTTGCCCCACCCCGCCGCCCTCAACTTGGCGGGAGAGAATCTTGTCGCCGAGCTTGATGTGGACTCTGGCGCCGATCGCGGATCTGTTGACGGTCATGCCGTTGCCCTCCAAGCGGATCTTCAGCCAGTGGTTGTCGTTCCCCTTGTTCATGAAGAGCTTACCATCCGTCACCAGGTCCAGGTCCCCGTCACTGTCGACATCGCCCCAGGCGGCCTGGTATGTTGAGCCGATGCGCGGAATCCCTTCAACGCCCGTGACATCGGTGAACGTCCAATCACCGTTATTCCGATAGAGCCGCGCCGCGTTATGCCCGTAAACCGTCGTAAAGAACAGGTCGATGTCGCCGTCGTTGTCATAGTCTCCGAGCGTCGGCGAGGCATAGGATTCCTGGAAGGCCACGCCGCACTGGCCTTTGTCCGCGAATTTATACCCTTTCTCGGGACCGAGATTGTGCAGGAAACGCGACTGCGGCTGGCCGGGGTGCGCGAAGTTTCCGGCGAAAATATCGAAGTAGCCGTCGTTGTCGACATCGCCCCAGCAGGCACCGACCGAGTGGCCGCTGCCGCCGGTTGCACCAAAGGGGCCAGCCTGGTTTGTTGCCCCACCTTTGCCGTCGCTGACCCACAGGGAATTGGCAGCCAGCCAGTAGTTGGACACGTAGAAGTCGATGTCGTTATCTTCGTCAAAATCACAGCCGACGACGCTGCGGGCGTAGGCGCCGCCCGCCTCCAGGACAAGCTCCCATTTATTTTCGTGATTCGGATTCTGCCGCCATAAGGTGTCCTTATTGCCGACACCGGCGCAGTAATAAATGTCGAGCAGACCGTCGTTGTCGATGTCGCCGAGGCTCGCGGCATTACATTCTCCGCCGAACGGCCCGGGCGGACCCAAGCCGCGCGTGTAACCGCCCTCGCCATCACCGAGCATCACGACGCCGCTGCCATTGGCCCGTACCTGATCGAGGTGGCCGTCGTTGTTTAAGTCACCCCACATAACCAAGCCGGCGCCGCTGCCGATTTTCTTGTAGGCCTTGCCTTCGAGGTTCACAAAGAGCATGTCGTATGTAATCAGATCGACGTGTCCGTCATTGTTAAAATCGCCGAAAGCCGCCTTGGTATCGCCGATGTCATCCACGCCGGTGAACGACTTTGTCTTATCCTCAAACGCACCAGCCTGTGCGAACCCCGGCAACAACAGGCCCCCTGCAACGACGGCGATTTTAAGTAAAGCGATCGAGCGGATTCCCACATATACGTTTACTGTCAACATCTGAGAGTCCCCTTCTTGGGTTGTTGAATTTCATCCATGGAGCGGCTGTTTACTTCAAAATCAGATAGAGCACAACGTCGTCAGGCAACAGTTTTTGAACGCACAACTTGTCGGCCAATCCGAACGAAACCCACTCAGTGCGTCACGAAAATGCCCAAAAGTCACAAGGCAGGCTCACCGTCCAGGAATCCAAGTGAGGCGAGGAACCGATCCGTCTCAATGACACTCGCTTTGTAGTTCTCATAATGTTCAAAATTAAAAAAGCCGTGCCCGACCCCATCGTAGAGATGTAGATCGCAGCGGCAACCCTGATCGTTCATCAGTTGCTTGTATTTTTCAGCGGTTGTCGTGGGAATCAGGTCGTCTTCCGTTCCGAGGAAGACGATGGTTGGTGGCGTAGCATTATCAATATTGTGCATCGGTGAAATGTCCTGCCAATATTCCATCATCCGTTCATGACCGTATCCGCCGGGCCCATTGTCGAATACCGGGTTGAACAGTACCAGCGCATCCGGCCGGCAACTGACACTCCTGTCCTCACCTTCTTCCTCAAAGCATTTTACGGTTGCAGCGGCAGCGGCAATATGCCCACCGGCCGATCCACCGGCAGCCACTATCCTTTCGGGATCGATGCAAAAGTCGTCGGCGTGATGTCGCAACCATCTGATCACGGACTTGGCGTCTTTCACGCTTTCCCGGGTTGAACTGCCGTGCCGGACCGTGACGCGATACTCCGCAGATATGCCTACCATACCGCGGCCAGCAAAGTATTCGGCCTGCGGGTAGTACTGAGTCGGCGTTCCGTCATTCCAGCCACCTCCGAAAAAGAACACGATCGCCGGACGCTTTTCCGTCGGGCTCTGCGACCCGGGCATAAAAACATGGAGCTTGAGCTCGGCCGGACCAAACTCGTCGCTGGCCACAGTCTTGTAGGTCAGAATCTTGTCAGGCTCGAATTGTGGCATATGGGATGACTCAGTGGATCTCGAGCGCGAAGTCGCCGTGGCATGCTGGAGACGTAGACGGCGTACTAATGCGGAGGGCGTCGTCCTGCTTCAATAGAGCGTACTATACGCTGCCACATTTTTTCATCCAACCGCTTGCAATGTGTAGTATATAGTATACAGTACACATTATGAGTTTTGGTAGCCATGTTCGTTTGAGCCGAGAGGCTCGCTTGAAATCGGATCGCAGCTATTCCGTTCGCCAGGTGGCGGCACGGATTGGCGTCGAGCCTTCCTACCTCAGCAAAGTGGAAAGAGATGAGCAACCACCGCCATCAGAGCAGAAAATTCGTCGTCTTGCTGAAGAGCTCGATGAGGATGTCGATGTGCTCCTCGCGATGGCCGGCAAGGTGAGTGAAGATCTACGCCACACAATAATTAAACGTCCTCAACTTTTCGCGGAAATGATTCGAGAATTGCAGGACATGCCGGACCACGCGGTGCTTCGTCTCGTGCGCGAGGTTCGCGATGGTGACTGGTAACTAAGGAGGAAGAGTTATGATCGAGTTAAGAGAAGACAGTCTGCACATTTCATTTCCCGAAGTTCATCCCGACGCCAGCATGTCGGTGGAATTCCAGCGAACCCTACGGATCCCCGACGACGGTAAAACCTATCCGTTGCCGGCTGGGTTGGGCGCTTTTCCCTGCCAGCACATCGACGATCACGTCCAGACAGTGCCGACAAACTGGCTGAAACGCGGGGGCATAATGCTGCCGATGTATCAATCAGAAGCAATGTGGATCAATTTCTCTGGCAGCTATATTTCTGACCGGGAAACCTGCTATCCATTTGCAATGAAAATTGCCGCCGGAAAAATCAATGCCGTAACCGGCAAACAATATAAGAACAAACTCAAAAAAGCGCCTCAGGACTATGTAGTCGTCCCTGAACAACCGTGGCTGGATGGCTATTGCGTTGAACGGGGGCTAATTCGCCAATTCGTAGCCATGCCGCTCGGCGATGGTTACTCAGCCGAAGAGCAAATCACCGGCGAAGGGGAGCACGGGGGTCTTCAGATCATTGTGTATCCCATGAAGCGAGAAGTGTTCGAGCAACGCTTTCCCAAGATCCAGCACCAGGAGCTTCGCGACGAGTCAATGTTGCTTCACTCACCCATGCAGAACGTTTACTCTTGTGACGCAACTCCGGACATGGGACTCGCGCCCGGCGGCAGAATGAAACAAGAAATCTATGATGACCCGTTTGATTTTTCTGACTGGGACCAGGCAAACGCCAGTCGGTGCTTTGTTCACCTCGCCAACTCGCTGGTATGGCGGCAAATCACCGGCGAAGACGCCCCCACCGTTCCGCCGACCTCTAAAGAGTACGCCAACAGCGATCTGCCGTGGTTCGACTACTACGGTGAAGCAACGGCGGTGGAGGGATCAAAGATCTTGAACAACCTCAAAAGCGTTGCGACGCTCGGAAAGCAGGCCGGGAAGAACCCACTTCCGGAAAACCAATCCGTCACGGTCGATGACATCCAGCTGATTCGTAGCAGACTATCGGAAGACGAAGTGCGCGACAGTCAGTTTTAGTCGCGCACCAGTTGCCATCACCTCGGCGGCGATCTCGGAGTTCACCATTGGCACGTGCGGACAGAATCAAGTTTGGCATCGGCGACTGGGCGGCAGATCATTCAATGCACAACAAGTTGGTGCATTCCGTCATTCCTGTTGCTGGATCAGCGTGTTTTCCCATATCGTAATCTCACCGGGCCGCGCCGGGAGTTGGGGTGGTGCCTGCATCCCATCCAGCGAAAGATTGCCGGTAACCAGGTCCAGATCACCGTCGCCGTCATAATCTGCAATATCGACCGTCACATGATCGCCGTGCATTTTCTCAATCGTGTGGTACTCGAAAACCAGCGGCGCCGTCTGCTCGAGCCAGATAATCGAACTGAGCCGGAGCAGGTCCCTGGCATTGTAGAGGTCGAAGTGCGGCGTGTCCCGACGCGCGCTTGGCCCCTCGTTACTGACCGGGAGCCAGGCAACCGCGACGATGTCCTGGTCACCGTCGTTGTCGAGATCCGCCGCGGCAACGCCATAGGCGCCGGGGAACGCCGTCAGGACGTGCGCTTCAAACGGGAAACTGCCACGGTTCTCAAGCAGCCGCACGCCGTGTTGCGGCTTAAGCAGCTCGATGTCGGTCGAGTCGCCGTTGGTCACCAGGATGTCGATGTCTCCGTCGCCATCGATATCGGCGACCTGCATACCGCTGAATCCGAAGTCGGGATTGCGCGCCTCATACACCAGTGTGCCGCTGAAATTTCCATCGCCTTCGTTCAGGAAAGCGACCACATCTTCATAAGCCTGGCTGAACAATGCAATGATATCCGTCAGCCCATCGCCGTTGAGATCGGTGAGCTGTAAACGCATTGCGCCGGTGCGCCGATCAAGCTTCCGTCGCCTGAACTCCGGCCGGGAAAAATCCACGGTCCGGTTTTCGAAATACAGCAGTTCTCCCGCCTCGGTCCAGCCAAACACTGCAACGACCAGATCGACGTCTCCGTCGCCATCCATATCCGCTGCCCGGAGGTCGGCGACACGCCCGAGGTCCTGTGCCAGTATAATTGGTTCGTAAACGGCTGTCTCCGGGACGTACCGCAGCCACACAACCTGACCGATCCGCTCATTCGACGGCTCGAACCTGCCGAGGTTGGCAACGACGAAATCCCGGTGACCATCCCTATCCAGGTCGACAGGCTCGACGTGCGCCGGGGCACTGATGTTCGCCAGGACCTCCCGCCCAGGCGCCGGGCCTGCGACCTGGAACACACTTATATTTCCGGCCCGCAAATCGGCGACCAGGACATCGGGCAACTGTCCAGAGTAGCGGATGAAAGTAGTTTGCGAGACACCATGCATGGATGACTTACCGCCAAAATCGTGGCGCGAAAAACGAACATTAGACGGCGGTCCCTCAGGCTTGATCTCCGGCCGCGGAAGTTCCTCGGGCGCCAATCTGACAAACCAGGCTTCGACAGCACGGCGGTCGGGCATGACACCTGAGCGCGCGAGCTCAGGCAACTGCAAGCCGACAAACCGATACATCCGGTCGACCACGGCAGGCCACACGATTTTCGGCATCACCGACGGCTCCGCAAAAACATGACAAGTCGAACAAAAACGGCGTATGTCGTTTTCGGTGATGCTTTTTCTGGACGGCGTCCCGGAATCTGCCTGCTGTCCCCTGCGCTCCGGCGGTGGAAGGGCATCCCCAGCCGATTGTCTCAGAATCAGCCAACCGACCAGCGCTGCGGTCACGAGCCCCGCAGTGACGAACACGGGCAACTTCGATCTTCGGCTTTTCCGCCTGGACATAATCAACTCCTATATGTACGCTTAATCGCTCCGGCTCCCACGCTTAAACCACGCAATTAAGAGTATGATCACGACGAGAGATTGCGAGTCGGATTAAAAGACGAGGGGAAGCTTGCGGCCACCGGAGATGGCCAAGACTAATCAATGCAACTGTCTTTGCGAAGTGGCCGTTAGTGGCCGACCCTGTCCTCGTAGCCGTCATACTCGACCATCCACAAACGCTCCATTTCGGCAATGTCGGCGGCCGAGACAGGTTTTTTCCAGGGCGAGTGCGGTGCGGTCGTGCTTTCAATAAATTCGGCGTGCAAATCGGCGAAGGCAACATTGAAGCCGAGACCGTCGTGGCGCGCATAGCTGATGGCTCCGGTACCAGCATATGAGATATAGGGCTCCTTCGTCATCGGATACGGCCCCCGTTCATAGTTGCAACCCGGCCAGGTATTGGCGAATTCCCACCTGGCACCCGCGACCGCGGTGTAGTGCGTTTCGCAAAGCAGTACTTTCTCCCCGGGATTCTCGGTCCGGTTGATTCTTATGTAGTTAAGTTCTCTGTTTTCTGTCATAGGGCCGTTACCTTTGGCATTGGTAAAAAAATAATTTAGTGAATAGGACGGCTGTCGTCGGTAAATGCCACACCACCAACCGGTTTTGTTGCTGTAATACCTAAGCGTGCCCTGGAAACGCGCGACGTCCCCCAGACCGCCGTAGGTCTCGTCCCCGGGGCAATACCCGAGCGGATTCGTCTCCTCCGGCACAGCGGACAAATCGATCGTCTTGTCTTCGATCTCTTCCAGCCACATCACTGAGTAACCCATGGCAGTATGAACGGCATACTGTCCCTGGTCTCGAATCGCCGGCGTGTGGTCGCGCGTTGTCGGCCCTTTCAGGACCGCCGGCACGACGACCCTGTCGTTGTCAGTGGTATAGATGCCGCCCGCAGCCATCGCCAGTTGGCGGATGTTGCTCATGCATGCCACGCGTATGGCAACGCTCTTTGCATGCTGAAGCGACGACATCATCATGGAGAGAAGGATCATTATCACCACAATGACGACTAGCAACTCAATGAGTGTAAAACGCTTCTGCTCGACGCAAGATCGCAACCGGTGCGATTCAAATGAGCTTTGACAAGGCAATGATAGCAACTCTCTAATTTGCGAGGACCACAACATACGGAACTAAATTTTTACTATACATATCATCATCACTTCGACAAAGTTTTATCAATCAAATATCGTATATCATCCTCTTGATCCTGCCTTCGCAATTCTCGTAATTCACTACTTCAATCCACTACCCACGCGATGAGACGGACACTGCGGCGGTGGCCAAGACTACTCACTAAAGTGTCTTTACGAAGTGGCCGTTAGTGGCCGATCCTGTTCTCGTAGCCGTCATACTCGACCTCCCACATACGTTTCATTTCGGCGATATCGCCGGCCGAGACGGGCTTTCTCCATGGCGAGTGCAACCCGGCGGGGCTTTCAATAAATTCGGAATGCAAATCGGCGAAGGAAACATTGAAGCCGAGACCGTCGTGGCGCGCATAGCTGATGGCACCGGTATCAGCATATGAGACATAGGGATCCTTGGTCATCGGAAACGGCCCCCGTTCATAGTTACAACCCGGCCAGGTATTGGCGAACTCCCACTTGGCACCGGCCACCGCCGTGTAGTGTGTTTCGCAAAGCAGTACTTTCTCCTCGGGATTCTCGACCCGGTTGATTCTTATGTAGTTAAGTTCTCTGTTATCCTCATGAGCGCCGTTACCTTTGGCGTTGGTAAAAAAATAATTTAGTGAATAGGACGGTTGGCGTCGGTAAATGCCACACCACCAACCGGTTTTGTTGCTGTAATACCTATCTCCAGTCGGCGAAGGGCCGCCGTAGAGCTCGTCTCCAGGGCAATACCCGAGCGGATTCGTCTCCTCCGGCATTTTGGA
>Ga0114993_10003182_pt1 | contig 17317 bp, 13 predicted proteins | sample ArcticOcean_MG_C_FD_87042 | JGI IMG/M metagenome (GOLD analysis project Ga0114993, IMG submission 87042) | Marine microbial communities from western Arctic Ocean - ArcticOcean_MG_CB2_150 | ecosystem: Environmental > Aquatic > Marine > Oceanic | place: Arctic Ocean: Canada Basin | collected...
AATTAAAGAAAAATATGATAAAATGATTGAAGATGATGAATATTCATATGCAAGAATTAGTCATGAGGGCAATGTGTATAATCGACAATTGTTGAATGATCCATGTCCAATTCCAGAATTCTCTAAATTACTAACTGATCAGATAAAAAATATTATGAGTGATTATTTTGGTGGACATTTTCAAATTAAACGAATTCAAGGTTCTAGAAATTATCATATTCCATCTGATATCTTAACAAAACAAGAATTTTATTCTGATCATTGGCATTGTGATAATAGAGATACTGATAGTTACTGGAAAGTCTTTATTCTTCTTTCAGATGTAACTGATGAAGATGGTCCTTTACATCTTGTAACACGTTCAAGAACAAAAGAATTAATGAAAATAGGTTTTCATACAAGAGACGATTATGATTTAAGCGATGATATATTATATGATCCAAAATATCTAGTAAAACATACTGGACCAATTGGCACTGTAGTGATCGGTAATCCCACTCTTTGTCTTCATAGAGCTGGTATTCCTGATTTAGGTCATACAAGAGATATGATTTATCTTATGTTGGGACGTTCTGATGAACCTGTAAGAAATGATTGGATTGATCATCAAGATTTTGATGATCATCAATATGATTAATTTTTTCAATAATGATTTATTACTTATAATTAAAAATAATGATAAAAATGAAAAATACAGACCATGATTTTTTAAAAGAAATTAATTCAATTTTGATGATTTTTAGGAATAAATTTGAGTGATTATGTTGAAACCAAACATTCTGTTTATTTTAATTGATTCAATGAGAAGTGATCGATGTTATGGAAAAAATAAAACAACTAATACTCCAAATATTGATTCATTAATTCAAAAAGGTGTTTTTTTTAAACAAGCAATAAGTTCTTCTGATTACACAATTACTGGTCATGGAAGTATCTTCACTGGATTATTTCCTATTAATGCAGGTATTTCTGGAATGAGTTATCACAAAATTTTTTCTAAAGTTCCTAATTACATTACACTTTTGCAAAATAATGGTTATCAAACTTATGCTACAATGGATCAATGGTCTACAAAAATGGGATTTTCTGCATTATTTGAAAATAATGTTCAAGAATACGATAGAACAAAAACTAATTTGTTTGATGGTCTAGATAAAGAAATTCTTGATAGATTTGAATCAGGACTTCTAAAAGAACCTTGGTTTTATTTCATTCACCTTGAAGATCTTCACATCCCAATTCGTGTTCCAGATAAATTTAAACATAAAAAATATAGTGAACGCTATGATCTAGTTGTTGAAAATATTGATGTATGGTTAGGAAAACTAATAAAAAAAATTAATTTAAAAAACACAATTATTATTTTAACTGCAGATCATGGAGATTATATTCTTTCTATAGATGATGGTGAAAAAAATTCACTGTCAAAAAAAATCAAATCAAAAATTCGTGAAAAAATACCTGGCTCAACATATGATTTCTTAGCAACCAAAAAAAGAGAAACAACAAGAAAAATTCAACTGGCTTCTGCTAAATCATCGCTTGAAAAGAGATCCATAGATACTAGAACAGCCCCAGAAAGATTCCTTTTTGATGATGTACTTCATGTTCCTTTTCTCATTTCTGGTTTCAATATCCCAAATACGGGTATTATTCATGATATGATTAGAAATATTGATATTTTTCCAACTCTAGAAGAATTGATTAATTTACCAAATTATAGGCACCAAACTAATGGTAGAAGCTTAGTTCCTTTACTTAACAAACAAAAACTAGAGGAAGAACCAGCATATCTAGAAAATACTATATTTGCAACTGATACTAAATCTCCTATTCCATGTATTGGAATAAGAACTGGTAATTACAAATATTTTCGTGCACTTACTAATTCCGACAAAAAAATTCATCTATACAATTTAAAAAATGATCCTTTAGAAGAAAATAATTTAGTTAATACTTGTCAGGACGTTGTAAAAAATATGGAATCACTGCTATCTAAAATAAGAGAAGAGCTTCAATCTAATTTTGAAGAACAATCAATGACTGTAGAAGAGACAAAGGATGTTGAAAATGAATTGAAAAAATTAGGCTATATTTGAAAAATCGCAATTGTTACATTACACTAAATGAGTCAAATAATAACAATGGATATTTGGATCGTACTAATTGTAGTAATATTCTTTTTATCTTTAATGGAAATCTTGTTATTTGTATGGGTCAATTTTGTAAGAAATCATTTTCCTTGGTTAATCACCAAAAAAGATGAATGTCCACAACTATCTAAAGAAGGATTAGAAAAATTTATTCCTACTGGATTTGATCCAGAACTAGGTTGGATTAGAAAACCTAATACATCCGGTAGTGAAACTAGTAAAAGTACAAAGAGTACTTGGACGATCAATTCAACTGGTTCAAGAACTAATCCTGACTTTGAAAAAACTAAATCATTAATTTCGTGTTATGGTGATTCATTTACATTTGCTCGACAAGTTAATGATGACCAAACTTGGGAACATTTTCTCTCAAAAAAATTAACAACCAATGTTTTAAATTTTGGTGTAGGAAATTATGGGATTGATCAAAGTTTATTAAGACTTAAACGAGATTTTTCAAAAAATAGAACTAAAATCGTAATTTTGGGCGTTGTTCCTGACACAATTAGTCGAATATTAAGTACATGGAAGCACTATTATGAATATGGAAATACATTTGCATTCAAACCTAGATTTATGATCAAAGAAAATAAACTAATTTTGATTGAAAATTTAATCAATGATAAATCAAATTTTTTAAATTATACAAAATATCTAAAAGAAATCCAAAAAAATGATTTTTTTTATGAACAAAAATTCAAAAAAGAACAACTACATTTCCCATACATTTTATCTATTTTAAAGAATATCAGAAGAAATATTCCTATTATTTTATGGATTACAATAATTGAATTTTTACAGCGTATAAAATATGATACATCAAGAATCGATTGGAATCCAATGAAAATAATAATGAAAATAAATCTTAAATGGAGAATAAAACTTTATAAAAATCAGGATACAACAAAACTCTTAGATCAGATTATTCAAGATTTCATATCTTATTCAGTACAAGAAAAATTTACCCCCGTGTTTGTTTTTCTTCCTCAAAAAGATGATATTATTTATACAAAAAATAATTTTCATTTTTATAAAGATTTTATAAACTCATTATCTAAAAAGGAAAATTTAATTTTTATTGATATTATGAAGCATCTTTTACAAGTATCAAATTTGGATGAATATTATTCAGATGATAATGAATACGGTGGTCATTATTCAAAATTTGGAAATGAAAAAATTTCTGAAATAATATCTGAAGAATTATTAAGTTTTAAATCTATTAAAAATCACTTTCAATAGATAACTAAAATTTTGGAGTTAATTTTGTATTAATTTTATTTTCATTAAAATAAAACATCATTTTCTTTTTAAATTTTTTTACATCTTCTAATTTCTCGTCATAAATATTATTCATTTCATTTGGGTCTTCGCTAATTTTATAAAATTCCCAAGTTTCTGGTGTATCATTATAAATCAATTTTTTCTGTTGACTTCGAACACAAAATACATTATGTTTTTTTGCTGATGGCCATGGTCCATAAATGCCTCCTGTCTCTACAAATATCTCTCGTTCTTCTCTCTCTCTATTATCAATTAATGGAATGAGACTTTTTCCTTGAATTTTATCAAAATTATTATCTAGTTTTATGCCTGCTAGTTCTGCTATAGTGGGGAAAATATCCAGCGTGGAGCATTGATTTTTGATAGTTTTATGAGTATGTTTTGGAATTTTAAGAATACTAAAAACATTAATTGTATAGTCATACGTATACACTCCGTAAAACTTTTCCCCCTTTTTCTCTCCAATACTAGTTCCATGATCTGCAAAAAATATTACAATTGTTTTTTCAGAAATCCCACAATCTTCAATAGTTTTCATTATTGTCGAAACATAATCATCACATGATGGTAAATAGGAATTGTATCTTTCATTGTTTTCATTTTGTGATGAAAAAAATTCATCATCATTTTCTTCTTGTTTGTATTTTTGTACAATTTCTCTTACAAGATATTTATGTGTTTCAGTAAAATGTAAAAATAAAAAAAACTTTTTATTTTTTGATAATTTTTGAATCAATTCTTTATGTCTGGATTGAAAATCTACTGTTTTTTCATCAAACAGATTCCATTCATCAAATCCCTTATTAGGTAAAACTGATTTACTGATGATATCACATGATGTATAATATCCATTTTCTTTTAGTAATTCTGAAAGAGTTGTAATTTCATTTTTTTTAAATTTAAAAATATTGTAATATGCATTAACTCCATTTCGTGATGGATACATACTTGAAAAAACTGCATGTAATGATGCAAATGTATATGGGGCAACAGTAAACATATTACTAAAAAAATATGATTCATCTTTAATTGATTTTAAAGTAGGACAAAGATCAATCTTATCTTTTCTAAATCCATCAATGTTAATGAGTATAATGTTATAATTTTTATCTAAATCCATACTAGTCTATTATTTTGATTTTTTATTAATCTATACTATTTTAATTCTATGTTCAAGATATGAAATTAAGCATAGTTAATGAATTCTTTAATAGAATTATCTTCAATTTTCTTTTTGTAGATATTATAATCTCTCATTGAATCCATTTCCAACCATCCGTTATTAATTGGAATTGCTTTAATTTTACGATTTTCTTTAATCAAACATTGTAGAAAATCCGTCATATACGATTTTTCAAAGGGAATTTTTGGGTTAAGAGGATTTTTGCCTGATAATGATTTTTTCTTCATTCTTTCATAAAAATTAAGAACAAAATCTATTGCATCATTTTGAAATTTAATTAATCCAATGTATTGACTTTGAATTTCTTCTAAATTTGTAGGCTTTTGACCAATTTCAGTAATGTAATTTTTGTTATCTAAAATTAATGTCTCTGCATCATTCAGTGGATCATCAAATCTAAGTCTCCAATATTTTTCCCAACTGTCATCGACAATAATAGAATAATCTTCTTTAGAATTCATAATTTTCTGTAAAACCTTCCTTTCAAAAATTATATCTCCATATGATATTATCACTTCTCCATCTAATTTTTCTTTAGCACAGAACAACGTTTCAACCATATTTGTATTAGAATAATTCTCATTTTTGAAATATGTTATATTTGGAAATTTAATTAATTCATTTTTGTAACCTGTTACAACAGAAATATCTGTAATTCCACATTTATGAAATATATCTATCTGAGTTTCCAATATGCTTTTATCAAATAATTTTACCATACATTTTGGAATATTTTCAGTTAATGGACGAAGTCTTTTACCCTCACCAGCAGCTAAAATTATTGCTTTCAATTTATTTAATCCAAAATGTAGACTTTTTAAAAATTTGATTAAGCATAGATAAATTTTCTAAACTATGTTCTCTTTCAGGATGCCACATTACACCTATTATTGGAAGATCTTTATGAAGAAACCCTTCAATAGTTTCATCTTCATTAACTATTGCAAATGATTGGAGATCTTTTCCAAGATTCTCCTTTTTAATTATATTATTATGAAAAGAATTAACTTTGAAATTATTCTTGTTTAAAAAATCAAATTTCTTATGAATAATATTGACCAAGTGAGATTGACCTACATGTTTTCTATTCTCTAGAGTTTTAACCGATCCTCCAAAATATTGATTAATCACTTGCATTCCTCTACATACTCCAAAAATTGGAATTTTTTTATTTATACCAAATTCGATTAATTCCTTTTCAGTTTTGTCTCTTCGTACATTATCACCAATGTTATCTCCACCTGATAGAATAATCCCATCAATTTTTAAATTTTCTAAAAACAATTTAGTATCTAAAAGGAAATTAGGGACCAATATTGGACATACATCAATTTTTTCTAAAAATGATATCCAATCATGACTAATTGCATCTCTATCTTCTTTATAATTTTCAGCAGATACAATTCTTAGCGATATAGCAATTCGTTGTTTTGATTCAGACAATATTTATCATTAATTTTTTACTTATTAAGATATTTCCAAAAAATCTATTTTTATACATCATTAAATTATTTTATGTATCCTAATGATTTTAGTATTTTACGTTCTTCAATGTACTCATTAGATTCAGTATTTTCTAAAATTGTTATTTGTTCATTTTTACAATCAAGTAAAATTTTGTATGAATTAATCAGATGGTTAAAAATTATTTCACCACATCCTATAGCCGCAGGCAATCCCACTTCAGCACATCTTATAGCCATATGTGATGCTACTCCACCATATTTTGTTATCAGTCCTGAAGGATTTTTACTAAATATCCAATCAAATCCAGGATCTGCATTTTCTATCAAAATAATTTTATTTTCTAGATCTGGAAATTCTTTTTGTTCATTAAGATTCAAAATTTCTGTAGTAATTGATTTTGATGTTATAAAATTTGGTTTTGTAATGTAATATTGAATAATTTCAAAATCTTTTTTTGAAAAAATTATTGATGGTAGTACTAAATAATTATTTATAGATTTTTTCTTTTTATTTTTTAATATTTTCCTCCCCCAAAATTTAGTTAGTTCTGTTTTGTTTAATTTTTTATATGAATTTAAAATTGTCTTAATATCCAAATTTACCATTTCCTCTCGTGTAAAACCTAAACTTTTTCCAGAATCTGCAATTAACTCTAATGCATCACTAAGATTGTGTGTAAATTCAAATTTTAACTCTTCTCTTTGACTTAATGCATTTTTTACAAAACTTAAGAAATTTTGTTCCTGAAAATCCAAATGACTTTTAGCTAATTCTCGCTCTAAATTATTTTTTTCATTTATTTTTATATCCCTTTTTTTTGATTTTGCAAATGAAATGTTTTCTAATAATATGCCACTCTGATCATATCTATGTGCCAATAGATCATATGTACCAGGTCGTAAATGACCATATTTATTTAAAAAATCTTTTTTGAGTAATTTCTTTGTAGTATATGCTTCTAAATCCTCCTGAAATTTTGTAACCGGAGTGGATACAGAATTCATAAAATTATCATAAAAATTATCATCTATTTTTTTCCTTTTAACTAGACTTTTTATTAATATAGAACCTATGAAAGCAATCCTTGCCATTGTAGAAAATGGAATCGTTCCAAATTTTTTACAATCTTTTAATAATTCTTCTGCAGCAAATAAATAATTTTTATAATCATTTTTTTTGTTTTTCAAATCAATACTAATTTTATTTCTATTCTGGGACATTCGTTCAATTGATATCTTATTTTCTTTAGATATTTTTGAAAACTTTTGAATTATTTCATTTGTAAAATCTATTAATGTATTCTTTATTTCGTCAATTTCATTTTTATTAAATCCAAATTCCTTTAATTTCCTCATTCGTCTATCTAACATAAAGTCATAACATGTAAACAGAATTTCAAATTCAACTTTATCGTGTAAATGTGGATTTGTAGATAAATTTTCTAAATAATAATTCACTAATTTTATTTTTAATTTTTTATTGATTTTTTTTGGAATTAAAGAATTAAAACTTGCTCTCACATCAACATATGGCTTATTTCCAAATTTGATCATCAAATTTTGAGGATGTATATCATGATATCCGATTCCAGATCTTCCAATATTCCAAGCATCTTTCATTATGAGAAAATCATAAAGCGAATAATCTAATTCATTAGGGGAATTGCCAATTATTTCAGCTGGATTCCAATCTGTCATATCAGAAAAAATCTTAGATTTTCCATGAATTTTTATTTTTTTTCCAATTTTTGAATATTTTTTCCTACTTTCAATAATTTTATTTTTTACTAAATTGTTTAAATTTAGAATTTGTGGTTTATGATTTAAAATTAATGGCCTAACTTGAAATAAAATAACTTTTTGATTTTTTGTTATAGCAAATTCTATATCCAGAGAATCATTTTTACATATTTTTTCAATTTCTTTGACCGATTTTATTAATAATTTCCAATTTTTTTGAAGATTTTTTAATTTTATTTCTTTGAATATTTTTATTGTATTTCCTATTTTCCCACTCGTTACCCCTATTGATGATGGTCCTTCTTCATAGTTTATTACATAGTATGGAGCTCTAATGTTTTCTGTTTGTGTCATTATGACACCACTTAATCTAATATTTTGTGTTTGAGTTTGAATAAGAATTTGATTATTTGGATTTAAATTATTTTTTATTTCATATGATTTAATGACTTTTTCAATAGCATTCTTAACATTTATTGTTGATTTAGAATTTATGTTTAATATGCTATCATAATTTCCAGCTTCTGATTTTTCAAGTGAATCTTCACCTTGAGCTGAGCTTCTTACTATTATTTTCTTACCTTTAAAATTTTTATAAATTTCTTTAATTACTTCATCTTCATTTTTATTCCATTCTTGAACATTAAAATTATATATTTTTTCAATTTTTGAAAATTTTATTTTAGATTCTAGAAATTTTAACACATTGGATTTTGATGTAAAAATTGATTCTAATTTTTTTTCCTCATTTATTGAGTATTTTTTTTCCATCTATCTTTTTCTTTAATATATTTAAGCCTCTTAAATTATTTCTTATCTAATAAAATATTAATATCTTGATTTAATAAAAATAAAAAAATTGATTATATATACAACTTTTATATTCATTAATTCCGACTTTATATATGAAAATACTAATTCTTGGAATTGATGGATATATTGGTTGGGCTTTAGCTTTACATCAATTATCATTAGGAAATGAAGTATGTGGAATAGATAATTTTTCTAGAAGAAAAAATGTTGAAGAAATGAAATCTTGGTCTGCAATACCTATACTATCAATGAATGATCGAATAAAATATCTCCAAGAAAAATACGGAGATAAAATTACCTTCTTTGAAGGTGATTTACTTGATTCTCAATTTATTAATAATGTCATGAAAAAATCTCAACCTGATTCAATTGTACACTTAGCTGAACAACCATCTGCACCTTATAGTATGATTGATCAGGACCATACTATTTACACCCATCAAAACAATGTTATGGGGACTCTAAATCTTCTTTTTGCAATTAAAAATTATGCACCAAAGGCCCATCTTGTAAAATTAGGAACTATGGGTGAATATGGATATGAGGCAGGTCTTGATATAACAGAAGGATTCTTTGAAATTGAATTTCGTGGAAAGAAAGGAATGATACCTTATCCTAGACAAGCTGGAAGTTGGTATCATTGGACTAAAGTTCATGATAGTAATAATATCATGTTTGCATGTAAATTATGGGGTTTACGTTCTACTGATATTATGCAAGGAATAGTTTATGGAACAAGAACTAATGAAATAATTGATAAAAAAGATCATACAAGATTTGATTTTGATGAATCATTTGGGACTGTAATTAATCGATTTTGTTCACAAGCAGTAATTGGTCATCCATTATCAATTTATGGTACTGGAGGTCAAACAAGAGGTTTTCTGGCATTAGTTGATTCAATTCAATGTATTTCCATTTTATTAGATAAACCTGCTGAAGAAAATGAGTATAGAGTTGTAAATCAATTTGATGAACAATACAATGTTGCCGAATTGGCACAAAAAATTCAGACTGCTGGTAATAAAAAGGACTTAAATGTTCAAATTCAAAAATTTGAAAATCCTAGACTTGAAAAAGAAAATCATTACTATAAAGCTGATCATAACATACTCAAAGAACTTGGTTTTAAGCCTACACGATTAATTGATGATGAAATTGATATGATGCTTGATGATTTAATTACATATAAAGATAGAATAAATGAAAAAAGGGATTCAATTATAAAATTTTTAAGATGGCAAAGATAGAATTCAAATAGATACTTGTTTAGAATAAAATATTGATAGATAATGGTTGAAGATTATATTATTCCTAGACTTATTTTAATAATTATTTCAATTATTTTAATTACTGTTATTTCTAAACTTAAATTTGATTCAAAAATTGGAAATCAATTATTTGGTATATTTGTAATTTTTTGGTCTACTGTAATTACTATTTCAATAGAGCCCAGAATTTTAGATGATATTTTATTATTAACTGGTTTAGAAAATAGATCACAATTTTTACTAATTCTTACAATAATTGTACTCTTATATTCTCTTTATACCCAAATTTCTAAAAATAAAAATCTCCATTTAGATTTTAATCGTGTTATTAGTGAAATTGCTATTTCTAATTTTCAACAAAGTACAAATAAAATTAATGATAGTGTTTCACTGATTATTCCTGCATATAATGAAGTAAATTCTCTTCCAAAAGTTTTAGAAAATATTCCTGATTCTATTTTAGATATAAAAATTTCTAAAATTGTAATAGATGATGGTTCATCTGACGAAACTTATAAAGTTGCTATTTCACATAATGCATATTGTTTAAAACATGAATCAAATTTAGGTCAAGGCTCTTCCATATTAACAGGATTAAATTTTGTTTCTAAACATTCACCAAAAGTCATAGTAACATTTGATGCTGATGGTCAACATGACATTAAAGATTTAGAGAATTTAATCAAACCCATAATAAGTAAAGATTGTGATATGACCGTTGGCTCAAGATTTATTGGTTCTCAAGAATATGCTAATACTGAAAGATTAATTGGAATTCATTTCTTTACAAATTTAATTAATTTTTTATGTAAATCTAGCATATCTGATTGTACAAATGGATTACGTGCTTTTTCCCCATTAATATTATTAAAAATTCAATTAAAAGAAAAAAATTTTAGTGCACCTGAAATTCTTATTGAAACAACTCTCAAGGGATTTAAAATTCAAAATATTCCCACTACAATTAAATCAAGAATTGCAGGTCAGACTAAGAAACCTAGATTGAGGTTTGCATTTGGTCTTTTTAGAGTAATTTTGACAACCTGGTTACGTAACAAGGTTTAAAACAATTCATTATTATCACTCAACCATGAAATTAGTTGTTACAGGTGGATGTGGTTTCATTGGTAGCCATTTTGTTGACTATGTCCATAATCTGGGACATGAAATTATTATTATTGACAATCTTTCTACAGGGAAAAAAGAAAATATTGAATCTTCAATAAAATCAGACAAAATTAAATTATTTGTTGAAGATATACGGAATTTTGATGCGCTTAACTCTATAATTGATAATGCCGATGCTGTAATTCATTTTGCAGGTTCAACAGGTGTTATAGAATCTCTTGAAAAACCGAAAGAATTTACTGAAATTAATGTTATAGGAACACTCAATTTATTACAAATTTGTCGTAACAAAAAAATCCCAAAATTTGTTTTTGCTTCTACTGGAGCTGTTTATGGTAATCAATCTCCTCCATTCAAAGAACAAATGAATACAAATCCAATATCACCCTATGCTGCATCAAAAATTGCATGTGAACAATATTGTATTACTTATAAAAATACTTTTGATATTTCTTGTTCAATTTTGAGATTTTCCAACGTTTTTGGTCCAAGAAAATCATTTGGTCCTTATGCAAATGTAATTCCAAAATTTGTACGTTCCATTCTTAGAAATGAATCTATAACAATTTATGGTGATGGTGAACAAGAACGTGATTTTGTTTTTGTTAAAGATGTAGCTAGAGCCTGCTTTTTAGCATTATCCAAAAATAATAATGGTATTTTTAATATAGCAACTGGAAAAAATACTACTGTAAATTATTTAATTTCAAAAATTGAATTTCTTTTAAAGAAAAAATTTACTAAAATATTTGTTGCTTCTAGGCCAGGAGAATCAAAATTTGCTTATTCCTCAATTGAAAAAGCAAAAACTGATTTTTCTTATATTCCAGAATATTCTTTAGAACAGGGTTTAATTGAATATATTGAATATGAAAAACAATTACTTTGACTACCTAATTATTTATCCTAATTATTAAATCAATAAAATTAACCTACAGAATATAACTATGAATAAATCTCTTGGAAATTACTTATGGTTTTTAAAAATATTTCAATTAACAAAGGAATCTATATTCTAATCACTGGAATTTTTTTTTATATTATTCTTCTTTTCATATCTGATATTGATAAAATATTTGTTCTACTAAATCAAATTCCATTTGATAGATATGCTGCAATTTTGTTATTATCTGTTCTTACTTTATTGATTTATGGTTGGAGACATCAAGTATTATTAAATAAATTAGGTATAAATTTGAATTACAAAGACTGTTTTCTAATTCATACGGCTGGAATTGCTATGATTATTACACCTGGTGGTGTAGGTTCTGTAATACGCTCTTACATATTAAAAAGAAAAACTGGATATTCGATTTCAAGTACAACTCCAATTTTAATTTATGAAAGATGGTTGGATATTGTTTGTTTAACAAGTATAATTGGAATTTTATTATATTGGAATAATATAATTGAAAGCCAAATAGTTTTTTGCATAAGTCTATTTCTATCTATTACTATTTTTTTAATTTTTAAAAATTCACTTGGTTTATCTATTTTTAATAAAATTTTAATTAAAACTAAAATTTTAAAAAAATTTACTATTAATGCTAAAGAATTTAAAGAAAGTACACAAAAACTTATTCTTCCTAAAAATACTATTCAGCTATTATTAATTTCATTTTTAACAAAACTTGTGCCTCTTACTGCTGTTTATCTTGTTTTTGATCTTTTTAATTTGAATATTGATATTTTTAATACTAGCCAAATTTACTTTACAAGCCAAATAATTGGATTATTATCATTTGTTCCTGGAGGAATTATAATTACAGAAGGGGGCATGTTGGGATTACTCTTAAAAAATGGAATTGATTTTACTACTGCATCATTATTGATTTTTTTAATTAGAATACTTACTTTCTGGTTTCCTCTTTTTATTGGATTTATCACTTTAAAATTTATGTTATCAAAAAATTAATTTTTTTAATAATAGTAATTACTATTCGTTTCTTTTACAAATTAAAACATTAGATAAACCAATTATTGGTAATTTAAAAGGTAATTTTTTTGCTAACGGCAAAATAATTTTGGGCATTCTATTTGGGAAAACCCATCCAACTGTTTCACAAGTTAAAATTTTAAAATCAATATCTTCGACTAATTTATACATCATTTTTTTATGATGTTGTAATACATTTCTCTCTTCTTTTTTAATAATGCTAAAACAGAATTGACCTGGATTTTGTCTATTGGGTTCAAATAGTACTAAATATTTTTTAGCAATTCTACTCATTTCTTCAACTGTTTTTTTTGGATCTGGTAAATGATGTAATAATTCCCATTCATTAACTAATGTAAACATTTTATCTTTAAATGGTAATTTTTGTGATGTTGAAACTATCTTATTTTTCATTGGGTTTTTTTTTAGTTGAGTAAATGAAAAATCGGTTGCTGTAATTGAACTTTTTTTGGGAAGATGTATTCCACTGTATCCTCTACCCGAACCAACATCGAGAATATTACTCACCTCATTTATTGGAATATATTTTTCTATAAATTGAGTTCTTTGTTTTGCAAAAAAATCTATTACTGGATGATCAAAATTACGTGTGGTTGATTCTTTTTGCCAAAATTTGTGTTGGAATGATGTAGATGAATTTGCTTTTTTAATTGTTTTTTTATTATTCATTTAATTTACCTATTTTATTATTTAAAAAATTAAGATATTGCATAATAACTATTTCTCCAATTTTTTAATATAATTTTATATTTAATCATAATAGCCAATGCATTGTTTGTTTCCATTCTTCTAAGCAAACTGGATCACTCTCTTTAGTACCTGACTCATCAATTATTAATGCACAAAAATTATCCGAAAAATCTTTTAAAATAAATGAATTTTCTGTTGTTAATTCTATTTGGAAATCCCTTTCTGATTCTAATACTGGGTGCTTAAATGCATACATATCCGTACCACTATTGATTACATCTTTCATTACTTGAATCATTTCTTGATATCTAGGATCATCAACATTTTGCCCTAGCGCTGTTGCATGAAATACTGTAATTCTTTCAAATAATGCTGAGTGAACGTGATAATGAGTTAATAAAATGCCATTTTTAGGAACTTCCTGTATTATACTAATTGGAAATCCTTCTACAAGAGCAAATGGATCTTTAAAATTTAATCCATCTTTTTTAATTATTTGGGAATAATCTGCATAGAAAAATGAAATAGGAATAAAAATAATCAAAGATGAAATTACGATAACTTTAATTAATTTTTTAATATTGGGAAAATTATTTTTTAATTTATTTTTTGTATCTGCTTGAATAATTTTAATGATGAGATAACTGAACATCATATAAAATAATGGCATTACTGGAAGTACGTCTCTACCTGAACCTTGACGATTCCATGATAAAAGTAAGGTTGAGTAAAATAATATTACTGATATAATAAATGCACTAAAAATAATAATTTCTTTATCCACTTTTTTATAATAAATTGAAACTATTATTCCAATTAGTAAAATGATAAAACTAATTATTCCTAAATGAAAACCTCCAATTTTTTTACTTTCATCACCAACAATTTGTAAAATTTTATTTCCAAATGGATCATTTACTTGCTGTGAAACTAAATCATAATCATCAATTAAACCATTAATCCTATTTAATGGATATGGCATAAAATGATTAAAATAATGTTCAACACGATTCAAATCTACATTAAATAAATTCTCTAATTCTGTAACTGATTGATCTTTTCCTGGAATATCTGGTCTATTATAAATTGAAATAGTCGGATCATCAAAGTAATATGAGTTAAAACCTGCAAAAAATATCAAAAATATGATATATGGACATGTAGCAATTCCTAAAATTTTAACTGTTTTTTTATTAATAATTTTTTTAAAAGTAAATTTTGTATGATTTTTACTAGTTTTTCTTTCTCTAGCTGCTTGAATGATAAAATATCCTGCTAAAATAATTAATTCTACTGGTACTAACATTATTCCATTTAGTCTAAAAAATGTTGGAAGTGTAAAAAATATTGAAGCAAAAAGAAGATGCTTATCATTTTTAACATGAAAATATTTAATAAAAAAGAATATTCCTATTAAAAAAAATAATGTGAAGAAATTTGATGTTAATAATCCTCTACCTATTAAAAAAATATATTCATTTGTTACAAGAAAAATCAATGTTAGTAATCCTACATATTTTCCAAAACATTTTGTAGCTATTCGTTCTGATGTAATTAGAATAGAAATCATGATTATTGGCCCCAAATAAAATAATCCAAAATAACCTCCTATGAGATAGCTTACAGCACCCATGGAGGCAATACCTGGCATCGAGTCTGGAATTGATGAATTATGTTCAGTTTTAATTTGACTGCCAGGAACAAATTCCCATTTTCCAGTTGATTCTAATAATTCATTTGTGAATGCATATTCTCCATTTGATAATCGGATTGAGTGTATTCCATACCCTCTTGAATCATTTGGATATTCATAAAATGGGAAAAAAAATCCAATTAAAAAAAGCCCTACTATCGATATGATTAAAATTTTTGAAATATTTACAGCAAATGAAATTTTATTCTGATTTTTTATTAATAATTTTACCAATTTATTTCAAATATTGTGTTGACTTTAGTATTTAAATTCCTTTAATCTTCTTTTAATAAAATCAATAGCCTCCACTGGTGTTGGATCCGTTTCCAATTTTACTGAAAGATAAATGCTTGCATAGTCAAATAGATAAATCAGACAAATTATTTTTGTTAGTATATTGCCATTTTCACTTGTTACTTCTTTAAAATCAATTTCTCTCTCAATAAATAATTCCTTTAATATTTCCCAATGTTGTACTGTTTTCTCAAAATCATCTTTACCTCTAACTAATATTGGTTGAAATTTATCTTTATTTTTCCATGCGACCACTCCATTATGACAAGCTTCAATTACATCTTCAACTATTGCATGAATTTTACAGTTTTCTTGAAGCATATTTTTAAATCTAATTGCTACAGATTCAAGACCCCATGGATAATAAATAACTGGTGTATGATTAATCCAATTTGCAATCTTTACTGCAGGATTTGATTCAGTAATATTTTTAGAATTAATTTTTTTCTGAATAATTTTTAGATCTTCAATAGATTTTAAAATATCTGATTCTTTAATTGGTAGAATTGGTTTTAAAACATACATCATAGAATAAAGAAATGATGTAAATGAAGCTCTTGGAGAATGATATTTTTTTATATTTCTATGTGGAATGTTATTTTTTTTACATAATTCTTTAATTTTACCGCCATCAGAAAAAACTATAATTTTTGCATTTAATTTAATAGCATTATCTAAAATTGCTATTGATTCAATAGTATTTCCTGAAACACTTGTTATGATAACTATCGATTTTGAATTTACTGTTTTTGGTAAATGATACCCTTTTACTACTGAAACATGTGTATTTGTTTTTGATAAAATGGCAGAAAAAACACTACCTAATGAACCTGATCCTCCCATTCCTGCAAATACAAAATGCGATGATTTTGAAAAATTTATTTGCTCAATATTCTTTTCATAATATTTTTTTGCAATTTCAGGCCACATATCATAAATTTTATACATTTTTTCTGAATCTAATCTTTCTAAATTTTCTAAATTGATCATAATTTTGTATGTTTATATTTTCCATATAACACTTGATTTTTAAAACAGGGCAATGAGAATAAAATATATTGAAACCTGAATTCAAAATTAATTCTTCGTTAAGAACTGTTGAATGGAGAGATAATAAAGTAATAATGATTGAACAAACTAAACTTCCAAATGAATTAATTTTTGTAGAATATGATGATTTTAATCAAGTTGCAAATGCTATCAAAACTTTGATAGTTAGAGGTGCACCTGCAATTGGCGTATCTGGTGCATTTGGATTGGGATTGGCTGCATTACAAAGTAAAGCAATAACAAAAGACAAATTATTATCCGATTTAGAAGATGCAAGAAAAATTTTATTTGCAACAAGACCAACTGCAGTAAACTTGGGATGGGGATTAGAAAAAATAATGAATGTTGCAAAGACTGGAGATACAGTAGAGCAAATTAGAGAATTAGTAATTTCTACTGCTAAAAAAATGGCTGATGAAGATATTGAGATTAACAAAACTATGGGAAAGAATGGTTCAGTTCTTTTTGATGATAATGATACAATAATGACACACTGTAATGCAGGTGCATTAGCTACTGTTGCATATGGAACTGCATTAGGTGTAATTAGAGCAACTAGAGAAAGTGGAAAAAATGTCAAAGTAATTGCTACTGA
>Ga0114993_10003183_pt1 | contig 17313 bp, 9 predicted proteins | sample ArcticOcean_MG_C_FD_87042 | JGI IMG/M metagenome (GOLD analysis project Ga0114993, IMG submission 87042) | Marine microbial communities from western Arctic Ocean - ArcticOcean_MG_CB2_150 | ecosystem: Environmental > Aquatic > Marine > Oceanic | place: Arctic Ocean: Canada Basin | collected...
ACCCGAAGGTCGGAGGTTCGAATCCTTCCCCCGCTACGATAAAACAAAAAGGTCTCGAAAGAGGCCTTTTTTGGTTTATGGGGGTAATGGATGAGAACCGAGTTCGAGCCGAAGTCCCGATAGTATCGGGATTTAGATCGGTGAAATCGGCTTTAGCCGATGAGGCAATCCTACCCTCGCTACTAACGATAGACACTTGTTCTTCGAAGAGAAGTAAGAGTTTTTTGCTTTGGAGCGGAGTAGAGCCAAATGTAGTCATCTGTTGTCAATTTAGTCACGTTTTTCATTATAAGGATCTGATTGACATACCGCCTGGTAAGCTCCGGGTTCGGATTGGTGTAAACCTTGGTGGTCTCCGCAGAAGCATAGGCCAGTAAGGCTTGCCGATCCTGAATCTGAAGGCCCAGGTCTCGTAAGTCATTATTGAACGTGTGCCTATACAGATTAATGAGAATAGTATAGCTCATCTGTATAGGAGCATTGGAAAGAAAACCCCATTGAAATCAATTACTACTATACATATGGATAAGTTCAGCGATGTTTGAAAAAGATAACATGAAAATGTTAACAAATGATATGTGATATGGTTGACAGATGTAATCTTGCTGCAGAATTAAAACTATAACATTTTGACCTTACCAACTTATTTAGAAATAATACCTAAAGTCAAATAGGAGAAAATATTGGATTTGTTATGTTGGTTTTATGACCTAACCCATAATAACTGTTCTTATTATGTTAGGCTTTTAGACTCCATCTATACCTTTAATGTTGGGACCTTAGCTTAAATATCTATATTATTTTATTATTCCCCATATTTCCCATCCATGTATTGTATAATTATACAATTATAATAATCATATAATATTAAAGTAAGATTCATTTCATTATTGTGTAATACATAGTAGTATTAAATAATATATTGTCTTATATCGGTATTTAATACTATACTTGACAGTGATTCAGTACGATTCTAAATTAAAAATGATAACTGGAGTATAATTATGAATAGACTCAAATATTCTTTATTAATTATTTTGTTTTCTGTTGGATTTAGCCAAACTGGTAAGATTCATGGTCTTGTAAAAGATGCTGAATCAGGAAATACGTTAGCTGGTGCTAATATATCAATAAGTGGAACGGAACTTGGTGCTGCTTCCGATGTGAATGGTTTTTTTGAAGTGGAAAATATACCTGTTGGTGCTCAAACGATTATCGTTAATTATATAGGTTATGCAGAATTTAGTCAATCCGTTGATTTGGATGAGGGTGCAGAATATGAACTAAATGTTTCTCTAAGTCCTGAAGCAATAGCCGGTATGGTTGTTACTGCTTTTGGCATTCAAAGAGAAGAGCGTTCATTGGGTTTCTCGTCGCAATCTATTTCAGGCGATGATCTAATGGGTGCACCTGATGCGAATGTGATCAGTTCTCTTAATGGAAAAGCTGCTGGAGTTGATGTAATTAATTCAACAGGGAATGTAGGTGGGTCAACAAAGATTGTTTTAAGAGGTAATAGTTCTTTATCAAATGATAACCAGCCACTTATAATAGTAGATGGTGTCTATATTGATAACTCAAATTTTGATCAGGCACAAGCCTCAGGATGGAGCACCAGTGAGATAGATTATGGAAATGCAGCAATGGATTTAAATGGGGAAGATATAAAATCAGTTACAATATTAAAAGGTCCTAACGCTGCAGCATTATATGGATCAAGAGCAGCTAATGGTGCTATAATTATTGAAACGAAAGATGGTAAAGAAAAAGGTCAATATGGTTTTGGTATAGATGTTAAAACTACAAATATGACCCAAACAATTTTAGAATTTCCAGAATATCAAAATAATTATGGACAAGGAAAAATTGATTCTGAGGGAATTCCAAGATTTGAATATGGTGATGGGAAAGGTGGTGGAGTTTTCGACGCAGTTGGAGAAAGTTGGGGTCCCAAAATGGATGATGGATACAAGAATACCCAGTGGTGGTCAAATGGTGAATTAATGCCATGGAATTCCAATCCTGGCAATACACGAAGTTTTTTTGAAAATGGAAGTGAAGTAACTAATACAGTTGCGCTTTATGGAAGCTTTGAAAATTCAAATTTCAGGCTTTCGTCTAGTAAATTAAAAGTTGATGGTATCACGCCAAATGCTGGCATGGAAAAATTGAATGTGCAATTCAGTGGAGGTATGAAATTCAGTGATAAGTTAAGTGCTAATGCGAGAGTAAGCCAAATTACAATGGAAGCTCTTAATCGAGCTGAGGCTGGATATAATTGGAATAATGTTATGTTTACCATTGGACAATGGACTGGTCGGCAAATCGATATGGATAAATTAAGTGATTATAAGGATAGTGATGGTGTAATGCGAAATTGGAGTGGGATTCATGAAAATCCTTATTGGATTCAATATGAAAACACGAACGGACAACTGCGAAATCGAGTGATAGGTAGCATGGATTTAAATTATAATCTGAATGATCAAATAGAAATCCAGGCCTTTTTTGGAAATGATTGGTATACCGATCGTAGAAATGCTGTTTATGCAAAAGGCTCACATCGCACACCAAATGGTGAATATTATGAGCGGTTCAGAGAAGTTCGCAATGAATCTTCACGATTAATAGCAAAAGGTGATTTCAAGTTGACTGATGATTTATCTGTTGTGACCAATATTGGTGCTGAACGTGTTGAGAATGGAATTGTAACAAGTTCAGCGCATGCGAAGGCGCTTAGTTTACCCAATTTATACACAATCGAAAATGCAGCTATAAGACCAACACTTACTGCATATCAAGGTGATAAGCGAGTGAATAGCGTTTTTGGTTCAGCTTCTTTTGGGTATCGCGATTATCTATACGTTGATATAACAGGAAGAAATGACTGGTCTTCAACGTTACCCAAAGAAAATAATTCCTACTTTTATCCATCAATGAGTACAGGGTTGGTATTTTCAGACTTATTGGGTTCAATTGATTGGCTTTCCTATGGTAAATTAAGATTCGGATGGACAAAAGTTGGTAGTGATACAGATCCTTATCAACTTCAAGGAACCTATGTATCTCAGGATGCAATTGGCAATCTTCCAACTTATTCTATTGACAGCAAATTATATAATAGGGATCTATTACCTGAAGAAACTTCATCGGTAGAATTTGGATTAGAAATGAGTTTTCTTAATAATCGGTTAGGATTTGATTTAACACATTATGTAAGTAATACAAGAAATCAAATATTACCTGTCCAGGTTTCGAGAACATCTGGTTATTCATCCCAAGTTGTAAATATTGGAGAAATTGAAAATAAAGGAATCGAATTAATCGCAAATTATAAAGTTCTTAATAATGGTCCAGTTAGATGGGATGTAACATTTAATTATACGACTAATAAAAATATGGTGGTTTCATTGGCCCCAGGTCTTGAGACATACAAATTTGGTGGAAGGGGAGCCTCTGTTGAAGCTAGACCAGGTGAAGCTTTTGGAACTTTATATGGAACCCAATATTTACGGAATGATGCTGGAAAGATTATAGTTAATAGCAAAGGTGTCCCAATGCGAAATACTACTATCAAAGGTTTTGGTACTTATAGTCCAGATTGGGCAGGAGGTATGCAAAACTCCTTTAGTTATAAAGATTGGAGATTCAGCTTTACAATTGATACAAAGCAGGGTGGAGTAATTCATTCTGATCATTATAGGTGGGGTCGATATTCTGGTACATTAATTGAAACTTTGGATGGTCGTGATAATACATTTGTTTATGATGGCGATAGACACTCAGATGGAGCTGTTAAAGAAGATGGTTCTCCAAATGACATTCCAATTGATATGAAAACAGTATATGATTTTAATCGTCATTATTATCGTATTACAGAATCAACTATTTTCCCAGCAGATTTTATTAAACTGAGAGAAGTTCAACTTAATTATGCTGTTCCAAAAAGATTTTCGGATCGCCTTGGTTTGAATCGAATCAATGTTGCTTTCATTGGCAGGAATCTATTAATCCTTGATAAAAAGGTGCCCCATATTGATCCGGAAACAGCTTTGAATAATTCCAATATGCAAGGTATTGAATCTAATCAAATACCACCTGTAAGACGTTTTGGTATTAGTATTAGTACTTCGCTATAAATCAATTAATAAATATAGAATAGGATAGAATCATGAATAGATTAAAAGTAAGTTTTAAATTAATCACATTATTGTCAATTCTAGTTATTTCTTGCGATGATGGCTTTGATGAATTGAATGAGAATCCAAATGCAAATACTGCTGCTGATGCATCTTATATTTTGCCATATGCATTAGAAGAGGCGTTGGGCACTATTGACTGGTCGTTAGAATTTTCAAAAATTTATGTGCAGCATATGTCTCAATTGTTATATGCAAGTACCGGTCAATATATATATAACCCTGAAAGTGCCGATGGAGAGTGGAACGTATTTTATTCCACTGTTTTAGAGAATCTCACTCGAATTGAATATCAAGCAATTGCAAATAGTAAACCAAATCGTGAGGCAGTTGCATTAATATTAAAAACATGGCTATTTCATATAATGACTGATCTATGGGGTGATATACCTTATAGCGAAGCAAATAAGGGCAATCCGTCAAGTGGCGATAAGATTGTTAGTCCAAAATATGATACTCAACAATCTATTTATGCTGGTCTAATTAATGCATTGGATACAGCAATTGGGAAAATAGATGTCAGTGGAAAATCATTTGGGGGAGCTGATTTAATTTATGGTGGAGACATGAGCAAATGGAAAAAATTTGCTGGATCACTAAAGTTGCATATTTATATGCGGATGTCGGAAGTTGATCCAGGAACTGCTGAATCTGGGATAAAAAGCGTAGTTTCAAGTGGAAATTATTTTTCAAGTAATGATGATAGTGCTTTAAAACCTTATATAGATTATCCCAATAACCATCCTAGCAATGAAATGAACAGATTGCGTGAAGATGATAAAATTTCAACAACAGTATTAGATACGCTGAAAGTATTAAATGATCCTAGACTGAGAGTTTATGCTGCCCCCAATGGTCAAAAAAGCGAATATTGGGGCCTTCCTCCTAGTTTAGCTCAAGGTGCAGGATATACAAATAGTGGTGTTTCTCCAATTGGTGCTTATTTTCTTGCCCCAAGACAACCAGGTGTAATAATGACCTATTCTGAAGTTCAATTCATACTATGTGAGGCTGCTGCTAGAGGTTGGATTTCTGGATCAGCAGAAACCTATTACAATGATGCAATAAGGGCCAATATGAATATGTACACTCAGGATAAACTAGATGCAGTCCTTGGTACATTCCCAGGTGACCCAGCTTACAATGTTATAAATTTAAAATCATCAGAATTTCCAACAGGTATTACAACAGCTGAGATAGATGCTTATCTTGCTCAAAGTGCTGTTGCGTGGGATAATTCAAAATGGAGAGAAAAAATAGGACTGCAAAAATGGTTAAAATCGTACCGTCAGGGTACACAGGGGTGGTTTGAATGGAGAAGGATAAATTACCCTGAGATTAAACCAGGTAGAGATGCTGTTTTATCTGAAGTGCCAAGGAGGTGGGCATACCCGCTGATTGAACAGTCATTGAATGGTACAAATTATACTGAAGCAGTTTCTAGAATGGGTGGTGATGACTTACTAACTAAAATGTGGATAGATAAATAATTATTTTTTAAGTTTACTGATAATTTTCTTCTCTCTCCACTTATAAGGTACCTCATTGAAAGCTTCTTTTGATTAGGTACCTTTTTACTTGAAAATTGAATATTACAAAATTTTATGAAAAAAATACTATTAATTACATTTTTAATTATTGGATGCGAAACAAATAACGTAAATAACAATACCAAATCAATTCAAAAAGATCAAAATAGTTCCGCAGTAGAATCCTTATTTAGCAGACATAATAATAGTTTAATTGGCAAGAATGGACTGGTAACGACCTCACATCCACTGGCCTCACAAGTTGGCCTTCGAATTCTACAGGATGGTGGGAATGCCTTTGATGCAGCTGTAGCGTCTGCCGCAGCTCTTGCAGTTGTCAATCCATTTATGGCTGGTATAGGTGGCGTTGGAGGTTATGCATTAATATATAATGCTAAAACTAAAGAAACACATGCTCTAGATTTTATTGGTACGTCACCAATTGCAGCTTCATCTGAGATTTATCAAGGTGACAAACTTTGGGATTTTGCAAAAAAAGCGACAACTGGTTATTTAGCACCTTTGGTTCCAGGAATACCTGCTGGATGGTATGCTATACATTCACGTTATGGAAAACTGAGCTGGGAAGAAGTTCTTGCACCTGCGATAGAATATGCTGAAAATGGTTTTCCTTTAACTCCAAGCGTTGTTAGATCGATGAATTCCGGTGAAATGTCAGTTGTTAAACGATATGATTATGGACGAGAAATTTTTAACAACAATGATAAATCATTTAAGCCTGGAGAAATTTGGACTCAAAAAGATCTTGCTAAAACGCTTAAAGGTTTAGCAAAATCAGGTATTGATGATTTTTATAAAGGTGAAACTGCTGAAAAGTTTGCTAATCACTTTCAAAATAATGGTGGATTAATTACAGTTGAAGATTTAGCCGATTATAATGTTATATGGAGTGAGCCTATTTCCACAACCTATAGAAATTATCAGGTGAAAACCCATGGGCCTGGTTCATCTGGAATGACAATCCTTCAATGGTTAAATATTCTTGAAGGATATGATCTTGAAATCTTAAAACGTAATAGCGCTGAATACATACATTTAGTTTCAGAAGCTGTTAAATTGGGATTTCTTGATGATGATTTATATAATACAGGTCAACCTAATTCTGATTTTCCTTTAGAGAAGCTTATTTCCAAAGAATATGCATCTAGTCAACGTGCTCGAATCGATAATAATAAAGCAAAATTTTATAATCCTGTACGTACTGAATCAATATCAACATTAGGTGAACATACCAGTCATCATACTGTTATTGATAAAGATCACAATATTGTAACTATTACACAGACTTTAATGTATGCTTCAGGCGTTGTGGTGCCTGGAACTGGTGTATTCTTTAATAACGGTATGTGTTATTTCAATCTGGAGCCTGGACATACAGATGAACTTAAAGGGGGTAGACGTCCACGCTTTGTAATGAGTCCAACTATTCTATTCAGAGGAGATAAACCTTATTTGGCTCTTGGTGCTGCTGGTGGTTGGACCATACCTCAAACTATTCTTCAAACAATTTTAAATGTTGTCGATTTTCGCATGGGTATATCTGAGGCTGCTTCTGGTCCAAGATTCATACACCGATATTTAAGAAATTCAATTCCTTATGTTCCTGGAACAGATATCAGTATAGATAAAGGAATTTCTGATGAGACTAAAAAACAATTAAAGACTCTAGGTCATAGAATTATTGAATCAAATAAAAATGGAAAAACTTTGAATGCAATTCTAATTGATCCAAATACAGGCGTACTTTGGGGTCCAGGAAGTGCAGTAACCTATTAATTTTATTAAGGATTTATTAGCTATGGATTTAATATGAAAAATAAAATATCATTATTTAAATCTTTTATTCTAATAACATTAATAATTATACCACTAATATAAATTAATCAAGATAAAGGTTTATAAATTATTATGCATAAACATAGTTTTAAACTCTCATTATATATCATCCTATTAATTTTTAACTTTTCATGCACAAAAGACAATAAGAAGAATATTTCAAATCAATCGAAAACTGGAGAAACGGTATTGCCTTTTCTTGATGAAAAATCAGCTGAAAAACTCATTACCCTTTCTCTTGAATGTGTTGACAAAAAGTTTCCCTATAGCATTGGATATCGATTTGATAATGAAGACTGGATTAAGCCTCACTATGAGGTGACTCCTTCCTTTTATGGTTGTTGGGATTGGCATTCTGCTGTGCATGGTCATTGGGCTATGGTTAAAGTGTTAAAAAAGTATCCAGAAATTTCTGTAGCTGATAGTTTGAGAATAAAACTTCGAAAAAATCTAAGTAAAGAGCGACTGGAAAAAGAATTTAAATTTTTTGAAGAAAAATCCACTAAAACTTTTGAAAGAACATATGGATGGGCTTGGTTATTGAAGTTGTATTCTGAGCTTTACACTTGGAATGATGAAGAGGGGAGAATGTGGCTTCAAAATTTAGAACCTTTAGCCAAAAAACTTTCCATAAATACTATTGAATTTTTAAAAGTTTTATCTTCACCATTAAGACCGGGTACTCATGCTAACACAGCTTTTTCATTTTCATTAATGGTGGACTATGCAAAAACTGTTGGTGATGATGCTCTTTTTCAATCCATTAAGAAATTTAGTGAAAAACATTTCATTTCAGATGTTGATTGTCCAACTGATTATGAACCATCTGGGACAGATTTTTTATCTCCATGTATGGCTGAAGCGTCATTAATGAGTAAGTTAATGAATGAGAAAGAATATCAAAGATGGTTAAATAACTTTCTTCCACCTTTAAACAGTGAGGAATTCAGTCCTTTACGATCACCTCCAATCGTTCTTGATAAGGAAGACCCAGGAATTGGTCATTTAATTGGTTTGATGTTTCATAGAGCATGGACAATGAATCAAGTTTCTTATTCACTTCCAAAGAATGATCGTCGAAAAAATAAATTAAGAAAAATTGCATTAGACCATGCTAAAACTGGATATAGTTTATTGTTTGATAGTGGATATGGTGGAGCACATTGGCTTGGGACATTTGCTTTATATATGTATGATGAGAATGAAATGTTGTTTCCAAAATTATCTTCAAGTTCAACATCAATTACTGATGCTTTTTCACCTAAAGGTGTCATGTCCAATAATAATTTCCCTGATGGTATAATGGAAGATAATAATAGTGATGGTGTCGTTGATTATATCAATGCCAAAATTTATGTTTCTGATAATCCCACTTCATATGAAATCGCTGCTGCATCAAATATTGCGGCACGATTTGCATTTGAATCATTATCAATTGACCTTCCTATTGGTCACAAAATATCAGATTTTAATTCTAATGACTCTTCTTTAGCTATTATTATAGGTAACGCTGCAAATAATTATTTTGGAGAAAATTATCTAAACATTGTTGAGAAAAAAGTTGGAAACAGAAAAATAGTAGCAATAAAGAATATTGCAATAGCAGAATCATGGGCACAATCATTATTTAAGAATGACAAAGAATCAAAAGAAGTTGATAATGAAAAAGATTCTGGTAAAGACGAAGACACTAGTAAAAAAATGATTGATAATAAAATTAAACCAAATAACTATTCTCTATCGCAATTATATACGATTAAAGCTTTATATAGAGATTCGAATGAAGACTTTATTCCAGACAAAACTGCTATGAAAGTTTATATAGGTGATAAAACAACTTCAATAAATATCATTGATTTTGCTGCTAGAATTGCATTAGAGACTACTGGGATTGAATTACCTCTAGTAAAAGTAGCAAACAATACTCAAAAAATTACAAGTGCAGTACTTATTGGTAGTTCAAATGATCATATTAAAAAACTCATTCGTGAAAAGAAGTTTAAACCCAAGTTAAAAAGAAAAGAAGGCAGAATTGAAATTGTAAGAAATGCATTCAAAAAAGATCATAATGTGCTAGTTATTGTTGGTAAGGATAATCAAGGGGAACAAAAGGCCATTGAACATATTTCAAAACGAATTCCTTACGTTTGGAATTATGGAAAAGAATTTATTTCTTTAAATAAAGTAGAAGATGATATAAGAAGATTTTTTTCTATTAGATCTCCAGCGGGTCAAGCTTCTGCAAATCTTTATAAAGCACGAAGGATTATTAATAAGTTAAAAAATCAAAAATTATTAAACCCTACTTTAAAGATTTTTCAGGAAAGAAGCGATAACTCCATCCTCGATTATATGAAAAAGGAATTTTCGGATTACAATCCCGTAGTCGCAAATATTGATGTTTTCTCAGGTGATACAATCATTAACAAAACGATACAAATTCCTTGGGAAGTAGATGTTGTTAGGAAAAGATTCAAAGATAGTATCTTATCTAAGGTCAAAAAAGATTCAAATATTGAAATGTTAATTTTGGTAAGTGAAAGTCCTAAGATAAGATCTGATTTAGAGAAAGAATTTACCCGAGCATTGGTTAAAGCAGGTATTGATCAAAAAAACATAAATATAAATATTTTATCATCTTATAAACAGGGCTATAGCTGGTTAAACGATATACAAAAAAATAAATTATCACAAGCAAAGAAAATTACAATATCATTTCGCGAGCTTGAATTAAAAGGTTGGGAAACAATTGAATCTAAAACACGTTGGTTGCAAGAGATTTACCCAATTGATGAAATTTTGGCTAGAGATTTGGAAATACCTTTAGATAATATAAATTTTGAAAAAGTAAATAGTGGACCGATTTACAGGATTATAGCTGAAGATAATAAAGGTAATCAAATATTAAATGAATCTTTTAGCCCGAAATTTATAATACGCAATTTGTTTGACCGTTTTCCGGAATATGAAAAGGTGCGTGTTACAACAGGTTGGTTTAATGCAGTTTTAAATGGTAAAACTATAATTGATGAAAGGATTAAGACAGACCCTGAAAATTTTTGGGATATTTTTCAGATTCAAGTCTTGAATAGAATGCATGATTATGTATTAAACTTATATGAAGGTAAACCTAAAAAAATATGGGCACCATATTTTGGTTCAATGGTTATTGATCTTAGTTTAAGTGAGCCTGATTATAGAATAGGTATTGATGAGGAACAAATTTCTTCACTAGAAGCTATTCATGAAGATATTTATTTTGAAAGTCTATTATTCTTTGATATAATGGGATTATTTTATTCTGGCGAGCGTTTAAGTTATCCAGGACGGATAATTCCAAGAATAAATCCTTCTTTAGAGGGAAAAAGTGGTGAGGTTAAAATTGTAGTTACAGGTAAAAAAGGTCCTAATCCGCGGGTTGATTTAAAGTATGAAAATAAAAACGGCAAACTACAAAGATTGACTGAGGATTTGTACCCAATCACAATCGAAAAGCCAATGATAATAGCACTAAACGTTAAAGCTGGATATGAAGGCATAGTTTCATTGGATGTATTGCAGAAGACGGATTCATTTAACAATTTACGTGATAGTTTATTTTTTCAATCTAGAGCGGAATCAATTGATAGAAATCTCTTATCGACTGAACAAGCTAAGGCTATGATCGACAATATCTCTTTATACCATGATTTAGGGTACGCAAATAACTGGTTATCCTATAAATATATCGATAAAATCAATTTTATATTAGAAACTCCAAATAATAAATCGACCAAAGTTATTTTGACACAGTCAAAAAAAGACTCTTATGAATTTCCAAAATTGAAAACAATTACACCTTCTTTAAATAGACCAATGGTGCAATGGGATAATCCAATTAATACAGTGGAAACAGAAAATATAATTTCACAATTGGCAAGTTTTCCTGAAATAAAACAATATTATACAACTACTTCTTACTTAGGAAAAAATATTTGGGCTATGGATGTAACCTCTCCTATGAAAGGGCGATATATTTCTCAGTCAAAATTATCTGTGACAAAACCAGTTTTGTTTATAACAGGTCGTCAACATGCAAATGAAATATCAAGCACTTCTCATATTCTAAGACTTGTTGAATTAATAGCGACAGATGATAATTATAAAAAATATCTAGATAAAGTGAATTTAGTTATCCATCCAATTACAAACCCCGATGGTGCTGACCTTGCATATGATTTGCAAAAGATTACACCGGATTTTATGTTACATGCGGGTTATTTGGGTGCTTTGGGTGTAGATGTTACGGTGGGCCAATTTGATGAAGATCCTATATATCCAGAAACACGTGTTAGAAAGATGTTGTGGGAGACATGGCTTCCGGATGTGATCCTAAATCCTCATGGTTATCCTTCTCATCAATGGGTGCAACTATTTGCCGGATATAGTGCATGGGTACGATCTAGAATACCTAATGCTCGCTCTTGGAGTATACCAAGAGGTTGGTTTTTACCTTCTTTCGATTATATTGATGATCCTAAATTTGAAAATCATAAAATAACTGCTTTTGCGATAAGAGATTCAATTGCCAAAGCAATATCTAATACAATACCAGAATTAAATAAAAGACAGTATAGAAGGTATAAAAAGTATGCTATATGGGATCCTGATAACTATAAAATGAATATTTATAATGATGTATTAATCTATTCTACTGTCAAAGGCTCAAAAGTAAAAGGTGGAGGTCAAAGTAATTCAAGAGGAAGTTTTGCATTAAAATATCCTAAGGTTACAGTATTTGAATCAAGTACTGAAGCTCCTGATGAAACTGCTCACGGTGAGTGGTTGCAAATGGTTGCTAATGCTGGTTTACAATTTGATTTAGCAAATTTAAGGTTTTTAGCAAATTCAGAATATGAGGTTATGAGGAAAAAGAAAAAATATTTAGATGGTACAACTTTTTCAATCTCTCGGGAAAGACCAGTTCTTCCAAAAAATAAGAATAAAAAGAAGTAAAAATTATTAATTATTGAGAATTATAATCTCTTTTCCTATAATAATAATACCATCTGATCGGACCATATTAGTAAAATTTGGTGATCAAAATTTCAAAAAACCTACATAAGCAAGTTTTTTCATTGAGTAAATATCTATTAGATAATAATATTGATGAAATTATCAATATACATCCAGCCGATAGTTCTGTTATAGTTTCATTAAAATATTCATCAAAATTAAATGAGATTTCACACTTGATAAGTGAATAAATTGGCATGTTAGATAGTAATGAAAATGTTGAATCAAAAATGATTGAAATTCCTGTTGTTTACGGATTAGTTGAAGTTTTATTGGGAGACAAAGCTGCGACCAGTTGGCGGGATATAGAAGAAATTAACCAGCATTTGGAACTAAGAGAAATGCTCAGCCGAAAGTAGGACCAAGAAATCTTATATCCCCAATTCATCCCTGCCTCTGATTGTACGATCTTGGTTAAATTTGGAGATGACATCTCAGAAGACCTGCATCAGCAGGTCTTCTCCTTTTCTAATCAACTGCTACAACAATCATTTAATGGGATTAAGAATGTTCATCCCGGCTATAATTCTGTATTAGTTACCTTTGACAAAAATATTTCCTCTGATACTGTTTTGGAAAAGGTCCAACAATATTGGGGTGAATTCCAAGAGCAAAAGCAGGAAAAATACAATAGAGTTGAAATTCCAGTACTATATGGAGCCAAATATGGCCCTGATTTGGATCGTGTTTGTGAATATACGGGTTTGAGTTCCGATGAGGTGATAAAACGCCATACAGCGGGGAATTACTTGGTATATTTTATTGGGTTCTCACCTGGATTTCCTTATATCGGTGGTATGGACGAAACATTAGCTACACCGCGCTTGGATACCCCTCGAAAAAAAGTACCCTTGGGTTCAGTAGCGGTTGCGAATAATCAAACCGGTATATATCCCATTGAATCTCCAGGAGGCTGGAACCTGATTGGGCGAACACCATTGCCTATATTCAATATAAATGATCCCGAAAACAGTTTGGTTGATATTGGAGATAAACTGCATTTTTGTTCGATTAGCCAAGATGAATTTTATCAAATGAAGGGAAAATAAATTGAGTATCAGCATTCTTCGAAGTGGACTGCAGGATACGGTTCAAGATATGGGACGGAATGGGTATGCACATTTAGGCATATCTTCCTCCGGAGCGGCGGATGACTTTTCATTGAGAATTGCCAATCTTTTGGTTGGAAATCCTGAAAATGCGGCAGGTATTGAAGTCACATTAGTTGGCGGCAAGTATAAATTTACAGCAGATGCATTTATTGCCTTATCAGGTAGTGAGTTTCAGGCGGATTTGAATGGGGTTAATTTTCCTTTCCATAGAGGAAAATATGTTCAAAAGGATGAAATATTATCAATTGGTCCTACGCAAGATGGTGCCCGTTGCTATTTAGCAGCCAGGGGTGGTATTGATGTTACAGATTTATTATCAGCAAAAACGACCCATGTGGTGTCCGGACTGGGTGGCTATAAGGGTCGATCCTTGCAAAAAGGAGATACCGTATCAATTGGAGATTTAAACAAAGGCACACAGGTTATAAAAATTAAAGCAAATCTTTATATAGAACGTTCTATAATTAGGATTAATAGTGGCTTACAATCAAAATGGTTTGATAAAAATTCATGGCGTTCCTTCACGAGTAATACCTATGTTGTTTCCGAATCATCCAGTCGTATGGGAATTCGGCTTTCCGGTGAGTCTATTAGTTCAAGCCGTGGACATGAAATCATAACGGAAGGAATACCGCTAGGTGCAATTCAGATACCAGGTAGTGGGCAGCCCATTATTTCATTTGTGGAACACCAGACTACTGGCGGGTATCCTAAAATTGCCAATGTGATTACGTCTGATTTATGTAAAGTAGGGCAGTTGAAACCTGGTGATCAAATTAAATTTCAATATGTTAGTTTAGAAGAAGCTCAAACATTAAAATTTAAACAGGAAGAATTCATTAAAAACTTAAAGAACAACCATGCATAATACCACCGCTATTCTGATAACTTTAATTGTGTATATGATTGTTTTGATTTTGATTGGGGTTTGGGCCAATAAAAGGACCCATTCGACTTCAGATTATTTTCTGGGAGGGCGTAAACTCGGGCCTTGGGTTGGAGCGTTGAGCGCTTCTGCAAGCTCTTCTTCGGCATGGACACTTATGGGTGTCAGCGGTGCGGCCTACCTCTGGGGTTTGCCGGCATTATGGCTGTTTCCGGCTACATTGTTAGGGTTTTTAGTGAATTGGTTTTATGTTGCGCCTAGACTTAGTGTCCACAGTCAGAAAATGGGTGCATTGACCCTTACAGATGTGTTGGCAACATCCGATAGCGGTGAATCAATAAAAGCACTTCGTTGGATGGCATCGGTAATCATTTTATTCTGTTTTGTATTTTATATAGCCTCTCAGTTTGATGCAGCCGGGCAATCATTTCAATTTACCTTTGGTATAGAAAAAAATACGAGCATCGTGCTTGGAGCAACTATAGTGCTCATCTATACACTTTTAGGCGGATTTTGGGCCGTGAGCGTTAGTGATACGTTACAGGGAGTTATGATGGCATTATCGGCGATCATCTTGCCCATAGTTGCGGTCACTACGGCAGGATTCAGCGCAATCATATCCGACTTATCTTCTCAATCGCTGTTTGCGGCGCCTTCAGGCATGGGCGGTATTTCCGCGCTCGGGTTTATTATGGGAACCATGGGAATTGGGATTGCATATTCTGGACAGCCCCATGTCGTGAATCGGTTTATGGCTATTGAACCAGGAGAGAAAATAAAGCAGGGGCGTATAATTGCTATCGGTTGGGCACTAATAATTTATCCAGGTATGATTTTTCTTGGCTGGGCTGGTAGAATTCTGTCAGATATTGCGGGTCATGAACAGATTCTAATCGTACTAGGCAATCAGTTATTACCGCCAGTACTGGCAGGAATTATATTAGCAGCAGTGATGTCGGCAATTATGTCGACCGCAGATAGTCAAATATTAGTCGCTGCTTCCAGCGTTAGCCATGATTTGAAAAAAGAAGAAGAAGAACATAGTTTAAACTATACACGGGTTGTTGTAACGCTCATTTGTGCCCTAGCAGTTATGATGGCAATTTTTGTGGATAAAAGTATATATAGCCGAGTATTATTTGCATTTTCGGCGATGGGCGCTGCTTTTGGACCTTTATTACTGGGACGAATGCAGGGAGGTGTACCAAGATACTATGCTTTGGCTGCGATGGCTGTAGGATTTTTTCTAACCCTGTTATTTTATTATTCTGATTATAAACCGGAAGGAAACCCATTGGAACGATTGGTTCCTTTTATTCTATCGATGATTATTGTACAATTAGGGCGTAGAAAGAAAAAACAAGGATGAATATGGACATCAATAGTGATATGGGTGAGATTCCCCGTTTATTGGATGATGGTACATATACCAGATTGATGGATTATGTGACTTCCATTAACATTGCATGTGGCGGTCATGCGGGCAATGAAGCAATGATGGGTGAAATGATCCGACTTGCAAAGGAAAAAGGAGTAAAAGTAGGTGCTCATCCAAGTTACCCGGATCGGGAAAATTTTGGACGTATGGATATGGATATGGACTTTGACGAATTAACCGATTCGATTAGAGGTCAGATTCAATTATTAAACAATATTGCTCAAGATCAGAAAGTGAGTATTTCACACGTGAAACCGCATGGTGCCGTCTATAATCGGGCGGCCAAGGATAAAACTGTGGCACAGGCGCTGGGTGAAGCGGTCACCCAAGTGGACCCGTCTTTAAAAGTAATGGGTCTTGCGGGATCAATTATGCTGGATGTATTTGATCAAATGGGGCTATCAATTATGGCCGAAGCCTTTGCTGATCGGACCTATGAAGCAGATGGAAGTTTGAGAAACCGAAAATACGATGATGCATTGATTACTGAACCGGAAAAAGCAGCCAAACAAACAGAAATGATGGTATCGGGAAATATAATTGCGGTAGATGGAAGTGAAGTCGCAATTAATGCCCAAACGCTATGTATTCATAGTGATACACCCAATGCAGTTGCGATTGCTAAGGCAGTGAATAAAGTAATATCATAAAATTTTAGAAGATTTCAAAAAAAGAAAACATGAATATATATATATAATTATAGGGATTGGGTTAATCCTGATTTCTGCAGAATATGCAAATGGATTAACCAAAACAGAAAAGAAAATCCATAATCATGTAGAAAACAACTCGGATGAAGCCATTAACCTGCTGAAATAAGGGGTGGTAATGGATGAGAACCGAGTTCGAGCCGAAGTCCCGATAGTATCGGGATGTAGACCGGTGAAATCGGCTGAAGGCTGATGAGGCAATCCTTCCCCCGCTACTAACGATAGTCCCTCATTTCTCTTCGAGAAGTGGGGGATTTTTCTTTCCGGTTTAGTCGAGTGTAGATTGGTTTAGTAGGATCTATTTAGTTACACTACGACCCCCCTATCCCCGCATATATCCATCCGTATCCGCCTATATGCGTTAGTTATATACACACGCAGGTTTTTCTGTTTGTAAAAGACATACCCATATTGTTGGGTAATTTATTCTTTATTTTAATTCAAATAACCTTAGAATTTTCATACTATTTAATGTTTAATAATTACTTTTATTTACGCACTCATAATTTTACTTGATGCTTATATAT
>Ga0114993_10003189_pt1 | contig 17297 bp, 12 predicted proteins | sample ArcticOcean_MG_C_FD_87042 | JGI IMG/M metagenome (GOLD analysis project Ga0114993, IMG submission 87042) | Marine microbial communities from western Arctic Ocean - ArcticOcean_MG_CB2_150 | ecosystem: Environmental > Aquatic > Marine > Oceanic | place: Arctic Ocean: Canada Basin | collected...
AATATGCCCGAATTATTTCTAGAGATTGGTTCCGAAGAAATTCCATCAGGATATGTTCATCCCGCTCTCGGAAATATGCGCGAAGAGTTAGCGGCCTTTTTTTCCCGTAACCAGATTAAGGCTGATTTCCCAGAGGCTTTCGGTACGCCGAGGAGGTTGGTGGTTTCAGTAAAAGGGGTGGATGCCTTGCAGGAAGATATTGTGGAGCTTTTTCATGGCCCAAGCGTTTCTGTGGCTTATGATGATCAGGGTAAACCGACTAAGGCGGCGATTGGGTTCGCCCGAGGCAAGGGGTTAGATGTTTCCGCCTTGACCCGAGAGGACACCCCCAAAGGAGAAGTGGTCTGTGCCCGTGTAGAGAAAAAAGGCCGCCCTACCCCAGACCATCTGAATGAGTTCCTTCCCCAACTTATTGGCAATATTTCTTTTCCAAAAAAAATGCGGTGGGCTGATAGGTCTCGTCCTTTTGCAAGACCCTTACATTGGATTGTGGCATTATTTGATGGCAAGCCTTTGGAGTTCAGTTTTGATGGTATTCAGTGCGGCGACTTATCGCAGGGGCACAGGTTTTTAAAACCCGATAAATTCCAGGTGAAAGACCTTGCTTCCTATCTAATAGAGAGTGCAAACCATTTTTTGCTGGTCGACCGTGACATCAGGAAACAGGAAATTCTTGACCAGGTTCGAAATCTTGCCCAGGAAGCTGGCGGGTTTATGGAAGAGGATCCGGAATTGTTGAATATTGTCAATGATCTGGTGGAGTATCCGGTAGCCATCCGGGGAGATTTTGATTTTCACTTTCTGGAACTGCCCAAGGAGTTATTGGTGATGACCATGAAGCATCACCAGAAATACTTTCCAGTTACTGATGGAAAAGGGAATTTACTACCCTGTTTTATTACGATCAGTAATATCCCTGCCGGAGAAGGACAGGAAATCAAAAATGGCAACGAGCGAGTTTTGCGTGCACGATTGGAGGATGCCCGATTTTTCTATGATGAGGACAAAAAGAAAAATTTGGATGATTTCGTGGAGCCACTGAAGGGAGTCGTTTTCCAGAAAAAGCTGGGAACCCTGTATGAAAAAATGGAAAGGATTTGCGGCTTATCCCGGATTTTGTCTACTCATGTTTGCCCGGATAAAGAAACGCAGGCAATGAGAGCTGGGCGTTTATGCAAGGCTGATCTGGTAACCCTGATGGTTTATGAGTTTCCAGAATTGCAGGGAATCATGGGTGGGTATTACGCTACTCATTCTGGTGAAGAACCCGAGGTCTCTCAGGCAATCCAGGAACATTATCGTCCTGCCTTTAGGGGAGACAGGCCTCCCGCGAGTGAGTTGGGGGCGGTTGTTGCGGTCGCGGACAAGCTTGATACTATTTTGGGCTGTATCGGGGTGGGCTTGATCCCCAGCGGCTCTGAAGACCCGTATGGCCTGAGACGAAATGCACTGGGCATCATACAGATTTTCCTGCACCGGGATTGGCAGATTTCGTTGGACAATCTTGTGGAGGAGGGTCTGCGCTCTATGGGATCGAAAATCAAGCTGGACCCTGAAACCATCAAGAATCATGTGATGGAATTATTTTCCCAGCGATACAAAACATATTTGAACGCGGAGGGGTTTCCCTATGACGCAATTGATTGTGTATTGTCCACAGGCCTGGATTCCATTGTCGATATCAAGGCAAAGGTTTCTGCTTTTTCCGCATTGAAAAAGCAACCTTATTTTGAACCTTTGGCAATTGCTTTTCGTCGAGTGGTCAGCATACTTAATGATGAAGCAGAGGGTGATATAGACCCTGGATTGTTGAGTGAGCCGGCCGAAAAGAAGTTGTTCGAAGCATACTTGAAAGTTCGGGACCCGGTGTTCCGGCATATCCAAAACAAGGAATTTTCTAAAGCTCTGGAAAAAATTGCAGAAATAAAACCCGCTGTTGACAGCTTTTTCGATGAAGTCATGGTCATGGTGGAAGATGTTTCGTTACGCAAAAATCGACTTTGCCTGCTTCAGCAGATTTCCGGTTTGTTTTCAGAGCTGGCTGATTTTTCCCGCATTGTTCTGAAAAAAAGTTGAAAACCTTTTAGCCTTCAGATAACCTAGCCACATTCCATTTGCTCACCATTTCGGCCTCTACTTTCAATTAGTTGGGGCAGGTTTTTTTTATGACGCAGAAATATATTTATGCCTTTGGGGATGAAAATACCGAGGGTAACGCAGAAATGAAAAATCTCCTGGGGGGGAAAGGCGCCAACCTTGCCGAGATGGCCTCCCTGGGCATACAAGTCCCTCCCGGGTTCACAATAAGCACAGAAGCCTGCGTTTACTATTTCCAACACAAAAACACCCTCCCTTCTAAATTGTGGGATGAAATTCTTGCCAGCCTGAAAAACCTGGAACAAGTTTTGGGAAGAAAATTTGGCGATACAGAAAATCCTCTTCTTGTTGCGGTGAGGTCGGGAGCGAGGGTCTCCATGCCCGGCATGATGGATACCGTGTTGAACCTGGGACTGAACGATAGTACCGTTAAGGGTTTAGCCAAGAGCACACAAAATGAATGGTTTGCTCTTGATTCGTATCGCCGGTTCATTGCCATGTTCGGGGATGTTGTGCTGGGGATTCCGGGAGAGCGGTTTGAGTTGATCCTCGCCAAGAAAAAATTAAAACGCAAAATCGAATTTGATACGGAATTTACCCTGCAGGAGTTGAAAGCGCTCATCAAGCAATTCAAGGCCCTGGTGGTCCGCGCAACCCATGAAGAGTTTCCGGAAGACTCCATGCAACAACTGCGCATGACGGTTGAGGCGGTATTCAATTCCTGGAACACGGAACGGGCGCGAATATACAGAAGGCTGAATGGCATCCCGAACGAATGGGGTACGGCGGTTACTATCCAGTCCATGGTGTTTGGCAATATGGGAGATACTTCGGCGACCGGTGTTGCGTTTACCCGGAACCCGGCGACGGGGGAAAAGAAATTCTATGGGGAATACATGATCAATGCCCAGGGGGAGGATGTCGTCGCGGGAATTCGGACGCCCAACCCGATCGAAAAGCTGGAGCAGGATATGCCGGAGGTATATCAGAACTTGGTAAAGGTTTACCAGAAACTGGAAAACCATTACAAAGACATGCAGGATTTGGAGTTCACCATCGAAAACCAAACACTGTATTTATTGCAGACCCGGGCCGGCAAACGCACGGCCGCCTCGGCCATCAAAGTGGCGATCGATATGGTGAGCGAGGGGTTGATTAGTAAACGGGAAGCCTTGATGCGGGTTCCGGCAAACCAATTGGATCAAATCTTTCATCCGATGATTGACCCCAAAGTGAAATTGAAATTATTGGCCAAAGGTTTGGGTGCCTCCCCCGGTGCGGCGGGAGGGAAGATTGTATTTACTCCTGAACGTGCCCAGGAACTGGCCGAGAAAAAAGAAAAAGTCATTCTTGTTCGCATAGAAACATCTCCGGAGGACATTCATGGAATGAGCGTGTCGCAGGGAATTCTGACCGCCAGGGGAGGCATGACCTCTCATGCCGCAGTGGTGGCCAGGGCGATGGGCAAGCCTTGCGTTTCCGGAGTCAATGCTCTGGAGGTTAACGTAAAAAGAAAAAAGTGTATGTTGGGTGGCATTCAGCTTAAGGAATTGGATTCGATTACTTTGGATGGAACTACTGGCCAGGTGATTAAAGGGGCGGTGCCTTTAATCCAGTCCCGGTTGACCAGTAATTTCACGCGACTGATGACCTGGGCGGGAGAAGTTCGGTCCCTGCAAGTTCGGGCCAATGCTGATACCCCGCATGATGCATTGATGGCACGGGACTTTGGGGCGCAAGGGATCGGGTTGTGTCGGACGGAGCATATGTTTTTTGATGAGGAGCGCATTTCCCTAGTTCGGAAAATGATTGTTGCCGAGGACGGAAAAATCCGCGATGATGTGTTGAAAAAACTGCTTCCCATCCAACGCGGGGATTTTACGGAAATTTTCAAGGTGATGGATGGGTTTCCCGTCACGGTGCGGTTACTGGACCCGCCTTTGCATGAATTCCTACCCAATTCCTCAGCTGAAATTAAAAACCTGGCAAAAAAGATGAAAGTATCGCCGGGGGCTTTGGGGAAAAAAATCGAAAGCCTGAAAGAAGTTAACCCCATGCTTGGGCATCGGGGTTGTCGGCTTGGAATTACTTTCCCGGATATTTACCGGATGCAGGTCAGGGCCATTGTAGAAGCGGCCTGCAAGCTGGTCAAAAAGGGCATTAAAGTTTTTCCGGAAATCATGGTGCCGCTGGTCGCGCATGTAAACGAATTCAAAGTTGTCCGTGAACTCATCCTGGAAGTGGCCCAAGAAGTGATGCAAAAAATCGGTGTGGATCTGAAATATAAAATAGGAACCATGATTGAGCTTCCTCGGGCGGCTCTGACGGCGGATGAAATTGCGGTGGAGGCGGATTTCTTTTCCTTCGGAACTAATGATCTGACCCAGACCGCTTTCGGGCTCAGCCGGGATGATTCCGGCAGTTTCCTCAACGAATATCTCGAAAAAGGCCTGCTGACCCATGACCCATTTGTAACGGTGGATCAGGATGGGCTGGGTCAATTGATCTGTATCGCGGTTGAAAAAGGGAAAAAGGTCAAACCTAATCTTCACTTGGGAGTATGCGGAGAACATGGTGGAGACCCCGCATCGATAAACTTTTTTAATAAAGTAGGTTTGGACTACGTCAGTTGTTCCCCTTATCGTGTGCCCACTGCCATCCTCGCTGCTGCTCAGGCCGTTATTCAGGAAGACAGTTGATTGCTTTTTCAGTCTTGGGGCAAAACAAAAAACTTCACTGCACTATTTTGTAAACCGGGAAAAAGGTTGACTTCGTTTTTACCGATCACCATAATAAAAAATTCCGTAGTTTGAAAAACTGGCCTCATTACCTGTTTGTGGTGAAGGCCAGTTCCATTTGAAATAACCTGTTACCTGATAAGGTACTCCGTCTGGAGGTTAGGAATGAATATAGCGCTCACCGGTATCACCGGAATGGTGGGTTCCCATCTCATCAAAAAAATTGTTGAAGAAAATCCGGAAGGTTCTCCTCATAACATCCGCGCCCTGATCCGTGAAGGTAGCGTGGTGGAACACTTGAAAACCTTTGAAGATGTAGACTTTATCATTGGAGGCTTGGAGGATCGGGAATCCCTTGCAAAGCTCGTGCAGGATGTGGAAGTGCTGGTGCATCTGGCCCATTTCCCTGGTCCGGTTCAGGCTTATGATGAATTAGTCAAGGTCAATGTCTACGGTTCCTTTGATTTGCTGGAAGAAGCCAAAAAGGCAAAGGTCAAGCAGGTGATCTTCATGAGTTCGTGCACGGTTTTTGGGCAAATTCTTCCCTCGGTTGATAAGGACCACCCCCTCGATGAAAACCACCCGGTTTGGCCGAGTAGTCTTTATGGCTCCATCAAATCCTCGATCGAAGGGTTTTGTCACTATTACTACAAAAGCCGGGCGTTTGACTTAGCTATCCTGCGGCCGGTAACCATTTATGGAGTGCGGCCCCAGCTTGACAAGTCCGAATGGTTTCAAACTATTGATTTTCTCGCCACAAATTATAACGTGGACGTTAAGGGCAGTACCAAATATGTTTCGGTGAAGTCGGTGGTGCAGGCTATACAGAAGATCATGGGAAACGCGGAGGCATCCGGAAAAACCTACCATCTGATCGATGGGCATATCCATAACATGGATCTTGGGCAACTGATTGTGGATACCATCGATTCTTTTGGCGAAGTCGAAGGCGTCATGGGGGAAGATGGTGTACCGATGTCCAGCCAGGCGGCTCAAGATCTTGGAGTCGAGTTTCCCGGTAAAGAAGGCATTGTTGAATATATCAAGCTCATCCATAAGTTGCAGGGCGAATATGGTGGCGAACGGGATATCACAAAATGGTAGAGGAATCCAACGTGTCGTCTCTTACATCTCAAACATTCATTGACCGGTTGATCCGGGAAAACTTTAAATTTTTCACCGGAGTTCCCTGCTCACTGTTATCGGGCCTGATTTCATGTCTGGAAGAAACTGAGGAAGCCAAATATGTTCCATCGGTGAGGGAAGATTCAGCGGTGGGTCTGTGTGCGGGGGCCTACCTTGCCGGTGCCCTGCCTGTCCTGCTGATGCAGAACTCGGGGCTGGGTTATTGTCTTAACGCGTTCACCTCGCTGAACCTGATTTACCGGATTCCCGTTTTGGTCATTATGAGCTGGCGGGGCCAGGGTGGAAAAGATGCCCCCGAACACATCATCATGGGAGACATCAATCAGAAGCTTCTTGAAACTGCGGGAATGGATTACTCGGTTTTAAAGCCGGAAAATTGCGACCAGGTTCTCGAAACTGCCATGCGAAAAATTAATGAGGAGAAGCTCCCTTATACGCTCCTTGTTGAGAAAGGTTTGTTTGATGAAAGGCATTGAGGCATTTCAGGAATTACTGCCCTTATTGGGAGACGAACCCGTGGTGCACGCCAATGGATACATTTGCCGGGAGTCGTTTACCTTAAAAGACCGGGAAGCGAATTTTTATATGATTGGTTCCATGGGGCTGGCATCTTCTATCGGATTGGGTGTGGCTTTATGCAAGCCGGACCGAAAGGTGATTGTGCTGGATGGAGATGGCAACGTCTTGATGGCATTGGGTACGCTGGCCATGATTGCCGCAGAGGCACCTAAAAACCTGGTGCACGTTGTGATTGATAATGAAGTATATGAGTCTACAGGAAGCCAACGCACACTTTCCAATACGGTTCCTCTTGAACAAATTGCCAAAAGCTCGGGTTATCGACAAGCGGCGCGAGTGGATAAAAAAGAAGACATCAAGCCGGCGTTTGAAAAAATGCTGAACTCCGAAGGGCCAGGTTTTCTACTGATCAAGGTGGAACCCTGCTTTGATCGCAAAACAGGACGCGTGACGCACACACCCGAAGAGATCACCAACCGTTTCATAAAATCCCTCCGCTAGGCGCCAGCGTGATACCCCATTCGGTGCATGAAAGCTAATGAATGGATATAACTCGCTGGACCCAATACGCAAGAACACATTAAGCCGAGACAACTATTTGCTAGCAGATAAAGTTATTGCTAGTTGCCACTGGCCGCCTGGCCAGTTAGGTTAATAAGTCAACTGCCGACCCGGTACTTGATTCAGAAGCTACTGCATTGCCCTCTTCACCACTCAGTTCCGCGGTCTGATTGACAGGTGGGATGGGGCTGGTCTGAGCTTCCTCCGTAGTGGTGCCTTGAGGTTCGCTGGAAGCGGATGCCAAACGAGCACTTTTGCTTCCATCGTTAGAATTTGTTTCGGTAGTTTGTTTTTGAGCAGATGCGAAATTTCCCAGGCTTGAAACTTCCATGGTGCGACTCCTTTAAAGTAAAAAAATCCTGCTTAATATTTTCGAGAAAGAACTTATTCCGTAATTTCGTTGACTCCATCACGAATAGCGCTTCTCAACTGTATTTCTTCTTCCGAAGGAACGGTTCTAACCACTTCCTGGGTCTTGGGGTCGATGACCTGAAGGACCACATCGTTGTCATCCGTTACTGAGAACTTTCTTTGTTCGCTATTTAGTGATGTTTGCCCGCTTTTGCCGGTCTTTGCCAAAACTTGCCCTTGCGATGACAGATCAATGGTGTCTCCTGATGGTTTAGGGTCAGAAACCGGACCCGCTTCGGACCGTGAGCTTGATGAAGAGGACCGTGGTTTGGGGGCTGTCGGATTTCCCGCTGGGTTAACGGCTTGAATTTCCATGATGCTTTACCTCTACTGCGTGGCATGAAAGGTTTATTATTAACTAGTTGAAAAATAACTACTTATTTGGATTCCCCTCTTGTGTTTGAACTTTTTGCCTAGTCCACGCATTCTTCTTAACGGTGACTTTAGTGAAATCTTTAATAAATTTTTACACAAATTCAGGAAAGACCCTCACATTTTAGGGAGAGGGTGGTTGCGGGCTGGATAAAGGTTTGAATTAAGCGACTTTAGAGGTTATGATACCGGGCTAAAAAATATTTAAAAACAAAGTGGTTCAGGGAGTTTTGCCTGATTCTTAAGGGTGGAAAACTTCCTTGTCGGTCGCTATTTATGAAAGAGTTTCACAACATCCTGAAATACGCCAAGCCGTATATCAAAAGCCTTATTTTCGCATTTCTTTGCCTGGCTTTGACATCGTTGATCAATCTGGTTTTGCCTTTGATCGTCCGCAATATGATCAATGCTGTGATCGTATTAAAAAACAATGAGATGCTGGATAGTTTGGCATGGGATTTAATCATCATCATTGGCCTTCAAGCGGCGTTTGCGGTTACGCATAATTATATTTTTGGTTTTGTGGGACACAGGGTGACCACCGATTTTCGCATCGAATTTTTTTCCCACATTCAATCTCTTTCTTTGCGTTTTTTTCAGGAGCGCCGAGTGGGAGAAATTTTATCCCGCATGAGTAACGATATATCAGTGATCCAGAATGCGTTGGTGACCATTCCTGTTGCCTTGTTGCGCCAAAGCATCACACTGCTTGGTGCCCTGGCGATTATTCTGTATCTGAACTGGAAATTAACCGGGCTTATTTTGCTTATTTTACCCCCCCTGATGATTTTTGCACGGGTATTTGGGCGGCGGTTGAAAGTGTTTTCGGAAAAGCTTCAGGATCAAGTTGCGCAGGCAGTGGTGGTTCTTGAGGAGGTCATGTCGTCCATCAAGATTGTGAAGTCCTTCACCCGCGAACCTTATGAACGGAACCGTTTTCAGGAAAAAATTGAAACGGCTTTTGAAAGGGCGGTGGACAAGCTCAAAATATCTGCGTTTTTTGGTCCCTTTATTTTAGGGCTCACTTTTCTGGTTTCCGCGTTGTTGATCTGGTATGGCGGATATCAGGTTATGCGGGGGGCGACCACTCCCGGCGAATTGGCGGCTTTTTTCCTTTACGCCCTGATCATTGCAGGACCCATCGGAACTTTTGTCCGACTATATACCCAGATTCAGGAAGCACGTGGTGCCATCCAAAGAGTTTATGAGATTCTTGATACCGAACCGATTGTCCAAAATCCTGAAAACCCAGTATCGCTTGAAAATATAACGGGGAGTATCCAGCTTGACAACGTTTCTTTCGGTTATCAGGACACGGGGGTGATTCATGATGTCAGTTTTGATGTGTTACCGGGTCAGACGGTTGCTCTGGTAGGCCCTAGCGGAGCCGGCAAGTCCACCATTATCAAACTTCTGTTACGCTTCTTCGATCCAAATTCCGGGACTATTCGTCTCGATGGTCATGGTATCCGCACGTTGGACCGCAAAAGTTTTCTCAGCCAGATTGGCCTGGTTCCCCAGGAAACGCTTCTGTTCGGCGGAACGGTAAGGGAAAATATTCTTTATGGAAAACTCGATGCCACAGAAGCGGAACTGGAAGAGGCCGCGCAAAAAGCCAATGCGCATGAGTTCATCACGAATATGGAAAAAGGTTATGACACAATTGTTGGTGAGAAGGGAACGAAACTTTCCGGGGGAGAAAGACAGAGAATAGCCATTGCCCGAGCCATTTTGAAAGACCCGAAAATTCTGGTTCTGGATGAGGCGACCTCATCCCTGGACAACCGATCCGAATCTCTCATCCAGGAAGGTTTGGAAACCTTAATGGCCCATCGTACGACTTTTATCGTGGCGCATCGCCTGAGCACGATCCATAAGGCCGATAAGATTATTGTCCTGGATAAGGGGTGCATTGTTGAAACAGGTCAACATGAAAATTTAATGAACAACAAAGGCCTGTACCACACTCTATACACCATGAAAATGCTTGATCCCACCGTACATGAAGGATCGGGTTTGTGACCCTGTTTTGGAGAACAAAAAATTCCGATTTATGAATGTTTCGGATATTCGGCTAGAGATTGGGTTTTAGAAGAAGGAAGAAGCTTGAGGGCGGGAGCAAAGGTTACTCTCCCGGATCGGCACCAATTAAAAATCCTGCCAAATGCGCTTTTTTCTCTGGGTCGCCGCGGTAATAGGTGCGCACCAGTCTCTGGATCAATTCATTTAATGTTGGGTCTTCCCCGTAAGTTTCTATGGCTTCATTGACGCAAGGCTCTTCGCCACCTGGAGCGTGCTGCGTTTTCTTGATAGGCCCTCTACCTGTCAACAGCCAAATAATATTGAGGTCCGTGTGCTGGTAAAGTTTTGCGATGGTGTCAGCCGAGGGCAGAGATTTGTTGTTCTCAATATCCGACAACGAGCCTTGAGAGATTCTGATCAATTTCGCCAGTTCGAAAGATTTCAGCGGCAAAGCTTTCCTCCATTGCCGGAGCCGTGATCCTAAAAATTTGGCTGTTCCTGATTTTTTTCTTGCATTTTATGGTACACCAATTATTATTATAGGCATCTTTGACCCTAATTAATTTTAATGCCCAAAATAACCAAAAAGTAGTTTCAGAAAATGCTATGTACGGGAGGCTAGAAAAGTTTTTTCTAAAGTCCCTGTGGCAAACTTAAAGAACCTGATTCCCCAAATCTTCAGCGTCCGACCAGGTTTGAGAGGGAAAATGTAGGAACAAAATATTGGTAAGTTGTTCAAACTTGCAATAGTCTATATTACTATATTCCCTTAAAACATTCCCTGCGTCAATCTTTTTTCGTGCTTTTATTGTCTGAAAATTTTTACAAGAAAATAGTGATTATTACGACACACTCCTGGGTGTTTATTAGCAAGTGGCTTAGAAATCCAGGGGCAGAGAGGGATTTTTGGGTAAAAGGATTTGAAAAAAACCTACCATTTCCTGGAAGGAATAATGTTCTACCAGGAACTTGTATAGATGCGGGGCATAATGGGAGAGCCTTCTTTCTTCCTTCCCATCAATAGCGATGTCTACGTAAATCACTATTTTGGGTAACCGATATTTTAATAACTTTACTAATGCACGTTCTTTTTTTTCTTCAAGCATGCCTGGCAATATCCATTCATAAGGTGTCGGGTTAACACGGTCAGAAAGAAAATAAAAAATGGGATTCAGCGGCAGGGCCAGAATGGCATCTCCTTTTTTCGAGTGCAGGTTTATTTTGTCAATGACCTTCTTGATCCATTTGGCCTCGCCAGGATTTGTATAGACATCCATTTTTTCCAGGGAGAGACGAGTGGTTTCCAGCTTCATGGCACCAATGCTTCCAGCATAAAAACCGTGATGGGTGTTCATCTCGAAATAAAACAGGAAGGGCAAGAAAACGGTGAGAAGATTCAGCGGTAGCCGCATGAAAATCCCATTTTGCCCAACGGGTTTTTGCAGGGAAAGAATCTTTTCCCGGATTCCATACAACAAATAACATAGGAGAAGATAGAAAGGAGGCAGCGTTCTTAGCAGGTTGTCGAATCCTGCCCGCCATATTACCAAGCCAAACGCGCAAGCTCCGAATAGCAAAATGGCAAGTACCATCAGATGGGCAATGTGGAACGTTTCTTTTTTTATGACGAGTCGGTAAAAAAGAAGGATGGTCACAACGCCGTAGGTAAAAGGGGGGAGGTAGAACAAAATCCTTTCAAACATCTGGTGGGCTCCAACTTTTTCGAGAAGGGCGAAAAAAGGAAGAATTTCCGGGAACGGGTTTCCCCAGACTTCATGCGCATCCACAACCAGTTTAAATACTTTCGTGAAGTAACCGTCCTTTCCCAGATAGACCGCAAATAGAATGGCCGCAACCCCGGCCAGCAGAAAGTAAAATTTGCCTGATTTTGGTGATGCTGAAGCCGCTTGCTTCGGTGAAAAATTAAAATCAACCCGCCAGTGTTTTACGTTGAACAGCAAGGCAAGTGTGCCCAGGCTGACCAATATCGAGAAAAGGGTGACTTCAAATTTAAAAAAGGAGCTTAAAAAAATGGCCGCGCCCAGTCCGAAAAGGGATGCCAGGTTTCTTTTTTCCACAACGTTCGTAAGGCAATACAGGTTCAAAATGACAAAGAACGTGTAGAACCGGTTGTAATACATGGATGGCGCAGAAAGCATGAACAAAGCCGCCAATAAGGCAAATCCGGCAGGCATGATTTTACGGCCCATGGAATAAATCATTATTACCATTGCGGGGGTAAAAAGAAGGACACCGATGCGCAGGCTTTGAATCTCCACCCCGAACAGTTTGAAAAACAGCATTCCATACCAGTAACGACCTGGGAGGTAGCCATTGGGATTGAAGTCTACAAGAGCCTTCTCCCCATTAAGTGTTCTTAAGGTCCCATTGGCATATCCCCCTTCGTCCCAAATATTCAATCCATATTCGCAAAAGGACCAGAAATAGGCTAGCAGTGCAATATAGATCAGGGAAACCCGGCCCCATCGCTTGACAAAGGTATTGTTTGTTGCAGATGCGTTGTCCATTTTTTGTTCTATTCTTGCAGAAACGCCCGCATTTCCTGGGCGAGACTCTGATTTTCCTCAAGTATATTTTCAAAGTTGGGATTATCATCGGTATTCAGTTTTTCTTTTACCTTGAAGATTCGGGCGAGGGATTGCTCGATGGTAGTGCGGGAGATTTTTCCCGCTTCCACATCCTCGATCATAGCGTTTTGAAGTGCACTTACTTTTTCCAGATCGTGACAGATGAGAAACACATCGACCCCGGCCCGGGTTCCCAATTCAGGGATAGACTCCAGCTTTTGATCGATGGCCTGCATCTCCAGGTCATCAGAAATAATGATTCCTTCAAACTGTAGGGAGTTTCTCAGCACATCGTTCAAAATGGAGTACGAAAAGGTGGCGGGTTGCCTGGCATCCCAAGCCGGGTAGACAACATGCGCCGTCATGATGACCTGAAGACCTTGCTGGATGGCGCGGATGAAGGGGACCAGTTCGATTTGTTCCAGTGACTCTCGTGTCCGCTCTACTTGCGGCAGAGCAAGATGCGAATCTTGCGATGTATCCCCGTGCCCGGGAAAATGTTTTCCCACAGGAATGACTCCGGCATCATAAAACCCGCGGATCAACTCAGCTCCTAAACGGGCAACCTTCGTGGGGTCCGTATCCAGGGCTCTCTGCCCAATGATAGGATTTGCAGGATTGGAGTGGACATCAAGAACCGGAGCGTAATCCATATTAATTCCTACCGCCCGCAATTCTTTTCCCATTGCAAGTCCAAACCTATAGGCCAGTTCATCAGAGTTGGCCTGCCCCAGGCATGACATAGGAGGAAACTGTGTAAAAGGTTTACCGAGGCGAGCGACCCTTCCTCCTTCCTGATCCACCGAAATAAAAAGCGCGGGGATTTCTGCATGCTCAGCAGCCAGCAACTGGAGGTCGTTTATTAATTGAAGCAATTGATCGGGATTTTTATAATTGCGCTCGAACAGAATCAAGCCACCAATACCCTGTTGAACAATCAGTTCTTCAGTTCGGGCGTTGAGGGCGGTTCCCTCAAATCCTGATATAATCATCTGGCCGATCTGTTGTTTCAGGGAAAGCAAAAGGAATCAGCGTTAGGAAAGCGTTGATGAGCGGGCATCGTTGCCCGGTTCGGCACCCGTATGTTACCATAACGTTAGAGTACCTCTAAAAAATTGTCGCCCTGAGTCATCCTGAGCTAGTCGAAGAACGAAGGGCTTGAACCCTTTATGGGTGGGCTACGCTTCGATGAACTCAGCGTGACCTTAACTGAATCTTAAATATATGTTACGCAGAGTAGTGATCACCGGCCTGGGCGCAGTGAGCCCAAACGGCATCGGCCTGAAAACTTTTTGGGAAAATACTTGTAACGGGATCAGCGGCATTGACCGTATAACCAGCTTCGATCCTTCGGCCCTGGCTTGCCAGATCGCCGGTGAAGTGACCCAGTTTGATCCTTTCATTTATTTTTCTGCGGTGGATTTAAAAAAACTGCCCCGCTCCATCCCACTTGCTGTGGCGGCTACTCAGGAAGCGTTAGCCCATGCCGGGATCGATCTTGCTGATTTTTCGGAAGAGGACTTTGAAGGGCTGGGGGTTCTGGTCGGGAGCGGAGGGTCGGGATTTGATTTTTCGGAAAAACAGTTCGAAATTTATTTCTCAAAACAAAAAAACAAGATCAGCCCTTATGCCATATCTAATTCTCTGGTGGGTATGCTTTCCAGCGAAATCTCCATGTACTTTGGATTGCAGGGCCGGAGCCATGTGCTCTCTAATGGATGCACCAGTTCCACCGATGCCCTGGGCTATGCTTTTAATGCTATTCGATTCGGCCAGGAAGACTGGTTTGTCTCGGGGGGGGTGGAGTCCTGTGTCACTCCTGCCATGATGCAGGGATTTGAAAGAATGAAAGTCAACCCGAGGAACTTTAACGATTCTCCAACACGAGGCTCTCGTCCTTTCAACCTGGACCGGGAAGGATTTGTCCTGGCGGAAGGTTCCTGGATGATTATTCTGGAAGAACTGGAACACGCCAAGGCGCGGGGAGCAGAGATCATCGCTGAAGTTTCAGGATATGGCACCACCTGCGATGCCTATCACCGGGTAGCCATGATGCCGGATGGAAAACAGTCATCGAGAGCAATGAACCTTGCCTTGCGTGACGCGCAAGTGAATAAAGAGGAAGTGGATTATATCAATTTCCACGGAACGTCAACATTGATCAACGATAAAGTCGAAACACTGGCGGTCAAGCAGACCTTCAACAGCCAGGCCATGAACATCCCGTCCAGTTCTACAAAATCCATGGTGGGGCATCCGCAAGGAGCATCGGGAGCCCTGGGGGTAACCGTTTCGGCCCTTTCATTAAAAAACGGATTCATGACTCCCACCATCAATATGGAAAACCCGGACCCGGAATGCGACATGGATTATGTTGCCAATGTAGGAAGAGAAAGCAAAATAAATATTGCTGTCAGCAATTGCATTTCGTTCGGATCAAAAAATTCCGCCATCGTCCTGAAAAATTTCAGATAAAACAATAAGACAATAAAACCATGAAAATTTTCCAATCTGATTGGCAAAACCTGATGACAGCAGGGCTGACCATTTTTGTTCTGACAGGTTGTGGCGGAAAACTGGTGGATGTTAATGTGACGATTGTCGATCAGAAGACGGCGTTGGAAAACCAGATATTGGGCAGTTATGAAGAGTTGAGTAGCGAGGTTCTTTTGCTGGCATCGGTGCGGTCGGTGGATGAAGAAGGCAAACTCAAACCCACCACCGAAATTCCAAAAGGCAAGCTGAAGGCTCTAAGAGCCATGCAACGTCAGGAATTCAACCGTGATGATATTCAAGGGTTCAAACAAACCCTCTGCGCCGGCGAGGGCAATGATAGCTTCCTGAAATTTTTCGACAACGAACGCACCAAAACCGATGCCCAATTTAAAGAATTTGCCGAGGCCATTATTGCGGAAGAGAATGAGGACCGACTGATTATTTTACAAAGAATTGTAGCGACTAACGAAAATTTTACTGAACAGGACCTTGCCAAAATCCAGAAAATCTCCGCCAGCCTCAACCGCGACAACGCCAAGCCCGGCGAAAAAATTCAAGAAGAAAACGGCAACTGGAAAATCAACTGAAAACCTTTTTCAGCGGTTTCGAAAAGTGTGAATCGCCCCAAACCTCCTCAATCCCCATTTCTAGAAGCGCAACGAGACAGGTTCGCGCAAATAAGTATCGACCCATTCGCCTCCCCTGCTAAGGGGCTAGCGGTAGGGCATTTTGTTGCCTGCCAACTGCTTTACAATATCGGCTTCAAATTGGTTTTCAACCCGGACAAATTCTTCAAACTCTTTTGGACTTTTGAATTCGAAAACCTTGGGTTCTTTTTGTCCGCAGATTTCTTCATCCTGCGCAACGGTTAAAAGATTTTTTTCAACGGAAGATATTACAAATTTTTTCCGTGTATTAAATTTGGTAAAAATGTCTTGATATACGGGTTCAAGATTGAGAGCCATGAAACGTCTCCTGCTTTAATTTATTTTTAATTACTGTAATAGAATTTTAACTTTCTCCGCAACCAAAATCAAACTATTTGCGGAGAACCTCCGGGGAATGAAGGCTGAGGAAGAATATCACGTGCTCATTTGCTTAACAGTTTGGCAATTTTATGCTAGGCTATGCTGAGTGCTAGTGTCTCATCAACTATCCTTTCCTGTTTATTTATTGACCCCTTCCTCAATTTAATATGACAAATCGAATATCCCTCAACCGGCTGGCAGAAACACTCATCCAGGAGTCGAGAACTCCATTCAACACCGAAGATTTTGCCAAACATTTGGAGAGTAGATGGCAAAAAGAAGTTTCTGGCTCCGCGAGAAAGCGGCTTGAGAAAGTTTTGCATAACCATTCTTCGCTGATCAGGATTCCTGAAAGTGATTTCATTCCCTTTCGTGCGGTGGTCGATAAAATCAGTCACGTATCTTTATCGGTGCAACTGGGGGCCTGGGAACTGAAACAAGGTATCCTGATTCCCGGACATCGCTTGATTCCATTCATGCCGGTAAACCTTAAAGAAAGTGAGTTGACGTTTCTTGATCCGGACGGGAATAAAATTCCTAAACTAAAACAATCTTATTATATTCAGGATATTGTGCCTTTTTATCAGTATTGCGCGCGTTTCCCGGAAGAAATCAAGTTCAATGAATGGATTCCCGGAAAAAGTTGCATGACGGTTACGGTTTGGAATATGCGATCTCTGTACAAGAGTTTCTCATCGCGCCCCGGGGATGCAATTTTGATAGACCTTGTTGACTATGAGAAGGGAATCTATCAGATACGCCCCTATTCCTCGCGGCAATATCGGCTCGACCGATTGCGTATGCGGGCGCTCTATATCGCTTTGGCTACGCAAATGGACCCGCTCTGCGAGGACGAAAAATTTTGTTCTGCCGGGCTGGAAAAACAATTATTGCGAATCCTTTTTTCCATGAACTTAAAAGTGTTTCGCGAGGTGGAGGTTTTTTCTGTCACGGACTTTTTGGAGTCCCTCAAAGAGTGGACTGTGGTCGGGTGTGAGGCGGGGGGAGTGCAAATGGTTCCGGTTTGGCAAATGGAATCGGGGCCTTTCGTTCGCGCCGATGCCAACCGGGTTGTAAAGGGAGAGTTGGGATCGCTGAACAAAATATTTCAGGATCTAAAATTGTCCTTTGACGCGATGGAATTTAAAGCCATGCTTTACACGGTCATGGCTTCGAACAAGTACAAGCTGGAGGCGGTTTTTTTCCTGTTGTTCGGAGGACAGGGCGATTTATTCGAGGATAAAAAACAGCATGAGGTGTTTTACGGTTATCTGCGCGAACTTTTGTTTAAAATTTGCGAAGATCTTAAGACCCGCGAA
>Ga0114993_10003190_pt1 | contig 17297 bp, 17 predicted proteins | sample ArcticOcean_MG_C_FD_87042 | JGI IMG/M metagenome (GOLD analysis project Ga0114993, IMG submission 87042) | Marine microbial communities from western Arctic Ocean - ArcticOcean_MG_CB2_150 | ecosystem: Environmental > Aquatic > Marine > Oceanic | place: Arctic Ocean: Canada Basin | collected...
TCTTAATCACAAATCAAAAAACACATTAAGGAACAAGTTATGTCTGAAGCCTGGATCATTGACGCCGCCCGAACACCGAGGGGTGTGGGAAAACAGGGTAAGGGAGCACTCTGGGAAATCCATCCACAGAAATTGTTGTCTACTGTTCTTTCGGCACTTGCCGAACGAAACTCCCTCACGACAGAGGAGATCGACGACGTAATCATTAGCTGCAGCAGCCAGTTTAAAAAACAGGGTGCCTGTATAGGCCGGATGGCGGCTCTGGATGCGGGTTATTCCAACAAAGCCTCAGGCGTTACGTTAGATCGCTTCTGTGGAGGCGGAATCAGCGCAGTGAACATGGCAGCAGCCAGCATCATGAGCGGCATGGAAGACCTGATCGTCGCTGGCGGCGTCGAAATGATGTCGTACACATCAGCCGAGGGCTCACCCAACCCTTTGGACGCAGGTAACCTTGACCTTCGAAATGCTCATCCACAAACCAACGTCGGTATCGCCGCAGATATTATCGCTACGGAGGAAGGGTTTAGTCGAACGGAACTGGATGCATTTTCAGCAGAGAGTCAACGCCGCGCCGGCGAAGCACTGAAAAGCGGCGCCTTCTCGAAAAGCCTCATTCCAGTCTATCGTCCTGATGGCACACTGGCACTGGACACAGAAGAGTTTCCCCGACCGCAAACTACCGCGGAACAACTGGCCAACCTGAACCCAGTGTTCGGTAACTTCATGGACTTACCCTTTTTCGATTCGGGGCTCACTTTTCGCGAAATGGTCGCCAAGAAATGGCCAGATCTTGAGATAGAGCATGTGCATCATGCAGGCAGTTCTTCAGGTGTTGTCGATGGCGCTGGTGCGCTGGTACTCGCTTCACCGGAATACGCAAAAGCCCACGGTCTAAAACCCAGAGCGAAAATCAAAGCAATGGCAAACATGGGGCACTCTCCCGAGTACATCCTGAATGCACCTGTAAACGCTGCGAAGAAAGTTCTGAAAAAGGCTAACCTGACGCTCAACGACATAGACCTGTTTGAAGTCAACGAAGCCTTCGCCGTAGTACCGGTCAAATTCATGCGCGACCTAAACGTCAACCATGAAAAGGTCAATGTTAATGGCGGTGCCATTGCCCTGGGTCATCCCATAGGCGCAACCGGTGCCATGTTGATCGGTACGGTTCTCGATGAGCTCGAACGCCGTGACCAGGCCCTGGGGCTGGTTACCATGTGTGCCGCAGGTGGCATGGCTCCCGCAGTGATTATCGAAAGAATGTAACCGCACTTAGTGTAACTGGGGCCAAGCGTCTCAAACTATGCCCCAGTTACCCTGATCTATTGGTCCGCCATGTACTTTTCCCACCAATGGTGAAAGTTGCGGATACGTCTTTCGTGATGAGAAATCCAGAACCCCTTCATGCCGCGCGAGTGCAATCCTTTTTGCACGCCAGCAAGACACGACGCATCCTGGTCAAGTAACAATCCCGAAGATTTCTCGCCATAGCGATAAAACATGTGCTCAGGGCGCCCATCAATATTGACATCGCCCAGCTCAACAAACATGTCGACTGCGCCGGCATTCGCGCCTGCGGTGACTTCGCCCTTCGGAACACGATTAAAAATCATGCGGTCAAAGTACATTCTGTCTGGGTCCGTGGGATGTGGGCGATGACGGAACATCCACATCTGCTCGCCGAAGAGGTTGAACGTGACGTTCGGGAAAATATTATAGTGGTAGTCTGCGGTCAGCTGATCATCCGTCAGTTTGGAAAAGTCCAGGCCGTGTTCATTAGTCATTGACCGCTTGTGTGCAGCTACTGCACCTCGCAGGGTTGTAACATCACCCTCAAAGGCATCGACCGGGAATCCCTCAGATTTCAGATATTCAACCATCGTTTCATTCAGGGCCTTGTCTTGTGCAATCTTGCGGGGGCTAGGAATATACATCGGCGCAATAAAGCGGGTGTGCGGGCCGTAGAGGTCCATCTGCACATTCACATCATCGGCAACATACTCAGATTCCGGGTGTACGCCACGAACGTGATAGGTCTCTGAAAAAATATCAACTGATGTTTTCCAGTTACAGTTCCATTCGACGGTTTCGTCAGAAACGAGCACCATAGATTCGAATTCGTAGGGCGCAAGATGTTCGGGCACGATTCCGAGATAGTCGACCAGCGGTTCGATATCAGGGTCCATGGATACCCAGACAAACCCTCCCCATGTTTCGCACCTGAGTTCCCTCAGGCTGAGCTCTTCGGCGGGAACCCCCTGAGGGAAATCGTGTGCTTCGGGAATATCCTTTATGCTGCCATCCAGATGGTATTCCCAGCCATGAAAACCACAGCTCAGGTAAGGGGAGTTTCCACACCCTGATTTCTTGAGCTGATTCCCCCTGTGCTGGCAAACGTTGTAGAACGCTCGAACAATCCCATCGTCTGCACACGTTACCAGGATTGATTCTCGCAGATTTTCGAAGACAAAAAAGTCACCGGGTTCGGCAACATCGCAGGACGCACCGGCCAACAACCAGGTTTTCGACCAGATACGAGCGTCTTCCAACTTCAAAAATGCAGGATCTGTGTAGCGATCAACCGGGATTCGCTCAAACCCAAGTTCTGGTTCCGGCGCTTTGGCCATCGGTGTAAATACAAAGTCAGCTAGTTCATTCATACTCGTTCCTCCGTGTCTCATCTTTCCTCGCACAGATCAGGGTATCAACTATGAAGACGTGTAATCAATGTGGTAAATGTTGCATTAAATACTCCGATGCCGGGCTGTCCGCCAGCCCATCGGAAATAGACTGGTGGGAGGATAATCGGCCAGAAATCTTTAAGTACGTCAGCAAGGGCAATATCTGGGTGCATCCGGACACCGGCGAGCCTCTATCCCGATGCCCCTGGCTGGGATTCGATTCGAGTAAGAATATGTACATGTGCGAGATCTACCACGATCGTCCGGAAGATTGTCGTCATTACCCGACTCATATCGCTGAGATGATCACCGATGAGTGTGAGATGCTGGAAAGCAAAGACCTCCGCGACAAGACCAATGCGCAGAAAAAACTGGACATCATCATGAGCGACAGCCGACCCGCTTTCCGCTCAAGTTAGAAGCCGGCTTCTTCCTGGCGCAGGCACTATAATCCCAAACGACGTAACTGCCGTGCTCTTAACGGCTCAGCGCGCTTCAGTATTCGAGCGATCGTCAGCTTGTGCTCCGATGTGAGTCGCTCGATTTCGTGATACTTCATATAAAAGCGCAGTCGCTCAGTTCGTCGAAAAAATACCGTGGCAGCTGAATCAATCGTCGCTAGATCTTTTTCCGGTTTTCGTCCCAGCAACCAGCCTGGCCACTTTCTTCCCCGGGGGGCATCAAAGACAAAAACCCGGTTGAACCTGTTTCCGGAAATCAGGATATTTCGAAAGAAAAAACCCCGATGAACGAACCCGTTGCGATGCATTTTTCTTGTTGCTTCTGCCAACCTGAAAATGAGTGATTGCCTGGTGGATTTCGCGAGCCTGGCCGGCATTTCAGGTAACTCTTTCATAAGAACTTCGTCCAGATTCCTGGACTCAGGCACTTCCTCTGTCATCAGAAAACACCGCGTTAATCTTCCCAGGCTTCGTTCTTCACCAAAAGCGACCGGCACTGTTACGTCTATTTCGAAACCACGCAGCCGCTCCAGGTTACCAAACTCTCGGCTGGCTTTACTTCTTCCAAAAAAAGCGCCCTTAAGAAACTCACTACGAAGTTTTTTCGAGTCGTAAAGAAAGTACTTTTTTAAATAAAGAACGCGCTCGACGTCGGCGCTATCGGTAATCGAAACACGCCACACCTCGCTGCCATTCGCACTCTCAACAAGAACCCCCTCCTCCCAATTCAGAAGCGAACTCAAGGTACCTACACCATGGCGATCAAGCAAAGCCGTCCATGAAGGATCGATATAAAAGAAGTTAGACCAACTCACAGGATATCAAGTGTCCTTATGTAGTCGCGGGTAAGAATACTGCTTGCCGAGCTCATTAAATCCGAACTGTGTCAGCGATAAACCGGTATGGCCATCGATGTCATCGGATGACTATCCAACACTCAGGCTGACGAGAAAAGCAGACCACATAAGCATAGGGCCACTTGCCGATTCCATCGTTAAAAAACAACTACCTGAATAAGCCGCATGCGGCGGACGACTTATCGCGAATCGAGAACTTCCGACTTAATACTTATTGCCTGGCTCGAGAACATGCTGCAGCATCGCCTCGGGAACATCCGGAGGATCGACGGTAAACTCTCCATCTTCAATCGGAGGATGTACGTCAAACACATTGTTAAATTTATGTACCGAATCCCAAATACCGATAGCGATAGTCAACTCGACCACCTCCGCATCGGAATAATGTACTTTTAGCCTGCCCATGTAATCGTCATCCACGCCATTAGCGTGGTTCATGATAAAGTCTTCCGTAAGATCCAGTGCAATCTTAGTTCGATCATCAAGGTCGGAATTTTGATGATCCTTCATCTTTTCAATCATTTCTTCATTCATGCCATTCTTCTGCGCCGCAGAAGATCGTGCAGGAATTCAGTATAGGCAACCATTAAGATTAGCGGATTTAAGTCGCACCAGGTCTTTTAGTACCGGGTCCAGTCTGCTGTGGGACCAAAGCAGACCATAGCGATACATGAATCCCTGGAGCATATCTGGACAGTGCGCATACACACCGCCAAACCCTGTCATTCCTCCTGTCTCTTCTATTCTCGGCATTGGGGGCCTCCTTATGAGTTAGCATAGTATTACCACATGAATCATCAGTACAAGGCTTCTTGAGGGCCCTGCAATTTAGCAGGCTTTCACAAGCAGCTTGCCGAGGTTGCTTCCATTAAACATAATTTGACATCATTATTCTTCTATGAAAATTTGTATACTCAGGCGGTAGAACCACCATCTGCCATATAGACCGAACCGGTAACAAAATCGCTGTCGTCAGAGGCAAGAAACAACATTATTTTCGCGATATCTTCCGGCTCTGCATAGCGACCAAGGGGAATGTTGGCGCGCATACCCTCTCTTGCTGTCTCAGCGTCACCCGGCGCAAAGCCTTCTTCCAGGCTACGCATCATCCTGGTTTCAACCGGAGATGGGTTTACGGTATTGACGCGAATGTTCATGGGTGCGCATTCTAATGCTGCCGATTTCATCATTCCAATAACCGCATGTTTCGACGTAACGTAAGGCGCAACATCGGCTACCCCATTTATTCCAGCGACACTCGAAGTGATAATGATACTGCCACCGCCCCTTTTACTGATCGCAGGAATCGCTGCCTTTAGCCCCAGAAAAGGGCCTTTCACATTGACCGCCATAACCTGGTCAAATCGGTTCTCGTCGTAATCAACTATCGACATAACATCGCCCTCGACTCCCGCGTTTGCCAGCAGAACGTCAACACCGCCGTAACGTTCCTCGGCGAGGTTAATCATTTTCTGGTTATCCGAGCTATTGGTGACATCAGCCACACAATAACTGGCTTTATTACTGCCGATTTCATTACAAGCTGACTTCAGTGCATCCTCGTCCAGGTCCACCAGCAACACGTCTGCGCCTTCATTAACGAACAACTTTCCTGCGGCCTTACCTATGCCACCGGCACCACCAGTGATAACGGCAACCTTTCCTTCCAATCGATTCATCTAGCGCCTACCTTTTTTGTCTCAACCAAGTCTGCAGGAAACTATACAGGAAATGTCACAACATCAAATATTTAGCCTAACGGTCCCGTGATACACTCGAGTTGAAACCTAACGCGACCCCAGTTTGAGCCCACCCCTTCACTATCGTTGGTCAATTGTCGCCCTGACCCTGGTTAATCAGGCCCTGGCATTGGGCATCATGATTTACAGCTTCGCACTCTTTGTCGTGCCGTGGCTTGATCACTTTGAAATCGCCCGGAGCCAGGTGATGCTAGCGATTCTGGCATTTCAGGTGGCCACAGGATTGTTCAGCCCGATATTAGGCCGCCTCATGGATCAATTCGTGATGCGCCGGCTGGTGATTACAGGCGCTGTATCGATGGGTCTTGGACTAGCCCTGCTTTCACAGGCGACCCAGTTCTGGCAGATTATTTTGGTATATTGCACGCTGTTACCGATCGGTATGTTGTTCTGTGGCACGCTTGCTTCCCAAACAATGGTCAGCAAATGGTTTACCGGGAATCGCGGGCTGGCTATCGGTCTTTCAGCTATGGGAACATCAATTGGCGGGCTCATTATCCCCATGGTGGTCATCACGCTGATTGCACGCTATGAATGGCAGGGCGCGCTATTGGTCCTCTCAGTGGTGTCAACTGTAATACTGATCCCCCTTAACCTGGTCATTCTTCGATTTGAGCCACCCTTGGCCAATCAAGAGCCTGGGGCAGATCAGTTTTTTGACTCGCGCACATGGACCAGCCGAGAGATTCTGACTTCGAAGACTTTTTGGATCCCGGTTGTTGCGCTGATACCGATCAACGCAGCATTTGTAGGCGTTCAGTTCAATCTAGGCGCTTATATGGCTGACCTTGGCCACGAGCAGTCACTGGCGGCAAAACTGATTGCTGTCACTTCATTCATGATGATTGTGGGTAAACTCTTCTTCGGCGCCATGGGCGACCGAATAGACCACCGCATACTTTACTGGACAATGGCAGTGTTGATGATCGTAGCGCTCGTCTTCTACGAGGGATCTCCCGGAAAATCCGACATGGTACTTGCCGCAGGAATTCAGGGCTTCGCTACAGGTGGCGTCATGCCTATGATGGGAATCATATATTCCGCCAGGTTCGGCACCCTGTCATTCGGCAGGGTACTCGGATACGTCAACCTCGTGATCATGCTTGGTGGTTTCGGTTCTATTTTCTCGGGTTGGGTTTTTGATTCAACACACTCCTACGATGTGGCTTTCTGGGTCTTCATGGGGTTGATTTTACCTGGGATGATCATCATGTTTTTTTTGCCACCTCCGGAGACAGGAAACTCTACGAGCGCAACAAAAGTTGCTCAACACTAATGCGTGAGTCCCCTGACTACTTACTGTTTATTAGCATTTACCATTGGCGTGATTACAAAATTCCAATAAAAATAGGCGACGAAATTCCTGCCTTTCCCCAGACCACCTGTGAGCAATAAGTCGTGCCAAAAAAAACCAACCCAACGTTGTTTGATCCACCAATAGAAAGACGTGCTTCTGACAGCACTAAATGGGCCCGTTTTTCGAGTACAGAACATGACGTTATCGGCGCCTGGATTGCTGATATGGACCTGCCAACGTCCGCCAAAATCATAAACGCTATCAAAAACCGTCTTGATGAACGCGTATTTGGCTACTGCGAGCCACCGGACCAGTTCTTCGATGTGGTAATCCAAAGGCTGGAAAAAAAATATGGCTGGAGGACAAAACCCGAATGGTTCGTACCGCAGCCAGGTGTCGTACCCTCACTATTTTTCGCCTCAAACTGCCTTGGGAATAACGGCGATGCTGTGATGGCTGCGCGACCAAATTATCGCTATTTTTTGGAGACAGCCGAACATACCGGCCGGGTTTTCCAACCCATAGATTGCCACGTGAACCAACATCGATGGGAGATGGATTTTGACCAAATGCGACAGACGATTTCACCCAAAACAAAAACGTTCCTGCTATGTAATCCCCACAATCCAGTCGGGCGCGTCCTTGATCAACAGGAACTGGAAACGATAGCAGGCTTATGCTTGCGCAACGGGACAATGATCTGTTCAGATGAAATCCATGCTGACCTGGTCCTTGACCCTGACAAGCAGCACATCCCCATCGCTTCCCTGCACCCCGAGGTAGAAAAAAAATCGATCACGCTGATTTCCGCATCCAAAGCTTTTAACCTCCCGGCGATTGGAGGATTGTCTCTCGCCATTATCCCAGACCCAGAGATACGTTCAGCTTTTCAAAACAAGGCTTATGGTGTTGCGACACACCCTGGCGCATTAGCCTACGCTGCAACGTTAACAGCCTTTAAAGACTGCGATGACTGGCTGCTGCAGACAGTCAGCTATCTTCGAGATAACCGCGATTACCTCGAAGCACAAATAGCCGATATAGAAGGGCTGAATATGACCCACACAGAAGCCACTTTCCTCGCATGGATCGATGTTTCCAATTCGGGTCTGGAGAACCCGGTCCGCACATTCCTTGAAAACGGCATAGCGCTATCAGATGGCGCAGAAATGGGTAACGCGGATCACGTGAGGCTAAACTTCGCTTGTCATCGTTCCACACTCGAAGAGATAGTGCGAAGACTCAAGGCAAGCCTGGCTTAGACAACACTACCTGGCCCTGGGGTACTGCTGATCCTCTGGCAGGGTACATATCCTGTTCATGCAGGTTTTACTGCCGTCTGCATACTGCCATACAAAATGCTTTTCGTGGCCAAGCTGCAGAACTGTTTTTCAACAATCTGGTCGATGAAATAACAGGCCTTCTGATGGCACCGGTTTTACCTGAAATCAGATCGCTGGAAAATTCAATGAACCTGGCAAAGGTCTCAAAGTAGAGCCAGACCAACAAAACACGCGTTATTTCCAGGGTGGTTGGTGCGCGTTATTCGCTAGCCTTCTTGATGTCGTTAGTCAGGGTCTTTCCTGCCATAAAGTAATGGAAAGCGCACCAGATGTTAACGGTTGAAAAAATCATCAAGGAATAGCGTAGCGACTCTTTTCCGTATTCGTCATTTAATACGTCGCTGAGAATTCCAACACCTTGAGGACCAAGACCGAGTCCAATAATATTAAGTAAGAATAGACAAATTGCCGCAGCGACTGCACGCATTTCGGGCTTTACTAGTGATTGAACCATAGCGAAGGTTGGTGCGAGGTAGAATCCTCCAAAAAAAGCGGGTACTAAGTAGATTACCAATGCAGAAGTGAAATCACCGATCAAGAAAAACATAACGATGAAGGGTACGAGACCTAGTTTCGCAATGGCAACAACCCAGGTGAACCAGCGCGGATCACGCCGCCCAAGTATATCCGCCAGCTTCCCTGCCAAAAACGTTCCGGTGCCGCCAACAACGCCTGACATTAGGGCGAGCGTAAATCCTACTTCTGTTTGTGATAGGCCATGTGACCGAACGAAAAATGCCGGTAACCAAAGCACCATGCCGTAGCCAACGAATCCTGCCAATGCGCTACCAAAGACAACGTGGCGTGCTGACTTCGTCGACCACATGTATTTTGCAACCACTTTGAAAGGCGGTGCTACAGCAACTTTTGTTGTGTTGTCAGAGGCACCACGTACAGGTTCCTTCACTGTGAACCTAACGATTAGTGCGATCAGCAGGCCAGGTGCACCGACGATAATGAAGGTTGTCCGCCAGCCTAAATGCTCGCTCAACCAACCGCCGGCAAGATACGCAATTAGCAGGCCGATATTTACACCCATGGCGTAGATCCCCATAGCGGTGCCACGTTCCTTTAGCGGGAACATGTCGGAGATCATTGAATGTGATGGTGGGCTTGAACCTGCTTCACCGATGCCAACGCCTATTCGTGCGAAAGCGAGCTGTGCAAATGACTGAGCGTAGCCGCAGGCAACGGTCATAAAGCTCCAAATAGTAATTGCCCAGGTAATAATGTTTCGTCGGTTGCCGCGATCAGCCAACATGGCGATAGGCATGCCTAACGTTGCGTAGAACAAGGCAAAGGTCAGCCCGATTAAAAAACCCATCTGCGTATCACTCGCGCCCAGGTCATTTTTAATTGGCTCGAGTAGAATCCCCATGATTTGACGATCAACATGACTGGAGGTGAAGACAAGAACCAAAACTGCTAATGCATACCAACGATTTTTTATGGGCTCGACGCTAACGGAGTCGACATTTTCATTCGTGCTGATTTCTATCTTTCCAGTCTCTGGCACAGGTATTCCTTTAATTGTTGTATAACCGCTTTGTTGAGTTGCTTCTTTCAGTTGTTTTTTTACTTTATAAATGCAAATGGCCTCCATACGGAGGCGCTCGGAACAAGCATCCCAGGCTTTACCAAAAATGCTCGGATCACCACTATACCGCCAACTTCAATAAACTTTCCTAACCTCGCATATTGAACTTTCTATGATATTCAGCATCGAATCCATCACGAAGACAATCCCCAGACATTAGAAATGATTCCGAAACTCCTGTTTGTACTGCTTTTAGGCATTAGCACACCGGCCTACGCTTCCAATCAGTTGGATCTCCAGATTCAGCAGTTGCTCAATCTGGTATCAGCATCTAATTGCTCTTTTGTGAGAAATGGTAAAACCCACAGCTCCAGGGAGAGCGTTAAGCATATCAATCGAAAGTACGCCCACTATGCGCAAGATGTAGATTCAATCGATTCATTCATCGAGCTGACCGCGACCAAAAGCCTCTTCACGGGCAAGCAATACCTGGTTAACTGCGACGGCCAGGTAATGTCTTCCGCAGAATGGATGCACAGGAAAGTGACCGAGCTTGGCCGGCAATCATGAGATCCTTTATTCTGCTCCTGTTATTCGCCTCTACCAACGTCCTGGCCGGGGAACCCGCACTACTAAAAGTCATGACGCTCAATGTTGCCCATGCGCGTTCTGATGGTCCGTCCCAGTTATTTCAGAGCGAAGACCAGGCAACGCTCAATCTCTGGAAAATTGTTGATGTGCTGAAGCGTGAAGAGCCCCACGTAGTCGCATTCCAGGAAATAGACAAAAACTCATTTTGGAATGGCCGATTCAATCATACTGAGTTCCTCGCGGAGCGTGCGAATTACCCACATCATTTTTCAGGCGCACATATCGAGGGAGACAACCTTGAATATGGTACAGCGCTCATATCACGACTCTCGATGAAAGAAACTGCCAGCATAAAGTTTGATCGACCGTTCGCAAGACCCAGGAAGGGTTTTGTGGTTTCAACTGCACGATGGCCCGAGTCAAACAACATCGACGTCGACATCGTTTCGGTTCACTTCGACTTCCTAAGGCACAACCAACGCCTCAAGGAAGCGAAGAAACTTATTGCCGTACTAGAAGATAGAAGCAATCCACGCATCATCATGGGTGACCTGAACAGTGACTACGGCGGTGACAACCAGCTCATACCTCTACTGGAATATGCACTAGGGGTGTCTACATGGGAACCACACGCTGAGATAGTCACCTTTCCGAAACTACAGAAACGATTGGATTGGGTGCTGGTTTCAAATGACATCGAAATCGTCAGCCATGCAATATTATCAGACACCTTGTCCGATCACCTTGCTGTGGTAGCCGAACTTCGACTGCTGGCAATTTAGAGGCCCTGGCGCCCAGGTTTATCGAGCAACTCGACTCTGTTGCGCCTGCTTTAGCAGGTACTCTTCATAAGTCCCATGAAAGTCATTAAGCTGCTGGTCTTTTATCTCGACGATTCTGGTTGCCAGCGAAGAAACAAACTCCCGATCATGGCTTACAAAAATCAAAGTGCCCTCGTAGTGCTCAAGCGCCAGGTTGAGCGCTTCAATCGCCTCCATATCAAGATGGTTCGTTGGCTCGTCCAGCAACATGACGTTAGGTAAAGACATGATCAACTTGCCAAACAACAGGCGGTTTTTTTCGCCACCAGAACAGACATTGACTGATTTTTTGAAATCTTCAGAGGAAAATAATAATCGCCCCAGTGTTGCTCGGACAATCTGGTCATCGTGGCTTTCATCGCGCCACTGGCTCATCCAATCAAACAGATTGAGCTCTGATTCAAATTCAGCACTCGTATCCTGAGGGCAGTAACCAAGGGAAGCGTTCTCTGCCCATTTGATTAAACCAGTTTCTGCCTGCAGGTCGTTCATCAGGCACTTCAGGAAAGTTGACTTACCAACACCGTTCTCCCCAATGATGGCGACGCGGGCTCCCGCTTCGATGATCATGTTCCCGTCTGTAAACAGGGTTTCATCATCAAAGCTGTGGCCAAGACCTTCGAGTGTCAGCGACAACCGGTGAAGCTTGGTATCCTGCTCAAACCGGATGTAGGGGCTCACTCGGCTCGAAGGTTTAATATCCGCAAGTTCTATTTTCTCAATCTGCCGAGCTCTCGAAGTCGCCTGTCTCGCTTTGGATGCGTTAGCAGAAAACCTGCTGACAAAGTGCTTAAGCTCCATTATCTGAGCTTTCTTCTTGGCATTTTCCGACTGTACTCTTTCTCTCGCGTGGGTAGATGCAATCATGAAGTCATCATAGTTACCCGGGTAGACTTTAAGGGTCCCGTAATCGATATCTGCCATGTGGGTACAAACTGCATTCAGGAAATGTCGATCGTGAGAGACAATCACCATCGTGCTCTTGCGTTCGTTTAATGTATCTTCCAACCAGCGGATCGTATGGATATCGAGATTATTAGTTGGTTCATCAAGCAGCAGGATGTCTGGATCCGCAAAAAGCGCCTGCGCGAGCAACACTCGCAGTTTCCAGCCCGGCGCTACTTCACTCATCAGGCCATAGTGCAGCGACTCGTCGATACTGGCACCGGCAAGAATTCCACAGGCTCGACTTTCAGCACTGTAACCATCCAATTCGGCAAATTCGACTTCAAGGTCAGCCACTTTAATGCCATCTTCTTCCGACATTTCCGGCAAGGCATAGATTCGATCCCGCTCCCGCTTGACCTCAGCCAGTTTTTTGTCACCCATGATGACAGTATCAACGACACTGAATTCCTCATAAGCGAACTGGTCCTGGCTTAGTTCACCCACTCGCAGGTTTTGATTAATAGTCACATTGCCAGAGGTAGGTTCGAGTGCGCCGCTCAGAATCTTCATGAAAGTAGACTTACCGCAACCATTGGCGCCAATCAGCCCATATCGGTTGCCCGCGGTGAACTTGACGGATATGTTTTCAAACAAGGGCTTGGAGCCAAACTGAATGGTAACGTTTGCTGTGCTGATCACGCTGATTCCTGCTCTATATTAGGTAAATTAATGATAGTCTGAGCTTTTAGGGCGCACTATAAAATGTTGCAGATGATGTAACAACGCTGTTTTCCCAGCGCTTTCAACTTGCCGAGTCATTCCCTTCCGAAGGTTTCTTTCGCGGCTTGCGCTTCTTGTCTTTGTCACTACTATTGGACTTCTTCTTTCTCTTCTTGTCACCTGTGGCTGGCTTCCTCGACTTCTTTACTGAAGTCTTCTCGTCTGAGGGCGTCTTCCGGGAAGATGTCTTGCCATCTTCACTGACATCAAGCCTGGAAATTTTCAGCTTCTGGCCACCGATCCAGACTTTCTGCAGGTCATTGAACACAGCCTTGGGCATACCCTCGGGAAGTTCGATAAAACTGAACTTATCCCTGATATCAATGTGTCCAATGTGCTCTGCATCAAGCCCCGCCTCGTTAGCAATAGCGCCAACAATATTCCCCGGTTGCACTTCATGGTCATGACCGATCTCGATACGGAAGCGTTCCATACCCTCTGCAAGCTTCTTTTCCGGTCGAGCCTTCCCTTTTCCTTCTCGTCTTACTTTTCCTTCTCGTCTTAACGGTGTCTCGCCTTTCCCAAAGTTACCTTTCCCAGAGTCGCCTTTCCTAGAGTCGCCTTTCCTCTCTCGCGGCGCTTTCTTTTCTGGCTCTAAAAGGAGAGATTTTTCACCCATAGAGAGTTTCGCTAACGCAGCCGCAATCTCGATCGGTGACACATCATGTTCCTGCTCGTAGGATTCAAGAATGCCTTGCATAAATTCAAGTGAGCCACCTGCAAGTGTGTCCGTAATGGTCTGTTTGAACCGCGAGATTCTCTGGCTGTTCACCATCTCTGTACTTGGCAAGGTCATCGCTTCTATTTTCTGACGAGTCGCCTTTTCAATGGAGGCCAGCATTCGCTTTTCCCTTGGGGCAACAAAAAGAATTGCTTCACCCTTCCTTCCTGCCCTGCCAGTTCGACCAATGCGATGAATGTATGCTTCAGCATCGTAGGGGATGTCGTAATTAATAACGTGGCTAATACGGTCAACGTCAAGGCCTCGAGCAGCGACATCGGTCGCTACCAAAATATCGATGCCGCCTTTCTTCAGTCGCGCAACCATTTGTTCACGGTTTTTTTGAGGCATATCGCCATTGAGCGCTTCGGCGGCGTAACCTCTTGCGGCCAGTCGTTCAGCGAGTTCAGTCGTCGCAATTTTAGTCCGGACGAAAAGCAATACAGCGTCGAATGGTTCGACTTCCAGAATTCGGGTCAATGCATCCAGTTTATGTAGATTGCTGACCAACCAGTAACGCTGACTGATTGACTCGGCAGTCGCCGTTTTAGCTTTAATGGCTATATTGAGAGGATCCTTCAGGTACCTTTTGGTTATCTTCTGAATTTGCTTCGGCATGGTTGCTGAAAAAAGCGCAATCTGGCGATTCTCCGGGGTCTGTTCCATGATCCATTCAACATCATCAATAAAGCCCATACGAAGCATCTCATCAGCCTCATCCAGCACCAGCACCCGCAGCTTGTCGAGCTTCATGGTGCCCTTGCGGATATGGTCCATCACTCTGCCGGGAGTACCCACCACCACATGGACGCCACGGCGAAGTGCCCGAATCTGCCCGGAATATTCCTGCCCACCGTAAACCGGCAGAACGTGGAAGTCTTTCAGGTGGTTGGCATACCGTTGAAATGCCTCGGCTACCTGAATAGCCAACTCCCTTGTTGGTGTTAGCACCAATACCTGCTGGTAACGACTATCAAGGTCGATATTCGCCAGCAGCGGCAAAGCAAAAGCCGCAGTTTTACCAGTACCCGTGGGTGCATGACCAAGCAGGTCCCTGCCCTCCAGCAACGGCGGAATGGCCCCAAGCTGGATAGGAGAGGGTGTTTCATAACCGACGTCTTCAAGCGCCTGAATCAATTCAGACGGCAATCCAAGCGACTGGAAGCTTGAAACCGGTTCGGGTTTTGACATGTGAACCTCGGGAAACCAGATACCAGAAGCAGTATCTGTGGGGCCGCGAGTATAGTTTCAATATCACAAAAATCAATCTAAATCGAGAATCAAAGGGTAAAGTACTGAACGAGCCCTGACTTTCTGTCGTTGACTGCAAGATACGAAAGAGCGTTGCATCTCGATTGATCTTGCTCAAGAAACACCGAGCCGGTGTTATCAAGCGCCGGTAAAATGCGATGCAAGCCTCTGTCTTGTTAGTGATGAGCCTTGACGTAAGCCTCCGCCTGTTTATATATTTGTTTGAACGAACGTGACTCAAAATCGCCCTGGTCAGTTAACTCGTACACTCCCTTTTCAACCCGCTGAAACCAGCCATAGTGATTCGCACTCAATATGCTGGTGGTCTTATCCCCTGTGCCAAGGTTTCTCAAACTTTTCGGGCTTGACGGCCCAAGCGTCGAAAGGCAGCAGGCAATAAGGATCGCATTTTCCCGGTAGGCGGTCATCAGAGTCGTTTTAGTACTGCCACCTACATTGTAGTCTCCACTTCTATCGGCAACTTCTGTCAACAACGCTCGCCTGCTCCGAGTGTTTTTCTTTCGCTGGTAAGGGATGGGGTCAAATTGCTTGCTGACCACCATACCCATTGCACCTTCCTCTACCAGCAACAGGCCTATCTCCAACCTTTTCAGTACTGTGAGCGTACCTCGCCACTGGCGGTTTCTTTTTGTCGGCGCGGGTACTGCAACGTAGACACTGTCTGAAATAGACTGACGCTTGGTGGCTTGCACTAAAAGCGTGAGGTTCACGCTCGTCTTGAGCTCAACGATTATCAGATCATCCCCTCTCGTCGCTACGATGTCGCAGTCTTTAACCTCGCAGTTAACCTGGTATCCATGGGATTCCAGATAGGTTTTTACCGGCGCCGACAGCTCAGTTTCCAACATACATCAATCTTCGAAGCCAACAAACACTGCTGCATCCTCTACGGACTTTCGCTGTGACACAACTGCGTTGGCGGGAAAGCTATCATCCGGAAAACCCATCGCCTCAAAAAGCTGCACTGCTATCCCTATCTGTCTTTCCCGGTGCGCGCCCTCATAGGCCCCATGCCCACGGAACTCCCGAGAATCTGGCACGCCGGCAAGGTTTCGCTCGGTATTACCTTCCCGAATTCGATCCAAAGGTTCACCTGAAACAACGTAGAAATTCCAAGGTTGTGTATTCAGCGAAGAAGGCGCTCGAATGGTCATTTCCAACACTTCCTTGATAAGAGATTTCGGCACAGGGTCAGGCAGGTAGCGTCTAATACTTCGACGTCCCATAACCACTTCTTCGTAATTCACACGCTGCTCCATGATCTAAAAAATCTATTATGCCAGTATGTCAGCGGCAAAAAGGCATCGGTCTCAATCAGACCGGGTTACAGTGTAATACCTATATATATTAATGGGTTGCAGGGGGTTTGGGCTGGCTCCTATACCTATGAGGGTGCATTTCTATACCTATTTCTACACCTCCCACGGTTCAGGTATCAAACGAAACCAACGCGGCACAATGATCCCTGAGTTCTGACCCACACAGAAAAGACAAACCCCTACCTACCCCTACTTCACACAATGGGACTCCTGCACTACTTAGGTATTACTGATATAGGTGAGCGGTTGATACACATCGAAACTATATTTGAAGAAACCTAGACGACCATATATAAAAGAAGGCGTGGCATCAGCCTCGTTCTCAGATACAAATAGTCCGACAAAAATAACAAAACAAGAGAGATTAAAATGAATATATTCAAAATTTTAGCCGCTACCTTGCTGACACTTTATTTTGGCGTAGCTATCGGCAGTTCCGAAAGCGAGAAAACTACTATTGGTGATGCTGTAATGGCAGTTACAAGCACCAGCCCGGCTTTTGAAGCTGTTAAAAAGAAACTGGGCAAATGGGATGGTCAAATGACTCAATCCTTAAATGGCGATGTCTTCGATGTTTCTTACGAATGGAGATTAACCTCTGGTGGGAACACGATCACAGAGACGATTGTTGAAGACGGTGTTGAAATGCTAACCACATACAGCGACCAAGACGGCGAACTCATCATCAAACACTACTGCGCGCTTGGCACAGAACCCGTATTCAAAGTAAGCGACATGACAGCTTCGGCGATGAGCATTAGTTTCGACGCAAAGAAAAGCAGCCTCCATGCGGATCATCATAGCTTCGTAACAGAGATGAAGTGGACGATGAATTCTAAAGATGAAAATTCAATGATATTCGAAAATAAGGTAACCCTTGACGGTGAACTGACAACCAATCGAGCGGTCTTGAAGCGCAGCTTATAGATAGCCAACGTCATCTATGACAAGGAAACTCATTTTTCA
>Ga0114993_10003192_pt1 | contig 17289 bp, 15 predicted proteins | sample ArcticOcean_MG_C_FD_87042 | JGI IMG/M metagenome (GOLD analysis project Ga0114993, IMG submission 87042) | Marine microbial communities from western Arctic Ocean - ArcticOcean_MG_CB2_150 | ecosystem: Environmental > Aquatic > Marine > Oceanic | place: Arctic Ocean: Canada Basin | collected...
ACACCCGCATCCTGCCAGTAAACGTTTTCAACGAAGTCACCAAAGCGTCCACGCCCGCCCTGGCTAACGAGAGGGAGTGCCGGTTGTTCCCTGTAGAAAATCTCACGCAGTTTATGGAGTCGGTCGAGTCGATCCCAGCCACCGGCAATGTCACGCTTGCAGTCAAACCAGTCATTATCTCCGGGCGTCAACACAAACGGCGCTTCAAACCGTTTGTTAAGCGCATAGAGTCTTAGCAGATCTTCATCACGACAATTAGAACTACCACTTTTCATGTCACCCAGGTGAACAACCCAATCGATATCCCGTGTTTCGTTAACACGCTCGATCATCCGCTCATACTTGGGCAAGTTCTCTTCACCGTATGGACCGTCACCGATTAAAGCGAATTGTGTTGGAGAACCCTGACAACCCCCAAGGAGGACTAAAAAGAACAGCCAGAACAACCCAAAAGGCAATCGCGTCATGCCTTGTCACCGGATGAAGTCATCACGATGCCTTCATCCACCAGTTCCTTTATTTCTGCCCCTGACAAACCAAGATCTCGCAGGATTTCCTCGCTGTGCTGGCCCAACGCCGGCGCAATGGGTTCCTTCCTCATATCACTTCTCGAAAATTTTGCACCTGGCCGGGGCTGACGTATCTGGCCAAGACCCGGATGCTCATACTGGCTGATCAACTTGTTGGCCTTAATTTGTTCGTTCTCCAGTATTTCAGGCCGGCTCAACACCGGCGCGCAGGGCACATCATTGGCATCAAGCCGCTCAAGCCAGTCCGCACTTGTACGGGACTTGAGCACGTCGCCCATACTATCAATCCGCTCTTTGGCATTGGCTACTCTGCCCATCGGGGTACTAAATCGCTCGTCATCCAGCCAATGCGGTTGTTCCAACGCAGCGCACATACCCTTCCATTCAGAATCCGAGACTGCGCCACAAGTGATATAGCCGTCTTGCGTCTCAAATATCAGGTCCTGAGCAAGTTGTCCGCGGCGAACGTTCTTCTCTCCACCAACCATGGTGAGACCGCCCAGGGCCTCAGGCCAAAGGAACGAGATGGTCGCATCAATCATCGCTACTTTGATATGTTGTCCTTCACCTGAACCACGCTCCCGCTCCAGTAACCCTGCGGTGATCGCCTGCGCCGTCGTCAATGCCGAAACTTTGTCCGGGATAATGGTTCGAACCATCTTGGGCCGCGAAGTTGCGCTGTCAGCCTGAACATCGGGCAAACCTGTCAGCGCCTGGATAACCGGATCATAAACACGCTTGTGTGCATAGGGTCCTGTCTCTCCAAACCCGCTTACGGACACATAGAGAAGCCTGGGATTAAGGGCAGAGATTACATCGTAGCTGAGCCCCATTCGTTCGATCGCACCGGGCCGGAAGTTCTGGATAAACACATCAGCGTCTGCAATGAGTTTTTTAACTATTGCAACGCCCGCCAGTTCCTTAAGGTCGATACAAATTGAACGCTTCCCGCGATTCGCCGAAACAAATCCTGGACTCAGGTTATTTTTCCCCAGCCCCATGCGCCTGATAATATCACCCTGGGGCGCCTCTACTTTTATAACATCAGCGCCCTGGTCGGCGAGCAGTACTGTTGCCACGGGGCCCGATATCACGCTACTCAAGTCTATGATTTTTATCCCGGACAAAGGCCCGCTCATGATGTACTTTCTCCAAGGTGCATTCTTCGCGCCAACCAGGGAGAGACAATTATCAACAGAAGACCCAGCCCAACAGCCAGCATCGCGAGCTTTTCAAACACGGAGGTATAGACCATAAGAGACTCCACACCCAGACTGACGTCGCTACCATCTCCGCCAATTGCCATGGCGCCGGCAATCATTCCCCCCATATAAGCTGCGAACGAGCTCGACAGAAACCAAACACCCATCATCATGCCGCCAACCCGGGCAACACTCAGCCGAGTCACCATTGAAAGCCCAACCGGTGAAAGACAAAGCTCCCCGGTTGTATGTAACAGATACATTAAAGCCAGCCAAATGACAGCGACTTTCCCGTCTGGTCCTGCCAGGCTTGCGCCCAAAATAAGAACCGCAAAACCAAGCCCGACCTGAAGGATGCCAAGCCCAAACTTCATCGGTGTACTCGGCTCCACCCCGCGCCGGCCAAGTTTGACCCATATCCAGGCAAACAGGGGCGCGAGCATAATAATGAACATGGGATTTAGGGACTGGAACATACCCGCCGTGAAAACGCTGCCCATGGCGACGTTTCTATCAGTAAATAATGTGAGTGATGAACCGGCCTGTTCAAAAAGGGCCCAGAAACAAACCGACAGGGCAATTAGCGCGAGCATGACTAACATACGGTCCCGCTCGACCGGCGTGCATTTCAACAGGGAAAACCAGATCAACCAGGCAGTCACCACGAACCCGACAAGCACCAGCAGAACACCAAGATCACCGGTACTCTGGATCATCCGCCAGACACCAACAACGGCAATCAATCCAGACAGGTAAATACACCACTCCTTGCTCAACCCGGCGATCACCGGCTTTGAAAGGTTAGCTGATTCAGGCGGCGCGCCAACGTCCTGCAGGTACTTGTCGCCACGGATGAAAGTTGCAAGCCCGATGAGCATGCCGATACCCGCCGCACCAAACCCATACTGCCAGCCATAGGTTTCTCCAAGGTAAGCGCAAAGCAACGTCGCTACAAACGCCCCAATATTGATACCCATATAGAAAATCGTGAAACCCGCATCCCGCCGGGGATCTGCTTCACTATAAAGCTGACCAACGATCGTCGAAATACTCGATTTGAGAAATCCTACCCCGACAATAATAAATGCCAGAGACAGGTAAAATGTCTGTTCGTACAGGCCATCCCTGATAACAACACCATCCACCATAGTCGATGGAGGTCCCTCAAACGCCATGCCGAAATGCCCAATCACCAGCAGGCCAGCGCCAAACATGATGGCTTTTTTGAAACCAAGATAGCGGTCGGCGATCAGGCCTCCCAGTACTGGCGTCGCATAGACCAGAGAGGCATAACTTCCGTACAACAGCCCTGCATCCTTGTCACCAAACAGGAAGTGTTTCGTCAGATAGAGTATAAGCAACGCCCGCATACCGTAGTAACTGAAGCGTTCCCACATCTCTGTCATGAACAGAACATAAAGTCCCCTGGGATGACCAAGAAGCTCATCTGCTGGCGCCCCGACAGAAGACAAAAGCTAAACGCCCATCCGCATAGCACCCAAATAGTCTCTTTTACCGAGTGGCGCGCCTTTCATCCTTAAAACATCGTAGGTCGTCGTCGCATGAAAATATAAGTTAGGTAGCGAGAAAGACAACACATAGTTCTCGGCGGTAAAGGGAATTTCATTGCTACCCAGTTTGAACGTCAGGGTCTTGCCTGCCCATCCACTGACTGTTTCAACATCGAACGAGCCTACTTGCAAAATCGCCTGGCCCACCAGATCCTGCAGCCCCGCATAATCAAGGTCACCGTAGCCTGCTGGTGGTGCGAACTCACCGGCTTCCAATCCCTTCAACGCCCCAAGGGAATGATGCACCACAGAAATCACCTGGAACTGGAAAGGACTCATATCTTCAATCAAGCGGGTTTCGACGATCGTTGATAGATCAATGCCGTTTTCCTCACAAAAACTTTTACCCTTGTCGAGCACAGCAGCGGTGGAATTCAGAGTCTGAAGGTAGTTAGTGACAGTCGCGTCATAAAGGGAAATGGACATTATTGTTGCTCGGTTCATGAAGGAAGCCACTATTGTTCAATATGCAAGAGGCGAATGCTATCCCTGCCAGAGAATAGGTTTTATATCCGTCGGATATGCTCTGCAAGCCACCCTGGAAATTGCTGTGCTTCGGTTTCGTTCATCCCAATTAAGCCTGCAATGGCATCCCCACAGATACTCTTGCCCATCGCGGCGATGGCGACAAGAAAGATGATCTGTTTCGCATGCACCGGGTCGCCACTGTCTTCGGCTATCGTATTCAGGATGTCAGTAAACAGACCCTTCGAACCGCTGGCTGGCGCTAATGCCTGCTGATCCAGCGCTAGCCAGGCAAGTAAACGCCCATGCCCACCGTGAGACAGCATTTCAAACAGGTGGTCCAGAATCTTGGCGGGTTCCTCATGGTGGTTAAGCGCGACCATTACGTCTGACAGCAGGTCGTGAGTCATTTTCTCAAGCAGTGCTTCACGCATGGCGCCCGTTGAACCAAAGTGATGAATCACCGTAGCGTGAGACATACCAGCGTCTTTGGCCACTCCGGATATATTCAACCCTTCAAGCCCAAAGGTGGATAGTCGGTCAGAAGCTACTTTTAGAATCAGAGACTTAGCCTCTTCAGGTGTTCGACGTACTCGCTTGCCGGCACTATTGACATTCATGTTAATAGCTCTATTATTGACATCATTGTTGATAAAAATCACAGTAACATTGATGAACATTGAAACCAATAATGTCGAGGGCAATCACATCTCTACCCACAGCATCAAACCCAAAACCCCACGAAACAACCGCATGCGCCCATTAATCGCCATGCGCGCCCTGAAGAATCTGATCAATGATCCAGAGAAGACAGATCAGGTATTTGTCGTCATCAACGCGATGTCAGGCACCTCTCTCGAAAAGACCTTCGTACGATTCCGTAAAACGGAGATGGGTAAAAAAATTCTCTCAGAGAACCGGAACCTGCTAACGACGCTCCTTGATCGTGAAAGTTTGCGAACCCACGACGTTGGAACCCTGGGTCACGCCTATCTGGGTTTCGTCGAGCGAGAACAGATCAGCGCGGACGGTCTGGTGGACGCGAGCCAATTGAAAGAAGAAATCGAGGAACCAAGATTCAGGTTGTTCGGTGAACGGATGCGAGACCAGCACGACCTATGGCATGTCACCACAGGCTATGGCCGGGATACTTTTGGCGAAGCCTGCCTGCTGGCATTCACTTACGCACAAACCGGCAACCGCGGACTGGGTATCATCGCCCTGGCCGGTATGATAAAACTTCAAAAAGCGCTCGGCGCCGGTGCACGAAAAGCCATGTGGCAGGCCTACAAGGCTGGCAAGCGCGCGGCGTGGTTACCACAGCAGGACTGGGAAACACTGCTATCCCAACCTCTTGAAGAAGTTCGACAACAACTGAGGATTGCACCACCCGAGGTGTACCAGGAAGTGTTCGAGAATTACAAAGTGGCAAACGCCTGATTTTGTTTGCCTGGGCAACAGTATCGGGGAAGCTGGTTTAGTTCGAGAGAAGCCCTTCCAGGATTATCTGGTCGCCGGTGAAATTTCGAATCCCCTCAGCCAGCTTCTCTGTTGCCATCGCGTCTTCATTCATCTGCCAGCGAAACCCGGATTCCGATTGATGCACCTTGTCTTCTCCGTTAGCAGAGTCTGGGAAAAGCTGTCTGGGCAGGCTACTGTCATCTTCGGAAAGAGCCTGTAACAACTGGGGGCTGATCGTCAGTCGGTCGCATCCGGCAAGGGATTCAATTTCACCCGTATTCCTGAAGCTCGCGCCCATGACAACCGTTTTGTAGCCATGCGTTTTATAGTAGTCGTAGATTCTTTTTACGGATAATACGCCCGGGTCAGTTTGCGCGTCATAGTTTTCACCGGTTGCACTCCTGTACCAGTCCAGTATTCGTCCGACAAAAGGTGAAATGAGAAACACACCTGCTTCCGCACAAGCCACCGCTTGGGAAAAACCAAACAGTAAAGTCAGGTTGCAGTTAATTCCCCGCTGCTCCAGTTGTTCAGCTGCGCGAATACCTTCCCAGGTACTGGCAATCTTGATAAGGATACGTTCACGACCAATGTTATTTTCTTCGTATAGAGAGATCAGGCGATTCGCTTTCTCTATTGTCTTCACAGTGTCAAAGGACAGACGCGCATCCACTTCGGAAGACACCCGCCCCGGTACAATCGCCAGTATTTCAGTGCCTATATCCACCGCCAGTTTATCCGTGCAGTTTTGTCGCATCTGCTCACTGGAACCTCCCTTGGCCTTCGCCCAGCTCTTTGCTGTAGCCAAATGACCAGCGTATTGCGGCATCGCCGCCGCTTTTAGTAAAAGCGATGGGTTGGTGGTCGCATCAATTGGCTTGTACTGCGCAATCGCTACGATATCGCCAGTATCGGCCACCACGTCTGTCATCGTTTTCAGTTGTTCCAGTTTGTTCATGACATTCGCCTTATATAACGCAATTCTGATTCGCAGGTTGAATCTTCATCGTTGACAGCACTTGAGTCAACTTCCCATGATTAGTCTATACTCAAAATAAAGAATCAAGGCCTTCATGCAGAAATCTCACCAGTTCAGTTCCACTTTTGGCTTTTTGATGGCAGCAACTGGATTCGCCGTCGGACTAGGCAATATCTGGAGATTCCCTTACATCACTGGTGAAAACGGTGGTGGGGCATTTGTAGCTGTCTATCTTGGGTGTGCCATCATGATCGGCATTCCTATCCTGATCGCAGAGATCCTGGTCGGCAGACGTGGGCGGGCTAATCCCCCAAAGGCCATGCAGAACCTGGCCGAAGCTGAGCGCAAATCGCCACTCTGGAAGCACGTGGGGCACCTGAATCTTGCCACGGCATTCGTTATTATGGGCACCTATTGCGTGGTTAGCGGTTGGGTACTCTGGTACCTGTTCAAGGCCATTTCAACCGGGTTTGTGGATACTACCCCCAGCGCTGCTGCGAACGACTTCGGCGCTGTTATGCAAAGCATTGACGGCATGCTTCTGTGGACCGCCTTAAGCCTGATACTCACCAGCACAATCATTTACTTTGGTGTGAACAAAGGAATCGAACGTTCCGTGCGGGTGCTGATGCCTGCCCTATTCCTACTAATGATCAGTCTTGTTATCTACAATGCCTTTCAGGATGGATTCCTGGATGCAGCGGCTTACCTGTTCACACCCGATTTTTCAAAAGTCACGGGCGCCACCTACCTTGCCGCCATCGGGCAAGCGTTCTTCAGTATAGGTGTTGGAATGGCAGGGATGATGATATTCGGATCCTACCTGCCACAGGAAGTCTCGATTACCCGCTGTGTATTAATCATCATTGTGATCGACACCGCCGTGGCATTAATGGCCGGGTTGATGATTTTCCCGATGGTATTTCGCTTTGGTCTGGACCCCGCCGGTGGACCCGGCCTGATTTTCCAAACTCTGCCAGTCGCATTCGGACTGATGCCAGGCGGGCATATGGTTGCAATCCTCTTTTTTACACTACTATCTGTTGCTGCAGTCACGTCGATGGTGGGTTTGCTGGAACCCCTCGTTGCCTGGCTAGAAGACACTCGTAATTATTCGCGGCATAAATCAACGCTAATCACGGTAGCCTGTATCGCCTGCCTTGGGGTGCTAAGCATTTTGTCTTACAACATACTCTCGCAATGGCAGATAGGGTTCCGAAACCTTAATGGTATTCTGGACGTCCTTGCCAACCAGATAATGCTTCCGGTTGGTGGTCTTTTAATTGCGATATTCGCAGCCTGGCAGGTTAGCAAGACGTCCTTACGTAATGAACTGCCTGCAATGCCTAACGCAATGTTTGAAGTCTGGCACCTTTTACTTCGCTTTTTGTTACCACCCGTTATCGCGGTCATAATTATCACGGGGCTTTTATAAAAATGTCTATGCGTCTATTCCTTTTTGTATCAGTGATTTTTTCGGTAGAGGTTTTTTCAGCCCCACCAACGAACCTCTACTGGGGCGACCTGCATGTACATAGTAACCGGTCTTCTGATTCATTCAGTTTCGGTAATTCCAGGTTAACGCCAGACAATACTTACCGATTTTCCAAAGGTGAGACGGTTAAAGCTAACAGAGGAGAAAACATTACACTCAGCAAAGCGCTGGAAGGGTGTTAACGAAAACATACCCATGGTGACTCAGCAACGAATCTGCAGCTTACCGATCTGGCATTCACTCTCGGACTCATAGGCTATTTAATTTCATATGTGGAAGATGACACTCAAGCAACGTCGCCGACATGGCGAACTGATGGGCCAATTGGAAGGCATGCGCAACAATGCCTATCTCTGGCCACCGGAAGACTATTCGCCAGGCGACAGCGAGGAAGAAGACGAGAAGTACCAGAAGGCACAGGAAACTTTCCAGTCCCTGGTGCAGGAACTTCATCAACTGGAGCAGGATACAACCTGAACAGGAGACAGAAAAATGGCACTAGAACCAGGACCCATGCAGGTCATACACAACTTCCACACGACTAAAGATGAAGTGTTGGATGACATCAAAAAGTTGGACCTCTGGCCAACTGTCTATGTCTCTGGACGCATGGATGAGTTACCGCCCCACTGGCACGACATCGACAACTGCGGCTACGTAATGGAAGGCAGCGGCTACGTACTGAACGAAAAAGGCGAAAAAGTTCCCCTGAGCGCCGGGGACAAGTTACATATTCCACGAGGTGCCATCCATGCTGAAGGCACAGTCACTGAGCGCATGGTATACATCGTCGGAATTTCAGTACCTGAAAACCTGTTCGAGGTACTTACATTGCTTGACCCCAAAGACAGCCCACTTAATCAATAATTTAGACAAAATTTCGGCAATCCATTGCCTGAATAATGCGCTTCTTCAGTTTTTAGTGACTCAAAGGAAGTTCAAAAAGAAATGATTAACAAAACTGTACCAAGACTGTAACTCGACATAAACCTGGACAGGCATCTCTCGGAGTTTCACATGAAGGCAGGATCTTATTTCCCGGGCAATCACTATTCATCCCTTTATGCGATGGCAGGGGATGACTGCTCGCTGTTCTTCGATCTTGAAGAACTGACCGAAAAACAACAGGCGGACCACCTGTCAAACATTGAGTTAACCGCCATGTTGCAGGTTGCCCTGGCCTGCGTTGGTCATAACAGGGATCACCTTGCGTTGTATGACGAATACCAAGAGCCTGGCTGGCAGAAAATGCTGCAGCGTTACCATGATTTTTTCTGCCGGATGACAAGTGAAGTAGTCCCCATGGAACACTTCAGCTACCACCCCAAAGACACCTACTATCAGTCAGTCGCAAACCACATCAAAGACAACCCTGCCCTAACCGATGTCGCCAACCTTTATATGTCGAGCGGCTCCAATAAATTGATCCACCAGAGCGAAGAACTTCTCGCCATAAACCGTAACGTAAACTCCAAGAAACATTTTGCTGAAAATGCCCCTGCCTTTGGAATACAGGTCCCAGACACGCTGGTCACCAATAAAGCAGAGCTTGGCAGTAAGCCGGTTGCCGACTTTTTCAACAAACACCAAAACAAAATTATTCTGAAACTTCTCGGTCTGGCCGGCGCCAGAAACGTCACCGCTGTCGAGAGCATCACGGCGACCCAAGAGTACGTGGCCGAGTACGGCGACAACATGGTGATTCTGCTGCAGGAACGCCTGGACCTGGAAAGCTACACCGAGATGACGGTGGACCTAGTGGTATCAACCGACGACATCAGGATTGCGAACACCCGAAAGATTCTTTTCGCAGATGGCCTATGGGTCGGCAATCTAATTGGGAGCTCTGTCTCTGTTACTGAAGAACAGGCCAGCGCACTGCTTCGTGTGGGCGAATATGCAAGGCACCATGGTTACGTGTCCGACGAGGGCAGCAACTGTGGCATTGATTTCTTCATTGGGACGGACGGCAGTCTTATTGTTACCGAGATCAACGCACGCTGGACTGGCGGCCTTTTCCCCGCACAGATCCTCAGCCAAATTGATGTGCAAGGGAGAGACGCCGTTCCCTTCTTCGACATGGTGTTGATTGAAGAGAGGGAGGCCTATGTCGATTTTATCGAACGCCACCTGGTAGGGGAATACGAGGGTGAATACGCCATGGTACCCATCGGCTTTGGCTGTTTCCCTGTGCCTGTTGAAGGCCAGGATTACTTCTACTCCTGGCAAATGGTTGTGGGTGACTTCGACGCCTTCAAGCAGGCCAAGAACAAAGAGCTGGCAGCCAGCGTCATGATCACCGCTGATATCATTCAACCCTACCAATAACGATATCGGGTCTATTTTTTTCTATCGTGCGTAGGTCGACAGAAAACCAATCATTAGCTGCTCAACCGTGTCTGAAACTGCTGGCACTAACAACAGTGTTACAGCCCAGACGACGGTGATAACCGCGCACAGAATCAGGTAACTTTTAGTTTGCATCAGTTGCTCCTTCTCGCGGCGCCATTTCGAAAATCCAGGTATCGCCGTCGTTTATGCTTTTTATTGTGTTAGCGACCGCATCAGGTGCACCACCGGAATACTTTTCTGCCAGTTTTCGAGCAATCCCGTCAATATCCTCACCTTCGATGATTCGAATCAATTGTCGTTCATATCGAATTCCGTTTATGCGAGCAACAGCCAGACCGTCACCTTCTGCAACCTGAAATGCCCAGTCTTTCCAAAGACGGCCAAGAAAAGATCGCATATAACCTGAAGGAACGTAGACTTTGCCACCGCTTTCCATGATAAAAATCCGTCTTGAACTCATCGGATTATCAAGTTGCAGATCAATCACAGCGATGTCATCGGTGAAACGCCAGTCTGGATCGGGGCCACTGTGAAGTTCGCCGGTAATCAGTTCACCGCCAGGGAAAAGAATGGAAGGACCGTCTGCGCTCATGTTGTCAATTTTAAGCGTCACGATGGTGACCACGCCGATAAGCACAACGATACCAATGACCTGCAGAACGCTACGAAGCATCTTGTCTCCTGGGAAATAATTGTAGTGACCAAAAGGAGATTATACGGGCACGCCATCTAAACCTACACTGGGATTTTCAGAAAAAATCAGAAACTCACGATAACCAAATCAATAACTTGCCGGTGCGTCCGTTGCAGACCGTGCACTGGTGACAATCGACAGCAGGCTGAGTTCTAACCAGTAAAAAACCTGACCATCATAAACAACAGCGAAGGTGCCAATAAACAGCCCACGCCGGTATAGAACGTTGCTGTCATCGCCCCATAAGGCACCAGTTTTGGGTCCGTAGCTGCCAGACCGCCAGCTACGCCACTGGTAGTGCCCATCAATCCGCCATAAATCATTGCTGACAACGGATTGTCCAACCCGATGGATTTCGCAACAAAAGGTGTGCCTATCATCACAAGCACTGATTTGACGAGACCAGCAGCAACACTAAGGGCGATGACATCTGACCCCGCACCGAGCGCTGTCCCCGTGACAGGGCCAACAATATAGGTTGCTGCACCAGCACCTATGGTACTGATTGAAACTGCGTCCGTGTACCCAAACAACACGGCAACCACGGCGCCAACGATGAACGAAATAATAACCCCAAGAATGACAGACATCGCGCCCACCCAACCGGCTTTACGGATCGAATCCAAATCAGCGCCAAATGCCGTCGCGACGATCGCGAAATCCCGGAACATCGCGCCGCCAAGGATACCCACGCCGGTCAACATAGGGATGTCGGCAATACCCTTACTACCGCCCGTGAAGGCGCCGCCGACATAGGCAATGAGAAGACCCAAAGCTATGGCTATAGCGGATCCATGCACATGACCGCGAGTCAATCTGTCTGACAACCAATACGACACCCACATGACTACCGCAACAAAAACGAACGCCGTAATAATCGAATTCTTAATCATTACCGCCTGGAGTGTCTCGATAATCATGGCTCGGCACCCTCATTCTGACGTTGTTGACTCCGTTGCGCGAGCTTCGTGAAGACAGGAATCAGCGCAAAACTCAACGCTACGGCACCGACGCCAGCAATCACTGCTAGCCATCCACTTGATACTGCGGCCGCAACGTTCTGCCTCGATGCCATAGCAATAACGATCGGGATGTACATCGCAGACCAGAACGTAATTCCATGTTGGGTTAACTGTCCAAGCTGAACTTTTTTTGAAGATAGGCTCGACAGCACGATCAGCATGAGCATGGCAATGCCAACCCCGCCGACATTGGCTTTGACACCAATGATCTGGCCTAGAAGGTCACCGACAAACATACCGGTGAGCATACAGAACGCAAGAATACCTACGCCGTAAACAATCATTAGCTAAGACCTCTTGGGATTAGATTCAGGCTACCGGACCGCCGCCTGGGAAGATATTTATTTTAAACCGCATTTCCCCAAGACTACAAAAATATGCTCTTTGGCGGTTTGATCATACATAATTGAAGGATATAGTTTGTCGATATCGGACGGTCAGTATCTGTATGTGTGCTGATCTTCTGGCCCAACACCTGAAATTTTTTGTTGACCAGAGCTTTCGGCCTCGCCGTTTCTATTTCAAGCGAAATTTCACCATATCTTCGGATACAACCCTATGAAAGCACCTTTCGGCTCCTGGAAATCGCCCATCACAAGCGAGTTAATCGTCGCTGACACAGTAGGCATATCATCCCCAACCTGGCATCAGGGAGAACTGCTGTGGATTGAGTCACGACCACAGGAAGGCGGGCGTAATGTATTAGTCATGCGAGAGCATGATGGCAGCGAACGGGATATTAATCCTGCGCCATTTAATATTCGCACCCGTGTCCATGAATATGGCGGCGGCGCATGGTTCCTACATAATGGTGCAGTATTTTTCTCCAATTTCTCCGACCAACACCTTTATCGACAGGGGTTAGATGAAGCAGCGCCCACACAACTTACCCATGATGACGGACTACGGTTTGCGAATGGTTGCGTCGATGAAAAGAGAAATCGAATCGTCTGCGTTATTGAAGATCATCGAGGCGACGGCGAAGCTATAAATTTCATTGGTGCTATCGATTTTCAATCCGGTGATGTTACAGAATTGAGCAAAGGCCATGATTTTTATGCAGCACCTGTGCTAAGCCCCAATGGTAAACAACTCGCGTTTATGAGTTGGGACCACCCGGATATGCCATGGGATGAAACCATCATCTGGCTAACGACCCTAAACGAAGCTGGCATGCCGGATGAATTGAATAAGGTTGCCGGAGGCAAAAACGGTGAGCAAAAAATCTCAGCGCAACAACCCGTATTTTCACCAAAGGGAGAACTCTTTTTTATCTCGGACATCTCAGGCTGGTGGAACCTCTATCGCCAGAGTAGTGATCAGAGTATCTGCCCAATGGAAGCAGAGTTCGGGAGCCCGCACTGGGGTTTCGGATTACATTCTTATGATTTTTTGAACGACAGCCAAATCGTCTGCAACTATGGTATCGGCAATGTTTGCCAATTAGCGGTGCTGGATATCGAAACCGGCAACCTGAACAATCTGGACTTGCCTTATTCAGATCTTGGTGGCATATCGCTTAATGATCAGACATTAACGACCGGTGCCGCATCGCCGATTACGTTTCCTGAGTTAATCACGGTCAACCTTCAGACTGGCAAGCACGAGTCCTTTAAGCAGTCCACGACCCTGACCCTTGATGAAGCTTACTACTCCGTGCCTGAAACGATCACTTTTCCAACTGCAAATGAGCAGATTGCACATGGGTTCTATTACCCACCTACAAACAAGGATTACGGGGAGGCAGTTGAGAACAAGAATAGCCAGGACGCACCGCCCCTCGTTGTCATGATGCACGGCGGTCCGACCGGGGCGACGCACAGCGTATTGAATCTTCGAACGCAATTCTGGACCAGTCGTGGCTTCGCTGTACTGGATCTGAACTATCGCGGTTCGACCGGGTATGGCCGAGACTATCGAGACAAACTAATCAGACAATGGGGTATCGTCGATGTCGAAGATGCCGTCTACGGCGCTGAATATCTCGTTCAGCAGCGCAAGGCTGATAAAGACAGGTTAGCCATTCGAGGTGGTAGCGCTGGCGGCTACACGACGCTTTCTGCGCTGACATTCACTAACACATTTAAGGCAGGCGCCAGCCATTATGGCGTTGGCGATCTAGAAGCTTTAGCAAAAGACACCCATAAATTCGAGTCTCGCTACCTTGACAGCATGATCGGCGCCTATCCGGACGAGATTGAAGTCTATCAAGCGAGATCACCCATTCATCACGTAGAGAAAATGGCTAGCCCGTGTATCTTTTTTCAGGGACTTGAAGACAAAGTCGTTCCACCAAATCAGGCAGAAACAATGGTCGAGGCCTTAGCCAAGAAAGGTGTGCCGGTAGCTTACGTGCCATTTGAGGGCGAACAGCATGGTTTTAGAATCGCCGAGAACATCAAGCGGTGTATGGATCTGGAGCTGTATTTCTATGGCAGAGTCTTTGGCTTTAGCCCTGCCGATCAGATCGAACCGATAGCGATTGTCAATCTGGATAGTTAGACAAGGACTTAGCGCGCACTGTCTGGGGATGCTTACAGGCTACGTCAGCAGCCTGCTTCGGGCCCTGGTCGATGTGATATATAGCAGACAGGCCGGTGATATAGACGTTAGCTAATAGGTCACACTAATTAGAAATAACAATCATTCCATCTTCATCCCTGACCGCGTAGGTCTTTACTGGAACTCTGGTTAACGTGCCACGCGGTTCGCCCGTACGAAGGTCAAACCTAACGCCGTGCAACGGACACGAAATGAACCCGTTGCGAACGCGCCCTTCCGCCAATGGTGAGTTCTGATGTGTGCATTGGTTTCGAATAGCGAAGTGTGAGCCGCCCGAATTACACAGCAATACACTCTCCCCTTCTAGCTCAAGGACCTCACTGCTGTTTAAAGCCAGCCGTTCGCGAATAATTTCTGACATGTTATTTCTTCAGATAATCGCCAACCCGCTGCTGCAGATGCCGAGCCCGTACTTCCTGATAGTTACCTAAGGTTTGTCCACTTTTCGCACTGGTTTTAAACCCACGCGTTTGTGCGGCCATGTTGTCAGTATCCTGATCATACACAGCCCCAAGAAAGCCCAAGCCTTCAGACTGCGTATAGCTATCTTCAATATCCAGCATCAGCGGTTCTGGCGGCGGTGGTGATTGCTTTTCAGGGTGTTTCGGTCGCAGAAAGTACAGATCAAAATACGAATAATCAGGATCATTCTTATCTGGACGGAATCGGTAGACCATAGGTAGCGTCAATCCTGGGAAGATAAAAAGATTGGGGAACAGAAAATATTCGATGGAATCCAGCGTCTGCGCAGTTGAGTAATCAGAGAAGTCCTGGTCATAGCTTGCACCTAACTGCTGCTGCACGATCCTGGCATAAACATCTCTAGCCGTCATACCTTCAGGCACCACTGGACATGCTCCGTCGGCGGGACCACGTCTTCCCCAAAGCATCTGCATCACTTCCTGCTGACTCGGTGCCTGGGGCATTCTGGGATTCAACGACCCAACGGTGTGTATGAAACGATTAACGTTTTCTGGAAAGACATCATAGGTTGTGACAGGTTCAGAGAACTCAGCGCCACCCGCGTGGGTTTCCTTTACGTGGTAGGCCTCCATGAACGCTTCTTCGGCTGCCTTCCAGTTGACCGGTAATCGCTTGCACACATGTGTCTCGATATACCTGTCATCAATATTAAAATCTTTAAAATGATCTGGCAAAACACCTAAATATTCACTCAAAGCCTCAGCATGAGGATCAAAATTGACGAACACAAAACCACCCCAGGTGTCCACCAGAACCTCACGTAGACTATGGCTGTCGCCTTTCACATGCGGAAAGTCCCAATCCTCCGGCAAATCAATTAACTCACCCTCTAGAGAATAAACCCAACCGTGAAATGGACAGCGGAAGCTTTCGCAATAACCATTGTCGCCGGGAGACTTTAACGCCGTACCCCGATGCATGCAGGCGTTGTAGTAAGCCTTAATCTGCATGGACTCAGTCCGCGTAACGATAACTGAAAGCTCGCCAATATCGTAAACCTGATAGTCTCCCGCTTCCGCAATGTGCTCTTCACGACAGGCCATCTGCCAAACCTTCGGCCACATTTTTTCAAATTCTGCCTCCGCATACTCCTTGGACGTATAGTTAGAGTATGGAATATCCGCATCACCCAGGAATTCATAGGACTCAGCCAGAAAGGACGCAGGCGGTTCAGAGGCATCTTTCTTTATTGCCTCTTGATAAGTATGTCCCGGGGCACGAGCCTCACCGGGGGATAGTTTTTCTGACATACGCCCTCCTCACGTCTGACGACGCTTTCTTTAAACACTTGAATAGCTAAAAGGCTATGGTCGCCTTTCTTCTATGTACTCGTCAATCAGCTAGTGATATCACTTGACCCGACTTTCTTGATCAGCGAGATAGGCGCCGAGGCCCGTACAGCCGCTGTTTCACCCTCAGGCTGACTAGCGTACCACCAATGATCCAGGACGCACCGTTCTGGATCGGTCGGATGAGGCCCTATTCACAAAATAGAAAAAACAGCATCTGCAATCTACGCATGAATTCACTGGAACTTTTTTTAAACGCGCCTGATGATCAATAAGTATACTCTCAACGAAAAAGCCTACTGACAAACCACTTTGCAGTAAAACACTGTTGTTCTTTAGCCTGACCGATATACCTATCCAAAGGGCCGGTGTAGATCGTTATTTTAAACCGCATTTTTCCAAGATTATAAAAGTATCATCCTCGGTGATTAGATTCCATCTGCGGCCACTGATTTTGGGGCTTATGCTTGGCGGAAACACAAAATATTTCTCTCAGAAATAGTGGCAGTGGCAGTTTCCTGGCGCTGTCACTTTTTTTTTGCTTGTTCGAGCATGTTCTCCTGGTAATTACGGAGAACCTAACGACTATCTACCACGCGTTTTGCTTTACCTTCTGAACGGGGCAAGCTACCAACTGTCTGCATCTTGATTTTACTGGATACGCCAATCATGGTTTTAATCTGGTGTTGTAATTGAGTGCACGCTGCTTCGACGGCATCTGCGTTCATTTCAGTTTTTGGTTCCACACAGATACATAGGTTGTCCAGGTTACTGTCTCTGCTTACTTCGATCATATAGTGTGGAGAGAGGCTTTTAATGGCCAGTATTTGCTCCTCAACCTGACTTGGAAAAACGTTAACCCCCCGAATGATCAACATGTCGTCACTTCGACCGGTAATTTTGTCCATACGACGCATGGTCCTGGATGTGCCGGGTAGCAGACGGGACAGATCGCGGGTTCTGTAACGGATCATTGGCATTCCGGTTTTAGTCAGATTGGTAAAAACCAGTTCTCCTTCCTTTCCGTCTTCCAATACCTCCCCGGTTTCGGGATCGATAATTTCAGGGTAAAAGTGATCCTCCCAAATAGTAGGGCCGTCCTTTGCTTCAATACATTCCTGGGCAACACCGGGGCCCATCACTTCTGATAAACCGTATATGTCGACCGCATCAATACCCAACCT
>Ga0114993_10003195_pt1 | contig 17281 bp, 20 predicted proteins | sample ArcticOcean_MG_C_FD_87042 | JGI IMG/M metagenome (GOLD analysis project Ga0114993, IMG submission 87042) | Marine microbial communities from western Arctic Ocean - ArcticOcean_MG_CB2_150 | ecosystem: Environmental > Aquatic > Marine > Oceanic | place: Arctic Ocean: Canada Basin | collected...
GGCGGTGATTTGGGGTGGGTAAATGAAAATGTTATAGCAAAAAAATATAAATCTAAAATACTTAAAACTCAAGTTGGAAAAGTCTCAGAACCAATTTTAACTCCTGAAGGTATTTTATTTTTTCAAGTTAGAGATAAAAGAAAAATAAAAAAAGACTTAGAAAAAGAAAAAAATTTATTAGTGTATGCAGAAAAGACAAAGATTTTACTTATGCATTCTTCCTCACATTACGATAAATTAAAAAGATCCATGTCAATTGCATTTTTTAATGATTAAGCCGTTTGCAATAATTGCTGGAGAACCAAATAGTATTTCATCTGAAATAATTTTTAAAAGCTGGAATCTAAAAAAAAAATATAAACATAAACCTTTTTTTATAATTGGAAATATTAGATTATTAAATTTACAATTAAAAAAACTTAAATATAAAATCAAAATAAAAAATATTAATAATAATTTAAAAATTAACAATTTATACGGTAACGAATTACCCGTTTATGATGTTAATTTTAATCAAAAAAAAGCATTTGAAAAAATATCTACAAAATCAAATAAATATATTCTTAAATGTTTTGAAACAGCATTAAATCTAATTAATAGTAAAAAAATTATTGGATTTATTAACTGTCCAATATCCAAAGAATCTTTATTTAAAAAAAAGCACCAAGGCATTACAGAATTTCTCTCAGATAAAGCTAATGTAAAGGGTTTTGAAACAATGTTAATTTATAACAAAAAATTATCTGTTAGCCCTATAACAACACATATTCCATTGAATGAGGTCAGTAAAAAAATTAAATTAGATATGATAATAAAAAAGGTAAAATCTATTGACATCTTCTATAAAAAAATTTTAAAAAAAAAAGCAAAATTTGCAATATTAGGGTTGAATCCGCATAATTTTTCACCAACAAGGAAATCTATAGAAAAACAAGTTATATCTAAAGCAATTAAAAATTTAATGAAAAAAAAAATTGATGTAAGCGGGCCAATATCGCCAGATACAAGTTTTGTAATATACAAAAAGTATAAATATGACGTACTAGTAGGAATGTATCATGATCAAGTGCTTACACCATTTAAAGCTCTATTTGGATTTAATGCAATAAATATTACACTAGGATTGCCTTACATAAGAATATCACCTGATCATGGAGTGGGAACTTTTATAATTGGAAAAAAAATTGCAGATCCAACTAGTTTAATTGAATCTATTAAATTTTTTAACTTAGTAAAATAGTTTATGAAATTATTTCAACTTCCTAAAAAAAGTTTAGGGCAAAATTTTTTAGTAGATAAAAATATTATTGACAAAATAGTAAAAATACCAAATTTAATTAAGAATAAAACAATAGTTGAAATTGGGGCGGGGTATGGGGCATTAACAAACGCAATAATAAAATTCAAACCTAAAAAGATTTTTGCAATAGAAAAAGATAAAAAATTATCTTCATTTTTAAGTGATGAGTTTAAAAAAGATAAGAACGTTAATGTAATAAATGATGATATATTTAATTTTATTCAAAAAAAGAACATAGAAAAAAATATAATCGTTTATGGTAACCTGCCATACAATATTTCAACACAAATTTTAGCAAGACTTATATTGTTGAAAAAATGGCCTCCATGGTATGAAGAATTAGTTTTTATGTTTCAAAAAGAAGTAGCAGATAGAATTTTGGCAAAGCTTGGTGATAAAGAATATGGCAGATTATCTATACTTTCAAACTGGAGATTAGATATTAAAAAACATTTTGATATTTCTAAAAATTCATTTATTCCTAAACCAAATATCAATTCAACTATACTATCCTTTAAACCTAAAAAAAATAATCTCTATAAACTAAAAGATCCAAAAAGTCTTGAATTGGTTACTAGGACTTTATTTTCTAACAGAAGAAAAATGATAAACAAAAACTTTAAAAAATTATTTAAAGAGAGCTTAGGTATTTCAAATAAATTGAATCTAAATCTAAAACTCAGGCCTGAGGAAATTAATAATGAAACTTACTATAAGATTGCCCAAGCTTATGAAGATTAACTGTTTAACTCTCTAATCTTATCTTCTACAAAGCTAATATTTTGTTTTTCTCTTATACCATCTTTTTCTAACATAATTAATTTTAATATTTTTTCATAACAACTGTTCAAATCATCATTAACAACCACATAATTATATTCATTCCAGTGTGAAACTTCTTCATTAAACTTTTTCATTCTTTTTTCTATCAATTTTTCTTGTCCATTGTGTCGATTTAATAGTCTTTCTTTTAAAACTTTTTTATTTGGTGGTAAAATAAAAAAAGTAGCTAGAGATAAATTTTTAACTTTTTTCAATTGTTGAGTTCCTTGCCAATCTATATCAAATAGCACATCTTTATTATTTGATAGAATTTCTAAAACAGGTTTTTTTAAAGTACCGTAATGATTTTCAAAAATATTAGCATGCTCAAAAAAACTATTTTTTTTGACTAAATCATTAAATTCTGCTTCGTTTACAAAATAGTAATCTTTTCCATTAACTTCGTTTGGTCTAGGTTTTCTTGTTGTATGAGATATAGAAATTATAAACTCAGAGTTATTGTCGGCAAGTTTTTTTGTTAAAGTAGTTTTGCCAACTCCTGACGGTGATGATAATACAAACATCATGGCTTTTTTTTCGATTGCCATATTATTATTTTAACCTAATTTTTAAAATTCTAAGCTGACTTACTCTCAATAAATTTGATTGCATCGCCAACAGTTAAAATTTTTTCTGCTTCACTGTCTGAGATTTCAGAACCAAACTCTTCTTCAAAAGCCATAACTAATTCTACAGTATCTAAACTATCTGCTCCTAGATCGTCTATAAAATTTGCTTCATCTGTTACTTTTGATTCTTCTACTCCTAAATGATCAACTACCATTTTTTTTACTTTTGTTGAAACGTCTTTTGTCATTTGTAATTCCTTAATTTGAGTTAAGTGTTCTTAATAAATTATTAATGCATTTTGTCAAGCCATATACATGCCGCCGTTTACATGGATAGTTTCGCCAGTAATGTATGAAGCTTGGTTTGATGCTAAAAATGCAGCACAATTTGATACATCTTCTCCTGTTCCTAATTTTCCCATAGGTATTCTTGAAGTAAGGTATAATTTTACCTTTTCTGCAATATTCATCGTCATATCTGAAACTATAAATCCAGGTGAAATACAATTAATAGTTATATTTCTTTTTGCATATTCTATGGCAAGACTTTTTGACATTCCAATAATACCAGCTTTGGATGCAGAATAATTTGATTGACCTAAATTACCTGTGTGCCCCACTACAGAAGTAATATTTACAACTCTCCCAAATTTATTTTTTAACATTTTTTTTATAGCATATTTTGATAAAAGAAATGTGGATGTTAGATTAATATCTATAACTTCTTTCCACTCATCGTCTTTCATTCTAAGTGAAAGGTTGTCCTTATTTGTTCCGGCGTTATTAATTAAAATATCTAAACCACCTAATTCCAAATGCACATTTTCAATAAATTCTTCTATTTTTGAATGCTCAGACATATCAAATTTTCTTACTTTAATTTTTGGATGCTTTTTCTTGAGCGCGTCTAACTTTTCAACTTTCGTTCCGCTACCAAGAACATCTGCTCCAAGTGAAATAAATTTTTTAACTAGCTCGTTACCTATTCCACCGCTAGCTCCTGTTATTAAAATTTTTTTATTTTCAAAATTAATCATTTTATATCTTCTAAAGAATTAATATTTAGTATTTTTACATTTCCATTTATTTTTTTTACTAAACCTGAGAGGATTTTACCAGGGCCAATTTCTAAAAAGTCTGAAACTCCTTGACTTATCATATAATTTACACTTTCTCTCCATCTTACTCTTGATGTTATTTGATCAATTAATAATGGCTTAATTTTGTTAGCATCAGCCTCTTCTTTAGCTGTAACATTGCTTATAATACTAGGCTTAGGTTTTAAAAAATTTGTTTGATTAATTTTGCCTCTCATAATCTCAGCAGCATTTTTCATCATTGAACAATGAAAGGGTGCGCTAACTGGTAAAAATATTCCTCTTTTTTTTTTATTTTTTAAATTTTGATTAAGAATTTCAATAGCAATTTTGCTTCCACTGACTACCACTTGTGAATTACTATTATCATTTGCAATTTCACAAACTTCTTCTTTAGGTATAAAGCTTATTTCCTTTTCAACATCTTGAATTGACATTCCAAGTACTGCTAACATTGAGCCTTTGTTAGAAGGCACAGCTTTTTGCATAGATTTACCCCTTTCATGCAAAAGATAAGCGGCTCTTTCAATTGTAAGTGATTCTGAACAAACAAGAGCTGTGTACTCTCCTAATGAGTGTCCAGCAAAAAATTTTGCACTATTTAAATCTAATTTAAAATGTTTATTTAATACTTGAAATATTGAAACTCCTACTATCATAATTGCTGGCTGTGTGTTTTCTGTCATTTTCAACTCGGCATCTGGTCCTCTTAAAATAATGTTTGAAAGAGAAAAACCTAAAGTTTTGTCTACTAATTCAAAATTTTTTTTTACTAAATCAAATTTTTTGTAAAAATCATGACCCATTCCTACAAATTGTGAACCCTGCCCGGGAAAAATAACAGCTCTCATAGATAATAATTAATATAATACAAAATATTAATAGTTGTATATTAAAAGTTTTAATAGTATAAAACCAGCACCTCTACCAATTAAAGGGTGGATTGTTCGATAAATCGTCGAATTAACCAAGGAAAATGTAAATGAATAGTTACGAACATACTTTTATAGCAAAACAAGACACGAGAGAAGATGGTTTTGACAAACTAATTAAAAAATACTCTGATATTATTACAAAGAATTCTGGAAATATTTTAAAAACTGAAAATTGGGGATTAAGAAATCTTTTAAGCAATATAAAAAAAAATAAAAAAGGTTTTTATTTTCATATAAAGTTTGATGGAATTGGAAAAACTATTATTGAACTTGAAAAAAATGAAAATATTGACCAATCAATAATAAGATTTTTAACTGTTAAAGTTAAAAAACATGATCTCGAAACTGACTACTTTACAAAGAAAGACTAGCTAAATGAAAAGAAACAAAAGAATTAAAAAAAAACCAAAAGGTGGCTCTAGCTATTCAAAATTAAGTTTATTTCAAAAACCAGATGTAAAATTTTTTAAATCTTGCCCTCTTTCTGGGAAAGATGCTCCATTAATCAATTACAAAAATATTAAAATTTTAAAAAAGTATATTTCTGAAAGTGGAAGAATTTTACCATCAAGAGTAACTTCTGTTTCTTTAAACAAACAAAGAGAATTAGCAAACTCAATAAAGAGAGCTAGACTTTTAGCCTTAATATAATATTTAAAATGGAAATTGTTTTATTAGAAAATATAAAAAAACTTGGAAAGATTGGTGATACTGTAAAAGTTAAAGATGGATACGGTAGAAACTTTCTTATCAAACACGGTAAAGCTTTAAAAGCCTCTAAAGAAAATTTAACTTTGGTTAATAAGAAAAAAAATGAACTTGATGAAAAAAATGTAACATTAAAAAATAATGCCAAAAAAATATTCGATATCATTAATAATAAAAGCTATAAATTTTCTAAGGAAGCAAAAGAAAATAATGAATTGTTTGGAACAATAAAACCTAAAGAACTTTCTATGGTGATAGAAAATGTAGATAAATTAGAAGTGAAACCTTCGCAGATAGATTTTACCAAACAAATTGATAAAATTGGCTCTTATGATGTGATAATCAATTTGCATTCAGATATTCAAGCTAAAGTTCACATTGAAGTTGTAAAAGAAAAACAAGATAAATAACCATTTTCATTTTTCCACAATTAAGTTTTTTCATGTATAACTTTCGAGTTCTTTTTATTTAATTTTTGTATTAAATAATAAAAAATATGTCAAAACAGCCTTTTAAAATAATTGATAATCACGAAAAAAAATTGCCTTGTAATATCGAAGCAGAGCAAGCTGTAATAGGTTCAATTCTAGTATCTAACGAAATATACGATGAAATTTCAGTAATGGTGGATTCTAATAAGTTTTTTGACCCTATTCATTCTAAAATTTTTGAAACTATCGAAAAATTAATATCAAAAGGTCTTTTAGCTAATCCTATTACCTTAAAAAATTATTTTGATAATAATGAAGGATTAAAGGAATTGGGTGGCCAAGAATATTTAATAAAGATAACTAAATTTTCAACCTCTATTAAACAGGCAATTGACTATGCAAATATCGTTAACGAAATGCATAGACGAAGAGAATTAATAAAAATTTCTGAATCTGTTTTATACGAAGTTTCTAATGATACAGAAAGCAATCCTTCTTCTGATTTAATAATTCAAAATGCAGAAAAATCTTTATTTGATTTAGCTGAAAGAGGTCATTTCAATCAATCTTTTATGAAATTTGAAAATGCCCTCAAGCAAACTATTGAAATGGCCAAAAGTGCTTATAAAAATGAAGATGGTATTGTTGGGGTACCAACTGGACTAACTGATCTAGATGCAAGATTAGGTGGCATGCATAAACAAGATTTAATTATTATCGCTGGTAGACCATCTATGGGTAAAACTGCTTTGGCTACTAATATAGCTTTTTATGCTGCAAAAAATATTGAAAAAAAAATAGCAAAAGATCCTTCTTTAAAATCTACAGTCGCCTTTTTTTCATTAGAAATGTCTTCTGAGCAACTTTCGACTAGAATACTTTCTGAGCAATCTCGAATAAGATCTAATGATATTAGAAGAGGAAAAGTTTCTGAAAAGGAATTTGAAAAATTTATTGAAACCTCTAAAAATATTTTTGAGTTACCTTTGTATATTGACGAGACTCCTGCAATTACAATTGCTGCTATTAGCAATAGAGCTAGACGAATTAAACGACTGTTTGGTCTTGAGTTAGTAATCGTTGATTACATTCAGTTAATGAGATCAGGAAGAAAAATGGAGTTTAATAGAGTTCAAGAAATCTCAGAGATTACACAAGGTTTAAAAGCATTAGCTAAAGAATTGGATGTCCCAGTTCTTGCTCTTTCGCAGCTTTCGAGGCAAGTAGAACAAAGAGATGATAAAAAACCGCAATTATCTGACCTAAGAGAATCTGGTTCTATAGAACAAGATGCGGATGTTGTGATGTTTGTTTTTAGAGAGGCTTATTATTTAGAAAGAAAAGAACCTACACTAGGATCAATTGAACATTCTGAATGGCAGCAAAAAATGAACGAAATTTCTAGCCTAGCAGATATTATGATTGGTAAGCAGAGACATGGACCGACAGGAAATGTTAAGGTAGAGTTCGAGGCTATGTACACTAAGTTTAAAGATTTAGAAAATAACTAGTTTTCATACTTTAATGCTTAAACAAATATATAAAAAAATTATAATAGAAAAACCTAAGTTCACTCTTTCAATTCTTGTTATTTTACTATTAAGCTTTGGCTATTTTTCAAAAGATTTTCAGTTAGACGCTTCATCAGATACGTTGCTTTTAGAAAATGATCCAGACTTAAAATATCTAAGAGAAGTAAATAGCAAATATGGCTCTAAAGACTTTTTGATATTAACATACACTCCTAAAGATGAGTTGCTAAATCAAAATACAATTAAAAATCTAACTGAATTAAAAAATGACTTGTTAAAATTAAAATGGGCAAGTGGTGTAATAACAATACTAGATGTTCCGTTATTAAAAAATAATGATGACCCGCTAGTTGAAAGGATTAAAAATTTTAAAACCCTGTCTAGTAAAGATGTAGATAAAAAAAGAGGCTTTGATGAAATTATTAATAGTCCAATTTATAAAAATTTTATAATAAGTAAAGATGGTAAAACTAGCGGTATAATTGTTTATATTAAGCCTGATAAAGAAATATCAAATTTTATTAACACCAAAAATAACTACTTGGAAAAAATAGATAAAGGACAGTTTTCTTCTATTGATAAAGCTGAATATAAAAAATTTTTAAAAAAATATGATCTTTATAAAAAACTAAACAATCAGAAAAACCATCGAAATATAAATGAAATTAGAGAAGTAATAAAAAAACATAATACCTCATCAAAAATCCATTTAGGAGGTATTCCAATGATTGCTGATGATATGATGACTTATGTTAAAAATGATATAATAGTGTTTGGAGCCGGAGTATTTCTTTTTATAGTTTGTACGCTTTGGTTTGTTTTTAGAAGCTTCATGTGGGTTTTTATTCCTCTTCTAAGTTGTTTTTTTTCAGTTTTTATAATGGTTGGTCTATTAGGATTATTAGGATGGAAAGTAACTGTTATATCTTCAAATTTTATTGCACTAATGCTAATTCTTACAATGGCCATGAATATTCACATGAGCGTTAGATATTTACAATTTAAAAAAGAAAACCCGAATGTGTCAAATAACGAAGCAATACTTTGGACATCTAGTAAAATGTTTTTGCCTATACTTTATACTGTGTTGACTACTATTTGTGCTTTCCTATCTCTAATATTTAGTGGCATAAAACCTATTATAGACTTTGGATGGATGATGACTTTAGGCTTGATAGTTTCTTTAACAATCACATTTACTTTACTTCCAGCTATTTTAAATATTTTAAGCAAAGAAAATACTAATTATAGGGAAGAAAAAAAATCAAAAATTACTTCTTTTTTAAGTTACGTTGCACAAAAAAAAACTAAGACAATTTTTACATCTACCATTCTAATTGTAATTATAAGTATTTTTGGGATAACAAAACTTGAGGTGGAAAATAGTTTTATAAATTATTTTGATAAAAATACAGAAATATATAAAGGAATGAAATTAATTGATAATGAGCTCGGAGGAACCACTCCATTAAATGTAATAATTAAATTTCCAAAAAAAGACGACGAAGAATATGAAGACGACGAATTTGATAGCTGGGATGATGATGAGGCAGATAATGAGAAATATTGGTTTACTAGAAATAAAATAGACAAAATAACAAAAGTGCATGACTATTTAGATAGCTTAGAAGCTGTAGGCAAAGTTATATCTTTTGCCTCTATAGTAAGAGTGGCTGAAGATTTAAATGATGGAAAAAAATTGCAAGGCCTAGAAATAGGCGTGCTATATAGTAAAATTCCAGATTCTATAAAAAAGGAGGTGATTGACCCCTATATTTCGATAGAAAATGATGAGGCAAGAATTAGCTTAAGGGTTTTGGATTCTAAGAAAAATTTACGTAGAAACGAATTAATTAAAAAAATTAATTATGATTTGCAGAACAAATTAGGTTTGGAAAAGGAAGAATATAAATTGGCTGGTGTACTTATTTTATTTAATAATCTTTTACAAAGTTTATTTAAATCACAAATCTTAACTTTGGGGGTTGTAATGGCGGGAATAACATTGATGTTTATTATACTATTTAGAAATATAACATTATCAATAATTGGTGTAGTTCCAAATTTTATGGCTGCTTTTTTAATTTTAGGAATTATTGGTTTGCTCGGTATACCTCTAGATATGATGACGATAACAATTGCTGCTATAACTATCGGTATAGCTGTGGATAATAGCATTCATTATATTTATAGATTTAAAGAAGAATTTAAAAAAATAAAAAACTACAATAAAGCTCTTGAAAAATGTCATGATACTGTTGGTGTTGCAATTCTCAATACCTCAATAACAATAATTTTTGGTTTTTCAATACTTGTGTTATCTAATTTTATACCAACAATATATTTTGGTATTTTTACAGGAATCGCGATGCTTCTAGCTATGATATCTGTTTTGACACTTCTGCCAAAATTAATTTTAGTTTCACAACCTTTTGGCCATGAATAGTTTTATAGAATTTATACAAAATAATATATCAACGTTCGATTTAGTAGTATTTTTAATTATTCTGTATTCAATAATTCAATGCGGAGCTAAAGGTTTTTTAAGAAGCCTTCTTTCTTTTTCTAAATGGTTGTTAGCATTGTTGATTACAATTATTTTGGTTCCTAAGTTAAATTCTTATGTACAAAACATTATAGAATCAAAATTTATTGCAGATATTGGCTTAGGTATATTTCTGTATATTGTTTCCCTTTTTATAATAATAAATTTAGCAAAAGCTATGAGTAAAGCTGTGACGTGGTCTGGCCTTGGTAGTGTAGACAAGACTTTTGGTTTAGTTTTTGGTGTTTTTAAAGGTTATATAATTTGTGTTTGTCTTTTCTCTTTATTAAATTGGTTTTATCCACATCAAAAATGGCCACTTAAAACCGAAGGTACTTATTCTTATCAAGTAATATATAAAGGAAGTATATTTTTGATAGAAGAGTTTCCAAAAAGTAAAGATTATTACGAAGAAACTGGTGAAAAAATAGAAAAAATTTAGATGGGTAAACTAAAAGAGGAATGTGGTGTTTTTGGTATTTTTAATAACAAAGATGCCGCGGCGCTTACAGCTCTAGGACTTCACGCCTTGCAACATAGAGGGCAAGAAGCTTGTGGAATTTTAACTTTTAATAAAAAAAACTTTTATGCTGAAAGAAGACTTGGTTTAGTTGGTGACAATTTTACTAAAGGAAAAGTTTTAGATAAATTACCAGGAGATTGTGCTATTGGTCACAACCGATACTCGACTGCTGGGAACAATTTAATTAAAAATGTTCAACCTTTTTTTGCAGATCTTTATTCTGGTGGAATAGGAATAGCGCACAATGGAAACCTAAGTAATGCACTGCATCTTAGAAAAGAATTAGTAAAAAATGGTTCTATTTTTCAAACAACTTCAGATACCGAAACTATTGTTCAGCTTGTAGCTAAATCAAAGAGATCAAATATTACAGATAAAATAGTTGAAGCACTTTTCAAAATTCAAGGTGGATATGCTTTAACTATATTAATAAACAAAAAGTTAATTGGTATTAGAGATCCATTTGGTATACGTCCTCTTGTCATTGGTAAACTTAATAATTCCTATGTTTTAGCTTCTGAAACTTGTGCTTTTGATATTATTGGTGCTAAATTTATTAGAGAGGTTGAAAACGGAGAGATGGTAGTTATAACTAAAGATGGCTTAGAGAGCATCAAACCTTTTCCCAAAATTAAAGAGCGACCTTGTATTTTTGAATACATTTATTTTTCAAGACCAGACAGTATTATAAAAAATACAAGTTTTTATGAGTATAGAAAAAAACTTGGATCTCAATTAGCTATAGAAAACTATGTAAATGCAGACTTAATTGTGCCTGTCCCTGACTCAGGGGTTCCTGCTGCAATTGGATTTTCTGAAGAAAGTAAAAAAAGTGTTGAATTGGGTATTATTAGAAATCACTATGTAGGAAGAACATTTATTGAACCCACGGAACAAATAAGAAGTTTAGGTGTTAAACTAAAACATAATGTTAATAAATCACTTATAAAAAATAAATCTATAATACTAATAGACGATTCATTAGTGAGAGGAACAACGTCTGTTAAAATTATCAAAATGCTTTTTGATGCAGGCGCAAAAGAAATACATCTTAGAATAGCATCACCACCAATAAAATATCCAGACTATTATGGAGTGGACACACCTAACAAAAATGAACTTCTAGCTTCAAAATTTGACTTAGAAGGTATGAGAAAATATACAAATGCAACTACATTACAATTTTTATCTATAGATGGATTATATAAATCAATGGGACATAAAAATAGAAATTCTACATATCCTCAGTTTACAGATCATTGCTTCACAGGAGAGTATCCTATTAAACCTCTGGATGTGGAGGACAAAGACTTATTTAATAATCAAGTATCTTTTATGTCTATTAAAAAATCTAAATAACTTAATTAAATCCTAAAATTTTAGAATTTTTAGTTATTATATATAATTTACCATCATTTATAATTGGAGGTGAAATAATTGAATCTGAAATTTTTCTAAAGCTTTCAACAATTCCAGATGTTGCTGAACTAACAATCAAATAACCATTTAAAGTCACTGAATATAATTTACCAGATCCCATAACAAAACCAGTTACTTTAGTATTTCTTTTTTTTTTCTTCAATATTTTTAATATATTATTTGAAGAGATTATTTCTCCAGTATTTTTTTTCATAATTGCAAAAAAACCATTTTCTGTTATAGAAAAAATATGTTGATTAACAATTATAGGGCTACCTACTGTGCTAACTGTTTGAGCCCAATTTTGTTGAGAAGTTAGGTGGTTGAAAGAATAAAAAGTAGATCCTTCAGAAAATATAATATTATCTTTATCTAAAACAATATTTGATGAAGTAAAAAAATCTGTAGCATCAATCATAGAATTAGAAGTATTTAGAGACCAATAATATTCACCGTTACTTCCCTTGTTTTTCATAAGATCAGCTGAAGAGTTAAATGATATCAAATCTCCTTCTTTAGATAAAGCTAGCGACAAAAATTTTTGAGATTTTATAAATGAAGATATTGAGCGTATGTCCCATGCTTTAGACCCGTCAGATGTACTAAAACAAAGGAGTCTATTATCTTGGTTAATTACAAATATTTTTTTATCCATAACTTTTATATTTGATTTTAGTGGTATGCCATGATTTTTAATCCAATTAACTTCACCGTTGCTTAAAGAAATTGAATATAAAAATCCTACATTATCTGATACGTAAATATTGTTTTGATAAATCGAATAACTTAAATTTTTATAAATTTTTTTATAAATCTTTTTATAAATATTAATTTTCCAATTTAAAACACCAGTTCCTGTGATGTTATAAATAGTTCCTTTGTCATCAGAAAAAATTATATTATTTTCAAATATTATTGGTGAAGATTTATTGTTTGATATTGAAGATTTATTTTTTCCAATTTTTTTTTTTAAAAACATGTTTTCAATACTGGGAAGATAAAGATTGCCAAGAAAGTTTTGATGGTTCAAACTTGACATTTTCCATGACGTATTTTTTATAGCTTTTGTTAACTTAATGGGTGCATTTAGTTTGATTTCACTTTTAAACAGATCGCTAGAAGAGTAAATTTTTATAACATCAAGTACCTTTTTTTGATTATTTTCAAGTTCAGAAATTCTTTCTCTTTCCTTTTTTCCACTTGCCCAAATTCCTGATTTATTATCAAATGAACAGTGGCTTAATAGAAAGAATATTGTTGTGTATAAAAAATACTTATTTTTAATCATTTTTAATTAAAAGGAGCTTTGATTTAGCTTGATTATAGAGGCTTTCATGCAACTCTTTTGTTGATAAAACTTCATTATAAAATTCTTTAGATTTTATAAATTCACTTTTAGAATAAAAGAAGTCACCTAATAATAATAATGCGTGAGCCCTCCATATTGATTCTGTCTGTATTAAGGTTTTAGTGTCCTCAATTAACTTAGACTCGTTTACATAACTAGAAATATAAAGTGCTTTCTTATAAATCAACAAATTTTTAAGCTCTTTGTCAAATTTATTATTATTTAACAAATGGTCAAATAAAATATTCAACTCTTTATTATCCTTAATTAGATTTTCATTTAATACAATGAAAAGTGATAAAGAAGAATAAGTGGTATCATTAGATGTAATAATTTCTTTAAGTAAATTTAATGCTTCATTATTTTTTTTGTTTTTTAAATAGATCTGAGCCTTTACATAATTCTCAGACAATAAAATTTTTTTTTTGTCCTTGTTGTCTATATAGAGTCCAAATGAAATTAGAGAAGCAGATAAAATTAAAATAGATGCAAATATCAATTTTCTATAAGATTCATAAAAAATTCTCGCTTTAGATTTTTTTGTTATATTGTACTGCGCTTCAAATAAATTGTCGTTCATTTAAACTTTCGTTTTAATTATACACGTGTTTTGAAGAAGGAAATCTTCTATTTTTTACATCTCTAGTATAACTTCTAATACTATTATCTATGATCTTTTTTAAATTTGAATACTTTTTAACAAACTTCGGTGAAAAATCGGTTAAACCTAGCATGTCATCTATTACAAGGATTTGCCCATCGCAGTTTTTAGAAGCGCCAATACCTATTGTTGGAATTGGAATAATATTTGTAATTTTTTTAGCTAAGCTTTCTACAACACACTCTATTACAACTGAAAAAGCTCCAGCCTTCGACACTGCTAAAGCATCTTTTAATATATTTTTTTTTTCACTTATTTTTCTACCTCTTAATTTAAATTTATTACTTGATTGGGGGAGCAGTCCAATATGACTCATTACTGGTATGCCGTTTTCTACTAAATGTTTTATTATTTTACACACTTTATCGCCACCTTCGATTTTTACAGCATCACATTTAGTTAAATTAATTATCTTTTTGGCATTTTTAAAAGCTGCTTCCTTATTAGAGTAAGTTTTGTAAGGCATATCCACTACAACCAAACTATCTTTTGCAAATTTTTTAACTGTTTTGCCATGATTAATCATAGTTTCAATTTTAACTTCTTTTGTTGATTTCATTCCATACAAAACCATGCCCAATGAGTCTCCTACTAAGATTATGTCACAATATTTATTTGCAATTTGCGCTGTAACCTTTGAGTAGGCAGCTAAACATGTAATAGGTAATTTGCTTTTTCTTTTTAAGATATTTTTAATTTTTACTTTTAGCATTTTACGGTATTAATTTATTAAATTTTTCTTCTAATTCATTTTTTTTTGCGCAAAAAGATTCACAAACTAAAGAAAATTTGGCAATAAGATCTTTTGCTGAATTATAGTCTGATTGATTTATTTTTATTAAAGTTAACAAATATAACGCTTCATCATTTTGGGGATTTAAAAGCAACACATTATTTAAATGAACTTCTTCCTCGTTGATTTTTTCATCATTATTATAAATTTTAGCTAAATATAAATAAGATCTTTCATTTTTAGGATTAAAAACTAAATCTCTCTCAAAATATATCTTGGACTTCTTAAATTCATTATTTTCAAAATATTTAATACCTTTATCAAAACTTTCATTCTGCATAGCATTACTATTTACTACTAAAAAAAGATATAGAATGGCAAATTTAATAAAAATGAATTTTTTAGTCATTATTTAATTTTTGTTTAATCTAGATCTATTTATCATGTTTTTAAAACTCCTTTACAATAAATATAAATTTCTTTTGATTCTTTTTTACTAGATAAAGGTTTGTATTTAATGATTTTTTTGAAGTATTTTTTTGCTTTTTCATTAATTTCTTCAAATATTGACCCCATAAATATCTTTGACAAAAAAACCCCCTCATCATTTAAAATTCTTTTGGCTAATACCATTGCATTTAAGCATAGTTCGCCAGTCCTATATGAATCAATATTTTTGTTTCCAGAAGTATTTGCGGCCATATCAGAAACAACAACATCGATTTTATTGCTAAAATAAATTTTAACTTTATTATACATCTCAACATTTTGAAAATCTCCTTTAAGAAAATGTACATTATCTACTTTATCCATTTGATTAATATCTATAGCTAGAATTTTTCCATTAGTTATCATTTTGCTTGCAACTTGTGACCATCCGCCTGGGTAAGAGCCAAGGTCAAGTAAAGAAGAGTTTTTTTTTAGAAATTTGAACTTTTTATTCATTTCTATTAATTTAAATGCCGATCTAGATCTATACCCTTGAATTTTTGCTAGTTTAAAAAATTTATCTCTATTTTTTTTATTTACCCAATTTTTTGAAGTTTTATTTTTTTTCAAATTTTTATTTTGTTTTTAACTCAATTTTTAAAAAAACTTAAAGAAAATCTTCATCTTCGTCTTCATTTTCTTGTGTTGTTGTAATATGTTTTTTATTATTCTTTTTATAATGAAAGTTACTTATTGGAATTAATAAAATATAAATTAAACCAGTTATAAATAAAGTTTGAAAAGTATAAAAAATGACTAAACTTAAATATATCCCAATGCCTAAAAGTAAAAAAATGGTTAAGTGTCTTGGGATTAAAATCTTTTTAAGAGAATAAGTTGGTATACTACTTATCATTAGAATTGATGTAATTAAAATGCAGATTGTGCTTAATAAAGCTGAATTTTTGTATTCTATAAAACTACTTAAATTTAATATTAATGGTAATAAAACTAATCCAGCCGCAGCAGGTGACGGCACACCCTCAAAAAAATTAATTTTCCACGTTTCTTTTTCTTCTATAATTGTTAAATTGAATCTTGCTAATCGTAAGGCGCAACACACTACATATATTAATACTAACATCCATCCTAACTTACCTAATTCATTTAGTGCCCAAAAGTACATTATAAAACCAGGGGCCACACCAAAACTAATAACATCAGTCAAAGAATCTAATTCCTTACCAACTTTTGATGTTCCTTTTATTAAACGTGCCAGTCTTCCATCTAAGGTGTCCAGTATTGCCGCAAATCCAATGGCAATTACTGCCATAGAATAGTTTAAATCTATTGCAAATTTTATTGAGCTTAGACCTAAACAAACGCCAAAAATTGTTAAAGCATTTGGTAAAAGAAATTTTGGATTTTTTTTTGGAATTAATTTAAATTCTTTTTTGTTTTCCATCATATTTAATTTACTCTTGCAATTAGGGTCTCTCCACCAATCGTTTTTTGCTTTTCTTTAATCAAGATTTCATAATTTTTTAAATACAAATCTACCCTACTACCAAATCTTATTATTCCAAATTTATCACCTTGTGATACTTCTTCGTTTTCTTTAACATCACAAACAATTCTTCTAGCTATTAATCCTGCTATTTGAACCAAAATTAATTTTTCTCCTTTGGTGTTTAGCATGCTAACATAATTTCTTTCATTTTCCTCACTAGCTTTATCAAAAGATGCGTTCAAAAATTTTCCAGGTTTATAAAAAATTTTATCTATTTTTCCAGCGCTTGGAACTCGATTAACATGACAATTAAAAACGTTCATAAAAATACTTACCCTAGTAAATTTTTCATTTTCTAAACCCAACTCTTTTGGTCCGTTTGTTTCAAGAATTTGCGATATAATTCCATCTGCTGGACTAACTAAATAATTAATATTTTTAATTGAAGTTCTTTCAGGATCTCTAAAAAAATAATATACCCATAATGTTATTAATATCCCAACGAAACCTAAGAAATTAGATATTAATAGCAAAATAAAAGCAACCACACTTGCGATGGCTACAAATCTGTATCCTTCTTTATGAAGTCTTGGAAATAAAAAATCTATCATCTTTAATATTAGTTGTAGTTTTAGTTAATATGTATATTAAGATGCTAAATTCAATTGTTTTAATTAAAATATAATGGCAAAAATTGTAGTAAAAAACCCTGTAGTTGA
>Ga0114993_10003200_pt1 | contig 17268 bp, 9 predicted proteins | sample ArcticOcean_MG_C_FD_87042 | JGI IMG/M metagenome (GOLD analysis project Ga0114993, IMG submission 87042) | Marine microbial communities from western Arctic Ocean - ArcticOcean_MG_CB2_150 | ecosystem: Environmental > Aquatic > Marine > Oceanic | place: Arctic Ocean: Canada Basin | collected...
GGCCTCCAGATCCTATAAATGGATCTATATATTTTATTAGATTTTTTTCTAAGCTAGATTTACTTTCAATAAATAAAAAATTTAAAATAACTAAAGCAAATAATACTTGTATGCCATTTTTTGCGACCTTTTTCATAATTAATTTTTATTTAAAGCTTGGAGGAGTATCATCCTTTCCCCAATTTGAGTTACTATTGTTTATAATTTCATAATTTAAAGTACCTCCTTTATTAATTTTCTCCCATGAGATCCAAGTGGAGTTGTGGGGTTCATCATTAAAATGTAAAGATTTAATAAAAAAACTGTCTGCTCCAATTTTTTGAATTTTTAAAACCTTGTCATTAGGTAAATTAACCAAAATATCTTGAAATTGAGGAATGTTAATTGAGAAACCTCCAACCCCGGGAATCATTGGATATAATCCTATAGAAGCAAAAACATACCAGGCGCCCATCGCTCCTAAATCATCATTTCCTGGAAGCCCTGTCTCACTGCTATTATATTCTTTGGTTAAAATTCGGTCTATAATCTGCGATGTTTTTTCTGGTCTATTAATCCAATTATATATCCATGGTGCTTGAAAATCCGGTTCATTTCCAGCAGCAAACCAATCCTCCTCATATTTAGCGTCTAGTCTTGTAAATAATGTATCCAGTCTTTTTTCTGCTACTTGATTTCCTCCAATTTTATCTATCAACCCTTTTATATTATAGGGAACCATCCAAAAATAGTTTTTGTAGGTTCCTTCTCTCCAGTCATGATTTATATTCTTCCATATTCCATTTGGAAATTTTGAGTTTAGCCATTTAATCTTGGGGTTATAAATATTTTTCCAATTCTGAGCTCTATTAATAAACATATTCGCATCTGAAAATTTTGACAATGCTTGTGCTGCAAATTGCCCAATTGCAAAATCTGAAGAGGTATATTCCAACATCATTGAAGCAAAAGTATGTCCATTATTTATATACTCTGTAAGATATGGTCTAACCTCTTGATTTTGTGAAGTTATCCTTGGAACCATGGCCCCCTTATACATGTGTTTATATGCTTTATTGTGATCAAATTCTTTTGCCCCAAAAGCAAAAGAATTTGATATTAATATTGGCGTAGGATCTCCTTGCATTATGCCTGTCTCAATATTGGCTAAGATCCATCTTCCATAGCCTCCAGCTTCTTCTGCAAAATTAACTAGGGATTGCATCATATCACTGCTCTGTTTTGGGAATAACATTGCTAGTAACTGCCCCTGTGTCCTATAAGTATCCCATACACTAAAGGAACTATAATGATCTTTGTTCTTCGAAACTCTGTGCTTCTTAAAGTCTGCACCCATGTATTCTCCATTTACGTCACTGACAATATTTGGGTGCACCAAGCTATGATAAAAATGAGTATAAAATTGTACTAATTGATCTTTGTTCTTTGTAGTGATTTTAATTTTGCTTAGATGATTGTCCCATACTAGTTTAGTTCTATTTAAATATTCAATAAAGCTTAAATTTAAATTTTCCGAGGCCAAATTTTTCTTTGCATTTTCAATAGACACAAATGATATAGCTATTCTATAATTAATTCCCTTATTCACAGCTGTATCGAATGTAAAGAAGCCGCCAGAATTTCTTCCTTTACTAACTAATTGCCCACTTAAATTCCTGCCATTCCATGTTCCAGTTTGATTTGCTGGCCTATTAAATTCTGCAGCAAAATAAATTTTATATTGGGTTTCTGTACCGCAAAATTCACCGCCTTGAGTAAACCCCTCACAAGTAGAGTTTGAGGTAATATTTATCATAGCATCTTTAATATGTCTTGGGTCAGATGAATTGATTCCAGATCCTATTATTATAGTACCATCATCAGAATTATTAAATGTAAATTCTGCTACACCAGATCTTTTTGTAACAGTTAATCGGCTAGAAATATTATTTTTCATGTCAACTGACAAATAGCCTGCTGAAGCATTATTAATATTAGTAAATCGCTCAAACGAATTCATGTCAAAAGGAGAGTTCTTTAAAATTCCTTCTATTGGAAGCACAGGAAAATTACCCATATTAGAACATCCTGCTCCATTTAATTGAGTAATCACAAATCCCTTTTGTGGCGAAAAAAAACTTGGAGTAAATTGAACCATTCCAAAAGGATAACATGCTCCAATAAAAGAATATCCACATGCCAATGCAGAGCCCTTTGAGCCAATTTTGGTGTCAACAATATTTGAATACTGCTGAGAATAGGAAAAAATAAAAGAGAGATATAAAACGAAAAATATGTTTCTTTTCTTAATCAATTTAATTTGAATTTAAACTATAATTAATCTGCGGGAAAAGCTCCCATTCCATGAAATGTCATTTCAATAAATTGACATGCACTTCCCATTACAGTAGAAACATATCTAACTCTTATATATCTAGACATTGGACCAGGAGGTATTTCAAATTCTACAAAATCTGAATTAGCGCCATCTATACTTTGTTCTGTTATTAATTGCCATCCTGCATCCTGAAATGCTGTAGTTGAAACAGGATTAGAAATAACATTATTTCCGGAGCTCTGAAATATTGGAAGAGTTTCTGCTCCATCTATATCTTCCCTTCCCCAAATTTGAATTTGTGTTGGATTATTCCCGACATAATTCCATGTGGGCCTATAATAGGCTTTCGCTCTAGCCAGTTGTGTTCTAACTCCAAGATCTAATGTAAAATGACCAGGAACAGCATTATCTCCTGAATGATAACCATAGGAGTCTCCAGACCAAAAAGTATTATTATCCCATAAATAAACAGAAGGATTGGCGCCATAAAAAGTGCCTGGGTTATCACTTGGCATATTAGCCATTGCAAATAAAGATTTGTCTAGTTGAACTGCCTCCGTATTTTCTCCATAAAAAGTTAATTCTGTTAGCTGAGCACTATCCCCTCCGACTGAAGATGTAACTCTATATCGGACATATCGCATAAGACTAGAAGCAGGAGGCAAAATAAAGCTTTGACTTTGCTCATTTAACCCATCAATTTGCCCTTCATATAAAAGCTGCCAACTAGCATTAATGAAATCTGTCTCATCACTTGAAGAGGTTTGTGCAAAATCTAAATTGTCTCTACCCCAAATTTGAATTTCTGTAGGATTATTGTTTGAATTTGTGGTTGGATCTGCCATGTCTAATTTTACTTTTCTTAAATCAGTATAGACTCCTAAATCAACTGTAAAATGGTGAGGCAGGCTATTAGGCCCTGAATGATAAGTGAATGTATCATCTCCATTCCATGAGCCATCTCCGTCAAATAAATACTCGTCAGGATTGGCATTATTAAAGGTTCCTGGATTATCACTTGGCATATGAACGAGCCTAATAAAGTTTTTATTTAATACAGAATAGGGAAGATCTGGCAAAGTGTACTGTAAAGGATCTAAAGCTATAGAGTCTATCCCATTTAGCCCAGACTGAATTACAGAAGTAGTCTCCATATTCCCAAGAGGTTTTAAATTAATTAGTCTAATACTATTATTATTGTAAAAAGCTGTATCTCGAACAATTTCATCATCTTCGTTTTCATAATCAATTAAAGTATATATCACATATTCTGATTCAGCATTTCCGTAAAAGTTTACATAATCTCCATCTGATTGGAAAGAAAACCCTTCTACTTCTCTTGGATCTTGATCAGAAACAAATATATCTCCAACAACACTACCTGCAACCACTTGAGATACAGACAAATTTCCAATTGGATCCTGAGTAGTTATGCTAAATTCATAAGATTTCTCATCTAAATTTGGAAGAATTAAGCTATATATTCCGTCTTGAATAGTCCCAGCTTCTAGCGAGTAAATATCTACTTGGTCTTCATATTCAACAATCACTTGGTTAGAACTTCCAAGGAACTGAGTCTGGCCCTCTAATTGTGCTCTATAATAACCAGGTCTAATTTTAAGTGTATCTAACTTCCCTGCATATATTGTTTCTCCTTGTAAATACTCTTCATGAATTGAATCCATATCTTCACATGAAAAGCTAATTACAAGTAATATACATGCTAAAAAAGCTTTAACTAAATTTTCTATAATGTTCTTTTTCGTGTTCAATATTTTATTAATCAATTAATGTTCCCCAAAATGAAAGCTCTCCTATTACAGTTACCATTTGATTATTCCATGATTCAACATTTATTAATCTTATGTAACGAACAGTATGTTGACGTGCTTCAAAATCAAAGACAAAATCTTCACCATTATCTTGATATTCATAATCCTCCTGCGTATTTGAGCCTGGGGGTAATCCAGAAGGCTTGAATGATTCAAAAGTGCCCATATATATCCATCCATCACCAGGCTCATCTGGATCATAAATAGGAAGGCCATTTAGATCTTCTCTTCCATAAATTTCAAATATTTTAGGATTCCCATGCTTATACAATTCTGATCCTCCTCTTTGGTAGAGTTTGAGCCTGTTTAATTTTGCAATTTGACCTAAATCCAATGTTAGTTGATGTGGTAAGGGCAGAAAATTTGTATGTCCACAATTCCATTGATTGCTCCAATAACTGTCCCATATTTGGTTAGCAGAAAATCCATATTCACTAAAACTTTCATCACCAGGCATTGGCTCTATAGCCCAATAAGCCTTATCCATAAACATATCCTCTAGCGGGGTTGTTTCAAAACTTCTTGTAGTAGTTTGATTTCCCCATTTATCTTCTACATAAATCACAAAAACTGTTGGCACAGGATCATATCCTCGAAAGCTATAAGAGCTATTAGCTTGGCTTGTATAAAAAGATTCTCTAAAAACTAAATTACCATCATTATCTAAGGTTGACATATTTAAAGAAACCTCTGCTCTGGTTGGATTTTCATATGCAATATTAATTCCTCCAAAATCTTGAGCGCTAACCATAGAATTTAATATTGCATGAATTGGAGCTTCTAATGGAGAAATGTTTACAACAACAGATTCTGATTCATTTTCTCCGCGATCTACAGCAACTACATCTACAGGATATGTTCCTTCTTGAGCAAAACCAACAATACTCAATGAGTCTATTACAGCTGATACAATAACTTCTCTAGCAAGTTCATTTTCGTCATCAAAAGATGCTTTTACATAAAGAAGGTCTTCATCTGTTGGTGGAGTAAAGTATATAACTGCACCACCAGGGGAATTAATAACCTCATTAATAGTTACTTTTCCAGGAGGAATTCCATCAGAACCATAGGGTCCGTGTCCAGATTCCTCAGAACACGTCATCATAAAAATTAATGCTGTTATTGTCGTTATACTAACAAAAAACCGGTATCTAAATTTTATGCTATTCATTTTTTTAAATATTATTACCATCCTGGATTCTGAACCAAATTAGGATTTCTTAATAATTCATTTTGACTAATTGGCCATAAATAATCCTTTACTAAAAAGTTTCTATAGAAAATATTCTCAATCTCGTAAAATCCTTCAACATCAGATCGATATATATTCCATCCTCTAATAGGTCTGCTAAAATAATCTCCAGCTAATTTCCATCTTCTTATGTCCCAATACCTATGGCCTTCCAGTGCTAGCTCTATCATGCGTTCCTGTCTAATTATATCTCGCATACCTTCTTTTGTTGTCGGCTTACCAGGATTACTGGAATACTGTGTCCATGTACTAACCAAATCAGATCCAATATCTAATCCCGCCCTGTGTCTTACCCGTTGAATATATTCATAAACCTCTGCATCAGGGGAGTCTTTAGTTTCATTTAGCGCCTCAGCATAATTTAAATATAAATCAGCCATTCTTATAATTGGAAAAGAATATCCTTTGATAGTTGATCCCTGTAAAGAAATTATATTTTCATAATGAACTAGTTTCTTTGCAAAATATCCAGTAATGGAATAGATTTCAAAACCATTTTTTCCAGATGGAGCTCCTGCCTTGGCATTTAAATAAGGCAATTCTTCAATATTTGTAGTCTCTAATGAGAACCATTTCCCTCCATCAAATCCAATAGTGGAATAAAAGCGAGGCTCTCTAAATAAATGCAGTTTAGCTGTACTGTATTCATTCTCAATATAATATGTGTGATATTGATCGTTTTCTGCTGTTTCTGTAACATCATAACGATTTGCATAATCCCAGCTTATATCCTCATCAATTGGCACTCCATTATTGGTATAGAATGTCTCAACCATGTTAAGTGTGGGTGCATGAGATTTTTTTGTATAGTTAAATAACGCTTGATGATCTGCTGTCCATCTAGGCTGACTCCACTGTTGTAAATCTCCAGTCCATGCTGGCTCAAAAGCCCATACAATTTCATTATTAAAAGGATCTGTTATACCTGCTCTATGCGATAATTCTTGGATAATCGTTTCATCTATATCTCCATTTATAGGAAGCTGATCTGTAAATTGATAAAGCATGTGGCCATTAGATTCTGCTGTAGTAATAGCTTCTAATAAAGCATCCCTTGCAAGAATCCATTTGTTAGGATCGTAGGTTTGACTAACCAAATGATTTCCATTAGCATCTACTAGTTCATTAAAATCTATATTACCATTAAAAATAGGACTAGCTGCCAAAACCAATATTTTAGCTTTCAAGGCTTTTGCAATTGGGAGTGTCATTCTTCCTTGTTCTGTATAAATATAATTGATAATTCCAGGCAAGGCCTCGCTTTCAATAACCTCGTCCAATAGCCCTACTATATATTCTACTACATCATCAACAGATTCTCTTGGAACCTGTGCTTCTTCAGCTGAAGCACCAACATAAATATTTGTTTTAATTGTTGGTATAGGGCCATACATTCTAAGCAACCAAAAATGATAAAAGGCTTTTAAAACTTTTACCTCAGCAAGCCATCTTTGTCTTTCCTCTTCCTCAAGCCCAGGAACAGAAACAAGATTGTCTAAAAATATATTACAATCTCTTAAAGCAACATATAAACTATGGGGAGCTCCCCTGCCGCCTTCCCAATAATTTAAATAAGGAGATGTTCCGTTTTGCATCCCTTTAGCTAGTCTAAAGCTTGTTTCATTATTCATGTAGAAATCATTTTCTGCATAATACCATATTTCATCTCCCGCTAATAAAGAAAAATTTTGTTCAATATGTGCATGTTCTGGAATATACGTATAACAAGTAGACAAAAACCTTTCAGCAGTAGCCCTATTATTAAATGCCAAATCAATTGTGGCAATATTGTCAGGAACTACATTGAGAAAATCTTTTTCACAAGCAGAGAATAAAATCATCATAAAAACTACAAAATATTTTTTCATTTTATTAATTAAAAGTTCATGTTTAATCCTAAGTTAATTCCTTTTTGAATCGGATAGCCTAATCCATTTCCGCCCATCTCTACATCCCATATCTTAAATTTACTAAGAGTAAAAAGATTGGTTGCGCTTAAATAAATTCTTGCCGATTCTAATTTGACTTTATCAATAATTTCTTCATTTATTGAATACCCTATTTCTAAAGACTTCAATCTCAAAAATGAGCCGTCCCTTAACCACCAAGTACTATTCCTGTTATTATTATCTATTAATTGGTCAGAGAGCCTAGGCCATGCAGCATATAAATCTCTGTCGTTTTCAGACCAATGGTCATTTGCCCAAGCTGTAAGTAATGCATTATTTCCAATAGCACTTCCGCTAGTATCTATAAAAGGTGATGTTCTATAGGCATCAATAAAAAATGATGACCTAGCAGAACCTTGAAAGAAAAACGACATATCAAAATTTTTATAGCTAGAAGAAACACCAAATCCATAAATAATTTCTGGAGTGCTTGGATATCCAATAGGCACTTCATCATTAATGTCAATTATCCCGTCATTATTTATGTCCTTATATTTTATATCCCCAGGCATATAGTCTCCAAAGGTTTGAACTGGTGAATTTGCAATATCTGCATCATCAATAAATAATCTCTCGGCTATGTATCCCCAGGGTTGAGATAAATTTAACCCTATTCTTGATCTCCATGGCAGCTCAGCATTTACATAATCTAACTCTTCATATACTTCATATTGACTTGTAGCATAAGAAAAATTTACTCTAGCTGAAATAAACAAGTCACTAGTCAAATCATCTCTATAGTCAATTGTAAATTCAAAACCTTTAGAAGAAGCTTCACCAACATTAGCCCTAATAGGAGCTTGTAGTCCCATAGTGGCAGGGGTTTGTGCACGGTCCATTAATATGTTAGATCGGTATTCTGTAAAATAATCTGCTTGAAAATCTACTTTTCCAAATAATCCAAGCTCAACGCCTAAATTCATCATTGTTGCTTTTTCCCAAGTAATTTGATCATTGGCATAACGATCAATACTAACTCCATTAATCCAATTACTAAACTCTTGACCAAACATTGAGCCCATTGAGCCATTATTTAAATTAACCTGAGATATATAAAAAAATCTGTCTGCAGAACTGCCAATTTGATCATTTCCTACCAACCCATAAGTCCCCTTAAATTTTAACTTAGTTATTATATCTTCATAAGGCTTTAAAAAATCTTCATTAGATGCATACCATCCAAACCCAAAAGAGGGGAAGAATCCAAAACGCTCACTCCTGGCAAAACGTTCAGATCCATTAAATCCAAAATTAAACTCTCCAAAATATTTGCTGTCTAGCGCATAGGTAAAACGTCCGGAAAGCCCCAAATTCCTGTAAGGAAGTGATGTTTGTAAGTTCCCATTATTAGCATATTTTTCTTCTCTAATTATTCCGACTAACATTCCTGAAAATTCATGTCTTTCATTAATTGTTCTATTATAATTTAGAGCGCCTTCAAAATAAACCGAATTTGCTATAATTTTAGCCCCTTCATTATATTCAAGATATTCTGTGCCTTGATTTGGGTTTAGCGCTATTAATGTATACTGGTCACTTTGAAAATCGTAATTGGCTAAGGTGTAATAGAATGGGTTATACTTTCTTTCTAAATTATAGAAAGAATATCTAGATGTATTTACTAAAAATCTTGCTTTAAGTCCTTTTGTAAGAAAATCTAAATTTTGTTTTATCTCAACAGTGGCTAATACATTATTATAACTCTCGTCCTTATATCCTTTTATCATGTTTGCATACGGATTCAAATAATCTCCAAATTGACCATAATTCCCAAATAACATATGTGTTGAATTCTGAAACTGCGCATCGGGATGATAATATTTTGGATAAAGAACAGGATTGGTTTGCATTGCTTGTTTATAAACTTCCTCTCCGCCACTTAATGGGCCGTTATAATCATCAAAATTACCAGAGAATCTAACTGAAACTTCGGTTGTAGGAGTCAGATTTATATTAACATTAGATCTTAATGAAATTCTTTTAAAATTTATATTGTTATTAAAATTATTTTGAGGGTCAATTTTTAAGTTTCCATTGTCAGTATTGACCGTACTAGCTAAATAATATCGAGCTATTTTTCCCCCTCCACTAACATTAAAATTAAATCGGCTGTTTAATGTGTAATCATTTAACAATTCATCAAACCAATTTATAGTTGGATATGCCATTTTGTTTCTATTAGGATCCTGTGAGATTAATATTTTTTCTAAAGAATATATTCTTCCTCCTAAAGGATTCCGAGTTGCCAATGCTTCATTGTGTAAATTCATGTAAGTAATGGGATCTGATATTTCTACATTTTTAGTAGCAGCAGAATAAGATTGTTCATAGCGTACACTAATTTTTACTTTACCTTGCTTGCCTTCTTTTGTAGTTACCAATATAACTCCATTAGCTCCTCTTGCTCCGTATAGTGCTGTGGCTGTTGCATCTTTCATAATAGAAAAACTTGCTATATCATCAGGCTGCAGCCTAGCTAAATCTGTGGAGGTTGTTTCTATCCCGTCTATTAATATCAAAGGGGATCTAGCATAACCAAAAGTACTAACGCCTCTAATAAAAAACTCAGCATTATCTCTTCCGGGTTCCCCACTTCTTTGATAAGCAATTACTCCTGCGACTCTTCCTGCAAGTGAAGAAGTAAGATTACTGGTAGGCACTCTTAATTCGATAGGATCAATTGAAGTAACGGCGGCTATTACACTTTGTTTTTTTTGCTCACCATAGGCAACTACCGTAACCTCATCTAAGCCAAAAAGGTCTTCTTCCATTTCAATAGACAAATTTCTTTGCCCATTAAGCTGTATTTCTTGAGTAATAAATCCAACATAGCTAATTATTAAAGTCGCACCTGATTTTGCCTTTATTATAAAATTTCCGTCAAAATCAGTAACTGCGCCATTATATGTTTTTACGTCTTCCAGTATATTTACTCCCGGTAATGGAACTCCTTGATTGTCTATAATTGTCCCCGTTATTATTTCTGTTTGACTATAAAAAACAAAAGAATTAGAGAGCAAAAGGAAGAATAAAAAAAATCTGGAAAAATATTTACAATTCATTTTATTCATAAAGACATTTATCCTAGTAAGTTATCAAGATAATAAAATAAAACAGTATTTAATCTTTCCTGTCAGATAAATTATTTAATTGATTTTTGTTTTTTTAAATTATTTTTTATTTCTAATTTTTTAGCGATTGCAATGATTTTCTTATATCTTAATATAGAAATCTTAAAAAACTATACTATGAACAAAACTACTTTTACTCTTTTTTTAGTTTTTATTTTAACCTTTTCAACAAAAGCTCAGGTACTGACTATTGCTGAAAATGCTACTGTAGAAATTAAAAGTGGGGCCACACTTAATGCAGGGGGGATGGAACTAAGCCCAGATGCTGATTACACAATTAGTGGGTCAAATCATATTGAAAGGGATTTAACAGCAATATCAATTGATGGAGTTGATTCAATGGCTAGACATTATGAGATGGCAGAAGATCTGACAGGATTTGAAGGGACTATTGTCTATAATTATGAAGACGCAGACATGAATGGGATTACCCATTTTGCTGCACTTCAAATTCTAGACACTTCTGGAGGATCATGGATGAACTATGCAGATGACGATTCTGCAGACTATACTGTTACCCATGCATTTGCAGCAGCTGTACAAATTAAAGCAGTCACTGCAAATGATGCTACTTTGAGTATTGAGACAGTAGATGGAAATATGAGTATTTCAATCTATCCCAATCCAACAGCAGCAATACTAAATGTAAAATTTGACAAAGACCTAGAATTAACAATATATAATTTATTGGGTCAACAAGTCTTAAAATCTAATTCAAAAACATTAGATATTTCAGGGTTAAATGATGGAACATATATTCTTGTGACAAAGAATCTTGAAAATAATACTACTACGAATTTTAAAATAATTAAAAACTAACTTAAAAACAAATACAATGAAAAAAATTACTTTACTTTTTGCAGCATTATTTGCATTTATTGCAACTGATGCTATTGGACAAGCCGCAGATCAAGATAAAAAACCTGCAATAGTTTTTACTGAAAATGGTGACGGCGATGTTCATAATGGACAAATTTATGCATCTTCAGTAAGAGGTGCATCTAGAGATGGAAATGGAAATTCTAATGGAGCATTTGGGAACATAGGTCAATGGAGTGTGGATTTAACAATATCTGAAAAAACACCTCAAGATGCAGCTACATCATGGGGAGGCTTTACTGAATCTGGGCACCCCTTATACAGTCTAGGTGATGGGAACTTATCTCAAATACACAACGGTATGGGTGCTGTAGCTTGGGGATCCTTTGCTGCTAATGCATATAATAGAGCGGCAGGATTAGGTTCTGTTTCTCTTGGATTTAATACAATCGCTGGACCACAAACTTCTGAAGCTGGTGGAATTGATGGTGGTAATGTTGGGCAGTTTTCTGCAGGATGGGGTTCTAGAGCACTTGGAAATATCTCATTTGTTTCTGGATATAGAAATTCTGCATTAAACACAGCAACTGTAGCAATGGGGAACTATAACTATGCAACTGGAGATTCTTCTATCGCTCTTGGTAAAGAAAACTGGGCAGAAGGTGCTAGCACAATTGCTATTGGTTTTAAAAATCACGCAGCTGGTGCAGGCTCTGTTGCTCTTGGACAAGAAACCGTTGCTTGGGGAACAACTAACTTTACCTCAGGTTATCAAAACGTAGCTGGAGACACAAGTTCTGATGCTGGAACAGGCGGTAGCGCAACAGCTATGGGTAAATATAATGTTGCTTCTGCAGATGCATCAATGGCAGTTAACAGACATACTACTGCAACTAACCAAGCTGCTACATCAATGGGCTTTGGAACAACTGCAGACAACTTAGGAATGTTAGCTGTTGGTGTAAATAATGCTGCTGGAATTGGAGACACTAGTGCAAACTCATATTACTATGCAGATGGTGCTTATACAGGGGCTAATCCTGGTGTAGCATTTGTTGTTGGTAACGGTGATATTAATTCGACTACTGGAGATGCTGGCGCAAATCCATCAAATGCATTTGTTGTTAATTATGATGGAAATGCAACTCTTGGTGGAGACTTAACTATTAATTCAGATGCTAGACTTAAGTCTAATATCATATCGCTTGGAAGCACACTGTCTAAATTATTATTAATTGATGGCAAAAGCTATACAATGAAGACTAATGAGTCTATTGCTAAAATAGGATTACTTGCTCAAGAAGTTCAGCAAGCATTCCCTGAATTAGTAAAAGTAGCTGGAGATGATGAAGGAACTCTTTCTGTGAATTATCAAGGCATGATTCCTGTTCTTATTAATGCTATTAAAGAACAGCAAAAACAAATTGATGAGCTTAAAGCATTAATCAATCAATAAAAAATCAATAAGTTTTTTTAATAATAACCCTGCTATATTTGAGTAGGGTTATTATTTTTTGTCCAATTTGTATTTATAACTAGAGTATGAAAAAGTATATCTTAATATTTTTTAGTTTTTTTCTAAGTTTCATTGGTTTTGGACAAGTTTCTTTTTCTACAATTCCACAAAACAAACAATTGGTTGGAAGGGATATCTCTAGCAATCAGGGCAGCATAATAATTAGTGGAGAAGTTAATAATGGTCCATATTACAATTTAGATTATGATAATTGGAGCAGTGGTGAGCCTAATGATGCTCCTGCCCCAGAAAATGTTGCAGAAATGTATGGTAATACTACTATTTTAGAAGGCCTATGGAATGATGGTTCCTTAGATAATACTAACCCTTCTTATGTAGAATACGAGGGAGAAATAAACTCTTTGGGGGATCTTATATATTTAGGACAATACAATGGGCATAGTTATTTTAAAAACCCTTCAGATATAAATTGGGAAACCGCCAAAACTACTGCTGAAAATCTTGGAGCATATCTTTCCTCTCATCAAACAATAGAAGAAAACAATGCAGTAGCGGCTATGGGGGATTTTAAAGGTTGGATTGGTTTGTATCAAGATACTTCTGATTCAAATTATAGTGAGCCTGCAGGGGGGTGGAAGTGGCTTGCGCCAGCAAATGCAAGCTCTTCTTATAGTAGCGTTTCTGTTGAGCTCTATAGAAATAATTCGCTTGTAAACACAGATACCCAAAACTTAAGTTTTACAAATGATCTTGCTTCCTTTAGCTTTAATATTAGTATTACTGCAGAACTAGCTAAATATGATGTAAAGGTTTATGCTGAAACAAATCAGGGGTCCTCTTTAATAAGAGAAGTTGATGATATTGTTTGTGGAGATGTATTTGTTGTGCAAGGACAATCCAATGCTGCTGCCATTATGTATAATGGTTCTTCAGACAGCTACCAAAGTGATTACATTAGGGTTTATGCGGGAGGAGCTGTCAGCTCTTCAGGATTGCTTAATAATGATCAATGGTATTATGGCCAGGGTGATGGAAATGAAAATTCAAGTGGCAATACAGGACAATGGGGGTTGGTAGTTGGTAAAATGTTAGTTGATCAGCTCAATATTCCTATTGCAATTTTTAATGGTGCTCATGGCGGGCAACCTATAGAGTTTTTTCAAAGACCAAATGATTACACTTCTTCAACAAATTCAAATTATGGGAGACTCTATTATAGGCTTAACAAAACTGGACTTAAGTCGTATGTTAGAGGCGTCTTGTGGTCACAAGGAGAATCTAATGCTGGTTCTGGCGCCTTATCAACTAGTCAATATAAAGGCTATTTCGAAAACCTAATTAGCTACTGGCAAGAAGATTTTTCAAATATTGAGCAATATTATATTTTTCAAACAAGATATTGTGGTTGTGGGACTACTTTAAGTGGAAGGCTTGCCGTGAAAGAGGCGCAAAGATTATTAGCAGTAGAAAATAGCAATGTCTCTATTATGCCAACTACTGCTATGACATTGCATTCAGATAATTGTCATTTTTCTTTTTCTAATGGATATGAAAAATTCGGCACTAGAATAGTTAAACCGCTTATGCATGACATATATGGTGTTAGCTACCAAGAAGAAATAAATGCGCCTATGATTACAGGCGTTACTCTTTCTGGAAGCACACAATTAGAAATTGCCACCGATGCTACCTCGCTTATGACAAATACTAGCGATCAAGCTATGTTACTTAGCAAAATTACCAATGACTTTGCATTAACAAATGCGAATAATGTTTCTATAACAGGATTTGAAATTGCTGGCAGCAGTATAGTGTTAACCCTTAATGGTGATCCTGGAAGTGAAGCTAGAATTTCATTCTATGGTCAATACAAAGATTTAGAAGATAATATTACCAACACTTCTGGAATTGAACTTGTATCTTTTGGATATTATTGCATCTCAGGAAATTGTACTGAAACTGGTGGCGGTGCAGCAGAAGATGCTGATAAAAAGTCAGCTGTTGTATTTGTAGAAGATGGTGGAGGAAATATTTATAGTGGTAAGATGTATGCCTCATCTGTTCGTGGAGCATCAAGAAGTGGTAATGGAAATTCCAATGACGCTTTTGGAGATCCTGGAGATTGGAGCGTGGATCTAACTGTCTCAGAAAAAACTCCTCAGCAAGCTGCAGAACAGCATGGCGGGTTTACCGAAGCAGGGCATCCACTCTATAATCAAGGGGATGGCAATTGGTCTTTATTACATAATGGTATGGGCGCTGTAGCATGGGGATCCTTTACAGCTAATGCTTACAATAGAGCCTCTGGGCTTGGAGCAGTAGCCCTTGGATTTAATACTATTGCTGGACCACAAAGTGTTGAAATGAATGTCATCGATGGATCGAGTGTTGGGCAGTTTTCTGCTGGATGGGCCTCTAGAGCAATTGGAAATATCTCCACGGCAACAGGATTTAGAAATACCGCTAGTGGTCAAGCATCTGTAGCTATGGGAAGTTATAATTATGCCACAGGCGACTCTTCCATTGCAATGGGTAAAGAAAATTGGGCGCAAGGGGCCAGCACCATAGCCATGGGGGAGAGAGCACATGCTGCCGGTGGTGGATCCGTGGCAATGGGTAAAGAATCTATAGCCTGGGGAACAACTAATTTTACTACAGGCTATCAAACTATTGCAGGGGATACTAGTGCAGGTGAAGGAACTGGTGGTAGTGCAACAGCTATGGGCCATGGAACCTTTGCTCAAGGAAGAAGTTCCTTTGCTGCCAATAAATATACTAGTGCTACTAATCAAGGAGCAACATCTCTTGGGTTAGGAACAACAGCTGATAATTTTGGAATGCTTGCTATTGGAGTGAACAATACAGCAGGCATTGGAGATACTACTGCTGATCCTAATAACTATGGTGGATATTACTATGCAGACGGAGAGTATACAGGCTCTAATCCAGGAGTAGCTTTTGTTATTGGTAATGGCGATATTAACTCTGGCTCTGGCAATGCAGGAAGTAACTCTTCCAATGCCTTTATTGTAAACTTTGACGGGTCTGCAACTCTCGCTGGAGAGCTCACCGTAAACTCCGATGCTAGACTAAAAGCTAATGTTAAATCCCTTGGAAATACCCTGCCTAAACTCCTACTTCTAGATGGAAAAAAATATACCTTAAAAAATAATAGCCACACTAAAATAGGACTCTTGGCGCAAGATGTACAAAAATTATTTCCTGAACTTGTTAAAAAAGGAGAAGATAAAAAGCAAACATTATCTCTGTTTTACCAAGGTCTTGTCCCTGTCTTAATCAATGCTATTAAAGCCCAACAACAACAATTAGAAGAACTTAAAAAAAAATTAATAAATAAATTAGAAAATTAGTCTACTATAAAACTTGTTATGCTTTCTATTAATCCTTGCTTAAGTTCAAGATTTGGATCTCCATAAGTCCGCAGATTTAGAAATCTATTAGCATCTGCCTCTTTTAAAATATGATTCATCCCTTCTATAATGACTAGCTCTGAATTAGAATTAGATCCAGCTAATTTTTTAGCATCCTCTACTTGAATTTGAATATCAGTTGTGCCTTGAACAATCAAAACAGGGCACTTAACTTTTGAAATTTCAATGGCTGGATCGTATTTAAAGCAAGAGATTAAATAAGGCTGTATGCTTGGCCTAAAAAGCGCATTAATTAATGGGGGGACGCTGTCTACAATTTTTCCTTTTTCTAGCTCCTCTATAATTGGCAAAGACATGGAAAGAATATAGGGGGGTTGATCTGCAAGCTGTCTCCTTAGCGTTGCTTGCATTGAAACTCCTGGACCAGCAAGTGAAATAAATTTTTCTGGCAAAGCCTCTTGAGCTGCTATCATTCCTATTAGAGAGCCCTCGCTATGTCCTAAGATTATAATGGAGCTAAACCTTGAGTCGTTTTTTAGAAGTGACACCCATTGTTCTACATCATTAATATAATCTTCAAATCTTAACTCTTGTTCTCCGCCCTTAATAGCTCCCGCACTTGCCCCAATGCCTCTTTTATCAAATCTAAATGAAGCTATATTATTATCATATAGCCCTTGGGCTAACATTTTTAAGGAATTATTTTTTAAAGAACCGCTATTGCCGTCTCTATCTGTAGGTCCGGATCCAGCAATAATTAAAACAAGCGGGATGTTTTCTTTTGAGGGTAGCAGCAAAGTCCCCTCAATATTTCCAGTGGGTGTTTCTAATACAATTGTTTCATCCTGAGCTAAAGTAAAAATAGTAGCAAATAAAAAGCATAAAAGAGTTGATACGTACTTCATAAATACAAAGTTAGAAGAATTAAAATTATATAGAAATACACATTCCTATTTCAAGTAAAATTAATTCTTTCCCATTATTAGAAAATTTTTCAACAGCCCCATTCCTGTCAATTTCAATAAAACCAAAAGTGTCAAAATGATATCCTAATACTTTCTTGCATTCTACAAAATCACTTGCAATAATTGCATCATCA
>Ga0114993_10003209_pt1 | contig 17234 bp, 20 predicted proteins | sample ArcticOcean_MG_C_FD_87042 | JGI IMG/M metagenome (GOLD analysis project Ga0114993, IMG submission 87042) | Marine microbial communities from western Arctic Ocean - ArcticOcean_MG_CB2_150 | ecosystem: Environmental > Aquatic > Marine > Oceanic | place: Arctic Ocean: Canada Basin | collected...
TACCCATCCGATTGTAATTGTCGAATTAGTGGGCTATCTGATTAGAATAAGGATACGGTTTCAAAGCCGATAGCCGAATGCAACAACATGAGCATAGCCGGAGAAATCTTCAGCAGTATAATTACGACCAAGCTTGAAAAAGACAATGAAAGAAAGATTGGAGAGGCCACGAGTACAGCAAACAAGCTAGCTAAGGAAAAGGGATTGTCTGCAGAGGAGGCAGAGGAAGAAATTTCCAAATCCGAAGAAAGGGCAAAGGAAGAAATCGTTGAGAATCAGAAAAAGGCGTACAAATTTTTCACGATTGCTGGACTCTTATTCATCGCTTGGTGGCTTTACATGTGGAAGACTACATCATCCGAACCTGGGCAATACTGGGGGTAGATATTCCTGATGCCTTTGAGATCGGGTTTCTGCTTAGGCCCATAAGTTACTAATGACTGAATTAATGGGCTAGCAATGGGCCCTTTCAGAGGCTAGCGAATGACGTATACATCATAGAGGGAGGCCCTTATTGACAAACGTGGATTGTTCGGTTTGTGGACTTAGTCCATTGGACCAGTGGGAATCTGAAAGAGGAATGTGTAACGAGTGCTGTTGTGAAGACTGTGAGAAGCAGTTGATTACCGAAGAAGAAAAGGGAGAAGGAGTTTGTAGTGCCTGCTCCGAAGCCTTTGGTAAGAAAATACAGGGAGAAGAAATAGAGGCCTACGAAAAAGGACTTTGCCACGAATGTTATCCTGAGAAGGAAGTCCCAGCAACTACACAATTCTTCATCAGTGGAGGGTTCATGCCTGTATGCCAAGATTGCTTTGATTCCAATAATGTAGTAGAGGCAGTTCATGCGGAGTTCGTTATCGAGAATGAAATAGATCCATCTATTGGAGAATTCATGGATGCAGTCGGTGAATTCGATGACGACGTATAGGGCATCCTAGTAGATAGAATCGGGGGTTGCGCCTGTTCTGTGTGATACATAGGGGTGAACATAATGTCTAGCTCCCGAGGTGGAGCCATCATGGGATTCAAGTCGAGGGTTCGTAAGCGACGCGGAAACACAGGCAAAGGCACCTCGGAGGAGGGGGATTCCGAAGAGTACGAGGGCCAGATTAGATGCGACATCATCGAATGCGGCAACTGGGCCGACAAGAAGATTGGGGGGCGCAAGATGGCTTATGACAGGGCAGTGGAGGTATGGGGAGCTTCGGGTGTATCTCGTAAGGTACGCAAGGTGTCCCTGTGCAAGCCCTGCTACCGGATATGGAAGAAGGAGAAGAAGGGTGAGCCCAAGGAATGGGTATCGAAAGGAAAGGGGGCATTAGGTAATGCCTCCCCCACTTCCACGCCAGTCAAAAGTTTCGATCAGCCGTGATCTAGACCCTAGCGAATGAGTCGCCCCTCAGTCAATCGGTTACTTGTAGGAGGGGGTCTCGCGGAGAGGTGTGGTCAGAGAGTTGATTCGCCTTGAAGAAGTTCACAGGGCCTTCGGTCCACTGACAGTTCTAGAAGGGGTAAATTTACGCATCGACGAAGGCGATAGTATTGGCGTAATAGGGCACAATGGATCTGGAAAAACTACACTTCTAAGGACTATCAGTAACCAAGATCAGGATCTTGGAGATATTTCATTCGCCCCGGCATTGAGGCTTGCCTTTCTAACACAAATAAGAGACATAGACGATGATGCGACTCTGAGGCAGGAACTCAATCGTAGAGGGAGGCAATTTCTAGAACTAGAAGAAGAAATCTCTGAACTCGAAGAAAAAATGGAGAAACCATCGTTCTATGATGGCGACTGGCAGCCAGACATGGAGAGATATCAGGAGTTGCAGAGTTTGATGGCTCGATCAGGTGGTGGTGACGTCGCCGGGCATGCCCAGGAGATTCTCAAGGCACTGAATCTAGATCAAAACTCGATGGAAGTGCCACTAATCTCTCTCTCTGGCGGTGAGCGTGCAAAAGTCGCCCTTGCCAGACAACTGGTCGGACTGAGTCAGATTGATGTTTTCTTCCTTGATGAACCAACGAATCACCTCGACTTCAATACTCTCGAGTGGCTTGAGAGGTTCCTAAACAGATTTGATGGTGCACTGATGATAGTTAGCCATGATAGGTATTTTCTCGATAAAGTCTGCAATAACATCGTTGAGATTCAGGATTCGCATCTTCGTTCCTATCCTGGAAACTACACATCATTTCTAAAGCAGAAGGAAATCTTCCTACGAACATTGAATGATCGAATTGTAAAGATGCAGAAGGAGATTAAGCGTCTTAAAGGGGCTATGCAATCGATGAAGAGGGCTAACAAGTACGACAAATCGGTATCTCAGAAACATTTCATGATTTCACGCTCCCAACGAGAGTTAAAATGGCTGAATTCTTTGAAACCAAAGCAGCGCCAGAATCTAAATTTCAACCTCAAATCTGCAGAGAAGAGTAGTCTTGAGGTATTGGAGTTCCATGATGCAAGTTTGTCCTTTGAATCTCTTTCAAGACCAATAATCCAGAATCTAGAGGTAAGTGTTCGCAGGGGCCAAAAAATAGGAGTAATAGGTCCAAATGGAGCAGGTAAGACTACCCTCCTCAGACTCATTACGGGAGATCTAAATCTTGACTCTGGAGAACTAGATATCAGTCCCGGAGTTCAAATCGGTTATTTCCACCAAGATCATCGCTCCTTGAATTTTGAACTCACTCCGATCGAAGAGGTTCAGAAATTGAAACCACGGATGGAGTATGGTGAATTGCGAGCGCTTCTTGGACAATTCCAATTCACAAATGAAATGGTCACAACCCCACTTAGCAAACTTAGTGGAGGCGAAAGGGCCAGAATAGCTCTTCTCAGGCTTCTGCTTGAGGAAAATAATATGCTTTTACTCGATGAACCAACAAACCACTTGGACACGGATGCAAAGGAGGCCCTTGAGTCCGCCCTGATTGAATTTGATGGAGGTATTATTACGGTAAGTCATGACCGATTTTTCCTAGACAAAGTGTGTGACACAATTTGGGATTTACAAGGAGATGGAAACCTAATTGTTTGGCCTGGTAACTACTCTGATTACAAGAATAGGACGGTATCATCCAAGATTGTTTAGGTGTGGTTGAGCCAAAAACTATCCTATGATTCGTCTCCTGTGTATTCTGTGACGCGTATACCGAGCTTGCCTCTTCGGGCCTTTCGTGTCATTATCCGGTCCATCTTGCGGTGGAACTCGGACTCAAGATCAATCTTCATCGCTAGCGAGTGGCCGAGTATCAGAATCAGCAGGTCGGCGAGTTCCTCAGCAGCCTCCTCGTCGGGCTTGCCTTTTGTGATAGCAGCGGCGAACTCGCCCAACTCCTCAACAGTTAGGGCCACGCGGTAGCCCATGTCATGCCCGTTGTTTTCTTCAGATGCGAAAGCGTGCTTGTGGTGGAATGCAGCCACGCGCGACATCATTGTCAACCAAGAGCCGTTTGGGCTGTTTTGCGCCTCAATCTCTATCCAATCGTCTACACTAACTGGTCGTGTCATGGTGCTGGCTGAGTAAGGAGACCCATCAACGTAGTTGCCCTCCTGGTGGTGGCTGCCTAGAGTCACTTCCCTCGTATGGCAGCACCATTACCAGTCCACCTAATCCAGAAAGCACGAACAGGGCCAGTGATCCGAGGAAGTATGACACCCTTTGTGATTTCTCTTGTTCCAACTCATTGCACAGTACCCAATCAGGAGCCTCAAGGATATTGAGGACCAAATGCCTGTAGTTCATATCGCACTCACGCTCGTATTCCCTAACTACATCATCGTGCTCTTGCATCAGATCCATCATCATAGGAAACAGCAGTATGGAGCATCCAATGAGGACGAAGCCTATCTTCAGATCATTGTCCAAGTCATCACCAACTAGGATAATAACGCCTTCACGCATTCGCCGACGAGTTCTCTCATGGTCGCCGCCATGGCATCGACAGCATCGTGGTCAATCTCTGCTTCGGGCGACCCTGGGGTCCTGCCTGCAGCCCAGTTCGAAGAGCATGTCAACGCAACGTGAGGGAGGCCTCTCTCGCCTACTAGTCTGGATTCTGGTCCGAGTGTCATCCCAACAACATCAGCCCCCAGACGCTCGAGCGCGTCAATCTCCGAAGGGGTCTCGAACTGAGGGCCTATGCACTGGGCTACAATTAGATCGCTTGCGACCTGTCCCTGAATGGCTTCGAGAGCTTTGGCGCAGGTCTCACTGGCGAGGGAGTCGAAGCACGACGTCCTGTCAGCGTGGATAGCGTTGTCGTCGTAGAATGTCCACGGCCTCTCTGCGAGGTCAAGAACGTCTGCTACAACTCCTATTGAGCCAGGAGGTAGGTCCTCGCGTATGCTCCCAACCGAGTTTATGCTGAGTACCAGTTCAGGCTGAAAACTGGCGGCAGCGTGGACGTTAGCACGGTGCTCAATGATGTGAGGAGGGGTTCTTGAGTCAGAGTCGGAATGATGTCTGTCAATAATCAATATCTCATCATCATCGACACTGACGAGTGTTACTGGTACCGGCCCCCATTCAGAATCCACCCTCATTGTGCTAGCCGCAACACCTGATGCAGAGGCTAGATGAGATGCGAAGGCGCTCATGCCAGTTCCACAGAGCACCGCTATGCGGGCCATCGGATCACTCCTTCAGACGCTCAATGAGCTCGGCCTTCTTGCCAGAAACAGGTTTGCCGGCCTCTTTCAGCAGTCCCTTGAGTTGGACTACCGTCATGGATTCGTAGTTAGATGAGTCATCGGAATCTTCAGTGGCCTCATCTGCTTCCTCGGGCACTGTTTCCTCCGTACCTTCATCAGCGACCTCATCTGGAATGTTTTCCGGATCAGCCTCAAACGGAATCTCCTCTTCTTCATCCTCGAATTTGACATCCTGCTTCTCAGCTTGCTCATCTTCAAGCACCTTCTCGAGAGTAGGGCCGTCCTTCGTGATGACTCCGGATTGCAGCAACTGAGTGCGTCGAATCATTACATCCCTGACAGGCTGGATTTTAGACGCGGCCTCCTTAATCTGAGTCTCAAGCGTGCCATCCAAGGAAGCCTTCTGCATTTCGACCCACGTAGAAGTGGCCCCCACCTTGAGAATGATGTCGCGGGCCAGTGTGCGCATCTGCTGTTTCTGACTCCCCTTGATACGGTGCCTCGATAACAGCAGCGGCTTGATCCTGATGTAGAAGCCGTCGACGGTGACTACGTCTACCGTGTCGTCAATCTTGCCACGTTCTCGACGAATCTGTCGGCGGATATGATCCTTCAACAGTTCGTGCCCGATGTACTCCGTCAAAGCATCCGCCCCGACCACACCTGAAATCCTGAACTGCACCTTGACATGCATCTTGGAGAAATCTCCGTCAAGTTCGTTCTGCATTATCTCGTAGTGCCGACCGATGAGCTGCTCCTCGTCCTCTGCAATCGTCTCGCCGATGACCTTGAAAGACCAGGGGTGACGAGGGGCTCGAATGGTAAACCAGCGCTTGGACTTCCACTTGTCCCGCTGTTTGCGTGCCGCTGCCCTTGCTACTGCTCCCTTTGCCATGACAACGACCTCTTCTCGGGGGCTACCCCGTATGCGGGCCGTCCGACCTGCCCCCAGTATTTGAATCAAAGCCCCGGGAGCGCCTTCGTGTCTGAGCAGTAGGCGCATTCAAGGGCGAATCGCCCGTGCTGGGGGTATGGGGCTGCACAGCGCGACCTGGAGGATTCATGCAAGCGCTGTCGACGACCTCAACCTGTTGGAGGAGAGTCTGCGTTGGCTGACCGGAGATGACTGCAATCTGACTGTCGGGAAAGACAAGTCGTGGCACGGCTCCGAGCAGACTGTCTTAGAAGCCACGACTAAGCGGAAGAAGGCTGCGTTGAAGGCGCTCGCAAGACTAGGGGATGAGGTGCTGGAGGGGCTGCTCGATGAAGGAGTCTCGAGGAGAATCGACGATGAGAAGGTCATGCACGTCAGAATCAAGCTCTCGAACTTAGCACGCGGAGAGATTGTGCTAATTTCAGAGGATGATACGGTATCGGTCGCTAAGGGCCAATTCAAGATCGAGTCCTACCCTGGTAGCGAACCCTCAGATGTGATTACCGAGACGATACTATCGATGCTGAATTCCTAGTTGCTAGGAGCAGTACCGAGCAAGTTTATTACTCGATTATGCATCCCCCTAAATGAGCAACCATGACTCATGTCGTCACTAGTGCGTGCGTGCGCTGTAAATACCAAGATTGCGTTGCAGTCTGCCCCGTTGAGTGCTTCCGGGAAGCTGATGAGTACCTCGTCATCGACCCTGATGAGTGCATCGACTGCGCCGCTTGCATTCCAGAGTGCCCGGTTAACGCAATCTTTGCAGACACGGACCTACCTGAAGAGGAGATGAGTTGGTTGGACAAGAATGAGGACGAGGCACCCGACCTACCTATGGCAGAAGGCGATTCGCCGGTATTAGCAGATTCTTGATTACAGGTTCGACCTGAATAGGTTCTTGAGTACATACCGGAAGGCATGGCCATGTCCAAGTTGGTAGACCTGCAGAAGATGCGTCACGGCACCGAGTTGCTAAAGCGCGGATTCGCCAAGATGCAAGAGGGTGGTGTCATCATGGACGTGGTCACCCCTGAGCAGGCGCACATCGCCGAAGATGCTGGGGCGACCGCAGTGATGGCGCTAGAGAGGGTTCCAGCCGACATCAGAGCTGACGGGGGCGTCGCTAGGATGAGCCATCCCAACCTGATTAGGGGTATCATCGAGACCACTACCATCCCGGTGATGGCCAAAGCACGCATCGGGCACGACGAGGAGGCTCGGGTGCTTCAGACATTAGGAGTTGACATGGTCGACGAGAGCGAGGTGCTGACTCCGGCGGACCCATTCTACCACATCGCCAAGAACGACTTCACCATTCCCTTTGTGTGCGGCTGCACCAACCTCGGAGAGGCCTGCCGCAGGATAATGGAGGGGGCAGCGATGATTCGTACTAAGGGCGAGGCCGGCACGGGTAACGTCGTCAGCGCCATACAACATGCGAGACTGGTAGCCGAGGAGATTGCGCTACTACAGAGTGTCGACGACGCTGGGTTCGAGGTCATCGCACGTACGATATCCGACGGTTTCCGAGGAATCGAGTCGGAGAGCGAGCACGGTATAGTAGTTCAGAACACGCCTTTCGGAAGTATGGATGCCTGCCACGACTTGATTGTCGAGATTATGGGCGAAGTTAGAGAAATGAGTAGATTGCCAGTGGTAACATTCTCGGCCGGAGGGATAGCAACTCCAACGGACGCCGCTCTGCTAATGAAGCAGGGGATGGATGGAGTGTTCGTCGGATCTGGTATTTTCAAGTCCGAGCACCCAGCGACCACTGCCTCAGCCATCGTAATGGCCACACACCACTTCAACGACCCTGAGAAGGTAACCGAAGCCTCGTCGATGATGGCTGGAAAACCCATGGATGGTTTAGAAATCGAAAAACTCGATGTTCGCATGGCAGAGCGTGGCTCGTAGTCAGTCACGCTTTCCTCGGGTGGTGCCGAGTCTCCTAGGCCTCTTCCGTTCCTTCTTTCTCGGCTGTGACTTGGAGTCAGCATCCGTCCTAGTTCCACCCAGAATAATGGAGCCTTTCTCTAGGAGCTCGTCGGCAAGAGATGAGGCGAGTTCTTCGTCCTCGTCGGGGGTCCTGAGGGCATCCCGAACAGACTGATTGTGCTCCTTGATTAACCTCTCTCGCTCCTCACGCTGAGCCTTGAGTTCGTCTCGTATCTCGTTGACCTGATCCAGCAAGATTTTGATTTCGGAATGGATGTGGTCTGCACCCTCTCTAGAAGAAACGAAGGCGTTATGCAGCCTGTCTCCTTCAGCCCTCAGGAAGTCTCTCTCCTCAAGCACCGGCTTAATCTCCTCCCAAATGCCGTCAGCCTCCTTGTGAGCATCCAGCATGGCCTTGTGCTGAGAGTCCGCCTCAGCCTTGAGTAACTGAATTGAGCCCTCCATATCGCCAAGATCTATTTCGATAATCTGAAATTCCTCGGCTGCTGGCAGCAGCTCATCTCGCTTGGCAATCAGCGACTTGAGTTTCTTCAGCATCGCATTCTCTTTATCTAGAGTCAACGATCCATCCGTCATTATACGGTTCTCGATTCTGTCTATCTCTCCAAGGGTCTCGGACAGTTGGATGACAATTGACTTGGTGCCGTCATCACTCCTCTTGCCTCGACGCTGAGTTATCAGCTCGCGCATCTGGGCTTGAATCTCATCGCGCTTGGCCTGATGTACCTTGGCCCTGACGCGAACCTCCTTCTGTTCATCCAAGCGTTCCTTGATGCGTTCTCTGAGCTCTTTGGACTGCTGTTGAACTGAATCACGAGAATCAGCGGCTCGACGAGCGTTCTCGTTGTGTACGTTCCTCTGCTCACGCATCCGCCTGAGTTTGGTCTCCATGGCATGCAGCCTGGTCCTGAGGTCGTCAGCAGGCCTCTCTCCGTCATCTGGCACAGGTAGGGCAGAGGGAGATGCCCTTTGAATCGACCTGAGTCACAGCCCCAGTAGGTTCAGCAGGAATGGGAGCATGGGCGAGAGAATCGCAATCGCTGCCCCGACCATGAAAAGACCGCCCAGCGTCATCTTGATTCTCGTGAACAAATCGGACCTGACCTGTACCGTCAGCACCCGTCCTGAAATCATGTTCCCTGCATCGTCCTCGAGTCTCACTGTCACTGTCGCCTCACCCATCGACGATGGCAGCAGGCTCTGCCACACGATACTGGTTGCAGAGATGGTGCTGAGCAGCGACGATGAAATATCGGCTGAAAGATTTTCAGAATCGGCTGAGAATGGTTCTATCCTGAGTCTGTATACGCACTCATGCGGCCTAAAGTCAGGGGTCTGGACCTTGAGAATCACGTCCCTCGGATTATCCTCCTCGTTGAGCACGAAGGCGAACAGGTTAGCCTGACCAACTACTAGATTCTCCATATCCACGTCGAGCCATATGCCATCGTCAGTGTGTCCGTCAATGCGTCGCATCCTGATTCTATCATGCAGCCTGAAGAAGGGAGGGCATTCGCTGCGAGCGCGTGAGAGTAAGCGGTCCCACGTCTCCTCGCCGAGCTCGGGATGGCTGAACAGCCCCTCAATGGCTGACGAGTCCACCATCGACTCCAAAGCGGCTCTGAACTGCCTCTCATCAATTAGGGATGAACGCCGCAGGTACAGCAGGTGCAGTAAGGTCTCCTGCAGCTCCCCCCTACTACTGTGCTCGTGTATCTTGGAATCTAGTGACCCTAGGTACTGGGATATCCTGACTGCAAGCAGAGGATCGATGTGAGCCCTGATTACATCGGCGAATGGACGACTGAGTAGGGCCGGGTGGATTGGCGGAGAGAATGCCTCCAGCATACCCCATGGCTCACTTGTGTTGAAGCGTGGACGGTCCGAGACCATATGCACGCCGTGTCCTGACAGCAGAGCCCCTGTCGAGAAGGCCACTAGTATCGGAGTGGCGACGACTTCCTCGGGAAGCCACAAGCTCGCTGCTAGTAGAACGGCGGCCATGGCCATCAGTATTATGGTGACCCCCAGTTGCCTGATTGCACCGTCTATGGTGGCCCTCATCTCAGCGTAACCGTGAGCGCTGTTGAAAGTCAGACCGATTGTGGTCAACTCCTTCGCCTCGAGTCTGAAAATCGTCCTTGTGAGCACCATCAGCCTCAGGAGTATCAGCAGCAGAGCGGTGTCGGCCACCAACATCAGCAGAGACAATCCATAGATTCCTGTCGACATACTCAGCCGCCCGACAGCGACTTCAATGTGATCGGCCCACCATTGCGGGTTCGATGTGGTGAAGGTTTGAGCCAGCCCATAGAGAGCTATCACCATCAGCGGAAGAAACAGGACTAGTCTTGCTCCGTCACTGATGAGGAGTCTGTCTGCTCTGAGCAGGAGCTCCTCTTGCGCCTTTAGCCTCTTGATTCCTTCCGCGGCCCCAGGACTACGCTGCGGCTCAGATATCGATCGAGGAGGCATCTCAGGGGCCGGAGGGACGGTATCTTCCAAGGAGTCGGCCAATGCCTCGAGATCATCTGTTCGGACATCTTCCATCACAGCACCTCGTCGGTTCTAGCAAGGATACATAGAGAGATATTTCTCGACATCTCAATAATAGAGCCGTTGTAGGAAATGCCGTCGGCGGTCGCACTGACCTTGGCCCCTATCCCTATCCCGGTAACTTCGATAGTTCTGGCGTCAGTCGGCCCCATCACCATCATCTCGATGGTGGCAGTAGATCCTATCGGCAAGGCTGAGAGGGGCAGGAGCAGTCCTGACCTAATAGGCTCCAACTGCCGCTCTATGATTGGGATACGTTTTCCACTCGGTGTCCTCTCGGGATAACCTAGCATCTTGTCGAGTGCCATTTCGAGTTCCTCATCTATAGCATGCTCAATCTTACAGGCCGCCTCGAGGACGTCGCCTTCGAATCCGATGACCTCAGTCAGCAGGATTTCGAGGAGTCCCTCACGACGCTTAATCATCGCCGCTTGCTGGAATCCCTCCGGCGTCAATCTACAGCCCTTGTAGGGGATGTGAGTGACCAGATTTCGGCCAGATAGTCGCTGAATCATCTCTGTGGTCGAGGCCGGGCTGACATTCATCATCTCAGCGAGTTGGGTGGTCTTGACAATGGCGCTAGGATTATCCACGTGCGCTTCAAACAGGCGTTTCAGATACATCTCCTCGAATTCGCTCAGTTCAGTCATCTGACTCACCGACCTCGGCCATGAACTCAGTTCTGCAGGCCGGGCATCTTGAGCGAACGGGTCTGCGCTCGATGGGGACTTTCAGTTGCTGATCACACTGCGGGCAAGACAGTATCTCCTCATGTGACCTGGCCACAGGTTCGCTGGTTGTAGTGGTGACTTCATTAAGGATTTCTTGCGACTCCTGCCTCGATTCTCCTGAATCTGAATCCGTCTCGATAGGAGCGGAGGAGAATTGATTCGTGCAAGCCGGACACCTGACAGAACCAGTGTGTTCCGCCGGGATGCTCAACCGCTGCTCGCAACTAGGACATCTGACCTCCTTCTTGGGAGGTGTTCGCTCTAGCCTGCGAGTAATTCGCGACTCCCTCAGAATCTTCGAGTCTTTTTCCGTGCTCGGTGTCTTCTCGGACACCGCTCGCCAGACAATCAACCCTACGAGAACTACAGCAAGGCCCAACACAGCACCATATACAGCTGCCATTGTATCGAAAGGTAACTCCCAGCCGCCCCCATTCTCAGACTGTGAGAATATCGTTAGCGGGACGGTGGTCGAAGAACCGTCCATCGCCCATACAACCTCAGCCTCGACCATCGGTGCGTCCGGCCACGGACCTATGCTCAGTACTCCTGAAGATGAGCCTCCCTCAGATATCGACGAGATGGTAATCTGCGCCAGTACCATTCCGTCAGACGTACTCACAACCTTCAGTATGCCCGGGAGCGTTGCCGAGCTACCTGAATTGTTGAGCCAGTATGGTAAATTGACGAAATCACCCGTCCTAGGCCTGTCGGGTTCGTGCACTCCGATTGAGACAGAGGGTGAGATGAAAGGTGGGTTGACACTAGTCTGCCAGGTCAAGTTTGACGCTGAGTTGGAAGATGTCCAGCCATTTGATTCCAGCATCACTGATATGTAATCGGCTTCAGGTTGGCCCAAGTCCAGAGACAGTGCCCTGAGTCCCGGGCCTAGGGTGATTTCGAACCTCTGCACCTCTTCTTCGACACCCTGACTGACCAGAGATACTGAGACATTCACATCGCGTTGCTTCCCATCAGAGAGGGATGCGGATAGATCGCATTCCAAGCCATCCGAAAGAGTCCATTTCACTGCGTCGAATCTCAGCCCTAGTGTCTGAGATTCGTACACCTGCACCTCGAACAATCCGCTCAATTCCGAAGAAACCCCTCCGTCATCACTTGTGACCTTCCAATTCAACTCCAGTGCCCCGGCTGAGGCTGGAATCAGTGGAGCCAAGACCTCGCGACTGGATCCGGGGCTGATTGGAATCTCCTCTCCAACAGACAGGTTGTTCCCGGCCGAATCGGAGAGCACTAGTCTCACCGAACCAGTGTACGAACCCTGATTGTTGACAAGTATGGAGGCCGTAAGCTCGTCACCAACGTGCACTGGTTCTCCAGTGACTGCTATGTCGGATGAACCAGCAGGATAGAACATCTTCTCGCCCTCGCCGGAAGCTGGAGCGGACATCAAAACAAGAATAATGGCCAGTACGGCGGTTTTCCGCAGCCCCGGAGCCACAGAGGCAAGGCCCATTGCAAGTTCTCGGCACAACCGGCGGTATGAATCAAACCCCTGTGCAAGGTCACATAGTGACCTTTAATGCAGGTTCTCCTGTGCCCCGAGCCTATGGACTCCGAGGCCCTACTTGCAGTGACTCCTGAAGAGCTCGCTCAGGCACTCCTGTTGAGGAGACAGGTGCTGAAAGAGGAGTTGCCGAACGTCATTCGCACCCTTGAGGCTGAGGAGGAGTCACTAGAGCCTCAAGTGCAGAGGATTGTGACCTCCCACAGGTCTACCAACAACAAGGTGTCTGAGTTGAAGAAGAAGCGCAACCAGGCGCAAAAGAAGGCAGGAACGACACTGGGTGTTGTGAAGGTAGCTAGAGACGGTCTCGCTGAAAGCGGTAAGATGGTCAATCTGGACCCTCATTGGAAGAAAGAGAAACTTCTGGATGAGCTCGAACAAATCGAAGATAATATCCAGACCTCGGCGCTAGACCACAGGGCGGAAAAGAAATTGCTCGATCGTCGGAAGAAGCTGCTTGAAGAGAATGACCGTTGGCTGAAGTCAAGGCGCGATTCCAATCCTGAAATGGCGACATTCATAGACTCCAGATCCAAGATGAATACGCTCTACCGAAAGGCTGACAATGCCCACCGGAAAATGATTGAGCTTGTCGAGAAGGCCCAGCCAATGTATGAGAAGAAGGAGGCCTTAACCGCTGAACTTAGAGAAATCAGGAGGCAGTTGGACAGAGCCAAGGAACTACTCGCTCAGTCTGACTACGCCATCGCTCACTGGGAAAGGCGTCTGAAAGACGGTTTCAGAGAACTCGGAGGAGGATTTCCTGACCTCATGGCAGCCAATATCCGCGTCTCCAAAGGAGGTAGGTCCTCCTTCGCTCGTAGTTCCAAACCGAAGAGGGGCAGAGACGACTCAGAAGGTGAAGAGGAATGAGTACGGATGTGCGGATCGAGTCATTCGATGACCTTGAGGAAATGGACCACAGTGACATCAAGGAAATGCGTGGTGATCTCGAGCGTGATTTGCGTTCTGTCGAAAGGCAGCACCGAGAACTTAGGGAAGAGCGGCGAGACCAAGTTGACCTAGTGCGCTCACTGAGGTCCGCAGTCGGTGAGATGAAGTCGGCCGATGGCGCCCGGAAGGGTTTGCTAAGAGAATTCCACTCTGTTAGGAAGTCGGCTGAAGAAGCGCGCCGGAAGAGAGATTCTGTAAACACCTGCATCCCTCCGCCTGCGGACGTACTAGCCGAATGGCTTGACGCGACTCATCGTCGCTTGGTTACCATCGACAATGACCTCACTGTCGTGCCGACTCTAGCTAGAGAGCTGGATTCGTTCGGACGTTTCTTCGAGCTCCAAGCCGCTATAGTCAGGAAAGGTGTGTCTGAAAAAGCTCACAGCGAGTACGTTGGACACGTCAAGAAGATGAGGGAAGTGACGGCAAAATTGGATGCAACGAGAAAGAGTAGACAGGAGAAGGTAGATGGCGCTCTGGACGAGACGGAACTGAACTCGGACAACATTTCTCACTCGGACATCCGAAAGACTAGTCGCCGCATTGACAAAATCGACAAGAAGCTCGATGAACTCAGTTCAGAGAGAAAGGAAATGCGAGGGAGGCTAGGCAGAATCAAGGCCTACCAGAAGATAACTCTCAAGGGAGGCAGGGCGATTCGTCTGGCTGACGTGAAGGACAGGGCCCAGAGTGGCGGTTCACTAGATGCCAGCGAACTTGAGGTCCTATTGAATTCCGGGGGTCTGTCCGAGATAACAGGAGCTGAGTCGACTGACAATCGGCCCAAGCCGAAGGTCAAGCAGGGCAGGAAGAAGAGAGGGATGAAGTTGGGCGTCACTCGCGGAGGCTCGAGGAAAGGTACGATGGCTGCTCGCAGAGATGGTGATGAATAACATCGGATTCACTTCCGCCAGCCCTAAATGATGTATCAAGTTCGGAAATAAGGGGGCCTTGAAATGATTATGGAATTCGACGAGGTCAGAGAAGTTCTACAGCCCCTACACGACTCCCTAGGAAGTAAATCATCCGACCATCGCGACACCAGAGACGAATGGAATGCCAAGGTAAGAGAATTTCTTGACAATAGGAATGAAATCAACCGTCAGGTAAAGGAACTAATCAACGAGGTCCAGATTCAGAAGGCGATCAGAGATGAGGCAAACCAGCGGGTCAAGAATCTCAAGGGCACACGGGCAGATCTCTCGGAGAGCCTCAAGGAGGTCAGAGAGGTACTGCGAGGTAAGTTGGATGAGCAACGGGAGAATCTCGAGGAACAGAAGAATCGAGCCAAACGCGGCCCCTCTGCTGGAAGAATCAAGGCGGACATGGAAAAACTGGAGCATCAGTACAATATCGGGCGGTTTCTAGGGAAGAAAGAACGGGAATATCACAAGAAGATGAAGCAAATGTCCGTGGCCCTGAAAGAGGCATCTAAGAATAAAGGGAGGGGGGACTTACGAGATTTCAAGGACTCTGTCAGGGATGCAGAGCGACTACAAGAGGATGCTCATAAATCGGTAGAGAAGGCCGTCATGAAGGCACAGGAGGCTCACGACCTGATGGTAGAACTGTCAGAAGAGGTAGACCGTTTGAGAGATAAGGCCAACACAGCCCATACCGGATTAACTAGGTCCAAGCGCGAAGCAGACTTGCTACACGGCCAATACATCGTATCGCTGCGATGCATCCACTCAATCCAGGATATGATGAAGGCCATGGAATTAAGAGAGAAGAGGGAAGAGGATTCCGACGGAGAGGAGAGGTTGGAACTCACCGATCTGATGTCGAAACTGATGTCAGGAGATACTTTGTCGACAGACGAGTTGATGGCGCTTCGGCGTAATTGATTATTCAATTCCGTAGAGTCTTCCATTCCTACCATGAAGGACCTGCGGCTCCAATCCCTCAGCATGAATGACCCATCCCGGAATAGCTAACGATCCCTCACTGAGACTAGTCGAATCGGGATCCAGACGCCACCACTCCAGCATGATGCTGCTCACCGGACCTTTATCTGAATCGGGTTCGCCCTGCTTGCGTCGATCCAGCAGTTTGAGCAATTCAGTCGGCATCCCTCTCATATCGATCCAACTCCCCTCGGGGGGCTTAATCAGTCTCAGTTTCGGAGGGTGTGGTAGTTCCTCCTCGGGCTCGTGAACAGACAGGCTTCCTGACCAGGGATCCTCAACTACATTCCAGACACAAGGTTCCGTATCGCCCTCGGGACCTTTCAGACGGCCGTCAATGGTCCAGAGTCTAGCCGACAGCAGGACGGGTGATGTACTGGCGTCCTCCCAACCCCGCTGCATTAGCCACGAGTCTAGTTCTACTAGGGGTCTGAGTGCGACGAGAGGAGATATTGGTTCAGTAATTAGGACCTCGTCGTGCTCAATCTGCGACTGGCCCTGCAGAGAAGGTGAATGGGCGACTAACTCACCTGTCAGAACCGCCTCTCCAATCCACCTAGCCATCCGTTCCGGGCCCCAAATCACCACATCGATAGACTTCAATGAATCGAGGATTGCCTCGTCAAACGGCCGTTCGCTGAGTATCCAGTGCCTCCCTCCGGGGGCATCGACGCTCCACCTCTCTATCTCTGTGGATGATAAGGGCAGGATATCTACAGGCACGTGCCAGACGTGAACCATCGAGCCCGGAGCCTCTCCCAGTTCGGGCACCCTCTCAGCCACGCCCATACACCTGAAGCCGTGTATCTCCGGGGCATCTTCAGCTGAACGAAGTTTGACAGCTCGCAAGGCCAGTAGGTCACGCACCGCTTCGTCCACGCGACCAGCGGTGGTGCCGTGAACTTGAAGCGAACGCCTGAAGAGATAGTCACACGGGCATTAGTCCCGAGGTGTATGACAGTCAGACGTTGGGCGACAGTGAGAGCAGTTCGCTCTCCCCGGGGTCGGTGATACAAAGAGCACTGACTGGGAACGGCTTGGCGCAAGCCGCCCCCAACTGGGTGTTAACTATCGGGACCTGATGGACAGGTACATCAGGGTGACCATCGGTCAGTTCGGAGATGTAATTGACCGGACAGTTGGCAGCTACGATAACTAGCCTAGCATCTCCCTTAGAACAAGCGCTCATAGTCTGCCTCTGTCCGAACAGGATGCTGCCTGTGCTCATAGTCTGCTTGAGTTGCCTAGCCAGATCCATAATCAATCCTCTTTCAAACGTTCTCTGGGATGTAGTATAGGTCAACGCTCCCGGTCCCCAGTGCAACCGGCTGCCCCACGATGATATTCTCAGATACTCCGGTGAGCTCGTCCCTCTCTCCTATCACTCCAGCCTGCAGTAGGTGCGTAACAGTGACCTCGAAGGCCGCGCGTGCTAGGATACTGTGCTTGGTGCCGCTGACTCCGTGCCTACCTATGGCGCGAACTGTTCCTTCACTAGACATCACGTCAGCTACCGTCAACAGGTGACGTATATCGACCTCGAGGCCGGCTCCCTCGAGAGTATCGTACATCTCATTGATAATCGCCTGCCTCGCGGCTTCGACACCGAGGTACTGATTGATCTCTTCGATATTGTTAGTGTAGGTCCTAGCCCTGTCCACTCCAGCGTACTGACTGACCTTAGACAAATTCGATCCAATAGTCGAGATGTAGTACTCGCCGGTGTTTCTGTCCGGACCCTGGACGTTAGCGCGGGTGATGTCGGCCAGACCCTTGAGCCTGAGTTTCTTGATTTTCTCCTCGAGCTGGAGGAGCGCAGTGTAGGTCGCAGGATCTGATTCCAGTGTCGCTAAATCCTCTTCCTTAGTTACACCTGGAATTATTGTGAGGACCTTTGGACGGACATCGTCATCTGCCTGGATGAACAGACGCAGCGCCCTTGACAGTTTATCCCTGACTTCAGCGCCAGTCATGGCCTTGATTCGCATATTGGGATTACTGA
>Ga0114993_10003210_pt1 | contig 17231 bp, 14 predicted proteins | sample ArcticOcean_MG_C_FD_87042 | JGI IMG/M metagenome (GOLD analysis project Ga0114993, IMG submission 87042) | Marine microbial communities from western Arctic Ocean - ArcticOcean_MG_CB2_150 | ecosystem: Environmental > Aquatic > Marine > Oceanic | place: Arctic Ocean: Canada Basin | collected...
ATATCATCCATCTCATCATAATGTTTCTTACAAAAGAACTCGTTAATGTCGCCAAGGTGCATCTTTTCGTATGGGTCTGAACCCACTTCATATTCCATCAAAATATCCTGAAGATTGACTGTGGCGGGTGCGGTGCATTTCCGACAGGTCTTTCCCCATCCTTCTGCACACATACAACTTTCATTTGCGCCACAGGCACAGGATTCTGCTGAAGCACCGAATGGTGTGAAATCAGTTTCAGGTATCGCCTGTCCGATGATAGCACCGCTTCCTGCTGGAATGTTCATTCCATCGTGAATCTCAACATCGGCTACTGCGAGGTTTTCTTCAGCCTCAAAGGATTCTGCCTTCATATCAGCCTTACCTGTTACGGGTGTAGGGTTAATTCTCTCGACTGAGAACTCAGAAGCCATTTCTTCGGCATCGAAAGATTCAGCCTTGAATGGTTTATCACAGTTACGAAGTTTCTCAATTCGCTCCTCGATAAATTTCTTGGCATTTTCCTTAGCCTTTTTACTGCTACGGTAAGTTTCCACGCCATCAATATAAAAAGATAGGGCTTTACCGTCTTGCCCTCCAAATAAGACAGGGAATTTTCGACTATTAGCAGGGAATTCAAGTTCAATTTTTCGACCGTCAGCATTAAAAAGAGTTATAGTAATAACTTCAAAACCATATTTCTTATCATCAGAAACAATGTTTAAGCATTCATAACCTAAGTCATCAGTTTCACCCTTCATGTAAAACAAGCCACAAGGGTAGTAAGTCATACATTCGTCAGCAGTAACCTTTCCTTTGATAGTTATTTTGGATTTAGCGAAATCACCCTCACGGTCGTTATTCCAAACATCATCGGAGTATAGAAGGATTGCATCATAATTTTTTGCCATTTAATTCACCTACCTTTATTTTATCGTTCAACTATAAGAATACTTACCTACGCCTCAATCTTAGACTATCCATCCCACTTCGACTTGCGAGGGAAATACTTTGGTCACCATAGCCAAAGATGTTATAATCCTGTTGCCATTGGTGTCGCGATTTGGTTTCCGTTCCATTAGTGTAATAACGGTCATTGTCGGGATTGTCTAACATAAAAGTAAATGGATTGTAAATTAATGGGCTATCGCGCCCGTAAGAAAGATACTGACCTTCAGGAGTAACTACTCCCCCTGCTTCATCAATAACCGTTGACACGATGGAATTGGTTCGCGGTTCAACCAAAGGGTAAGTAGGCATTTCGTTGTTGTAGCCTACCTCATTCCAACTATCGGTGTGAGGTTCGCTTAAATCTAACTCGGTTAAAGTTTCCAATCCATTTGGAACTCTGTTAGCAGGAAAATAAAACACAGGAATTTCCTCTGCACTAAACTCCCCAACAGGAACACCACCTGTGGGCGTAGCGTATGAACCTGCAACAGCAGTTCCATCAAGTTCCACAGGATTTCCTTCATGGATGCGATAAGGTAAGTTAAGGATGCGAGCAGGGCCAGAGCCAAAAGCCGTATCATAATTAAGTGTGGTTAAAGCAGGTCGGCTGTATAGAGGAGCATCAGTAGGCAAATGAGCCTGTCCGTCAAATACGAAATCTCTAAAAAGTGAACCTTGCGCCCCTTCATAAAGAGCGTAAGGTATAATGGTCTGAGCGGCAGTAGCCGCATACTTCATCCTCTCAGCATCAGCAGGAAAAACATCAGAAGGCTGTTTCACTTCTGCAAGCATACTTTTGGATGCTGCTTTAGAAATCAGCCAATAGCCGCCTCCAACGGAAGCCGCAAAGATAAAAGCATTCTTCAAAATCTCTTCTCTCGACATGATAACCACCCTCACTTGTCGGTTTGACTATAAGAAGGCTCGGTTTTAATCAAAAATTTATCGTCCGAAGGGAGATATTAAATTTACAGTCGTAGTTCCAATTAAATCTGCGGAAGAAATATTTAATTCAGTCTTAGGAAAAGCGCGGCTGGCTGTCCTAAGCATAGAATCCAACTTAAAATCACTAATTTGAGAAGGTTTTGGAGTTTGACCAAAGTTCTCAGGAGTCATCCCTGCGGAAGAAGCAGTTCCTTCAGGTTTAGAGGAATAAGGATTAACGAGATGAGGGTCACTTTCCGCAGCAAGATTAAAGTTCTGAGCGGTTTTCCCTGTGCGTCCGATAACCGACATTAAAGGGTTAACTGAACCGTGTTGATGATATTTAATTATCTCATCCTCTGCGAAGTCTTCATAGGATTGAACCCCCTCATCAAATGTTATGACCCCGCGAGGGCGGTCTTCATCTCCAAGAGGTAATAAATGGTCAATATCGAAAAACTTTCCACTTCTTTCCACCATTTTATCCACCTCTGTTACTGCTGTTACCCAAGAAAGGGCTAAATGAATCATAGACATAGGAAGTAGTGGTATCATAACATTCACTTCCTTGTCTTACGACCTCCTTATTTTCCCGTCACCTTTTGATAAATTAAGCCTAAAACTCCTGCGGCTATACCAAATCCAATTGAAACTGCGGTGAACCCAACGGCTGCACCTGCTCCAAGTTTAACGCCTGTCTTGAACTTGTCATCTTCGTCCACTTCTATTATCCATCCTTTCACACATTTTTCACAAGTTCTTCCCAAGGTGGAAGCATCATTAGGGAAATAATAACCGAAACCTTGACAGACCCTACATTCATCGTTTTCTGAATCAAACATAGAATCAATCGCTATCACACCTCCAAACTTGGGGTCGGATGCGGCAAATGATTCTGCCCCATGAATATCAAGCATGAGTGATTTAATGTATCGGGAAGCGTCTGAACGGTTCATAGCCTTATCAATACGACCTCCGAGTTTCCTAATGCGGTAGCGTTGTCGCTCGCTGATAGGCATATCGTAAGAAGCGAAGGATTCTGCACCGAAGGATGTTCCATATTTACCATCCCCATCTGTTCTAATGAAATCTCCACCTGCGGATTCATTAGTTTCATTTTGAGTTTTCATTACGCCGTAGTGTGAAGGTTTAATTTTATAACTCCTTTGAAAATTACCTTTACCCGTAGGTAAGGTGAAATAGTCAATTTTACCGTCTTTATTAATCATCATTTCCATGAAATCTGAATCGCCGTAATTGTCAAAATCAGTTGTTCCTACTGAAACAATCATTGAACCATCATCAAAATTAGAACTTGAAACCATTAGTTTTTCACCATCTATTTCAACCATTCAATCACCTCATGCCTTTAAGATTGCCAGAAAATCCTTGCCTTTCCAAGCCATAATTCCTAAGCCGACAGCCGCCGAAGCCAAAACACTTCTCTCGTTATCGTTAGGGAAAAAATAAGCGTCTTCAAAAGCGGTCACGGCTCGCCAAAGCGAAACTGCACCTACAAAAACGAAAATACCGTCTGATAATCCGAATACAGGGTCGTCCGACATATTTAATCACTCACGGTTTTCATCATCTTTAGATAAACTTGAAACTGCACCCATAGCAAATCCTCCGATAATTAAACCACTCATAATACCAAGAACAGCACCAAAACCTTTCTCGATACTGTTTGTTAAACTTTCAGCACCATACATTCCAGACGGAGCATAATCCATATTGGCTGTGAATTGTCCTACAACATGACCATCGCCAGCAGGAATTGAATCGTAAGTTTTAACCACTCCTCGTTGAGTAGTTGTCGCACCTATGCGCGTTGGAACAGATGGGCCGACTTCAGCACCGAAGGATTCTGCCCCTCTCAAGTCAAAGTCCTTGAATTCGCGGGAATATGGAGTTTGGCACATCGCTATGAATTCTTCTGCGGGCATATCAAATGAAACATACGCCTCTTGCCCGCACTTATCACAATAGATTCCAAAGTTTCCATATACTGTTTCATAATCATTCGTCAGAGAGTTCTCCTTAACAGGCCCACCCATCCACTTGTGACTACCATATTTTCCTGTCTCCATACTTTGACATTTTCCTTCAGCACCGAAGGATTCTGCATCATAGATTTTATCACCATATTCGTCATATCCTTCGGGGATTACTAACTCAACTCCTTTTCCACACATAGGACAATGAATTGATTCATAATCATAATCATATCCTACATTATCCCAAACATCCTTTAGGCCCGTCATTAAATGAGTCATTCCACCCTCATCTCCACATTTTGCACACCTAAGTTTCACCTTATCATAGAAGCCCCAATCAGCATTGAAGGATTCTGCCTCCCAATAAGTATCTAAGTCTTCTTGAGATATGTCAAACACATCCATAATTTCATCATCACTTGTTTCACCCAACAAATATTCCATCACATGAGCGCGATAATTACCTGCGTATGGGCCATGCCCTTCAGCACCGAAGGATTCTGCATCAAAATCCTCATGTTCCCAAATCAAATCTTGAATGTGACCTGAAAGTAAATGGCCATTGGAATCATTTTCCCAATCCTCTAAACCTTCTTCCTTTGCCGCCCTCATGCGAGCCTCAATAAGTTCGCCAATCTCCATGCTCTCCTCGTTTATGGAAACATATTCTCGTAATTCGGGATAAGCGAGGGGAAGATTTTCAAAGGATTCTGCATTAAAACCGAGGCTTTCAGCGCTGTGTTCATATTTCCCATCCTCAAACCACTTGCGTAGTTCAGGATAACGCGCGAAGACCTTCTTGCGAACTTCAGGAGCATCAGCCTTGTTATCAGGCCATGTTGAATAGATTAAAGCCAACTTCCCATGAGTTTCGTTTCCAATCGGATAAGCCTTCCTCTTAGGGAAAACATACGGGCCTCTGCGTGGAGTCCCTTCATCCCAGACCTTCTTTTCAGCCTTGAAATCAACTCCGCCTATTTCAGCGTTTTCTCTTGGTAAATCCAAAGCAGGACTGTCAGCAGGAAGATGCAAACCATCATCCATAGGACTTATTCTTGGGTCTGCTGGTAAAGGACTTGATTCTGCTCGATTACAAGCGCAGTTTCCGCCACACGCACAACCCATTTATCTCACCTATCCATCCTATTCTGTTTTTCCAGCGAGGGAACTCATCATTCCGCCGACCCAACCAGCAAAGGCCAGACCACCGATGACTCCGAGTGTAGCACCCATTCCCATCTTGAATCCGCTTGTAACATCGCCTTCAGCCGCAGCCAAAGGAGCGTAAGTATCGTGGAGAGTCATAGAACCGAAAGCCCTACCATCGCCTGTTGGGTAAAAACCACCCACCGCGTTCTCAAAGTAATCTGCGTTCTTATCCATAGTTCTTACGCGGGAGTAGGCTCTTGCACCATCATACTTCTCAGTTCCCTTTGACTCATCTCTGCGAGCCTTGCGGGATTGCTTCATCTTGGACTCCCTTCGGGACATTCCAAGTGACTCATCGAGTTTGTCGTCATATCCTTCGGCTGATACGCCAAAAGGAGTGAAATCAGTTTCAGGAGTTGCTTGACCTACAATAGAACCTGTTCCTTCGGGAAGAACCATTCCATCGTGAATCTCGACATCGGCAACTGCGAGATTCTCTGCTCGCCTCTCATCGCCCATCTGTCCAAATCCGCTTTGTTCATTCTGGTCTTTCGCCTTTCGTGCGCGGTCTTGTTTGAGGCTTCTGCCCACATTAACATTAGAGATAAACTCTCCACTTGCATTTCGCGCTACATATCTATTTCCAAATCTCTGTCTTTTACCGTATTTTCTTACCATAAGAACACCTACTTATCCGTATGAAGCGAACAGACTATAAGAAGATTGCTATTTCAACACTCAAAATGGATTGAGTGGTGTAGTGCGCGAATCACTCACCAGAAGCAAAGAATTAGGTTTGTAACTTGCAGTATCTCGGCTTACAGGAGGTTTAGATTTAACAGGCTTGTAGTTAAAGGCATTCCGCGCTGTGACAGGGGTTGAAAGTTTTATTCCACGATAGGAATCTGTATTGCGATACATATCATAAACCGACGGGCCGATAGAACCTGTGCGGCTTAAACTGTAAGAATCAGCCAACTTTTCCTGATTGATGAAATGTTTAACTTCATTTCCATTATTGTAATGAGTTGCTCCTTCTCCGAAAATCGAACCTTGTCCATTAGGGCCAACTTTAGTAGGGTCATATTCAACGGTGGAGATAGAATCACGCAAGTTTTCCATAATCTTCTGTTGACGATTAAAATACCTATCGCCCATTCCCTCATAGTCCATTTCAACAGTTCTAAGGTGAGCCATAGTGATTCCTCTATCTCTAATAAACGGTCAGACTATTTTATGCTTTGGATTCCCAATAAGCCAGAATCCCACCCAGAACCGCACCCGCACCAATCATTCTCTTGGTATCAGAAGGCAGAGTAAAGCCTGTCGCCCCACCCTTTTGAATATCTCCTCTGTGTCCAAAACCACTCCTCGCAGGGGTCTTGGACTTGTTTCTGCGGTCTGCTTTCAGGCTTGCGCCCACTCCTACATTGGAGATGAACTCGCCTTTGGTGTTTCGGGCTACATAGCGGTTTCCGAAGCGTTGTCTTTTACCGTATTCTGCACCGAAGGATTCTGCATCAAAATATTCATCTAAACCGCATTCACATTCATCTTCGTTGTAAGTGCAAGTGTCGCAGATGTATTCCCATTCAGAGAACACAGGTGGCTTGCCTGTGCCGTTCCCGCCCCTTGCTTCTTTCTCTGCCCATGCTACCCCTGTGCAGTAGCCCACACCCTCAACATAATACACGCCTATGGGGGAAAACCCTTCTTTCCGCAAAGGAGGGGATTCTCCATATTTTTCGTGGTCTGAATCTAAGTCATGGAATTGCGCGGAGAATGATTCTGATTCGGCAGCCATTTCCTTTTTCCATCGTTTTGCGACCTTTTGACTTACCATATCATGTGATTCACAACCTGTGCGGTCAAAATGTGCGTGTGTTTCTTTCAAACGGCAAGCATCACAAATATGTTCATCACACCGACTACAATAGCGGAATCCCTTTGCAGGTCGCCTTGAAGGGAAGGCGGAAACTCTTGATAATCTGTGGCCGCCCGTGACAGAGCCATCCTTCTCCTTTTCTTTTCCGCATGAATCACATTTCACCATAATGTGTTCGGCTTCAAATGATTCTGCTTCATATTTGTCCTGATTTTTTTCTAACCAATTGATGACCTTTGGTTCATCGTAATGGTCTGCAATAAACCAAGACATTTCTTGAGCATCTTCAGGGTCAATATCAAACCGATAACAAAACTCAAAGTAAGCCTTTGTGCCTAAGTTTTTAACCCACTCATTCATTTCATCAACAGTTATTTCATCTTCAACCCCGAAGGATTCTGCCTCTAAATCATAGTCCCAAATACCTACAAACCTATACCCATGATTACAATTCAAACACACATAATCTTGTTCGTTCCACTTATAATTGCGCTGTCGGTGCATAGGTTCATCACATTCACCACAAACAAAAATATTCGTTTGTTTCGGAACATATTCAGCACCGAAGGATTCTGCACCCCCTCCTGTTCGCCTTGCGTGTCGTGCATCATATTTTGCTTCAGCGAACCCTGCGCCTTCAGGGTAATCTTTCCACCCACTCTTTTTCTTCTTAGCAAGAGATAGGGCTTTACGCTCGGCTTGACTTGGATAATCTTTACCTTTGACTTTGAAATCCTGTTTTTGATGTGTGAGTTTATCCACAGACACTTCCCAATCAGCACCGAAGGATTCTGCCTTTTGGTCAGGGTATAGACAATCGAAACAAGTGGGCTTATCCCAATCCCACTCATTATTTTCATCTCTTTGATATGCACTACATTCTTTACAGACTTCTTCCTTGCAGACTACGCACTCAATTGGGAAGTATTCGCTTTCATCGAAAACATTCTCACACTTAGAACATTTTTCTTCGTCTGTTTCTGCCCCTCTAACTTCAAGGTTCTGATGGCCTGAGTAGTTAAGGCTGGCTTGGTTAAAGTCGCCGTGAATAGCGGAACTCTCTGCAAGTTCCTTTCCAGAGAAACTGCTAAGTGCCGTATCGCCCTTGATAGGCATTAAAGCACCCGCGCCCGCGTAAGGGGCATTGAAGGATTCTGCGGCTTGCTCTTTCTCCTCACAAGGATAGCACCGACCTTCATGCTGATTATAACAAGTCACACACATTTTATTCCCACAAGAAGGATTCTCTCGCTGATAGTGATAGTGAGAATTGATACAATTCTGGGGTAGGGAAGACTTTTCATTATCCCCACACCAACTGCACCAATATTCTTGGTTTAAGGGAACAAAATCAGCCTCAAAGAATTCATGGGATTCAGGGTAATTATGTTGGCAATCATAACAAAGCCACGATTTATCGTTTAATTGCCACGCATTCACATCTTTAGGACAAATATCTTCACGGCAATCTTTACACATCGAACCCGTAGCGTGACAATCTCCACACAACCTACAATCCACACAATGAATTTCATTACCGCATCCTTCACGGCAAGTTTCGGCGGAGAAGGAGGCTTCACTCATCTGAGTCACCTCTAAGGAATGGGCCTCGCAGTTTATCTGGGAGGCCGTGTCCAAAGAGGCCCATATACAAGAAAGCGGTTCCCGCGAGTAAAGCCGAATGCTTCAAAGCAATATCAGTTTCCTGTCCATAAAGTTTCATAGCACCTAAACCAACCAATCCAATAACAACGGAGTGAACTCCCATGTCTGAGATAGAGTCGCCCATCATGCTCTCAGCGTTCCAAGCGTAGTCTGAACGGTCAATGTAATCTCCACGACCGCCGCCAACACGCTCGGCATCTTCATAGAAAGGTTTTATGATAGGATAGCCTTCATTGTATGTTTGAGCCATTTTCATCATCTCCTTCAAGGTTGTATATCAGCGTTATCCACTTCGGCCTGTTCGTCTTGCTCCTCGTCTGCGCCGCCTGTGTAGGTAGGACAGACATTAGAGTAGTGAGTATCAGCATCAGACATGATACTGTCACCAAACAAAATGTAATTGCCAAGTAGTGCGGCTGTTCCTGTTCCAACACCCATAAGGGCTGAGTCCTTGAAGCCATCTTTCTTTAACATGAAGTGGGCTGCACCTGCGCCAAGAACGGCGAAAATTCCACCTACTTGAAGACTCTTGTTTAAGCGAGCCTCACGCGAATAAGTTTCTGGGCTGGCTGTGCAGAAATCAGGAGAATCTGCGTTCTCATCATCGCCTTCTGCGTTAAGGGTTTTATTTCCACAACAACTCATTTACTCACCTCAAAACTCCTTGAAGACATCTGAAGGCATAGTGGAGGGGTCAAAAACTTGTTGAGTTGGGCCAGCAACAGGGTTGTAATCGTATTTAACGGGTGCTGGTGCTTCCTCGTTTGCTGGAAGTCCACCTTCTCCACCTTGAAAACTAACTTCTCCAATATTATAGTGGGCGGCTTCCTCAATCTCTCTGCGAGCGATTCTGTTTTCAGCCGAGAATCCTCCTAATAGGGATTTACCCATGTCCATTATCTTGTCCCAATGATAGCCTATCAGTAAAGCCCCGCCGAGAACTGCTATGGATTTCATTGTTTTCATTTCATCAGCCATTGTAGCACCTATTTTTAAGTTAGCAGAAGGACTATAAGAAGGCTTGGCTTTTGATTCCGCCCAATAATCCCGCAAGTAGTCCCATGAACTCGATTCGTCATAACTTAAACGGCCTTGTGGCCCTGCCGCAGAATCTATTAAATCCCTCAAGGAATACTTTCCCAGAATGGGTGGGCCTTCAGAATCTCCAAACCCATAGGCGTTAAAGTCTTCCGCTCTCCAATGACCGAGCATCCGAGGAGTTATTCTATGAAGCATAGTGGTTCGTTTCTTAAGCAGAGTTTGTTCTTTACCTTGTTGATGCTTAGGGTGATAATTAGTGAATCGGTTTATCTTGGGTTTAATGGTGATATACAAAAAGTCCTTTCCTTTAGGTTTAATACTGACTACTTGGGAGGAATAGCCTCTGTCCCATCCAATCCAATCACCCGATTTCAAAGTTTCTGCTCTAACGGCTGTTACGCGACCTACTCCTTGAAGGTGAATCCAATTCTTCCTGAAATCCTCTCCTCTGAAATCTTCGTCGTGTGAATAAGGATTTTCGGTAGCGAAGTTCTCTGCACAGTCTTGACAAGTCATTAAGTCTGCTCCTTCAGAATCATAAGTAGGAAATAAACAACAGTTATGCACCCACTTTTTACATTTCTCACATTGAGTGTTAGAGATGCGACTTGTTTGATAACCTTTCGCTCCGCACCTTTGACAAGGTATCTTCAACGGAGATTTCTTCAGACTAAATGCTCCAAAATGATGCTCAACTTCTTGTTTTTCTTTTTGACCCCATTCACTTAAGGGTATATCACCGTGTTCTTTTATCTCATCATTTAACCAATCGGTAAATGAAGCGTTAGATTGATGTCCTTCTCCTGAGTCTTCATCATGCGCCCAATCACGAAAAGACTCAGAGTTTAACGGGTGGGGAGACATTAAACCACCTTACTCTCCGAAATTTTTTCTTTCACTCCACTTGGAAACTCCCCAAAGTCCAGCCCCTAAACCTATTAATGAGGCTATAAGCAGTTGTGAAAACATCATGTCTTGATTAATCTGTTTCCTTGTGGTATCGGCTTTAGCCCGAATTGAGTTTTTAATAGTTCTATCTATCTGATACCCTCTATTTATAGCACTATGAGTGGCATGAGAAGCGAAGGATTCTTCCGCATTCAAGACAAAACCACATTTATCGCATTCCTCCCATTCAGCCCATTGTTGTTCAAAGGGTTGGAACTCACGATGTTTGGTTACGGTGGAGTGTGGACAGGATTCTGCACCATATTCTCTATGGTGTCTGCGGGCGCAAGCCATACAATAATCATCCCACCCTTGAGAGAAGTTTTTCAAATCAGTCGTTTTACAATAACTACACATTTTACTTTCAGCACCAAAGGATTCTGAACGACCTTCAAACATCATACGCATACGCGCAGGTATCACCAACTGTAAGTTACAGTCAGAACAGCACTTGTTCGGAAACTCATCGAGAGGAGCAGGGTTATTGCCGTAGCCGATTATGGTATCGCCGCAAAAGCAACAAGCCTGACCACTTCCATGTTCTGCACCGAAGGATTCTGCACTTGATAATGAATTATCAAACAAGTATTCATCCCCTGCGGCCACTTGTTTCGGTGTATTACATTTAGAACAAGCAAACACATAATAATCTTCTCTTGTGAGCATCATGTTATGATTTGTTGATGCTCCACATTTTTCACAATTAGTCCACCATGTTTCGGCGGAATATGATTCTGCTCGCTGGTCAGCAGGAACACGCCCTCGCTCCTCAAAGTAGGCTCTCTCAATTCCGCCTAACATTGAGCCTTCAGGGGGAATCCAAGTTTTCTTGTCCTTTAAGTCAGGCCACTTAGAGTTTAACACTTCTAAATGCTCAGGGTCAGTAGGAGAACGCACCTTTAAGTCAAAAGATTGTGTAATCTCAAAAATCACGCCTTCTAAACAAGCATTAGTTGGATAGAGGCCCGTATATTCGTGATGACCACTAATTACTCTTTGGTCGTAAGCGTCCCTATCCATACCGACAATCACCCCGTAGTTGTCTTGAGCATCGAACATAGATTCATCCGAAGGATTCATAGTGGAACGAAGAACTACTAACAAAGGCTTTCTAATCTCTGTATAATACTCTTTCCATTTGCGAACCACCTTTCGATAAGTAGTGTCATAATCTCCATGTCCTCCTGAAACCAAGAGGATAGCAACATCAGCAGGTTGAGATATAATTTCGTTAATCTCGGAGATTAACCCAACCGAATCTCCCAGAACCACTTCAACACCTTCGGCTTCCTCAAACATGAGTCGTGCTTCATCTGCTAAAGTGTTTGTCCACCCACCTTTACGCTTCTCACGCTGTTCCGTAAAACCCGTCTTAAGAGGTGTTGGAGAGTATAAGTCCAAATCTAAGAGTTCCACAGGAATCTGATAATAACGGAAGCGGTCTTCTAAGAGGTTCATCATAGTGGATTTACCAGAGTGAGGGGGGCCACCAATGATGATGCGGAGAGGTTGGTCAACGGTGAACTCAATGTTGTCGCCACCGAGTCTTTCTCCAATATCCGCCATTTTAATCTCCTCTCGTTCTATACAGTCCTAATGCTACACCTATGGATGCTCCTAACACCATTAAACGAGTAGGACTAAATGAATCTATGCCTTCAGCATTCACAACTAAAGTTGATGCGCTTTCTTTGGGAGGTTCAGCATTACCTCGCCGATTTAGAGTCCAACCATGTGCGACTAACTCATCTTGTATGTGCTGTTTAGTATAAGATGATGAGTCCAACTCACGCAAAGTGGAGGTAATCGTCCATTCTAAATACTCTTTCTGGTCAGAGGTTAATGTTCCTTGTTCCTTTAATGCTTCCAACTCATAGAAAATTAAGAGAGGATTCGCGGCGGCAGAATCCACAGAAAACTCATGTCCACAGCCACAATAGCCTCTCCACTCATCATCCTCAAACGATTCATCCCAATCTTCACTCCCACAGGCGGGGCAAACACTATCACCTGGAAGTGAGTTCCCGTAATCCTTAAAACGCTGTGTAGCGGTTTCCGCACTCATGCGAGATTGAGCGATTGGGTCATAAACGACCTCTTGATAAGCGGCAGTTCCCTGCGGCCCTGCTATGGATGAAACGAGTTCTGCTTTAGTGTAAGAGGAAAGGTCTGGGGCTACTTTGTAGGAGTTAAAGGATTCTGCGCCATAAACATCTTCTCCGCCTTCTTTGTCTAAACAATACTCACAGAAAGAAATAGGTTCATGTTTATTGAAACCATCAGGGAACATGGAAGAACCATACTCATACCCGCATGAATCACACTCATATTTATTTCTCCTTCCGAAAACTCCATGCCTTTTATTTACAACAAGGGTTGTTCCATTTCCACCTTCACCATCCCTTCCCTCATGCCGCCAATTATGGAAAGTTCCTACATTACCTAATGCCCTTGAAACTTCAGTCCATTCATCAATTGTAAGGTTTGGGATTTCTTGTCCTTCTTCAAGAGAAAAATCAGCACCGAAGGATTCTGCCTCTTTGCATTCATGTATCTCTTTGAACCATGCCACATCATTTTGGGAAGAAGTGTCGGCATCAATTCCCCCATATCCACATCCTCCTTTCCAAACAATGTGTCCATCTTCGGTGAATCCTTTGATTCTCCCGAATCCATAGTGGGCGAATCCGTTTTTACCATGATTGTTATAGCACCCCCAGGGATAATTTGCCTTTTTCATATCTCCACACTTCAAGCAAACCAACATAGGGTCATGTGTTTCCTTCACCTTGACAGTTTTACTACTGTTCCACCCTCCAATCTTAATGCTGTGGATTTCAGGATTTGGTTTGTCGTCCCACCCCATCTTTTTTAGATTTTTGAAGCCAACGCCGCTATGTTGTCGCTTGATTTTTCTAACAACAGGGTTGCCGTCCTCGTCCTCATCCTCGTATTCGGGTAAATCGTGATAGCGGAAATCGGCGGAGAAGGATTCTGCTCCAAATGGATTAACGAAATGGGCTACAACACCACAACCTCCGCTTTTTCTATCGCAAAACCATGACTTATGAGATTCTGTGAACATATCATGCCCACAATGCTTACACGCCCCATCAAGAGGTGAAACAGCATCAAAATGTTCTGCGGAGAAGGATTCTGCCCCAAAGTAATGACTTTGCTTCGGCATTCTCCAATTTTTTGTGTAAGAATTGGGTCGAATCTTTCTATTTTGAGAGGGCTTCGTGATACTATCAATCTCAGCATTACAACCCTTACACAACCACACCTGACTCCTTTTAGTGGGGTGCTTTCCATACCTTACTGTTCTCCATTCGTGTTGGCAACCTTCATATTCTTCGGCGGAAAATGATTCTGCCTGATATTTCTTTGCAGTATAGGAATTCGGTTTGGACACAACCACCAAACGGTTTTTTCGCACAGTTCTCTCCCATTCTCGGTTGTCGGCTGTGCGAGTTTTCCAGAGGAGGGACTTCTTTCCTTTCGGTGTAATTGAGAGGACTTGAGAGGAGCCTCCTTGATTCCAAAGTAATACATCTCCGACTCGGACATCTTCAGCCTTAGTCCCCTTCATTCGGCCCATTCCTTGAAGTTTAACCGTTCCTGAGTTTTGCTCACGCTCCCGTTGTTTGATGTAATCAAGCAAAGGGTCAGCACCAAAGGATTCTGCACTCTTTTCTAAGGAACAAGGACAGGTTGCATTACATTCCATAACACCTTGAATCATACAGGCGCAAGGCTTGGATTTGGTAGCACCACAGCAACAGGAATCTCTCTTGAGTTCGGCGGAGAAGGATTCTGCTCTGTGCCAACGCTTACAACAGATGATTGCTTTGTTTTCGTCGTGGTAAAGGTTATCACAATAACCACACCGCCATGCCAATACTTGTTGTATCATCGAGTCATCTTCAGCACCGAATGATTCTGCACTCCACCCTTGATAATCACCATGTTCATATTCTTCTATGAATGCCTTTGTCGCTTGATTTATGGTTCTGAAAGTATCGGGAGGGAAACTCTTTTCTGCACCATCTTCATTCTCACCATCCGTAATTATGAATCCCCAATTCTTCCTTCCTAATCGTCCGTCCATATTGGTATGGTAGTTGAGAGTAATTTCACCCAATGGGTTTCCATTTTCAGATACTCGCCAAGTTTTCCACCAATCGTCATCAATTATGAGTTGAATATCCCTACCACCTTCGGCGGAGAAGGATTCTCCCTCATCTTCTTCTCGTTGGACAATGCAAGACATACAATACGGGCATTTTCTAACATCACCACTTCCGCAAGGATGGCAAGTCAATGCGCCGCACTCATGGCACAAATACCCGTCATCATCGGAGAGAACTTTTGTTGTATCACAACTTTCGCAATAATCGCCATCGGATTCCTCGGCGGAGAATGATTCTGCATATTTGGGTTGCTTTTTATTGAAATGTTCATAGCAACATTCTTCCATGTAGGGGTGAACCTCCATGTAGGCATTATCACCTAAGCATTCGGAACACACATCACAACCTTCTTTGCATTTGTATATTGAAACTGTTGAATACAAACCACCCCCTGTTTTCTCGCAATAATCACAGGCTGTGACTTCTGCGGAGAAGGATTCTGCATCGAACATATCGAGATTGATAGGCAACCAATTAGGCATCATTGTCGTGGGACAATCACAAGTCCCTCTCGGAGAGGCTTCGGTTGATTTGTAGTCTTTGACTCGCTTACCACAACCCCCACATTCATAATTGTGCGGCTTTTGTTTTCCATGCCCTCTTGATTCAGAAACGAAGGATTCTGCTTGCCAATCACGGAAGTATTCACCTTTCGCATTTTTCCCAAATGTTTCCATATTTGGGTCATATTTATTTGATTTAACAACCCTTAACGAATGTCCAAACTTACCATGCCCTTTATTTTTCAAAAGTTTTCTATATTCTTGTGCTTCTTCCTTAGTGCTAAACGCACCTGTCCTAAGTTTTGATGCAGGAGTGAATCTCGTTGCCTTGATTGATTTTTGAACTACATGAGGGTTGAAGGATTCTGCAAACATATCCTCCGAAGCAAGTTTAATGGTTTCAGGAGTCACTATGGCATCGCACTTATCACAAGACATCTCCTCACTCCCAAATGGAATCCATTGGTGGTCGTTAAAGTTAGAACAGTAGGATGCTTCTGCGGCGAACTCGGCGGAGAATGATTCTGCCCCTTTAAAGTGACCGTATTTCTCAACCCAATCCTGATAAATCTCAGGTTCGTTAATTTGAAGGTAGCGTTCTTGTTTCCTTGACTTAAACGGCATTCATCTCACCCTCAAAACGGGGTCATTGAACCTTCTGGGCCGAAACTGCGACCAGATGAAACTCCTAATGGCCCCATATTGCGAGAATTTCCTGCAAGCAAATTTGCGTGTGCGCCGATTCCCATATCTGAACCCATTGTAGGGGGCAAGACAGGCTTAACCTCCATATTGACGGGAGATGCACTAACGCGGGGAATGCGAGGCATATTGATTCTTGGAGGTGCAGGTCTTAGAGGAACTGAAATAATGGGTTCCCGCTTTACAGAAACAGGAACACGATATTGTGGGCCTTGAACATTCGCAGGTTGAGGTCTAATAGAAATACTTGCCTTCTCGCTGAAGGGGCTTCCACCATATACTGCGTCAACACCGTGATTAGTTGGAAGTTGGTCAAGCATAACCTCATGTCGGGCTATGTCAAGCATACTAATATCCAGACGGCTACCAGAGCCATACATCTCAATAGTATGTGCAGGACGATAAGAGATAGGTTCATCAGGACTTAAACCCTGACCGCGCATATCAAAAGACTCGATATTCTGATTAACGGCTTGAATAGGACTCTCGGCTCGGAAAGCAGAAGTTCTTACATCTGGAAGATTACTCATGTTGGTGAATGCTCTTGGGCTTGGCATACCACCTGCTCCCGCCATGTGGTCAACGACAACAGTTGGCATAGGGCTTAAAGGTCTAACATGAATACTTGCTAAAGCCGCCTTAGCGTTATGAGCAGGTAGTGAATCGCGGGCTATATCCACGCTATCGAATTGAGGTAGGTTGGGTGTGTAAGGGCCAGCAGGTAAAACATGACTTCCGCCTATGGTCTGAGTTTTCGGTATATTTATTCCACGCATGGGGATTCCGTTGAAACCTGACATTTTAGACACCTTATCAGTCTTACTATCCTGCACGACTATATGAATGCTCGCACCTTCTTGAGCAGAAAATCTCTCAGACAAAGATTTATATTAGTTACTATTGCCCTTTTAAGAAACCTTCTTCCGAATTTTCCTTCGCCTCGCAGGTTTAATAGTGACAAGGTTCTTAGGGTCATTACTGTAAAGCGCACAATAGAAGAAACTTTCTTTTCGGGCATCAGAGGGGCCGCGCTCCCACCAAAATTGTTGCCATGAGTATTGAATACTTTTTTCTCCTACCTTTTTTGCTTCAATTGAATACTGTCGTCCTGAGTTATCAGGTTTTATTTTAGTGATTCTGATACTACCCGCTTCAGGAAATAAATAGTCATCTCTGGCAAAGAATAATTTCTTCAAAGTGGAAACTGCCACCACTTGCCCCTTTTTCCAATTACATTCAACAGGAGGTTTAGGTTTAACCACCGTTGGTTCTTTCCGCACTCTGCTCCCCTTTG
>Ga0114993_10003215_pt1 | contig 17212 bp, 11 predicted proteins | sample ArcticOcean_MG_C_FD_87042 | JGI IMG/M metagenome (GOLD analysis project Ga0114993, IMG submission 87042) | Marine microbial communities from western Arctic Ocean - ArcticOcean_MG_CB2_150 | ecosystem: Environmental > Aquatic > Marine > Oceanic | place: Arctic Ocean: Canada Basin | collected...
AATGAATATGGGGCCCCCTTCGCATTCGATGATTGCTCCGCGCAATGCATGGTCTGGTGTCGGAACCTTTTGCCCAAAAGGTGGGCCGCTCATGTATGTGCCTCTTGCCGAAACAGTCGTGATCTTACTCTTTTTAATTTCCACCTTTTCCACTTTTGCGGACAATTTATCTTTTGGTTCTTTGAACTGAGAGAACCATCTTGACGCGTTCGCTTCGACGCCTCCTCCCTGACCGGCTCCGAAATAAAAGACAACGATCTCGGTCTTGCCACTTTTGTATTGAGCTTTACGCATTCTGGAGCTCGGTTTCTCCACTTTCCAGGTTATGGGTGCTTCAAAGGTTTTTCCTGCCACTTTGAATTGGTTTTTCTTTTCGTCTCCATGAGCTAATCCGGCCCAGAATAAAAGGTGTATCATTAATAAGTGTTTCATTATTTATTTTGATTTTCATGTCCAATCTATAACAGCTTCTTGGCTGGATGAAAACCAAACAGCTAACTTTAATCAATCTTGTTGCTGTGCTTTTCCCTTAGCTGTTAAGTTACAAAAGAATATGAGGAAAAATTGGCCCGCTTTATTATTTTTATCCTGCTTTTGTATCCAGGCAAGAGCTGAAATTAAATTCAATGAAGGAGACAGGGTCCTCCTCTATGGGAACTCATTCATTGAACGAATGCAGCAGAACGGTTTTTTTGAGGCGGCGGTGCAACTGGCGAATCCAGAAAAGGGGATCGAATTGCGCAGTCTGGCATGGACTGGTGATGAGTTGGGTTATCGCCTTCGTCCCGAACGTTATGTGAATCATCTTAAGAAGCTTCTGGAACGGTGGCCCGCGAACCATGTCATTTTAGGGTTTGGATTATATGAATCCTTTGCCGGGTCCTCTGGAATTGAAAAGTTCAAGACTGATCTGAATGGTTATTTGGATGAAATAAAGAGAAGGCACCCAGAGGCCGGAATAATTCTTCTTTCACCCATTGCCAATGAGGATCTGAATCATCCTCATTATCCTGACACGGGACGAAGGAATGGGGAAATTAAGTCCTATGTCGATGAGATGTCTTTAATTGCAGAGAACAGGAAAATTCAATTCATTGATTTATTTAATTTCAGTAAGGCCCAGTACGCGAGCAATGAAAAACCACTAACTGATAATGGCGTCCATCTTAATCCTTATGGTCATGAGTTAATCGCGAGCCAGCTCTCCAAAAACATTCTAGGTGATCGGATATATGATGGAATGAATAAGGAAAGAATCAGTTCCGTAGCCAGAGCCGTTTCACGTAAGGCTCAGTACGTCTCTACGATCGTTCGGCCAGTCAATACGGTCCTTTACTTCGGAGTCCGCGGACGGGCCAATGAGTATAATACCGAGATCCCGCGTTACCATGAACTGATCAAGAGGTCCGATGAACGCATCCATGCTATGATCAGGGACAAAACGCTTAATTTTGATTCCTCGCCCCTGACCCTTGATCCTCTCTTCAAGAGAGAGCCGGCCAAATTACCTTCGCCTGAACAGATGCTGGAATCCTTTAAGGTGGCTGAGGGATATGAAGTGAACCTCTTTGCTTCTGAGAAGGAATTCCCCGAACTCCGTAATCCGGAGCAGATAGCCTTTGATTCTCTGGGTAGGCTCTGGGTCGTTACGATGCCGTCTTTTCCAGGGACCATTCCTGGGGACGTGCCACAAGATAAGATTATCATCCTTGAGGACACGAACCGTGACGGGCGCGCTGACAAATCAACGATCTTTGCAGATCACCTGACAGTGCCGGACGGTCTGGCTTTTCATAAAGACGGAGTCATTATTTCTCATCAGCCTAGGTTAGTATTTATGAAAGATTCTGACGGAGACGGTCGGGCCGACTATCAGAAGGAAATATTGAGGGGAATTGATGTTACGGATGCTCATCATGGTGGGATGATTGCCATGGGTCCTTTAGGGCACGTGATGTTTTGTGATGGAGTCTTCCACCGATCACAACTGGAAACGCCGTACGGAATTACTCGTGGCGTTGATGCGACGACGTACCGGTTCGATTTGAGGAAAGGAACCGTAGAGCGTGAGTACCAGACCCTAACTCCTAACCCATGGAAAATCACCTGGGACCGTTGGGGAAATCTATTTCAAATGTATGGGGACGGTTTCGTTCAGGACTCTAATGCTATTCCTTGGACTCCTTTTGGAGTCTATCATCCTTTCAAACGGGCCATCAGCATTGCTTATGGGAAAGGTTCGGCTGCCTGTGTCATATCGAGTCCAAATTTTCCAGAAGAGTATCAGCAAGGGATGGCTTCGGCGGTCCTCCTCCGTAAGTGCTTCGTTTCAATCTCAAAGCATACTGCCGGAGGAGCTTATTATAAGGCCAGTGACAGGCTAGATATTTTGTCATCGCCGGATCCTATCTTCAGGCCAGTTGATATTGCATTTGGTTTTGACGGAGCCATGTATGTGTCTGACTTCTGTACCCGGATCATAGGTCACGCACAGAATTCGATGAGGGATCCTCGCTGGGATCCTTATACGGGGCGCGTGTGGAGAATCGTGAATAAGGGGAAGCCCACGGCAAAGGACTGGCCAAAGATTGAGGGAGCCAGCGTTGTGCAGCTACTTGATCTACTCAAGCATCCGCAGAACCTTGTCCGGGACCATGCTAGGAGAAAGTTGCGAAACGTTGACGGGATCGTTCCTGAGCTGGATCGATGGTTGGCTGGTGAATTGTCCGACTCAAATATTCTTGAAGGGCTGTGGGTGCTTCATGACCAGGGTCAGGTTCGGGAGACTCATCTAAAGAGGCTCCTTGGTTCACCTGACCAGAGGATCAGGGCCGCAGCCACATCACTGATTCGTTTTCAGGAGAGTAATTTAAAGGATCCAATGTCATTGCTAAAGAAAATGGCATCAGATCAGCATCCGAGGGTACGGACTGAGGTCATTCATACCGTTTCTTATCTTCAGAAAAAGGATCAGGGTTATGCATCGATTCTTGGGCAGGTTAACGTGTCCGATGATCAGGGTTTAAGAACAGTGCTGGAGGATGCCGGGTATGGTACGGCTTCGGGGCAGGGGCCTGAAGTTCCGGTACTGAGTAGACCCGGGGACAGCAAGATTAATAGTTGGCTCTTGAGTGCGGTTAAAGATGCGGAGCGTTATTTTGTTTTTGGCGGCAGTGCTGGTAAGGGTGGATCCATGCGCACTTTTGTAAAATCTCCGAGTGCGAGGCGTGCCACATTATCCATTAAACATAGTTACGTTAAAGTTTTCCTTAATGGTGTCCCTGTGATTGCTTCTGCGAACTGGTGGAGTTCGGACTGGAACGTTCAGGTTGATCTCGAGGAGGGTCTGAATCAGATCGAGGTTCTGTACGTGAGCGGCAGAGGAGCACAGGGTCACACTCCTGTTTATTTGTTTGATCCTTTAGGCAGAAAATTTACGGATCTGGAGGTTCCCGTCACTGAGAAAGAGATCAAAATGATGGCCGCTGCCTATAAGAAAGATAATGGACAGGATGATAATTCGATACGAGTCAGTGCTGTTCCGAACCAGTTAGCTTTTTCGCCTGCGGAGATTCGCTTGAGAGCAGGAAAGAAAATTATTCTTACCTTTGATAACCCGGATCTGCAGATTCATAACCTTGTCATTGTTAGGCCCGGATCTGGGGAAAGGGTAGGTCAGCTAGCTGATCAAATGGCTCAGGACTCTGATGCCTTGGAAAGACAATTCGTTCCTGATTCCAATGATGTAATCTGGTCCACATCACTTGTGAACGGGAAAGGAACATTTCAGGGCGAATTTAATGTTCCTGAAGTTCCAGGAAGATATCCATTCATATGTAGTTTTCCAGGTCACTGGAGGGTAATGAAGGGTGTCATGGTTGTTTATAAGTGATTTTTCCTAGGGAATTACGGTTTCCTTGCTTTGCTGTTATTTTTATCTGATAGTTTGCCTATGAATTTGATAGTCAAGAACCACCTATTCGTTTGTGCTTTGTTAATGATGTTCCTTTCGGGGTGCGGTGATAAAAATGTTAAGCAAGAACCTGCTCCGAGCGGCACTGAGGATAAGCAGACAGAGACTCCTGCTTCTGTAGATTCCAAGGAAGGTTCGCCGGAAGAGGTTCCGACTGAAGTTTCAGAGGAGCCGGTTAAGGATCCAGAGGAGGAAGTGTCACCTCAGCCAGAAACGTCTTCTAAAGAGGATAATGAAGAGTCGACCGATGAGACTATTGTTGAGGATGAAGAACCATTACCTGATGCGGTCCTAGGTTTGAAGGAAAGAGCTGATCAGGGTGAAGCTCTTGCTCAGTTTAAACTGGCCTCCCTTTATGAGAGTGGCCGCGATGGCGTCTCTAAGAATTTGCCCAAGGCTGCGGCATTCTATCGCAAGGCAGCCGAGCAGGGAAGAGCCGACGCTCAGTACAACTTGGGGATGATGTATGAGAGTGGCCATGGCATTGAAAAGGATCCAGCTGAAGCGGCCCGATGGTTTAAAGCTTTTAACGAGAACCAGTAGAAAAATCAGGGGTCGGGTTACCCGTTATCTGATTCGCAGTAGTTAGCTACTTTCGGAGTCTTTACTTTGTTCGTCGGTTTTTATTTCGGAGGCGGCTTGTTGTCCTTTTTCTCCTAAAGCGACGATGCCGGAACTGATTTTTCCGAGCCATTTTTTAGCGATGGGCTTGGATGCTTTTGCTACAGTCTTTCCTTCTCTCTGTGCGATCCTAATCAGTTTCTCTGCTTGTTCGGTAATCTTCTTTTTATCCATCACTTGTTATGATCAATTTACATGAAACATATTAATAAAAAATATAATCATACTGCAACAATAAGAGTGCAGAAATTTGATTAGTTGTCATTTGTCTGACCAAATAGGGTTATCCATTTCATCCCCTTATATTTTTTTATAAAAAATTCTTAATATTATTTGGATTGGAGGATATAGTTTATAACTGATACTAAGCCTTATTTAATATGGATCAAACCGCTGAATTTGTACGTTTATGGACCCAATACCACAGGGACGTTGAGCGTTATGTTTATTCGATGATCCCGCGCTCAGCGGACGCGGCAGAAGTTGTGCAGGTAGTTTCAGTTAAGCTCTGGGAGAAATGGGAAAAATATGACCAAGAGAGACCGTTCATACCCTGGGCCATGCGCTTTGCGTGGTTGGAGATTTTGAAATGGAGGCAACGGCTTGCCAGAGAGAAGCTTGTCTTTTCAGATGAGTTATTACAGCAGATGCATTCAACTCATGAAGAATTGGATCCGATGATGGAGATGAGGCGAAAATTTTTAGGAAAGTGTCTTGAGAAGCTCAATGAAGAGGACCGTAAATTAGTTCGTTTGCGTTATGGTCGGCACGGAGCCATCAAGGAAGAGGCTGAGTGTACTGGAAAGAAGATGCATGTACTTTATTATGCTCTTGAAAGGATACGCGTTCAGTTGTTGAATTGCATTGAGATTAACATGAATAGGAGGGGGATGACCGATGCATAGTTTAAAGAATACGGACCTGGATAATCTCCTTGCCAAGCTAGTGGATGATTCCATTACGGATGAAGAGTTGGCTGATCTCGAGAGAATTCTTGATGGGGACGCGTCAGCGCAACGTCGATACTTTCATTATCTTGATCTTCATATGGATCTTCAGGAAAGGGCTACACGTTCCAAGATTCATTCCAGGGCCCGATTCGGTTTATCCAAATGGAAAGTTGCAGGCATTGCCGCTATGTTTTGCCTATGGATTGGTTTTAGCTACTTTGCTGTGATTGAGGATTCAGAGTCCGGACCTGCTACCTTTGCCCGCATCACTGGGATGAATGGTTTGATCGAGTGGAGTGAGGAGGAAGGCTCAATCATTAATGATCTGAGTGTTGGGGATCCTCTAAGTGATGGAACCATTGAGGGGCTGACTTCAAATTCATGGGTTGAGATCGAGTTGAATGATGGTTCGAAGGCGATCATCTCAGGCATTTCAAAATTGAAATTTTCTCAGAATCAGGGATCAAAGGTTCTTCGTCTCAGTCAGGGTTATTTGTCCGTTAAGGCAGCACCTCAACCCGAAGCCAAGCCGATGCTGGTATTTTCCCCAGGAGCCAGGGCCGAGGTTCTGGGGACCCAGTTCAATGTTTTGGCCAGCCTCGAATCGACCCGTTACACGGTCAATGAGGGTCTGGTTCGCGTGAAAAGAATCAATGATGGGAGCGTTCAGGAAGTGTCTGCTAATCATTATGTAGTGGCTGGACTGGATAGTGAGGATGAATTCAAATCGATTCTTCTTCAGAATTATTCGGAAGAATGGAAGAGCGAGTTTCCGCGTGATGTGAGAAGAGGTTATTTGTATCAGTCAGAGAAATTTACGGCTATTAATCCCGCCATCAATCCAGCTGTTAAACTTTTGACTAAGTTCAGTTCTTCGGCGCAGCGTCTTCTTGCTCCTTACCGGTTACGGACTAAGCCGTGCCTGTGGTTTGAGAAGGGCAGGAAACCCGAGCTTCACTTTTCAGTGAACATTGGAGTCTCTGCGACAAGTCCTTTACCTGTTCGTGTTAATGAGGATGCCAAGTTTAAAATCCGGGGAAGAATTGATACGAATATGTTTGGTGTGGATGACTCTAATTTTATCATCGTCGGGTTCACTTCGACTCATACTCAAGGCGGTTTTTCCGGCAAATATATCAGTGGGGAGAAAGTCGATCTGAATCCTTCAGAAAAGAATGACCAGTTCGAAGTTGAGATTCCGATCAGGGAATTTTTAAAAGTTGAGAAGGGTGAGTACAAAGATTCTCTGGTCCGTGATTCCTCTGCAGGTCTTGAGATTTTGGATCTTTGGTTCGTGACATACCAGAACATTGGACTGGAGATATTCGATGTCGAAATTATAGTAAATGATGAATAGGAATTTATTCCCTCATATTATCTGGATCCTTGTCGCTTCAATTTCATTTATTTTGGGTTACAAGTTCTTTCCTGCGGGTGATGGTCGTTCGGCGAAACCTGTAGGTTTGGAGCAAGGGGATTTGTCTTTAGCCGACGGCAAGTCTCTCAAGCGTGAGGGTAAGGGGGTGTCGAGTCAGCAGGGTAAAGGAGCCGGTTCTGAGATTGGCCGTGATGCCTTATCAGAAAAGAAAACCCTTTCCGATCTTGAAATTGAATCGCTAGGAGAAAAGCTCAAAGAGTCGACTAACCCTATCGACAGACGCCTCGCCTTCTCTCAGTTACTTCAGGGACTGACCGCGGAAAATGCCTTACTGATCAGGGACCAGATCAAGGACTTTGATGCCGGTAGTCCGGAGTTTAAGGAATTTCATTATGCGTGGGGGTCGATCGGAGGAACTGACGCGATCATGTTCGGAGTGGATACGGTAGAGCCTGACATGTCACCGGCACTTTCCGGCTGGGCCAGCTCAGATCCTCAGAAAGCGATTGCCTGGTTCGAGTCACTGGACATGGAAAATGATTCCAGCTTTGATCCTTTGCTCAAGGATCGAAAAATGAAGGCGGAGGATCTTCGTAATCATCTGATGGGGGGATTAGTTCAGGGCCTTGCCGATACAGATCCTGATCTTGCAATGAGATTCGTTCAGGAAGTATTGGATTCAGGTAATAAGGCTGCTCATGGGATGATGCATGCTCCGATCTCTGCAATGATTAGAACAAGTTCCCCACTCGAGGCGGCTCAGTGGGCGAGTCAACTCGAAGAGGGCTTTGTCCGGAACCAGGCCATGAGCCGTACCGCGGATCACTTCGCCAGGAAAGATTTTGAGGCTGCTAAAGAGTGGGCCGAATCGGTAAGTTCTAATGATGGAGCAGAGAGAGTCATTGGCCCTGTGACCAAGAACTGGGCGTCCAGAGACCCTGAAGCTGCAATGGATTGGGTGTCCAGTTTACCCGAAGGTAAGGCCCAGCATTCAGGAACGTGGGCTGCCCTTAATGGGTGGGCCGGGAAAGATCCTGCAGCCGCGAGTGATTATCTGGCAAATATGCCGGATTCTGAAATGAGGAACGTTGCCATTTCTGGATTCAGTGATCGTTTGGTATGGGAGAACCCTCAAGCGGCAATGACGTGGGCAAATTCGATCACTTCAGATGAAATGCGAAACGATGCCCTTACCCGGGTCGGAAGGTCCTGGGCCAGAAAGGATCCTAAGGCAGCATCGGATTGGGCTGATAGTACACCCGGAATTCCTTTAACAATTCAGTCAGAGATTGACAATGCGAGGAGTAAACAACGTAAGAATTGAGGGCATATGACCTGATATTTTGCAACTAGATGAAGGACTCAATTCTAACTCATTTCTTCTGGATGTTGATCACGATGGTCACCTTCTTTGCTGGATCGCAGTTGGCACGTTCTTCCAAGAATATCGATCAGAGTTTGATGGGCCAGGGCACTGGCGTTAATGCTGTGAGGGTGGAAAATCCTCAACTCCTCAACGCGCCTCGTTCCTCTAAAATTAAATCTTCAGGGATCGTATTGGCTCAGAGTGGTGCAGAGGATTTTCGTACGAGAGGATTGGCGGGAAGGAACAAATCGAATCCTAGTTCAGCGGAAAGTGGTGACGCGAGTGATTTTATGAATCAGAAGGGGCCCCTCAATAAGAAACAGCTCCAGGATCTCGTTCAGCTAGCCGTAAAATCCACAAATCCGATTGAGCGGCGGAAGGCATTTGACCGGCTCCTAGAAGAGATGCGCTCTGCTACCTTCACCTATGAGCAGGCCATGACGATTCGCCATGCCATGCATCTTGGAGGGGCTGATGGTGAGCAGTGGAGAACATTCGATTATGCTTGGGGCGCGAATGATCCGGCCTCAGCAGTTGCGGAAATTGACAAGATTCCAGAACAGTACCGGAGAGGATTTACCAGTAACATGCTTCCGGGACTTGCTAGCGTTGAGCCGCGAACAGCGATCGGGATCGTTGAATCAATGGAAGGGGAATTACGTCAGCACATGACCGGTCGTTTGCTCGAAGGATTAGCCGATTATGATGTGGGATTTGCGACCGATTACGTTTTTGATATGGCAGAGAGTGGGGATCCTAACGCTTCTCAGTACATGAGAAGGTTGGCGAAGGAAGTGATGGAGACTGCAGGGTTCGAGGGTGGTGTTGAGTGGGCCGAGAGTTTACAGGAAGGAGCATTGCAGGCAGCTGCCTTGAGAAGTGTGGCTAATGAGTATGCGAACAATGATCCTCAGGCAGCCGCGCAGTGGGCAGAACAGTTCGTTGATAAGGAACAAAATTCCAGACTCTTTGGAGAAATTGTTCGTGAGTGGGGAAATCAGGAAGCAGCATCCGCCTGGGTGAATTCATTGGAACCGGGTCAGGGGCAGAGAGACGCTTTGAGTGCCGTTTACGGGCACCGGGGAGCGACCAGTCCTGAGAAGGCATTGAAGGAAATTCAGGCAATGCCGCAGTCTTCAGATAAGGACTTTGCTTTGAACGGATTCATTAGCGGTCTCGCTCATCAGGACGGAGAAGCGGCCGTGGAATGGGCGGCAGAGATTGCCATGCCGGGGATGAGGGAAGCGGCAATGGTCCGGGCAGCTAAGCAGTATTATAGACAGGACAGACAGGCAACGCAGGAGTGGTTTGTTGCGAGTGGATTGCCGGCAGAGTCTTGGCGGCAAATTGTGAGTTCAAAATGAGAATTTAATCATTCTTAGTTTTTCTCAATCTTCAGGTACGCTCAGATTACTAATGTTGGTTCTTTTCCTGCAGTTTCATTTCTTTGTTCTTTGAGGTAAAGACTTGCGAGTATTATAGGTTGGGTATAGCATTCAAATCCTCCGGAACCAGCTAGTTTTTGCTGAGTTGATTTTGGGGCCTGTAGCTCAGTGGTTAGAGCAGGGGACTCATAATCCCTTGGTCGCAGGTTCGAGTCCTGCCGGGCCCACTGTAAAATGAATCTGATATAGTAGTCTCTAAGACAAAAGGTCGTTAGGTTTATGATTTCATTTTAGGTCTTTTCTGGACGAGTGGCAATCAAAAGTGGCAATACTTTTCCCCTGTTTCCTGCATCATTTTCCCTGTTCCTGGAACATTAATCACTTCTAATGAAAAGGTAATTCATTCTTCTCATCTTCACTCAACCCATCGAAAGCCATACCAGCCCATTTAGCGGCTTCCTCTACGTCTGGTTTCACTCCATCTCCTTTGATGTAAGTCATAGCTAGTTGGTAGGCCGCCTTCCTATCTCCTGCCTCTGCTTTCTTCTTCATTGCCTCAAGCTGTGGCTTAAATGATTCCGACTCCATAGCTACAGATTACATGGCAAAGGACTCAGTGTTCAACCTTATCGGGATCTGATTTGATGTCGGATTCACTTCGACCCAAATTAGATCGCAACTTCCTCTAATCGGGCATAGAGCAACGCGTGAACCTATGGAAAAAACATTCGGGTCTTATTCGAGACAAACTGAGGAGGGGCGACGGGTGGGTAGTGGATTTTTTAAGTGCTGGTCTTACTTTATGTTTAGCACGGATACAAAAAGTTAGGGCGAGTAGGGCGCGAAATTAGCAATATCGACATTCTTTTTTTATCCGATTCATTCTCTATATAATATATATAATATTAATTATTCGAAATGAATGTCTGTATTACTAAAAGTACGCCCTACCGCCCTAGATCCCCAAGCCACCAGCCAATGTTCCCGTTATAATCTTCGGTGGATTTTGTAATTGGTCGGTTAGTGGTGCGGTGTTAGGGTTGGACAAGGATTCAATGCATTTTCAGATAATTATTCTCATTTTATTCAGTTGTGGGGTATTATCGGCATCGCCTCATGCACGGAAGAGTGGTTACTGGTCCTTGAAACCGATAGTCCGACCCTCCGTGCCAACCAAATTCGATGAGGCAGGTAAGGATATAAATCCAATTGATGCCCTGATTCAACAATCTCTCGATCGAATGAATCTTGCTCCATCCCCGGAAGCTGATCGGCGCACATTGATTCGTCGCCTGCATTTCGATTTGCTTGGCCTGCCACCCAAGCCCGAGGTGGTGGAGGCGTTCGTTACGAGTAAAAATCCCAAGGCCTACGATAAACTGGTCGACCAACTGCTCGCCTCGCCCCACTATGGCGAGCGCTTCGCCCGACATTGGTTGGATATCGCGCATTATGCGGACACCCACGGCTTCGAGCGCGACAAATTGCGACCCCATGCCTGGCCCTATCGCGATTACGTCATCAGCGCCTTCAACGAGGACAAGCCGTATATGGAGTTCCTGCGGGAGCAAATCGCCGGGGACGTCCTGCGCCCTGACGACGAGGATGCAGTCATTGCCACGGGCTTCCTCGCTGCCGGTCCTTGGGATTTCGTGGGGCAGGTGGAAGCCCGCAGCGGTGTGTTGAGACGTTCGGCCCGAGCACTCGATCTGGACGACATGGCCACTCAGGTGTTCACCTCCGCCTTAGGCGTAACCCTGAACTGTGCCCGCTGCCATGATCACAAGCTCGACCCAATATCGCAGGAGGAATACTACCGGATTACGGCCGTCTTTGCCGGAGTGAAACGCGCAGACCGGTCCGTTTCCGACGCTTTGAAGAACAAGCTGTTGAAGGAACGGCATCAATTGCTCGAGGCAATCAACCGCATCGCCCCCGGCGTGGACCTCGCTGACGTGGTGGGCGGTGGCGATGGCCTGGGTTCCGGCGCTTTCAAGGACGGCATTGATCCGCGAACGGGCAGGATCGAGCGTAAGCCGATGGGCTTCCTCACTGACATAAATCCCAACCAGTTCACCATCTCGCCCAACCGATTCGTGGACGGGGTTTTCATCCCGCAAACCGGCCAGGACAAGCCGGATATCCCCATTAGTTCCACGGGACTCACTATTCCATCCGTAAGCGGCGCCGACGGCAATGCGTGGGACGTCATTCGGAACGGTCCCGTCAACAGTACCCACTCGACGGTGTTGGGCGGCGTGGACTTTACCAAGGAGGGTAACACGTTGCTGGGACTCCACGCCAACGCTGGCATCACCTTCGACCTCGCTGAACTTCGCACGACCTTGGGGCGGGACAATCTGAGCTTCACCTCTCAGGTCGGCTACTTCGGCGCCCGTCGAGACAACGCCTTCGCCGACGCACGGGTGTACATCGATGGCCGCGAAGCAGTCAAGATCCTCAAGCTGAAACGCTCGGAAAGCCTGCAGAACGTGGATATCCTCCTACCCGCCTCCGTCCGGTTCCTCACCTTGATGGCCACCGCTTCCGGGAACGGGATCGGTTCGGATCAGGTAGGCTTCGGCAACCCCAAGCTGCAAGCCACCGAAATCAAATTGCCGGAAAAACAACGCCGACTTCTCGTCGACCTGCACAAACGGAAAAAGGTTCTCGACGATAAAATCGACGCGCCTGGCAACAGCAAGGTTTATGCTGTCGTCCCCGAAACGAAGATGCCCGAGGTCCGTATTCTGGAACGCGGTAACCCGGAAGCCCCGGCCGGCGTGCCGCTCGCTCCCGGGGCACTATCCGCCCTGCACATGCTCGACCCCGACCTCGGCGGTGTGGCGTCAACCGAAGCCGAACGTCGACTCGCCCTCGCTCATTGGATTACCCACGAGGACAACCCCCTCGTGCACCGCGTGATGGTCAACCGCCTTTGGCAATGGACTTTTGGAAACGGGATCGTCGAGACCTCCAGCGATTTTGGCCTCGGCGGACAGAAGCCCTCGCACCCTGAGTTGCTCGATTGGCTTGCCGAGGAACTCCGTACCCGCAACGGCTCGATCAAGGCCATCACCCGTCTCATCGTCACCAGCGCCACCTACCGTCAGGTGTCCTACACCGCTCACGGCACGGAGGCCGATGCCGACAACCGTTTCCTTTGGAGGCAAAACCCCCGCCGACTGCAGGCTGAGGCGATGCGCGATGCCGTGTTGGCGACCAGCGGCAAGCTCAACCTCAAGGCCGGCGGTCCGGGTTATCGCGACTTTAAATACACCGAGGCCTACGCACCCATTTACCGTTATATTACGCCGGACACCCCCGATCTCTGGCGACGCAGCATTTATCGCTTCGTCGTCCGCACCACACCTCACGAGTTTCTCACCACACTGGATTGCCCAGATCCCGCCAACTTTACACCCAAGCGGCTCACCACCACCACGGCGCTGCAGGCGCTCACGCTCAGCAACAATCCTTTCATGCTCAAGCAGGTCGGTTATTTCGCTGCGCGCCTGAAACAGGATGCCGGCGCAAAGGCGGCAGACCAAGTCGACCGTGCCTTCCGTCTGGCGCTTGGCCGTCCACCGGAACCCGCCGAATTCAATGTCGCTCTCCAAACTGTCCGTGACAAGGGCTTGTTCGCCCTGTGTCACGCACTGCTCAACGCCAATGAATTCGCCTATGTCGATTAGATCGCGCAGAGAATTTCTTAAGACTTTCGGTGGCGGCTTCGGCCTAATGGCTCTTGACGATCTGCTCGCGCGTGAACCAAAACCAATCGCTCATCATCCGGCCAAGGCAAAGTCGGTCATCCAGATTTTTTGTCCGGGCGGCATGAGCCAAGTCGATACGTGGGATCACAAACCCGAACTGACCCGGCGCAACGGCATGCAGTTCGATCCTAGCGGAAATCTGGAGTTCTTTGCTTCGAAGCCCGGCAACTGCCAAGGCAGTTTTTGGGCTTTTCAAAGACACGGAGAATGCGGTCGTCCGATGAGCGCGCTCTTTCCGCGGTTGGCCACGTGCGTGGATGACATGGCTTTCGTGCATTCGATGCACTGTAAATCCGCTCTGCACGGTCCGGCGATGTTTATGATGAACAGCGGCTTTATCTTGCCCGGATTTCCTTCGATGGGTGCCTGGGTTACCTATGGTCTTGGTAGCGAGACCGATAACCTTCCAGGTTACGTTGTTTTACCCGATCCGCGTGGCCTGCCTCCCGGGGGTGTTATCAATTGGGGTGCTGGTTTTCTTCCCGCCAAACAGCAAGGTACACCAATGAGAACTACTGCGGAGAAGGTCCCTTTGGCTGATCTGTTTCCACCTGACGAATTCAAAGATTATCTTCGTGACGATCAACTTCTCACGTTGCTCAACCGCAACCATGCTGCCGATCGTCCGGAAAATTCTGAGCTTGAGGCTCGTATTAAGGCTTACGAAATGGCAGCAAAGCTTCAATTAAGTGCGCCTGAAGCCACAAGTATCAAGGGAGAGAGCCCCGCCACAAGAAAACTCTATCAGCTTGAAGATGGTGATGTTGGACCATTTGGCCGGCAATGCTTGCTTGCACGCCGTTTGATCGAGCGCGGTGTGCGGTTTGTGCAGATCTTTTGTGGTGCGGAAAACACACAAGCCCGAAAGATTCGACCCAACTGGGACAGCCACGAAGATCTACCGCGTGATCATGGCTACTGGGGGCGAGTGCTCGATGGCGGTGCCGCGGCTTTGCTCAAGGATCTCAAGGGGCGCGGGCTGCTGGATGAAACGCTGGTGATCTGCACTACAGAATTTGGACGCCAACCAGCCGCCCAAGGTAAGGATGGCAAGGGGCGGGATCATAATGCGGATGCCTTCACCGCGTGGCTGGCCGGTGGTGGTATAAAGGGAGGCATCAGCTATGGCGAAACGGATGAATTGGGCTGGAAGGCGACAGTTAATCCGACTTACTCCTATGATTTTCATGCCACTGCGCTGCACCTGCTCGGGATCGATCACGAACGGTTGACGTTCTACCATAACGGCATTCAACGTCGCCTGACAGATGTTCATGGGCATGTTATTTCAGAGTTGCTATCCTAGGGGCACTGTGTTTGAAGAAATATTTAATTTGTTCGGTTATAGGAGACTAAACAGGTCTAAATAAGGAAAATAGGGACAACGGACTCAATAACTCAAACGCTACTATTACAGCGATTCGAATTTACGACTGTATAGAGAAAGAAATCCTTTAAGCGATTTTGAATTTGTTCACATATATATAAGAAGCATGACTGATTATGTACTGCCGGCTTCGAGAGAAGAGAAAAAGGTTCAGAAAAGTTTTGGAATAGCAAAGGCGAGCCTGTAGATACGTATAAAGAAGCTGAAAAATAACCCATGAACCCCGTGTACCCTTATTCCTTATCATAGTAACACTGCCCCTGCTTCTTGGGGGGTGTGGTGTTGATAAGAAGGAGGATGACCTTAGTGACTACTATTTTGAACCTTTTTTGCACCCTGAACCTCCACCATGAATCGTGTATAACCTCTCATGATTTCACTGCTCATGGATCCAGTGATCAATTCTTTTCGGGATCTATTTTCTCCAGTACCTGCTATGGAGAAAAAGGATCCCAACTCCCAAACCTTCGAGACACTCGACGGGGGGTAGGCCATTTTTTTCTGTGAGGTGTGCTGTATATATGTAGGGGGTAAGAAAAAAATCCTAAAGATCTTGGCCCATAGATCAAGCCTCACGATCCCCGAACAACTGACCATGAATCATTGGTCAGGGTACGGGGTTCATCGTGGGTTATTCTTTATTAGCTTCTTCCTGTGAACCTGTTGATTCATATTAAGAAGGTCTTATCCTATAACATCCATTAAATTAATCAGTAACTAGCATTTAATGAAACCCTTCATTTTTTCTTCACTAAGTCTTCTCGGCTTGAGCTTTCTATTTAGCTCTCAAAACGCTCATGCAAATGATACAGCCTTCGGTGGCACCGCTTCAGCTCCCTACCCCATCCACACCAAAGAAATCCGCATGGTCTCCGAGGACATCACTATCAAGAGCAACGCGAACGATAACTCATGGATTTACACTTGTGATTTCACATTCAAAAATGTCTCAAATAAACCTGTGAAGCTATTGATGGGAATGCCCTTTTCAAAAAGGACAAAGTCTGATGATGAAATGCTCAGTATACCAACAGGTGCGAAAGCTCCTCCAGATGGACAACCCCTAGTCTGGGAATTTAAAACCTTTGTGAACGGTAGAAAATTACGCTCCACAAAAGTAACCCCCATAGTAAACCCAAAACTCCCAAGCATGGATTATAAAGTCGCTTACACTTGGTCAATTCGCTTCAGACCAGGAGCAACGCACAAAGTTCGTAACACCTACAAGTTAGCCTATACATCAGATTCTGGCGGCCACCTTTATGCAGAGTACATTCTAAAGACTGGAGGATTGTGGCATGATGGCACAATTGGACGATCAAAACTCAAAGTCATTCTTGATGATCCTAGTTTTCTCCTTGAAAAGGGAACACCAGGAAAAGTTTTTCCAATGACCCCCAAGGGGCATAAAATGAGTATTAAAAACGGTAACATCGTAATTGAGTGGGACCTGAAGAATTTCAAACCAACCGAGGATCTTATGGTCGTTTTTAAAAATGGTTATGCCGTGTTAGGCATAGACTATAATGAAGACTTTTATAGAGAAGACTTTTCTGGGTATAACAAAGAACAACTTCGACGGCTGAGAAACTTACCCTACGCACTGAATGGATATATTTTTAAGGATCCAGAGCTTAAAAAATACTACGATTCGAAATGGATTATTCCAAAGGATAAGAATTTTTCAGATTCAAATTTCCCGGAATATATTCAAAACTTCATTAAACGAGTCAAAACTTTTGAAGCTAAAGCTAAATAACCCACAACCTCCGTACCCTGATCCATTGTTCACAGATCCCCAGCCCTTTGCTTCGGATTTACGGTAGATAGTGGGGGTGGATTCTCTGCTTTGATGTATCTCAGTGTTTCTCGGGCAATTGGGGAGAACGGTAGGATGGAGATGAGGATCCTCTAAATTTCTCTGCATCGGAATAGTGGAGTGGAATTCTTCAAGCAATTAAGGCACTGATTCATCTTTCTGGTGGCTGTCTTATCAGGACTGAAGAGACAGATTAAAAATTGCTCTTCCGTCTGACAAAGAGTAGGTTCCGGAATTGCTCCGAGTAACTACATAAAAAATCCCTGTATGTTGAGTAATTTTCGAAATTTTAAGATGTTTATGCCTGGCCCCACTCCGGTGGCGGAGGATATTTTGCGCATGGGTTCGTGGCAACCGCCGTACAATCGCACCCAGTCCTTCTCTGAACTTACCCTCGAAATACTGGAGGGGCTCAAGGCTCTCTTCAATACCCGAGGAGAGGTGGTGATTTTAACCGCCTCGGGTACTGGCGCGATGGAGGCGGCGGCCAAGGGATGTTTATTGCCGGAAGGCAGGGCGCTGATCGTGAACGGGGGCGTGTGGGGACAGCGTTGGGT
>Ga0114993_10003219_pt1 | contig 17178 bp, 18 predicted proteins | sample ArcticOcean_MG_C_FD_87042 | JGI IMG/M metagenome (GOLD analysis project Ga0114993, IMG submission 87042) | Marine microbial communities from western Arctic Ocean - ArcticOcean_MG_CB2_150 | ecosystem: Environmental > Aquatic > Marine > Oceanic | place: Arctic Ocean: Canada Basin | collected...
AGAGGGAAGTCCCCTCGTTGGGCCAGCCCCCACTGAGGGCGAGGAAGCGAACGACTGATCTGGCCTTCCGCCCTGATCGATTTTCAACCCCGGGTTACCACCCCGGGGTTTTTGCGTCCTGAGAGCGCAGGGAGAGGAGGCTTCTTTCTCTTGCGGGGACAAGTGCTCACCCTTTTCGTCATTGCTGCAGGCGCTCTTCCCGTGGCCGAGGCACGCAACTTCTTTGGGCTCGCCAACCAGGGTTTTCAAAACGGAGGACGCAGTGGGGTTCGCACCGACACCACCTTCCAGTTCAACGGCCCCCTCTTTGCCAACGGACGTGCCGGCGGTGACGCGACCGTTTTGGACCTTGATCTGCGGGCGGGGTTCAATCGCCAGTTCAACCAGAGCGTTGAACTCACGGCTTTCCACAACGCCAACCTCGGCGGGACGGGCGAGTATGGTCAGCCCCTTCTCCTCCCCGGTATCAGTCAGCAGAATTACCTCCTCGCGCGGCCGGCACCGGCGTGGACCGGGAACTGTGATCCTACTCCTGGGTCGGGGTTTCCTTTGAGTAGGCCGGCGTGGACCCTCATCAGGGCGATTTCGAGGATATCGAGGCCCTCCTGCGGTGGACGCAGGATTTCTGATCCTCACAAGTTCGCGCGCGCAGGATTTTCGGGCAGCAATTCCGTGGCAGAGCGGCTATGAAGTGCGCGTGTTGGATGCACCGCTCCTCATTGTTGGTCTTGGAAATCCTGGAAGGGAGTATGCCGGGACTCGGCACAACGTGGGCTTTGAGGTGCTCGATCGCCTGGCTTCGGCGGCGGGACTCGATTTCAAGGCCGAGCGAAAGTGGAAGGCCGAGGTTTGCCGCACCACGACCGGGCCTTTTTTGCTCAAACCTCAGACCTACATGAACCTGAGTGGAAAGGCGGCTGCTTTGGCGGCCCATTTCTACAAGATTGATCCGAGCGAGATCCTGGTGGTTTACGACGACATCTCGTTGCCTTTGGGGCAGCTCCGATTCCGGATGAATGGAGGGCCAGGAGGCCACAATGGGATCAAGAGTCTCATCGCCGACTTGGGCTCCTCGGAGTTTCCACGGCTCAAGATCGGGATCGGTGGGGTGGCGGGCGAAAAGCTGACTGGGCACGTCTTGGGGCGCTTTCGAGAAGAGGAGCGAAAGAGCGCGGAAAAGGCGCTTGCCACGGCCGTGGATGCTGTTCAGTTTGCTCTCTCACAGGGCGTTAGCAAAGCAGCTAATAAATTCAACGTCCGCACAAAACCACCTAAACCAAAAGAGGATGAACAGGAAATACCAGAGCCTGATTGTTCTGAACACCAAGGGGAATGAAGATAGTGTCGACGAACTCGTCGGCGCCGTGGCGAAAGAGATGGAAGAGGAAGGCGCCAAGCTTGACGAGATCAAGCAACTAGGCCGCCGGAAATTCGCCTACAACGCCCGCCACCTCGATGCAGGTCACTATGTGAACTACTTTTTCGAGGCTGATCCCCAGCAGTTGCAGAATATCCAAGGAAAGCTCAAGCTGAATGGCCTTGTCCATCTTCAGCACTATCTGCGGCTCGACTAAGCAGCGGCAATGATCCGAGAGTATTGATAGGCGCACGGCGCCTGTCTTGTGAACAATGTGGAGCTCTTGAGCTCCACATTTTTTCTTGGAGGAGGCGTCGCCCGCGCTACGCTACGAGCTATGGCGAATTTGAATAAGGTGATGCTGATCGGGAATCTCACGCGGGATCCCGAACTTAGGTACACCCCCAAGGGGACTGCGGTTGCGGATATTGGAATGGCGATCAATCGGGTGCGCACCGATGAGCAGGGTCAGCGGCAGGAAGACACCACTTTTGTTGATGTCACGCTCTGGGGACGCCAGGCCGAGTTGGCGCAGCAGTACCTCAGCAAGGGCCGCCCGGTTTATATTGAGGGCAGGCTCCAAATGGATACTTGGGAGGACAAGGCTTCAGGCCAGAAGCGCAGCAAGCTCAAGGTAGTCGGCGAGAACATGCAGTTTCTGGGCAGCAGTGGCGGTGGTGGCGGCGGGGGCCAACAACAGGGACAACCGCAGGCGGCCCAGCCTCAGGAGGGCCAACCGCAAGGCCAACAGCAGGCGTCCCAGCCTCAGGAGGGCGGGGGTTCCCCGGCCGCCTCGGACGGTTTCGACGATAGTGGCGACGATATCCCGTTTTAGGCCCACAATGCGGGCTGTCCCCCGTCCGCGCCCGGCACCCCCGCCCCGGGTTTGTCCGAATGGGCGCGACTGAGTCGATGGCTCGAAACGCTTCGGGAACCTACCCCGGCATCTCCCTGCGCAAAACATGGGAAATCGGCGGGGCCTGCCCATCCGAAGCTGGGGCCCCGAGGGATTGATCACTGCCCACGCTCGATTGGGTCCGTCCGCCTACTGAACCTCAGACCGGCGGCCTCCTTACTCCGGGGTGTTCAACTGTTCCTCCTTGAGGCGGAGCTGTCCGCAGGCGGCATCGATATCGTGTCCTTTCTCGAGGCGTAGGGTGGCGGAAACTCCGTTGCCGCTGAGGATGTCGCGGAACTTCCGGCAATGTGCATCGTCGGGTCGATTCCACGAGAGGCCTTCCACCGTGTTGTAGGGAATCAGGTTTACCTTGGCCCGGATCGAACGCGCTCGCTTGACGAGGAGTTCGGCCTGCTTGAGCTCGTCGTTGACGCCCTCGATGAGAATGTATTCCAAGGTGATCTTCTGCTTCTTCTTCTCCATCCAGTAGCGCAAGGCATCGAAGAGATCCGAGAGCGGCCACTTGTTGTTGATGGGCATGATGCGTTCGCGCACTTCGTCGGTCGCGCCATGCAGAGAAATCGCAAGCCGAATCTGTTGCGGATGATCGGCCAGCTTTCGAATCTGGGGGACGAGTCCCGAGGTGGAGATGGTGAGATGGCGGGCGCCGATTCCGATTCCCCATGGGGAGGTGATGAGCTCGATGGACTTGAGAAGATGGGACAGGTTGGCGAGCGGTTCGCCCATCCCCATGAAGACGATGTTGTTGATCTTCTTGCCGCTGAGTTCTTCGCTCAGGAGGACCTGCCCGGCAATTTCGTCGGGAGTCAGGTTGCGCGTAAACCCATCGAGCCCGGATGCACAAAACTTGCAGGCGAAGGCGCAGCCGACCTGGGAGGAAACGCAAAGCGTGTGGCGGTCGGATCGCTCTCCATAGAGGGCGGGCGAAGCCGGGATGAGAACGCATTCCACAAAGCGGCCATCGTGCAAGCGAAAGAGAAACTTGTGAGTGGTGTCCGCGGATCCCTGGGTCTTGGCATGGGTGAGGGTCTGCAAGGTAAAGGCCTCCTCGAGATGGGCCCGCAGGCTGGCGGGGAGATTGCTCATGGAGTCGATCGAATCGACGCGCTTTTGCCAGAGCCACTCCAGAATTTGCGTGCCTCGATAGCTCGGCTCGCCAAGCTTCTCCAGGGTGGAGGTGAGATCGGAGGGCGTCTGGCTAAACAAGGATGGCCGCACGCGCGCTGTTATAGACGAGGAATCACGAATCGGGAATTGGGGAATTGCGGAATTAGATTATTCGGCCTGAGAGCGCGAGATTGACAATTCAGGGCCCCGAGCGCACCTTGCGCCTCCTTTGCGACGCTTATCCCTACTCTCAATCGTTTCTCCCGTCCTCGGCTTGGTGGTGGCCGCGACCTCTTCGTGTTCAGGGAGTGCGGGCGTCGACAGCTCCAACACCACCAGCACGGTGAAGACGCGCAAGCGCGGCACGCAGGTCATCGCGCTGGGCGAGGGGGAGGGATACAATGCCCTTGAAAAGCGTTTTGCCTTCGATACCCGTTCCTTGCAAAAGGACAATAAGGGGAACTTTGTGGGCGCGGTGCGCAGCCCCTATGAAGGCCGGAGCAATGTCTCCTTTGGTGGTGGGGTGGGAACCGCCTCCTACCAGACAAATCGCTACCAGTCCCCCACTTGGAAGGGAAACACCCGCGCGGCTTCCAAAGTGTATGCCGGGAACACGAACGGATCGCAGTTCAAAGTGCCTTCCCAATTTCAAGGCACGAGTGCCGGCCATTTGGCCAAACAATCACGCTTTCAGGGCACGGTGGCCCCCACCACCAACTACAAGGCGGGCGCCGCTCGCGAATCATCCGCGCAGCCGCTCGACAAACCCAGCGATGGGTGGACGGATTTCCGCCGTCGGGTCTTCCCCCAGCCGACCAAGATGTCGAAGGCCGACTACGACCGGCTCACGGTCGAGGAGTCCCGCGGCATCCTCGGGCGTGAGTGAGGGCGCTTCGTGGATGCGATTACCAAATATTGGCCGCTGATTCCAACCGACAGCAGAGCCGGATTGGGTGACAGTTCTCCGTAGGCCGTTTTCCCCGGACCGGGAATACAGGTTTCCCAGCCGGGGCAGAAACTGATAGACTGATCACGATGGCCAAGGAGCCGACTCCACCCGTCCAGCGCAGCGCGATTCGCGAGCGACTTTGGGAAATCGTATTCGAAGCGGAAACGAAAGCCGGGAAGGCCTTCGACGTTTGTCTGCTCTGGGCCATCGGGCTCAGCGTGGTGGCTGTCATGCTGGAGAGCATCGGCTCGGTGAAGGCCCAGTGGGGTGACGAACTCAAAATCCTGGAGTGGATGTTTACCGTGCTCTTCATGGGCGAGTATTTTTTGCGCATCTGCCTCGTCCGGAGGTCCAGGCGTTACATCTTCAGTTTCTATGGGATCATCGATTTTCTTTCGTGGGTCCCCACCTTCCTCGGGATCTTTTTCGCGGGAAGCCATTCCCTCCTGGTCATTCGGATCCTCCGTTTGCTTCGGATGTTTCGTGTCCTCAAGATGGTGGGACACGTGCGGGGTGCGAACATCATCATGCGCGGACTGATGGCGAGCCGGGCCAAGATCACGGTCTTCTTTTTCACCATGCTGCTCCTCGCGGTCATCATGGGAACGATTGCCTATCTCCTTGAGTCCTCCCTCAACCCAAAGTTCAGCAGCATTCCCGACAGTGTTTACTGGGCAATCGTGACCATGACCACGGTGGGCTACGGGGATGTCGCTCCGATCACGGTGGCGGGGAAGCTCCTGGCATCCTTTTGCATGCTTCTCGGCTACTGCATCATCGCAGTGCCCACCGGCATCGTGGTGGGCGAGACCGTGAATGCCTTGGTGAATCGTCAGGATGAAACGACCGATGCCTGTCCCTCCTGTGGCGTGCACGGCCATCTCCTCGACGCCAAGTTCTGCCGACGTTGCGGCGAGGAACTCAAGACTCCGGAGCCTCTTTCGAGCAAAGCGGATGCTGAGGTGACTTGAGGCACAGCGAGTCCAACAACTCGGCAGCCTTCTCGTGGTGACCCTGCTTTAGGGAGAGCCGGATGCGGAGGGCGAGGGCCTCGGGTTCGTCGACCTGGCCTGGAGGGAGCGCCAGAAGCAAGTCGATCGCAGCGGCGGGGTCATCCAACTGGAGGGCACCTTCAATCGCAGCGAGACTTGGTTCCAGGCCCTGCGGTTCGGGTCGATCCTTGAAGACTGCGGAGCGAGCTTCCGTCGGGAGATCATCCGGGACATCGGGGCCGTCCACCTGCTCAAGATAGACAAACTCATCACCGTCCCGGGCTCGGATGAAGATGTTGAGCCAGAGGACCAGGATGAAGCCGAAGAGGAAGATGCTGATGTCGAGGACGATCGGAGTCCACATCAGTCCAGCAAACACACTGAATGCTTCGCCCAGAAAACCCGGCAGGTAGGTCCCCATCCAGATGAGGGCGATCAGGCAGGCTGCCACCAGGATCATGCCGCAGCCGATGAGGAGGGCCTTGCTCTGTTCCGGCGTGAAGAGGGGGGTCGGCGTCCTTCCTTGGGCAAGGGTGCGATTGAAGCTCCGGACGTGGGATGGAATGCGGACGAGATCGACCATGAGGCCAACTCCGGCGAGCCCGAGGGTCAGCAAATAGACCACTCCCCACTTCGTCTGTCGCAAGTAAAAGCGATGGGCACCAAAGATTCCCAGGAAAAACCAGAGAAGGTAGGCAACTAGTATCCTCCGGGGGGCCACGCTCTGAGTCTGGGGCAAGAAGGGGGCTGAGGCCATGGTAAGCTGCCGAAATTTGGGGAAGGAGGCTCTTCCGGCTGAGGCGAGGCTTGCGAAGAAGTGGCCCCGCCGTTAGAGCACGGCGTGCGTTTGTTCGATACCATGACGCGTGAGACGCGCGAGCTACAGCCGGTGGATGGAAAAACCTTCGGGTTCTACTGTTGTGGCCCCACCGTCTACGGCCCGGCCCACATCGGAAATTTCCGCACCTTTGTTCTGAACGACGTCCTTCGGCGAGTGCTGGAAGTGAGCGGAATGCGCACCAAGCACGTGCGTAACATCACGGACGTGGACGACAAGACGATCCGTGATTCGCAGGCTGCCGGGATGGCTCTCCCCGCATTCACGGCCAAGTGGACGGAGTGCTTTCATGCGGATTGCGAGAGACTCAACTGCCTGAAACCGCATGTGGAGCCCAGTGCGGTGGAGCACATTCCGGAGCAGGTCGCGATGATCGAGACTCTTATCGAGAAAGGACATGCCTATCCCTCCGGCGATGGTTCGGTCTATTTCAAGATTTCCTCCTACGACGAATACGGCCGCCTGGCCCGCTTGGACCAGCAGGACCTCGATCTCGGGAGGACGCAGAACCAGCGCGCCAATGCGGACGAGTACGAGAAGGACAGCGTGTGCGATTTTGTGCTCTGGAAGGGGCGACGTCCGGAAGATGGCGACAATTTCTGGGAGAGTCCCTGGGGAGAAGGAAGGCCCGGCTGGCATCTGGAGTGCTCGGCGATGAGCTACAAGTATCTTGGAGAGACCTTTGATCTTCATAGTGGCGGGGAGGATCTCAAGTTTCCCCATCACGAGAATGAGATCGCGCAGTCCCGTTGCGCCTGCCAGGGCCAGTTTGCGCTCAACTGGTTTCACCCCGCCTTCCTCATTGTTGATGGGGCGAAGATGTCCAAGTCCCTGGGGAATCTCTACACCATCGATGATCTGGCCGAGGAGGGGGTGAGCGCGATGGAAGTTCGCTATCTCCTCGCCAGTGCGCACTACCGTCGGCAGCTCAACTTCACCTTCGACTCGCTGCACGCCGCGAGGGAGGCCCTTGGGAAGTTGGCCCGTGCGGAAAGGGAACTCGCCAAGGCAGCCGGGCAGGAGAGTGCTCCAACCTACAAGGAGCTCTGCAAGTTGGATGACCTGGGCGTCTTTGCGCCCGCCCTTGCCGCGCTGAACGACGATCTCAACACCGCGGAGGGATTGGGTCAGCTCTTCAAGGCCCTGCGCATTGCCACCACGGAGGGCGATCCGGTGGTGAACTGGAAGGGGGTTCACGCCATTCTCGCAGCCCTCGGATTGACCCTTCCAGAATTGGAGGCTCCCGAAGCTCCGCCCGAGGTGATTGCCCTCGCCGAGAAGCGCCAGGGCGCAAGGGCCTCCAAAGACTGGACCGCTGCGGATGCCGCGCGCGATGAATTGAAGGAACTGGGCTGGGTGGTGAAAGATTCCCAGAATGGCTACGAACTAGAGACTATCTAACAGCATGAACCTGTTTCAACGCCCTCGTCGCAACAGAAAGTCGGCAGCCCTCCGCGCCATGGTGCGGGAAACCGAGCTCAGGCCGAGCGATTTTGTCTATCCGCTCTTTTTTCACGAGGGCGCCGAGGAGGAGGCCATCGAGTCGATGCCCGGTTGCCAGCGGTGGTCGCTCGAAGGGCTGGTGAGGGAGGCGGGCGAAGCTCATGCCCTCGGAATCCCGGCCGTGATTCTCTTTCCTGCGATCGCGAAGGACCGGAAAACTCCGGGTGCAGAGGAGAGCTACAATCCGGAGGGTCTGGTTCCGAGGGCCGTGCGTGCACTCAAGGCAGCCCAGCCATCCCTGGTCGTGATCACCGACGTGGCGCTCGATCCCTACAACTCGGACGGGCAGGACGGTCTGGTGGCATGGGAGGAAGACGGATCAATCAGAATCCTCAACGATGAGACGGTGGAGATTCTCTGTCGTCAGGCGTTGAGTCACGCAGAAGCGGGGGCCGACATGGTGGGGCCGAGCGACATGATGGACGGGCGGGTGGCTGCCATTCGCAGTGCTCTCGATGCCGCGTCCTTTGAGGAGACTTCGATCCTGAGCTACACTGCAAAGTACGCCTCGGCCTACTATGGGCCCTTCCGTGGGGCCTTGGACTCCGCGCCCAAGGACGGTGATAAGAAAACCTATCAAATGGATCCCGGGAATGTTCGGGAGGCGATTCGGGAGCTTTTGTTGGATGAGGAAGAGGGCGCGGACATGGTGATGGTCAAGCCGGCCGGGCCGTATCTCGATGTCATTTCCGCCCTTCGGGAAGCGACCACCTTGCCGGTCGCGGCTTATCAGGTGAGCGGGGAGTATCTCATGATCAAGTCGGCGAGCGCCGGCGGGTGGCTCGATGAAGAGGCAGTGGTTTGTGAGAGCCTGACGGGAATCAAGCGCGCTGGGGCCGACGTGATCCTGACCTATTTTGCGAAAGAAGTCGCGCAGCGGCTGGGCCAGGGTGAGCCAGGGTGAGCTAGGTTACCCTAGGCATTGATCGCCGGGCAGCGGGCAGATGCTCTCGTAGGAGCGCTTCGAGCGGTGGCCGGGACTAGCAGGAGTGGCGCAAGGTTATACCACTGAGCAGAATGAGCTGGTAGAATGGCCGGGAAAGGGCCCGGCTCCGATTACACCGCGGTGCGCAGACTGCAAACCCCTTAGAATCCTCCCCATTCTAACAGATCATTCTGCGAGTTGGCATTAGACTCTTCTGTCCCGATCCGGGAGGGATCAAGTTCCAGGCCACTCGAGACATCCTGGATTCAGGTTGAGAGCATAGCCGAGTATTCTGCGCCCCCTCCGGGGTCGGGAACCCATCGTAATCTTGCGCCATTCGACCTAGCAGCTGCTAGTTCTGGATCGCCTGGATTTGAAAGAGCTGACCCGGCGAGGTCGCTGTGAAAATAAACCACACTACGCCGCCATCACCCACCGCGGCGTGGAGCGGGGAGAGGTTGCCGTCCGACTCCACTTCGTTTAGTTGGTAGATCTCCCAGTGGTTGGTGAGCCATGCGACGCGTAGGTTGGAACTGCCATCGGCGACTTGGAAGAGTCGCATCTCGGGAGCGACAACGGTCGGGTTGGGCGAGCCATTCCCGGGGTTGACGACCAGGCGATAAGCGATGACGGCCTCATCCTTGAAGAGGTCGATGTTGACGGGGTTGCCGGTGCCGAGAACTTCCGTGACCGGAGTCCAGATGGTGTTGTCGGTCGTGGTTTCGACGATATAGTATTTGTTGGCGGCTGTGAACCAGCTGAGATTGACAAAGTCCGGACCGCCAGTGGAATCGCCGACGATGAGCTCGGGAATGACGGGGGCATCTTCGTCTCGCATGCCATAGTCGAGTCCCGAGTGGGCATTGGTATCCCAGCGGTAGAGAGTCTGACCGGTGGTGGTTTTGACATTGGTGGCGCCCACAAAGGTAACGGTCAGGTCGGCCAGCGCGGTGGCAGTGTAGCTTGCGCTGAAGATGGATCCCGGTCCCCCCACCAGCATCCCGGCCACCGCGCGAAGGCGGATGTTTCCGGCATCGGGAGTCCCCGCTTTGACAAGAAACTCAAAACTGACCTGGCTAAAATCATCGAAGGTATCGGGAGAACTACTTGAGAGGTCGTGGGTCCATATTTGCTTTGGCGGGGGAGGGGAATTGGGATCGGGATCGAGATCAACTCCGTCCGCCTGCACCTGCACCTTGCTGCGCTTGCTGATATTACTGGAACCGCCAATGAAAGTGTTTCCTGAAACATCCCAGGCAATTTCCACGATCAAATCGGTGCCTGCTGCGATGCCCTCCGCATTCACGACAAGATTGTCGACAAACTCCACGAGCGAAGTTGCTTGTGAGACAAGCTGATTTAAACTCGAACTGATACTCCCGCTCGCCTCGAGGTTGAGGGGTGTCATGGATCCCGTGAGTGACGCTCCTGCCGAGAAATCAGAGGTCTGGAGCGCCATGTTGATGGACTCAACTGCGGAGTTGGTCGTCCCGCCAAGTTGGGAGACTGCGTTGGCATAGAGTTCTCCGTTTTCAAGGCCGGTGGCGGCCAGAGAGCCAAGAGGCAAGGCGAGGCCAAGGGAACGCAAGGCGCGGGTAATTCGAGCGGGTGATCGCATGGGAGTCTCCTGGGGGGTAGGGCAGAGAGGAAGTGTAGGAATCAAAATGGAGGCCATTGAGCAAGTGTCAAAGGACCATTGCTCGTGGGCAAAGCGCCGGAGAGGCCCATTTTTGTCGATCGGAGGGCAGATGTGACCATTTGCGGCCTCTTGGGAATTAGAAATATTTTCCCACTGCGGTGCGCACGTCCTCCTCAAAGCGCTTGATGAATCCGGCCGTGTATTCCGCTGGGTCGAGGGACGGGTCTGCCACGAGGGGGGTCAGATCCATGGCGAACCAGAGTTGCTCGGCGTCATCAACGGAGTGCGAAGCGAAGAAGGTGGCATTGGAAAGGCACCGACCCTGCACCGCCAGGTCGTAGCGTTTTCCCCCCGCAATTTGTGAGTCGAAGATGCCACCGACTGCGGCAGCGAGGTTTGGTCGGCCGCTCACGTTGAGAACCGCTTTCTCGGAATCGAGCATCCAATCAAGTCCGCGCCAGACTTCGCACCCGAGCACCTGCTTGGGACGGGTCTCCGCGGGGAGGGTCCGCAGCGCTTTCAGGACCGCTGCGGTGACCGCAATGTGAGTGGCATGTTTGTCAGCAAGGTTGTGCGTGTAGACGATCTCCGGGCGGGTCGCCTCCAGGATGGCCACGAGGTCCTCCACCGGAGAGTTGTTAGAGAGGTCCTTCATGGCGCTGCTTGGGTAGTCCAGTTGGACCATGGTCGCGTACTCACCGACCACGGCGGCCTGCTCCTGTTCGCGGCGGCGGACCTCGCACATTTGTTGGTCGCTGTACTGGGCATAGAAACCCGTGCGCGCGCTGCCTGCTCCGTTTGTGCAGGTGACCCCTCCGAACCACTTCTCAGGTTGCCGGTAGCAGGCTTCGATCCCATGGTAAGCCATGAACTCGAGATCATCCTGGTGGGCGCCGATTCCAAGATGGGTGACGCGGGAGAACGCGGCATCACCTTGCTGGTGATCCGGAACGAAGATGGAGGCGGTGGAAAGAGCGAGATTCATAACTCAGGATTGACTGAGAGCCGGGAGACTTGCGGCGGCCACGGCTTGTCCATGGCGTTTCATTTTCTCGTCCGGGGTGGTCATCGTGATTTGTTCGGCAAGCTCCGGGAACTCGTCGTGCAGAACCTCGGACCCTTTCTCGAGAATGAGTTCACCGCCCGCGCCCGAGGTGACTCGACCGAGGATGAGCAGGTTCTCAATCTCGTAGAATTCCGCGTAGTGCGCAATGGTGTATCCGAAGCAAACCCCGATCGTTTCGTAGATCTTGCGGGCTCCCTCGTGGCCGTTCTCCATCGCTTCCTGCACCGCTAGGAGCTGCTCAGGGAAGGGCATGGCGCCAAATTCGAATCCAGCCTTAGGAGCGAGGCGGGCGACTCCCTGCTGCGAAAAGTACTGCACTCCGCAGCCCACGTCACCGGACCACTCGTCGGCCGGAGCGTCGTCGCGATAGTCGATGGGGGCGAAGGCGAGCTCGTTGATCCAATTCGTGATGTGTCCACTCGGAGTGCAATAGCCGGCCGCCAGGGAGGTGCCCATGGAAATTCCGAGCACGGCATGGGCCTCCATACTCATGGAGCCGGCGAGCGCAGTGACTTCTCCATCATTGATCACGACGAAGGGAATGTCGCCCCACTCCTTTTGCAGATTGAGGAAGATGGGACGAACCTCCTTGTCGAAGACCGTAGGATCGGCGATGCCCCGGAAGAGGGAGGCGACCCGCACTTCGTTGTTGATGTAATCGCCGGCCGCAGAACCCCCGATGGTATCGACCCGGGGAAGATGATCGGCAGCGCGCTTCAAGGTGTCGCGGATTCCGTCGAGGTGATACTGCGGGTCGGTCTGAAAATAAGGGTCCCAGGTAATCTCTTCGGAAAAGACCACTTTGCCATCGATGAGTGAAGCCGCCTTGCGATCGGATCCGCCAAGGTCAAAGCCGATGCGGCAGCCGTCGAGATTTCGCCCGAGGGCCACGCTTGACTCCGAAGCGGGGGGCAGGTCGTCGAGGGCGCAGGGTGTGACGCTGATGGTCTCGTCGAAGATGCCCTTGCCCACGATGTCCCAGTCAAAGGCGCGCTCCCCTTCTTCGCAATAGATCCCCGAGAGGATTGCGGCCACGGAGTCATTCCCCGCTACATAGAGGCGGCTCCCACCTTTCATCCAGAGGAGGAACTTGACGATCCGTTCAACATATTTCCAGTTGAGCGGAATGTGATCTCCTTCGTGTGGCAGGATCCGGAGCTGGTGATGAAAGGTGGTGCCATCCTTGCGCGCGAGGGCGAGATGCAGGTCCTGACTTGCGGGGTCTGCGGCCACCAGTGCGCGATAGGCGCGGTTCCAGAGCACCGCTGGAAGAAAGGTCGGGTCGAGGGGGGGGAGATGCCAGGGGGTGGTGAGTTGCATCGCGGAGAGGGGGGGAGAGGAATAGTCAAATTACTGCCCGTTCGGGGAGTGGCAAGCCGTGAATGTCGCGATTAGGATCGGTTGTAGGAGGTCTTCACTTTGCGGAGAAAACTGCGCCACTTGCGGACGGGCTTGCCATTCTCCATTAGGTTGCCATTCCGGTTGTAGTTTTGCGTTGAGTGGACCGTGATGTAGCGGGGACGCATGGAGCGCACGCGGTGTCGTCCGTAGCGGTCGTGCGGAATGTAGGCGCGGCCGATTCCGAGTTTGGCACGCTGGGCGGCGATGGCAGGTGCCCTGAGGGACGATGGTCCCCCACCGCAGGCAGTGAGGAGCAGAGTGAGAGCGACCGGTTCGAAGAGACGTCTCATGAAGCTTGCTACTCTATATTCTGCACCTGTTCGCGGATCTTTTCGAGATCTGTTTTGGCGGTTACCACGATCTGAGCCAGAGTGGCATCATTGGCCTTGGAGCCGATGGTATTGAACTCGCGATTGATTTCCTGGCAGAGAAAATCCATGGAGCGCCCCACGGGCCCCGGGTTGCCAAAGTAGGAGTCGAACTTGCGGAAGTGCGAGCGTAGGCGCGTGATTTCTTCCGTGATGTCGCAGCGATCGGCGAAGAGAGCGATCTCTTTGAGGACGCGCTCATCTCCGAGATCGAGTTCCAACTCGGCGTCCCGCAGGCGTCGGAACAGATTGTCCCGGTGGGCAGTGATGACCGAGGGCGCGTGGTTCTCGATCTGGTTGGCGAACTCATCGAGTTGAGCGAGGATGCGGATGAGTTCAGCTTTGAGATCGGTCCCCTCATCTGCGCGCATGGCGACCAGCGCCTCGAGGGCCTCATTGAGGGCTGGCTCCAAGGCCTGCCAAATCTGGTCCACCTGGTAGTCTTCTTCAAAGAGGAAGACGTCGGGAGCCCGCAGGTAGTCAGTGCTCTTCGGGGTGAGGGGACAGTCCAGTCCTTCGGAGAGTTTGCTGAAGGCGGCCTCGAGGGCGCGGGCCTTGTCCAGATCGACCTTGACTCCCCCGTTTGAGCCGCTGGGATGCTCGAGCTTCACATTGACGTTGATGCGCCCACGCGCGATGCGCCCAAGAACGTGTTTGCGGAGGCGGGGTTCCAGTTCAGCGAGGTCGCGGGGCATATAGAAGATGACCTCTCCTTGCTTGCGGTTGACCGAAGAAGCCTCGACGCGGACGACGACGTTTTCTGTGGCATGGGTGCCGCGGCCAAATCCGGTCATACTGTGCATGGGAGAGAGATATCAGTTTCCAGTGAGCAGTGGCCAGAGAGAAACGCGGACGCCTGCCCTTGGCTCCTTGCTTTCCGAGCAAGCCTTCGAGAGATGGGCTCTCTCCGGAAGGTCGGGAACGCCGTAGTTGGTGATCAATTTGTTGTTGGACGATCGATTGGCAATTGGAAGGGCTCAGTGCCAACTTTGAGAGGGGCAGGTAATCGGGACCCCGGGATCGACAAAGGATGAGATTGCACGTATGGCCCGAGAGTGGACCACGGCTACCAGTTTGAACGGAGTGCACCGACCCCCTTGGTGCCCGTGCAGAGCGATCCCGATGCACCGGTGGTTTGGTCTAAGCTCGAATACTTGAATCCTTCGGGATCGACCAAGGATCGCATCGCGCGTCACATTCTTGAGAAGGCAATCCGGAGTGGCGATCTCACGAAGGGGGATCTTGTTGTTGAGGCTTCATCGGGGTCGACCTCCATTGCTTTGGCCCTGGCGTGTGCACGGATGGGATTGCGCTTTCTCGCGTTCCTGCCGCACGGCGCAACGAGTGAGCGGGTGATGATGATTCGGGCCTATGGGGGGAAGGTTCGACGGGTCGATGGCAGCATGCCCGAAGTGATCGCGCAGGCCGCAGCCTTTGCGGAGAGCGAGAGTGCATTCGCGGTGCGCCAGTTTGAGAATCCGGACAATGCCGAAGCCCATCAGCGGGGGACGGCGCGAGAGATTCTCGAACAGCTTCCCGGTCTCGCGGTGAACGCAGTTGTGTCGGGGGTCGGGACCGGCGGGACTTTGGTCGGACTGCACGCAGGATTGAGCGAAGCAGGTTGTGAGGTGATCCCGGTGGCCGCCATTCCAGCGTGTGGAGAAGGATTCGCGGTCAACGTAGAGTGTTGTTCCTTATCCTATTCGGGTAAGGTTCCGGGAGTGGTCGATGGGTGCTCGGAGATATTTGCGGAGTGGCGTGCGAGTGATTCGGCCGCTCTCTTGCGTGAACTCGCGATTGATGAAGAGCGTTGTTTGGAGTTTACCCGCATCCTCTGGGCGCGAGGATTTCCGGTGGGTCCCTCATCGGGCCTCAACCTCGCGGCCTCACAGGAAATAGCGAAGGAACTGGGGCCTGAGGCGGTCATAGTTACGGTCTTTCCCGACCGGATGGAGCGCTACTTTTCGCACCCTGTCTTCGCGTCTCTGAGGGACGAGTGAGGGCTACTGGTGTCCGGATTCTTTCGCTATGGTGCCCCCCCGGTCTCCCTCCACCCTGGTTGAGATTTGGGCCACGGAAATGGGAAACTCAGGCTCCCCACTGCATATCCAAACGAAGGACTCGCATTCACCAGTGCCACTGTTGCTGGTGATCTCAACCTGTCAATTGCTCACGAGGGGAGCCCGGGAGGGTCTTCTGAGTCCGGAGGAGGCTGCCGCATGATGATCTCAAGCAAGGACGGTGGCGATACCTGGTCCGAGCCAACTTCCTCGACCATGCTGGATCCCAAATCGCGGGAAGCGTTAGTCCTCGGTCAGGACGCCTCCAATCAACCAGTCGGGCACTACGCCAGTTCGGATTTGGTCCCGGGCAAAGGCACCTTCCGAACTCATCTCACTCTCTTCGGTTCCCGGGACCAGGGAAAGACCAGGAAGGAATTGCGGCGCATCCATTTCGGCGAATGGGCTTATCCGACCGTTGTCCCGCTGGGTCCAAACTGCTGCGGAATCGGTTTCCGCCGTGACTCCACGAACTCACGTTCTCAGCAGATACGCTTTGTTGCCGCAGGCGAGCTTTGGGGCAAGTAGCTTCGGGCTGGGGAAGGCTTCTATGAAGTTGGAGGTCCCTCCTGGTCCTCCAACAAATCCGGCCGATTCTTCCTGGTTCGCGCGAGTGCTTGCTCGCGCTTCCATTGATCGATCTCTCCGTGATGTCCGGAGAGGAGGACGTCGGGAACCTTGAGACCGCGAAAATCCGCGGGCTTGGTATAGGCCGGAGCTTCCAAGAGATGTGGATTGGAGAATGAGTCCTCTTCAGGAGAGCGTTCGTCGCCCAGGGCGCCGGGGAGGAGGCGAATGATGGCATCGCAGATGACGGCAGTGGCCAGCGCGCCGTTGGTGAGAACGTAGTCGCCAATGCTGAGCTCTTCATCGACCAGTTCCTCGATCACGCGGTGATCGACTCCCTCGTAGTGACCGCAGAGGAAGAGCAGGTGATGGTGCGTCGCGAGGCGTTGGGCGTCGGCCTGGACAAACGACTTTCCCTGCGGGGTGGTGAGGATGACCTTGCTGTCTTCCTGCCGCAGGTCCTCCACCGCGGCGAATAGTGGCTCGGGCTTGAGGAGCATCCCCTGACCCCCGCCACAAAGGTAGTCGTCGGTTTTTCGGTGTTTGTCAGTGGCCCAGTCGCGAAGGTTGTGGGCGTGAATCTCAACGATCTTCGCGTCTTGAGCGCGCTTGATGATGCTCTCTCGCAGCGGAGCGAGGGCGATCTCGGGAAAGAGAGTGATGATGTCGATGCGCATGAGTTGCGGTGGGACGCAGTGTTCAAAATTGGGGGCAAAAGGGCACAAAATTCGGGAGGGAGGGGACTGGGAGGACTCCTACTTGCGGATTCGCGAGGAGAACAACGCGTGGGAATTGCATCTGGGGCAGGGTTGGGGGCTCGGACTTGGGAGGAGATCGGATGGGAGCCCCCACTTTCACCTCCGATGAGCTTGGGAGGCCAAGGTCGGAGAGCCGCGGGAGGCCCTGCGGAGACCAAGAGCAGGACTTGGCCTGGGGACCGGGTGCCGCAGGTCCGATGTCAGCGCGCAGGGAAGTTAGGTTATCCAAACCATAAATCGCCAGCAATAGAGGCGTTTGACGAAGCGTATAGCGAAGGCTATTTCAATTCACTCGTTATGCGTATCCCATTCACCCTTCTTCTGGCCGCATTGTTGAGCGGCGTGACCTCCGCCGATGAATCCCACGATCAGGAGAGCGTATTGCTATCCGGCACCCGCCAGCTCACCTTCGCTGGCAAGCGCGCGGGGGAGGGATACTTCAACGTGGATGGCAGCAAGCTCATCTTCCAAAGTGAGCGCGATTCGGAGAATCCGTTCTTCCAGATCTTCCTGATGGATTTGGAGACCGGTGATACGGAGCGGGTCTCGCCCGGGCATGGGAAGACTACTTGCTCGTGGATTCATCCGGGCGGGAAGAAAGTGATGTTTGCCTCTACGCAGGGCGATCCCGATGCCAAGTCCAAGCAGGCCGCAGAGCTCAAGCTTCGGGCGGAAGGGAAACAGAAACGCTACTCGTGGGACTACGACGCGTTTTATGAGATCTATGAA
>Ga0114993_10003223_pt1 | contig 17172 bp, 21 predicted proteins | sample ArcticOcean_MG_C_FD_87042 | JGI IMG/M metagenome (GOLD analysis project Ga0114993, IMG submission 87042) | Marine microbial communities from western Arctic Ocean - ArcticOcean_MG_CB2_150 | ecosystem: Environmental > Aquatic > Marine > Oceanic | place: Arctic Ocean: Canada Basin | collected...
CCTGGTGCGGTTTGTAGATGGGAACGTGTTCCGGATTTAATTGAATTTTAGGACTCTCCTGGAACTGCCGATGGGCTGTGGCATAGTCACACCAGTATAATGTCAGCAGGATGACGGCATAATGGTATGGTGGCAGGAGGCTGCAGACGACTAGCATGGAATCACTCGAGGCAGTGACCATTGAAGTCTATATTTTGATTCTCACTCCAATCTTTATTGGCATATTGGATAAGGGAGTACAAAGAGTTGACTAATCAACTACTATTTCCACTGATTTCTTCTAGTAACATTTCTCTCCTATTGGTGGAGCCCGATAGTTCAGAGAATCCGATAATAGAGGTGTACACCCGGATTTTCAGCGAATGGAGTAGCCTTCTGTCGCTTCCTCGATGTAAAGCTCGACATCTTTCAGCTTTGTAAATGGCATTTCTTTCCCCCCTGACAAGAATATGGCTTATTAAAAACGAACCTATAGTGTCGGAGGATACCAGTCCATGATGGTCTGTCCACAAAGCAGTGCAACGAAGGCTCCCGCAGCCATGAAGGGGCCAAAGGGGGTGGCTTCTTTTCGTCCCTTGATGCGCAACATCAGGAGCAGGTTTGCTATCAGTTTGCCACTGACCACTGCAAGCATTAGGGCTACAAACACGTGCGGAAAGCCGACCATGAGACCGATGAGTGCGCCCAGCGTTACGTTGCCAATATCCATTCCCTGGCGGTTGATCAGGAATGTGATGTTGACGGCGGCAATGCCAAACACAAAGCCAATGGTGGCTCTCACGATGGTGGGGTCGGGCGATAGCAGTGGGATGGCCAGTGCCAGCGGCAAGACAGACGTCGCTGAGGCGCGAAGCATTTTCAGATGCAAACGGCCGTAGAGACTGACTCTATAGTTCGTGTATGACCCGATCCTGAGCTTCCACCAAGCCACGAATGCCCTTATCAGCGAGGGCCAGCATCTCATCCATTGTCGTCTTAGAGAAGGGATTGACCTCGGCTGTGCCCTGCACTTCTATGAAGTCGCCCTCCCTTGTCATCACTACGTTGAAGTCAACATCTGCACGGGAGTCTTCGTCGTAACAGAGGTCGAGGATGGCCTCTCCGTTCACTACCCCTACACTGATCGCGGCGACCGCGCTTTTGAGAGGTATGGCCGGGATTGCGCCCATCTTCACCATATGAAGTAGCGCCTGGTATAGTGCTATGTACGAGCCTGTAATGGCTGCGGTGCGTGTGCCGCCATCGGCTTGCAGCACGTCACAGTCCATGACGAGTGTGCGTTCCCCAAGCGCCTTCATATCCACTACTGCCCTGAGGGATCGGCCTATTAGACGCTGTATTTCCTGGGTACGGCCTGCCACCTTGCCTGCTTCGCTCTCTCGTGCTCTCCGGGTCAGAGTTGCACGTGGCAGCATGCTGTACTCAGCGGTTACCCATCCCTTTCCATGTCCACGCATGAAAGGAGGCACCCGCTCCTCCAGAGAGGCGGTGCATATTACCTTGGTCTCTCCCATCTCGATTAGGGCTGAGCCTTCAGGGAATACCAAGTATGAGGGTGTTATTTCCACCTTGCGTGGCTGGTCGTTTGACCTTCCGTCGACTCTGAACAAAGCGGCTCCTTTCCTTATTGAACGCCCAAGTAACGCCCAAGTATAGCATAACTGTGTGTGCATTCGGTTACGGCTCTATCTATCTCTCAGTCCTCATTATCAGCCGCTACCCATCAGAGTAGAATTCCACGCTTCCGTCTATATATGTCATAAGAATGAAGTCTTCACTATCCCAATAGACGGGCCTGTGCCAGCGAATTCTGGGGTTCGCCAACTGCTTGAGGCAAGCCGCGTGACAGCGGGTATCGCAGCGAATATATTGTTTCCAGTACAACATTCCCCTAGCCTTCATCAACCAACTCCACGCATGGGGTGTTATTTTCCGTGTTCATCAAGCTAAGTCTCCCTTTGAACTATGAGCAACTCTCAAGGCTATCGCTGCAGGCCATGTGCTATAATTCTCACGTGGAGGTATAGCTTGCCGAAGATATATACCAGGCACGGAGATGAAGGGGAAACAGGACTGCTCTATGGAGGGCGGGTCTCGAAGGCTGACCTGCGCTGTGAGGCCTACGGGACGGTGGACGAGGCCGTTTCCGCGCTTGGGCTGGCCCGCTCTCTGGTGAAGAGTGAGAACCTGAAGGACTCCATCAAAACGATACAGCGAGACCTCTTCACGGTGGGGGCCGAGCTGGCAACCGACCCCGGGGAGTACTCCAAACTGCAAAAGCACTTCAGCGTCGTGACGCAGGAGATGGTTGATCAACTGGAGAGTCTGATTGACCATCTCAACCAGGAGATAACCCTGCCAATGGCATTCATCATCCCCGGAGCGTCGGCGGCGTCCGGTGCGCTGGACTTGAGTCGTAGCATTCTGAGGCGTGCGGAGCGGAGGGTAGTGGAACTCAAAGAGCATGAACTCCTTGGCAACCCCAATGTTTTGAAATACATAAACAGGCTGGCCGACCTAATATTTGTGATGGCCCGCTATGAGGATAGAGACCTTCCATTTGAAGTTCTTACCAGTGAAACAACTTAGCATATTAACGGTAGCTCTGTTCCTGCTTCTTCCCGGGTGCAGTTCCAACCTCGGACCGGGCGGGGGTGCTACCAAGGTATCATTCAATACAGAGGATGGCATTCAGCTATCGGGTCATCTCTTCGGCTCCGGCGAAGTTGGAGTGGTGTTGAGTCACATGCGCCCTGCGGACCAAGAAAGCTGGTGGCCCTTTGCGCGTGTGCTCAAAGACAAGGGATATCAGGTCATTGCATACGATTTCAGGGGCTACCGGGACTCTCTGGGTGAGGTGGACCTAGATAATATTGATAAGGACGTGCAAGCGGCCGTCGATTTTCTGAGGAGCAAGGGTGTCTCTAAGGTGTTCCTGATAGGGGCGAGCATGGGTGGAACCGCCTCCCTGAAAGTGGCTTCCTTGGAAGACGTTGATGGAGTGGTTACCCTTTCTGCGCCTTCGATGAGCGAAGGGCTGGATGCCAGAGAAGATGTGACTGTGATATCGGCTCCCAAGCTCTTTATGGCGGCCAGGGATGATGTGTTCTACGCTAGGAGTGTCGACCTGTTCGACCAGACGGCACCCGATCCCAAGGAACGGCAGATTGTGGATGGTAATGCCCACGGCACGGACATGCTCTCCGGCGACTCCGGCCCCCGTGTGCAGGGGTTTATTGTGGACTTCTTGAGAAGGTATTCCGAATGACGAAAACAACAGTAACAATCGTGGACTACGGCGCGGGCAATTTGCGCAGTGTAGCCAAAGCCATAGAAAAGCTGGGCCACTTCTCCATTATCACGGACGACCCCGAAGAAATTCTCAAGGCCAGGGCTATAATTTTCCCTGGCCAGGGTGCATCGGAGTCCGCCATGCGTGCACTGAACCAGAGAGGGTTGGTGGCATCCATAAGAGAGGTGACCGCAAAGGGTGTGCCTTTCTTTGGCGTCTGCCTTGGACTGCAATTGCTGCTAGACTCCTCGGAGGAAGGTCCTTCGCCATGCCTTGGATTGGCGCGCGGCAAGGCCAAGCTGTTGCCATCGGAGGTCAAGCGGCCGCACATGGGATGGAACAACGTCACCCTTAACTATTCCCACCCTGTGTTCGAAGGGATCAAGAGCGGTTCCTATTTCTACTTTGTACATAGCTATTATGGTGCTCCGGATGACCAGAGCCTTGTACTCGGAACCACCGACTACGGCCTGAATTTCTCCAGCGTCATGGCAATGGATAATGTTGTGGCCACCCAGTTCCACCCCGAGAAGAGCGGCGCTCTTGGTTTGCGCTTGTACGATAATTTCATAAATTCGATGGTGAATGGGAGATAGCATGGAGGTTATTCCATCCATTGACTTGCGGGGCGGCAAATGTGTCCGCCTCTATCAGGGCGACTACGACAAGGAAACTGTGTATTCGGACGACCCACTGTCGGTGGCTCTTCAATGGCAGGAGATGGGCGCTACACGTGTGCACATTGTGGACCTGGATGGTGCGGCCTCCGGGACCCAGGCCAACCTGGAAGTGATCAGGCTAATGAGCGGTGCCATAAATGTGCCGCTTCAGGTCGGTGGGGGAATACGGGATGTGGGTTCTGCCGAGAATATCATTGGCATGGGAGTCCAGCGTATCGTGTTTGGTACCAGTGCGGTGGAGAATCCATCGCTAGTGGAGCAGGCGTGCATTCGTTTCGGAGCGGACGCCGTAGTGGTTGGGGTGGATGCAAAGGACGACCTGGTTGCCACAAGAGGGTGGCGGGAGACATCTTCCATCACCGTTCCGAACCTCATCCACCAGATGACGGCACTGGGAGTGAAACGCTTCCTGTACACGGATATCTCCCGTGACGGGACACTCTCTGAGCCGAACTTCCAGGCTTACGATGAGATTATTGAAAAACACAGTGTTGCCCTAATAGCTTCCGGGGGGGTGTCCTCGTTAGAGCACCTTAAAAAACTGGCTGAGATAGGTGTGGAGGCGGCCATCATAGGCAAGGCCTTGTACACTGGAGACATAAATCTGAGAGAGGCAATCGCCGAGGCGTAAGGTTTGGGATGTTGCCAATAGTTCCATGGCTTTGGCGCTACTCCGTATTCCAGTCCACATAATATATGCAGTACTTGGCTAGGTTCTAGAGAAAGTTGTATGAGGATAGTATGCGTTTACTGGACAAGCTCACTCCTGGCCGAGCGAATGGGTTTATTGCAGTATTCGCCTTAGACATCACCTCTAGATTGGTGCGACGGGTGTGTGACAGTGCCCAGTCTCTACGCCGAAGGACAATGTGGACTAACCTTGCTTCATAACACCCTAACAGTTTACGGGGAGGAAAGCCAAGAACGCTATGAAGAAGCATGGCTACTGTATGTCCAGTTCAACCATGACAGCAGTCTTGTTGAACAAAGGTAAAGCATTGTGGGGTTCGTGGAACGAACTATGGCTGCTGCTGTGTCTGGCTACTCGAGCCCTCGGAGCACAGTTCACATGGGAACTCTCTAGCCCTCCAATAGTTCGCTTCCGGTAGGGACCTATTGGAGTAAACTTCTTAGTGGGACCCTCCAGCAGAGCTAGCATATATAATGTCGACCTGCTCATGGAAATGGATATGGCCTTATTGGCTACGGAGACAGGAATGCCGAAGGCCTTACCAAGCTCTTCAGCAGAATATGTCGCGAACGTGAGAAGTAATCACGTGCATGGGTATATAATGTATTGGGATTCCTATACCCACATACCCTTCGGCCTTGGAGTACTGTCTGAATAAAGCCATCAGGCCGAAGACCTCCTGGAGGATGTGACGATGAAAGTACGGAAAGCCGTTATACCAGCCGCGGGTCTTGGTACCCGCTTTCTCCCTATCACCAAGGCGGTGCCAAAAGAGCTGCTGCCCTTGGTTGACAGGGCGGCTATCCAGTACGTCGTCGAGGAAGCGGTTGCCGCGGGCATTGAGCAGGTCATAATCGTCACGGCCAAGGGCAAAGAAGCCATCGCTGACTACTTCGACCGTCATATTGAACTGGAGGGCCTGCTGGCAGCAAAGGGCGACGACCACCGCCTTTTTCAGGTGAAGCGTCTTTCCGAGATGGTTGAGATGATCTACGTACGGCAGCCTGAGCAACTCGGGCTTGGGCACGCCGTTCTGTGTGCATCAGGGGCTGTTGGAGATGAATCATTCGCCGTGATGCTCCCTGACGATATTATCGTAGCGGAAAAAGGGGGGCTTTCTCAGCTTATCGAGGTCTTTGACCAGTACCAGGCCAGCGTAGTTGCTGTGGAGGAAGTGCAGGGCCCTCAGATACATGGCTACGGGGTTATAGTTCCGGAACCCGTTTCAGAGGGAGTTTTCAGAGTCCTCGGTACGGTGGAAAAACCAGTACTGGCGGATGCTCCATCGAATCTGGGCATTGTGGGCCGTTATATCCTCACACCTGAGATATTCGATACCCTTACAAAAGTAAAGCCGGGAGCAATAGGGGAGATTCAGCTTACCGACGGCCTTGGTCTTCTTCTACAGAGTCAGCAGATGTACGCCCTGCGTCTTCAGGGGCTCCGCTACGACGTTGGCAATCCTCTTGGCCTGCTCAAGGCTTCGGTGGAACTGGCCCTTCAACGAGAGGACACAGGGCCAGGCTTCATGGAATTTCTTGAGCAGTTGGTGGACTAGCAGGGCAAGCCCTTCGCAAGTATTTGACTAGCCCAAATAGCCACGGTACACTAACGGCACACTACTTACGAAAAATCAAAAGAGTAGAGTAGGGCCAAAGGGGAGCTTGGTGAGCTAGGCTGAGAGGCTCCGACGGATCGGAGCGACCCTGAGCACCTGACCTGGGTAATGCCAGCGGAGGGAGAGAGCCATATCCAAGATAGTAATGAATGGTCGTCCGCTATAAGCCGACGACCATTTGTTTTTGGCCGATTATTGTCAAGATGACCTCTAGTGCAGAGTACGCAGCAGCCCAAGCTTCCTCTGGTCCGAAGATGGAGTTGTATGGCATAGACAAGGACTTCTCCGTCGACAGAAACGCGCTCACTGTGCTACGCGGCATAGACCTGAGCGTACGTGAGGGAGAGTTCATAAGCCTCATCGGCCCAAGCGGATGCGGTAAGAGCACGCTTCTCAACATCATCGCAGGGCTGGAGGAGCCTACCAAGGGCGATATACGCACCGACGGTCAGAGGAATGATCGACGGTTGGGGGCAATTGGGTACATGCACCAGAAAGACCTTCTTCTTCCGTGGCGCACCGTGCTGGACAACGCGGTTCTTGGTCTGGAACTTCGTGGGAAACCAAGGTCGCAGATAAGACGGCAAGCCCTAGAACTCATGGAGTATTTTGGGCTTAAGGGCTTTGAGAAGAATTACCCTTCCCTCCTCTCCGGGGGTATGCGCCAGAGGGTAGCGTTCCTGCGAACTGTGTTGGCAGACCACGAGATCATTCTGCTGGACGAGCCATTTGGAGCGTTGGATGCCCTGACAAGGGCCAATATGCAGGAGTGGCTCCTTGAGCTATGGGAGTCCTGGGGAAAGACCGTGATCATGGTGACTCATGACGTGGAGGAAGCCGTTCTCCTTTCCGATAGGGTGTACGTGTTCACTGCACGCCCCGGTAGGGTGAAGCTGGTGCTACCTGTGGACCTGCCACGCCCCAGGCGATACGGGATGGTGACTGAAGATGACTTTGTAAAGATGAAGGCGGCGGTGATTGCCGCTTTGAGGGGAAACGATGTTCGGGGCGGGATAGCATGAGAGAAGATCCAATCGCTATTTACTCGGAAGCCGAAGAGCCGTCGCAGAGGGCGACATTGTGGGTTCTCTCGAAAAACTATGTCTCCGCGATGCTCCAGTGGGCACTTCCGGTGGCGTTGATTTTCGCGGTGTTGGGAGTCTGGGAGGGAGCCGTGCGTTTGTTCAACGTTGCCCGCTGGCTTTTGCCACCGCCATCATCCATTGGAGCCGAGCTATTCGAGAGCAGAAGCCTATTGCTCAGGCATAGCTTGGTAACGTTGGAGGAAGTGCTTTTGGGGTTTGCACTGGCCCTGGTTGTCGGGATAGGCCTAGCCGCCGCGATAGCTTATTCAAGGTTGGTGGAGCGGGCCGCGTATCCCTTCGTCATCGCATCACAGACTGTGCCCGTCATAGTCATAGCGCCACTGCTCCTTATATGGATTGGTTACGGGATTTGGCCCAAAATAATTGTGGTGGTACTTATCTCATTTTTCCCCATAGTTATCAATACTGTAGACGGACTTAAATCTGCCGACCCAGATATGCTGAACATGATGCGCACCCTAGGTGCAAACAGGTGGCAGCTTTTCACCAAGGTACAGGTGCCGTCCTCGATCCCATTCCTTTTTTCGGGAGTTAGAGTGGCCATTGCCCTGAGCGTCATAGGGGCAGTCATAGGCGAATGGGTTGGGGCCAGCGCAGGCCTTGGTTATCTGATCACGCGTTCCGCATCACAATTCCTCACCGATCGAGTATTCGCTTCCATATTCATTCTGTCCGTTATTGGCATAACACTCTTTGCTCTGGTGGTACTGATAGAGCGTTATGCAATGCCTTGGTATCAATGGGAAAAGCGGGATAAGGTCATGAAAAGAAACTAACCTCGGAGGAAAATGGATGAGCAATTTTTCGAAAAGAGGGACTGTATTTATAGTTCTGACGCTTATTGTAGGCATGTTACTGTCGGCTTGCGCGACGGAGGAGACAACGGCTATCAACGCTCCCGGCCCTATTGGGACACCCGTTGTGACGGAGGTGAGCCTGGCCCTGGACTGGTTCCCAAACTCCAATCATGCTGGCTTCTATATGGCACGTGGAAAGGGATATTACCTGGATGAGGGGTTGGAGGTAAACATATTCGTCCCTGCCAATCCTGAGGATGTCCTCAAGACCGTTGGTGCAGGGCGCGACAATTTCGGTGTCAGCTATCAGGCCGAAGTCCTGCTAGCACGCGGGGAAGGTGTCCCCGTGAAATCCATAGCCGCGATGGTTCAGCACCCACTTAACTCCGTCATGGTGTTGGAGGAGTCAGGCATCTCGCGTCCGAGCGATCTCGCGGGAAAGAAGGTTGGTATCACTGGCATTCCCTTCGAAGAGGCCCTGTTCTCCGCCATGCTTGAGTATGACGGCATTAGCCTCGACGATGTGACGTTGGTGAACGTTGGCTTTGACTTGGCCCCGGCGCTCATAGGGAAGAAGGTGGACGCTATAGTTGGTGCATACTGGACACATGAGTCCATTGTTATGGAAATTCAGGGTTTTGATCTGAACATCCTGAGGATGGAAGACTGGGGTGTCCCGGACTTCTACGAACTTGTGCTGGTGGCGAGCGAGGACACAGTAGACAATGAACCCGACGTGGTGCAGCGTTTCCTCCGCGCAACTGCCAGAGGCTTTACAGATGCCATCACAGATCCACAGGGAGCAGTGGACATACTTGTAGCCGCCAACCCGGAAACCGACAGTGTATTGGAGACTAAAGGTATCGGTCTGCTGGCTCCCATGTGGACCGAAGGCGCACCGACCTTCGGCTGGCAGACACGAGAGCGGTGGCAGAGCCTTGCCCAATGGATGAAGGACGAAGGGCTTTTGAGCGTGGAAGTCGACGAAGGTCAGGCCTTTACATCTGATCTCCTGGAGCAGTAGGAAATTCTATGATTAGTGTAAAAAGAGTCATGACCATAGCAGGCTCCGATTCGGGTGGCGGAGCTGGAATCCAAGCCGATCTGAAGACATTTGCAGCGCTTGGCGTGTACGGGACATCGGCTATAACGGCAATCACCGCCCAGAATACGCTCGGCGTGACATCGGTGCTGGAACTGCCACCCGACCTGGTGGGCGCTCAGATTGACGCGATTATTTTCGATATAGGCGCTGATGCGGTCAAGACGGGTATGCTGGCCAACTCACTTATTATTAAGGCGGTGGCCGATAAGGCCAGTGAGTACAGCTTCTTTAACCTGGTGGTGGACCCCGTAATGGTGGCAAAGGGGGGAGACCGTCTGCTTCAGGCGGCGGCGGTAGAGGCACTGAGAAACCTCCTGATTCCCCTCGCTATGGTGGTGACACCCAACCTGCCCGAGGCTGCGGTGCTTCTTGACCGTGATGTGGAGTCCCTTGAGGACGCAAGGAAGGCGGCCAGAGACATTGTTGCGATGGGTGCAAAAAGCGCGGTGGTCAAGGGAGGGCATCTTCAGGGCGACGCTGTGGATGTCTTCTACGACGGCTGTGAGCTTAGAGAGTTCGCGGCTGTCAGAGTGGATACCGCAAACACACACGGCACAGGCTGTACCTTCGCCTCGGCCATCGCCGCGGGGCTGGCACAGGACATGACTGTTGAGGAAGCGGTGGCCCGTGCCAAGGAGTACGTTACCGAGGCAATACGAAACAACTTTGCAATGGGTAAAGGCCACGGGCCACTCAATCACTTTTATGGATTTCATAAAATGTGGTGAGCATGGCTGGTGCTCTATGCCCTCATTCCAGCGGTGGAGCCTCTATTGTCATCGGCTGGTTGAAGTCTGATAGTTTGATGGTGCGTTCGATTTTCTCTGTGTCCCCGGTCATGATGATGCCGTGGAAGACTACCTGATGAAGGTACATATCATCCACTCCAATCCATGCTTCGGTATCCACCATCAGGTCGGGAGTCACGGTGCCAAGGAACGCGGCCAAGGACTGAGAGGGCAGTTTGCCGTTCATTCTGTATATTTGTGCGGTGCCAACGGTTTCCAGTCCTGACACCGATATCTTTGTGAGGTCGCTCATTATGGAGGTTATGCCTACGGATGGGTCGAAGAATCCGAGGGGGTTCACATCACCGGTTAAAGGCCCCCAGCGACCGCTGAGAGGGTCGGTCATATAGGTCTCTCCGTCCACAGTGATTACGTCCGCACTGACGAAGAATCCTCCGAAGGTGCCTTCCCAGGAAAGTTTCAGATTGCCTGGTTTCACCACGTTGCTAATCACCGATTTGACCACCAGTCCATCGGCTATCTGTGTCCCTCCGTCCCTGTGGCTCATGTCGAACCGAAAGCTGTCCAGGAGCGCCATCGCCTCTCCGGAACGCTCTAGGATGGACTGAGCATCGGGCAGTGGTGTGGTCGAAGGGGTTGGTGATTCTGCCGTACAGGCCAGAGTGACCATTAGAATGAATAGTACCGACAGAGCGACGTGGGGTGTCTTTCCTGCGTCGTGGCGGTCACCGAGGATGGTCATGGCAAGGACACCTTCGAAGAATACCTGTAATACAAAGCCGCGATGGCTTGTTGATCAACGGTACAGATCAAAGTGGTCAGCTCGGTATCCTCCAAGATGTTGTACTCCAAGGCGTCCGCTTGCACAGGGATACTGCCGTGTTAATGTAATATACGCAGCGGCGCAGTGTATATGGATGTTGGATTGATATTGGGTAGAGTATAAATCATGTGGCCCGAATTCTCTAATGGCTGTTAGGCAAGTGGCTGTAAAATTTACCATGCTCAATTGCACTAGCAGGGAGAGACTGCTAGAATCCTCGAAGAACCGTGTGTAAATCCGTTTCGGCAGTTTTGGGAGGATTATATGGTCCTTAGCGACCGTACCATCAAAGAAGAGCTGGACAAGGGGAAAATCGTTATTGAACCCCTGGACCCCTCGTGCATACAACCTGCCAGTGTGGACCTCCATCTGGACCGCAGGTTGCTGGTATTTCGCAATACTCGACAGCCTTTTATAGACGTGCGTAGAGAGATGCCAGACCTGACGGAGATTGAGGATATACCCGACGATGTCCCATTTATTCTGCACCCGGGAGAGTTTGTACTGGGTAGCACTCAGGAATTGGTCACCCTTCCGGAGGACATTGTGGCCAGGCTGGAAGGAAAAAGTTCTCTTGGCAGGCTGGGCCTTCTCATCCACTCCACCGCGGGCTATGTAGACCCCGGTTGGAGCGGGCACCTTACACTTGAGTTGAGCAATGTCGCCAATCTGCCCATTACACTCTACTTTGGGATGAAGATCGGGCAGATATCCTTTTTACGTTTGACCACTCCGGCCGAGAACCCGTACGGCTCCCCGGCGCTTGGTAGCAAGTATCAGGGACAGATGGAGCCAACCGCCAGCAAGATACACCAGGACTTCACGAAGAGCGAATAACATCTATGGGATACATGCAGCGCGCTCTGGAGTTGTCCCGGGAGGCTTTGGGCCTTTCCAGTCCGAACCCACCCGTCGGAGCTGTGGTTGTGAAGGACGGACGCATAGTGGGCGAAGGACACACGTTGCCCCCCGGCGAGGCTCATGCGGAGATCATCGCTCTGAGTCAGGCGGGGGAATCGGCCAAGGGAGCTACCCTCTACACCACACTTGAACCCTGTTGCCATTTTGGAAAGACACCTCCGTGCACCAGAGATATAATCCAGTCTGGCATTGCTCAGGTACACATGGCAATCATAGACCCGAACCCGTTGGTGAACGGCGAAGGTATGGCCGAGTTGAAGGGTGCGGGACTCGACATTCATCTGGGAGAGTACAGTGAAGAGGCAAGTGAGATGGCGGAGGCGTATATACAATTCGTGACCACGGGCACCCCATTTGTGATTGCCAAATTTGCCATGAGCCTCGACGGGAAAATAGCTGCTTCATCGGGTGAATCCAAGTGGATCAGCTCTGAGAAGTCCCGTTGTCACGCCGGAGAACTGCGGCAGCGGAACGATGCAATTATGGTCGGGATAGGTACTGTTCTCAGCGACGATCCCAGGTTGACCGTCAGGGATGAGGCGGGCAACCCCAGAACAAAACAACCTCTGCGGATAGTTGTGGACAGTTCTGCGCGCGTGCCACTGAACGCGCAACTATTTCATGAGCCAGGCCCTGTGCTGGTGGCAACTGCCCATGCAACGAAAGACCGAACAGAGGCCTTGAGCACCGCTCGTGCCCAGGTCTTGTCCCTGCCATCCGAGGATGGCTCAGTTGACCTGATCTCCCTTCTCAAAGCACTGGGAAAGCGTGAGATAACCAGTCTGCTGGTAGAGGGCGGCGGCGCACTTCTCGGCTCCTTTTTTGACCTTGGGCTGGTGGACAAAGTGGTGGTTTTTGTATCGCCCGTTATTCTGGGTGGCATGGACTCTCCATCACCGGTGGCAGGGGTGGGTGTTGCGGCGATGGTAGACTCCATTCGTCTGAAGCGAACGCGGGTGGAGATAATCGATGATGACGTCATGATGACTGGCTACGTGAGGTAAAGGAGCATGTTCACCGGAATCATACAGGAGCTTGGAAGTCTACGAGAGAGCGATAACTTCTCCATGAGCGTTGAAGCTACGACCTCGTTGGAGGGACTCAAAGAGGGTGACAGTGTTTCCGTTAACGGGACATGTCTTACCGTGAAGGGCATCGGCGAGGGTTACTTCTCCGTGGACACAATGCCCGAGACCCTAAGGCGTACCAATCTGGGCCTGCTGATGCCGGGAAATCCGGTGAACCTGGAGAAGGCACTCACTCTCAACACTCCTTTGGGTGGCCATCTGACACAGGGACACGTTGATGCTACGGGAACCCTTGCATCAACAATGCAAGAAGGTGATGCTCTGTTGATGAGATTTCAGGCACCTCCTCAGGTGATGAAGTACGTGGTTGAGAAGGGTTTCATATCCGTCGACGGCATCAGCCTCACGGTGATGGAATGTGACGACTCTACCTTTGTTGTTTCTGTGGTAACATACACTCTGGAACATACCAATCTGGGTCATCGTGAGCCTGGTGATGTGATAAATCTGGAAGTGGATATCCTGGCTAAATACGTGGAGAAGTTACTGTCATCACGTGCATAGCCTGGACAGTTCCAGTGGCATTTTAATTAACGAACCCAATCAGTTTTGCGCCATTGGAGGGCGATTATGGCTCTATCGACCGTAGAAGAAGCGATCAAGGACTACCAGGACGGCAAACTCGTTATATTGGTTGACGACGAAGATCGGGAGAACGAGGGCGATCTGATCATCGCCGCGGAGATGATAACGCCGGAGGCCATAAATTTCATGGCCACACATGGTCGCGGTCTGATATGTATGCCGGTTACCGGCGAACGCTTGGAGCAGCTCAAGCTGCCCATGATGGTGCAGGATAACACCGCCCGCCACAGCACCGGATTTACCGTCTCAATAGATGTGACGCGCGGTGCCACCACCGGCATCTCGGCGTTCGACAGGTCAGCTACTATCAAGGCCGTGCTTGACCCTGTCACTGAGCCGGAGGACCTTGCAAGGCCAGGACATATATTCCCACTGCGTTATCAAGAGGGCGGTGTCTTAGTAAGAGCAGGACAGACCGAGGGTTCTGTCGACCTTGCCAAGTTGGCTGGTCTGTATCCCGCGGCCGTCCTATGCGAGATTATGAACGAAGACGGCACTATGTCCCGCATGCCTCAGTTGGAGGTATTTTCTAACCTACACGGTATCAAGATCATCAGCGTAGCCCAGATCATTGCGCATAGGCTGCTCCACGAAGTTATGGTGCAGCGAGTAGCAGATGCCAGGCTTCCCACCAGCTATGGAGAGTTCAGAGCGGTGGCATTCAAGAGTGAAGTGGATACCGCGGAGCATCTAGCCTTGGTTATGGGCAAGGTGGAGACCGAGTTGCCAGTGCTGGTTAGGGTACACAGTGAATGTCTCACGGGAGATGTGTTCGGTAGTCGGCGTTGCGACTGCGGCTCTCAAATAGATTTGGCCTTGCGGCTCATCGCCGAGGAAGGCAGCGGGGTCTTTCTCTATATGCGCCAGGAGGGGCGGGGTATAGGACTGCACAACAAGATAAAGGCATATGCGCTTCAGGACACAGGGCTGGACACAGTAGAGGCCAATGCCAAGCTGGGCTTTGAGCCTGATCTGCGCCACTACGGCATAGGCGCCCAGATTCTGGTTGACCTGGGAGTCCAGAATATGCGCCTGCTAACCAACAATCCCAAGAAAGTCGTAGGTCTCGAATCCTACGGACTCAAGCTCGTGGAACGGATTCCAATCATAGTGCCTCCCACGCCGGAAAATCAGAGGTATATGGATACCAAACACTCGAAGCTTGGGCATCTGCTGGAAACGGAAGAGGTCAAAGGTTGAAGGGGCCCTCTTTTGGTGACGAAGGTGAGGAAGACGGCCCGGGGACCCGCCTCAAGGGCAGTCTGGACGGTCATGGTCTCAGAGTAGCGGTGGTGGCCGCACGGTTCAACTTCTTCATTACCTCCAAGCTGGTGGAAGGGGCCTGTGAAACGCTCATCTCGTACGGGCTTGAAGAGAATGACCTCGCGGTTGCCTGGGTGCCAGGCTCTTTTGAAGTGCCGCTGGTGGCCCTTGAGATGGCAAAGACTGGAAAGTGGGACGCAATAGTCTGCCTTGGTGCGGTCATCCGTGGAGAGACTGCACATTTCGACTATGTGTCAGGAGAAACGGCTAGGGGTATTGCTGACGCATCCAGAGAAACGGGAGTCCCGTTGGCATTTGGCATACTCACAACGTACACCGAAGAACAGGCGGTAGAAAGAGCGGGTGGCAAACTTGGAAACAGGGGTTGCGATGCCGCACTTGCCGCTCTGGAATCGGCAAACCTGCTGCGTCTCCTGAGCAATAAGTTTTAGCGATAAGCAACACACTGGCTACGGGTCGGCGGATGTTGGTTTTACGATAACCTTGTAGACTGTATCTCCCTGTCTTACCCTGTCAGGCACCTTTATCCCTATTGCTTGTCCGGCCGAGGCGTTTGAGACGTTTGCATTGTTGAGTTGCATGGATTCCACCACCATCTCAATCTCGGTGGTGTGTCCCGTAATGTGAATGGTGTCTCCCTGTTTCAGCGTGTTGGTAAGGTTGATTCCTGCCACCACGGGATGTGCGAAGAAATCGCTGACATGGCCAACTTCCACCTCTGGCATAAATCTCCACCTCCTTGCTACTGTCTGCTGCCTACATGCTCAGTATAAAATAAGTCCCTCTGAGGATGACTTCAGCAACCGTGTTTAGCCTCGAACGGACATCTCCCAATGGACGCGTGGTTCGGTGCAATCCATCATAGGACATAAGTGCGATGCTTGCCAGACTGATATTCCGTGTAGATCTGAAAACTTTCTACGCGTTCGCTTCCATTCAGAGGGGACTCACGTTTTTCCAAGGCAGTCACTTTCAGGTGGAGAACGGTAATTATCTTCTCAAGACCTCAGCGCTTTCCTGTTAGGTGTATGGAGAATCGGGTCATCTTGAAATGGGTAATTTGCAAGAGTAAGCTATGTCTACAGGCAAGTGAGGGTGACATATGATGGAGATAATCCAAGAAAAATGCGTACCGTGCCGTGCCGGTTCTCCCAGAGTAACCGCTGAGGAGATTGCGGAACTGCACCCCATGGTGGCCGACTGGGAACTTATTGAGGAAAGCTCCGTTCCACAGCTGAAGCGTTCTTTCCGCTTCTCAGATTTTGCTCAGGCGCTGGCCTTTGGCAATAGCGTTGGTGAGGTGGCCGAAGCCGAAGGACACCATCCACGTATCGTAATGGAATGGGGAAGAGTAACAGTTTCCTGGTGGACTCATAAAATCAGAGGGCTTCACCGCAATGACTTCATTATGGCAGCCAAGACGGACAGGCTCTACAGCTAGGCATCCACAAGTTGCCTGACAGTCGAAAAGACACCTTCGAACATCTCCTTTGTGAGTCTGCCGGTTTGTGTATTTTGCTGGCTGGGATGGTACGACGCTACCAGTATCTTACCGTCCGGCAGCAAACAGCCTGCGCCGTGTCCAAAGCTTGGCCTGGGTTTGGGCAATTCTAGTCCCATATGCTGCCGTGACGCCAGGTAGCTGTCGAAGGCGATTTTCCCCAGGGCTACGATCACGCTGATATTTTCCAGCAGGTCTACTTCCCTCATAAGATATGGGAGGCAGTTGGTTCGTTCCTGAGGCATGGGCTTGTTGTCAGGAGGGGCGCAGCGCACCGTGGCTGTGATATATGCCTGTTGCAGTGTGAGGCCATCATTCCTATGGATGGAAGTGGGGGAACTGGCAAAGCCGAACTTGTGCAGGGTCGAGAACAGCCAGTCGCCACTTCGGTCGCCGGTGAACATGCGTCCTGTCCGGTTGCCGCCGTGCGCCGCGGGAGCGAGGCCGACGATGAGCACCCTAGCTTCCGGGTCGCCATAGCCCGGAAGTGGCCGACCCCAATAGTGGTCATTGAGGTACATTCGCCGTTTCTTCCGTGCCATCTCCTGTCGATGGTCAACCAGACGAGGGCATAGGGTGCAGTCTATGATTTCCTGATTCAGTGCTTGAAGGGCTTGCATGCACCCTAAATTAACGACCGGGACTGACCGCCGTCAACGTTGATGGATGCTCCTGTGATGAGGTCGGCCTGCTCCGAGCATAGGAAAGCGATCATGGCCCCCACTGGTTCAGGCCAGCCAAACTTTCCCATGGGCAGTTGACGTGCGATGAACTCTTTGACGACCTCCTTGGAGTTTCCATTCACAAAGCGTTCCCATCCACCGCCGGGGAACTGTATAGAACCTGGGGCCAAGGTGTTCACCAACACATTGTAGGGGGCAAGGGATAGCGCCATGTGTTTGGAGAAGGCAATCAATGCTGCTTTGGCAGTC
>Ga0114993_10003229_pt1 | contig 17143 bp, 20 predicted proteins | sample ArcticOcean_MG_C_FD_87042 | JGI IMG/M metagenome (GOLD analysis project Ga0114993, IMG submission 87042) | Marine microbial communities from western Arctic Ocean - ArcticOcean_MG_CB2_150 | ecosystem: Environmental > Aquatic > Marine > Oceanic | place: Arctic Ocean: Canada Basin | collected...
ACCAGTTGTCCATACGTGGAAGTCGTTGGCGAATCGTTTTTATCACACCTTCACGATCAATCTTCCAAAGGCGTTTCAATGCCGCTTCTCGAGCGTCAATCGTGTACGCTCTAGCCCACAACATTCGATGGAGGGTATCTCTGTACTGTGCATCATCTAATCCAACTTGTTCATCGAGCAAATCCATTGCTTGAAGGTGAACTGATGCGGGGCGACCTTTTTCTTGCAAAGTTGCAGTTGGATTGTTGATTTTTGGACCACAGCCAAGAAAAACAACAAATACAAAAATAATTTTTAGATCCATGGTCGCAGTGTACTGCCCCTCCCTGCAAAGAAACTCACTTCGACGTACTATTTCAATACATGGCAACTGATAAGAGTCAATCACAACTGCACGCGAGAGTACTCGAAGTACTTGAGCTCATCCGCCCTTCAATTCAACTCGATGGTGGTGATATCGAGTTGGTTTCAGTTGATGAGCATGGAGTCGTTTCAATTCGTTTTCTTGGGGCATGCATCGGTTGCCCTTCGAGCGATATGACCCTTCAGCATGGCATCGAAATGAGGCTCATGGAGCGAATAAAGGACGTTAGTGCTGTTCGAGTAACAGACTGAACCTCTTGCAAAACAAGGGGTTATGCCTTAATTCTTCTCCATTAAAGAGCGATTCTCTTGGAAACATCCTTGAAATTTTGGTAGGGTATAAGGTTAGGGGATTGGTGGGTTCGCGCAGGTCGCGCGGCGTTTCATGCTCGAAATGAGCGGCAGGAGGTCCGCATTATGCTAGTTATTACACGAAAAGAAGGGGAAGAAGTTGTCATAGGTGATCCAGCAAATCCTTTGGGGGTTGTACGAATTGCTTCGATTAAAGGTGACCGTGTACGTATCGCCTTAGATTTTCCGCGAGATGTCCCTGTACATCGTCGGGAAGTTGCTTCCCAAATAGTACTCGAAGGTCCTTCGATAGCAGGAAAAATCCGCCCCGCTTCCAACGACTCGTAACTGCAATTTCATTCACTGCGAGTTCATTAAATCCATCTATTCATTAATTGACTGCGAGTTATTTAATTTTAAGCAGGTTTATCCACTGCAGGTTAATTAGATCAAACAAAAAAAAGGTTTGCGGCAAGTGGTGGGGCATGCCGCAAACCAGGGAAGGGGACCGGACTATGGTGTCCAGTCGACTTGAGGAATGGTTCTCGACATCGCTAGATGCCGAGAACCAAGTTTGGTTAGTGCTTCGCTTCCTTGCGAGCACACTCTCCTAGGACCATCCGTGGTCCAGATATCGCGATCATTGATCTAATCGCTGATGTAAGAAGCAAAGAGGAAACGTCGTCCATGACGTCAAACCCCTTGCTGGCTAAGCGTCCCTGCTTAGCCATAAAGAACAGGTTATTCATTGTTTCCCACCGAACCAGCACGTCTTCGACTTCGCGCTTGTGCGAGAATTTGCTGCCATTTTGGGAGTTTCTCGTCTAGTGATGCGTTCCATTGGTCTGGATTTCTGATTTCTAGATGATCCCGTACCCCAATAACAACTGCTTGGCTGCCGATGTTGGCAAATTCTAACAAGGTCTCCGGCAAACGAATCCGCCCCGCTTTGTCGATTTCGATTCGTCTCGTTTGAGAAAAGAGTAATTGTTCGTACTCCATTACTTCTTCGTCTGGAAGAAGCGATTGGTCGAGCGAGTTGGACATCGCTTCGAATGTCGCCTCCGGCCAAAGGCAAATGCATCCAGCTCCCCCTGGCGAGGCGTACACGACGCTCTGACCAGAACCCATCGCAAAACCGCACCGCATCTCCGTGGGTATTGACAAACGATGCTTGTCGTCGATTGATCTTTCGATGTTGCCTGTGAATAACATGGTGTACGTTGTGGGATCTCATTATCTTTCGACCCCACAGTACCCCAAATATACCCACTATGCAACACTTTCTCCATAAAAGTTGCATTCTTCTGTTATCAGACCTTGCATTTGTCAATAATGCTGCCATCTTAAGTGTAGTCTGGTGAAGTACTTGCGTCTACTTTAGGTGCGCAAAAAACGTAGAGAGAAAAATGACCACGGATCCACAAATAATCCACAACGTACTACGTGAGCTTCCGAGCGGTCTTTTTGTGTTGACCTGTGCACATGGTCAATTCAGGTCTGGAGTCCTCACAAATTGGGTGCAGCAATGCAGTGAAGAGCCACCAATGCTTGTTGTTGCCATCAAGAAGGGTCAAACCATTGAACCTATGCTCCGAGATGCCAGAACATTCGTGCTCAACATGATGCCACAAGGAGATCGAAGATCGATTCGTCGCTTTGGTAAGCCACTTGACCGAACAGATGACCCGTTTATGTCTTTCGATTTTGACACCGCCGTAACTGGAACGCCGATCCTCAAAAATTCGTTATGTTGGTTCGATTGCGAACTTGAAGGACACCTCTCCCCCGATGCAGATTGCAGGTTGTACCTAGGAAGAGTCGTTGCTGCCCACAACAATACAACAGTGAATATCAATAAAACTGTTGCTGTCGTTGCTTCTGTTCCCGATGAGAGAAGCACCAGAAGCAAAGCATCCAAACGAGTTTCAAGTAAAAGCAAAGCATAATTATTGCAACCTGAGTTGTAATCCTTCTACAAATCTAGATGGGGAAGCAATTGATCGGAGTCGTGCAGCAAGTTCTAACCCCTGATCAGAAATATCGCTTGATTCTTTCCATAGAGCCATCACCCAAGCGCCCAATTCTGAAACCGATGTAACCCACGCAATCCTATTTCCAATTGTCGGAACTCCTGAGACAGCATGTTTGTGCGATGCAGCAACAGGCACACCGCTTGCTGAAGCTGAAAGGACATCAAGGACGCCCTCTAGTTTTCCATGAACAGTAGAAGACGGCGCCCAAATACACGTTGCAACATGTGCGACATCAATCAAACGTAACCCTTGGGCAACTTGGTGCAACGAATTAACCAGACCATGCTCTTGCAATGCAAAATGAAGTTCTGCGTAATACAAATAATTGTTTGAGACAACCAAAGCAATCTCTTCACCCAAGGCTTTCATTTGCACAATAAACGCAACAATTTCTTCCCACATTCCAATATCGTTGACAACAGCAACCAACAATGTCTTTCTAGAAATATTCAGCGCACGCAAGACTGATGTTGGATCAACGACTAACGATTTTGCGTCGATGCCTACAAGAGGCTCCGTCACCAAGTGGCTTAAACGTTTGTTTTCTTTTAACCTATCACTACATGTCCATGTTGTTGGAATCACACAATCAACTTCGATTGTTGGTGTCGTAGTAGCATCAATAGAATCAACATATGCCACAGTTTGATGCACACAATCTATGCCTGAAATTGCAATTGTTGGTGTCCAGCCCCACGCAATCAACTTGTCTTTCCTTGTTGTCACCGCCTCAACGGCACGTCGCACACGCATTCCCAACGTATGGGAGTTATTCGTTATCCCTTGTACCGAACCAAGGACCGAAAAATCTTGCATCCGCAATTGAATTGCCAAGTCTGCATCACCAAGCACAATCACATTGTGCTTTTTTGGCAACCGCTGTGTAACAATTTTTAACAGACCAAGCATCGCACGTGACGATGGCTCCGAATATGGTGCAATAACGTGCAAAAATGACAAATTATTTGCGCTCTAGGTTTTCGCCCAAGCGACCTGTTGTGTGTGTATAAAACAATTTCGCTATGTCATCACCCATCTGAACAGCGAGCTTGTGTGCCAATTTCCTCGTCTCACTTACGCTCTCAAGTTGATGTGGATCTACCCGATGCAATGCAGACCTTACTTTATACGCTGCATCAGTTGATTCCGGGACAGGAAAAAGTTGTTCTCGCGTTTCAACATCGACTACTCGAACACTACATCCAGCAAGTGGTGCGGGGTTATGCCCATCAACTGACATGATAAATGTCGAAACCTCCACATAAATTACAACCGATGCATTCACAGCCTTGCCGATGGCTCCAACCGTAAGAATGCTGCCTTGACGATCTTGTGATTCTGCAAACCGCATCGCGTCTCTAGAAGCAATCATGTCAACAAGTAATTCGCGACCAAGTAGTTCAGAAGTCACTTTATCTGCGATGACGCCTTTGAGCCGACTTGGGTGCATAATATTATGACGGTCATCGACAAAAACGACTGTTTTTTTCAGTGGCAAATTGAACAAAGCAATTTGTTCTGGGTCAGGCGTTGTTACGTACAACACACCGGCGACAACGTTGCAGGATGCAAGACAAAACATTGCAGCAATGAGTGTGCAAATGATGATAAGTGCTCTCATGTTTCTAGTTCCGGTCGATATCGATCTGGATTCTTTGGTTCCAAGTGGAAGTAAAAGAGCCATGCGGTTTGTTTCATAAATTCGGTAAGTAACCCGCGGGCAATATCCGCTTCATCTGCTTCTTGTCTCGCCAACACGCTTGGTCGCCTAGGGAATGTTGCAGTGATTTGGTACACATCAGTAAAACCATCTTGCTCATATCCATCTTTTTCAACAATACCGATTGTTGCTTCACAAAGACCCTCCCAGAGCCATTTATTCCCCGGGGGCGTTAAGCGGTATTCATGTAAATCGATGTAAATAACACGATCAACTCCAAGTTGATCGACCAAATCGCCAGTAGGCATCGCAGACCATTGCGGGGTTTCGAACTGCCACCTCGCAACATCTCCCGGATTCAGGATGCGAACATTCTGTACTCCAGGTTTACCTTCGGAGGCTGCCCTGGCTAATCTTGCAACGATCCCTTCGACGATTAAGTTTGCGATTCCAGGATGTTGGTAGTGCAGCGACATGTCAGTCGTGATCACAATGGCAACCCGCATCCCATCAAGGTTGTACTCGGGGTGCGTTTCAACAAGCTTTTGATCTTCAAATGTTTGTTTGACAGCACCACCAAATGCAAAGATAGAGCAGCCGCACAGGGAGCAGCAAGACAACATTAAAACTAGTGACTTAATTCTTTTCATACAAACCATCCTCGATGTGCACAGATTTTATACACCCAAGCGAATGCTGCCATACCTACAATGATAAAAATTGTTTTTGTTGTCATCCATTGGTACCAAAATGCTGATTCTGGGCGACCTGTGAGTGCAATAGTAAAGGCCAGAAGACCCATGAACGTGAGCCCGATAGCGAGAAACATGCCAAAGGGTTGCGTTTTAAAGGCAGAAATGAACTTTCCCCTCACGGTGTATGAAAATGCGGTAGTCATGCCGCATGTTGGGCATGGGAGGTCTGCGGCAACGATCCACCCGCATTGAGGAAGCCCAAGTTGCCGATGTGTTCCAATTCCATCAGTTGATGGAGAGAGCCATGCAGCAACTCCAAGAATCAGCGCAGTTCCTACGCCTACGAAGAAGGCTATAAACCGCCTCGATCCTTCGTTCATTTGTGGTTCTACTTCCATGGAAGGTACAGTGTACCTAAGTCTAGGTGCACATTTAATTCAGCGGGGTGCAGAAGATGCCTTGTTGGCCATCGACTTCAACTTCTGTCAGTAGGTGTAATGCGAGGTCAGTGCCGTGTAGATCGGCAACCGCAACAGCATTGTCGGTAAACACATGCTGTTTTGGTCGAAGCGTCGCATCAATTTCTACACCACCACATGCCATGGCAATCAAATTACCATGACGTGCTACCCAACCCGAAACGATGGCAGCGTCACGAAAATCTTCAGCATCAGCAAGTACATGTAATCTTCCTTCGGTATCGATTGCAAGTTCAACTTCTTCATGTTCAGGACAACGGGGTTTTACTCCAATCAATCCATCGACATACGAAGCGTATAAAGGTTGTTCTGTAACTTGTTGATACTTTTTGGGCTGCTCTATGATGGGTTCTTTTATTTCAACAACAGGCCGTTCTGACAATGGAATTGTTTGCACGTCTTCTTCGGTTTCCGTTGGCCGCTGCGCTGCAGCACGAATGCGAGTGAGAATATCAACCACGCCACTTGTTCTATGAAAACTTGCTTGCGAAGCAACTCTACTCTTCGATCCCATCGCAGGAAGCGGTTGGCTTACTGAAAGTTGTACTCCTAGTTGATGATGCGCGGTTTGCACAATCCGATTCGCAGCGTCTTGAGCAGCACGTTCTTCAGTTCCAACAATAACAAGATTCATCGATGGTGTCGCTTCTACACTTCCAGAAGCAACAACAAGCCCCTTCAACAATCGGTACGCACCCACAACTGCTGCCTGATCAGCACCTGAAAGAAGCGTGATTCGATCTGCATCACAATGTAATAGTGCAGTAGAATCCGCATCAGATGGAGGTTGCACCATCCATTTTGTTACTGAAGATCCAATAAGATCGAACGCTTGTTCAAGGGATGTACAACTTGAGATGTCAAGTTCAATGTCTCCGACGATAGCAAGATCAACAGCATCTTCATGCATCCGAATCAATGCGGCGACACCTCCCTGGGATTCTCTTCCAGCGTATGGGATAAGCCACAAACCACCTTGCACTGGCAGGTGTCCAAGCAACAATAAATCTACCGACACGCAAACAGGTGTGGGTTCATCGACCGTTGTGAAGATCGCTGCAAGTTGTGCGTAATCAGAATTCGTTGCCATCAGTCACCTCTGTTGGCGTGATGCGACCCGCAATTTTCGGTGCGTGCAGTGAAGTTTCAAACGTGGCGACTCTACGTGCAAGTTCAGCCGCTCTACCATTTCCAACCGGACGCACCTCCACCAGTGGTGCAGCCGGCGTGTAAATTTCTTCGAGCCAATCGACAAGTGCGATAAAATCTTTTTCCGCATCGCAGCCGGGTGAAAATTCAACGACGGGCTGTCCAAAACTTGCCGCTTCTCTGAGCGTTTCATGATCGCGAATCACAACAGGTGAGACTTCATCTCCAAATGATTCGCGTAATTTTTCAAGTAACTTCTTCGCCAGTGGTGTAGGTCTATGGATTGAGGGTAATACTCTACATTTAATTGGCTTTCCGATTCGAGCAATGAGTGCTTCGATCGTCTTTCGTTGTCTTCGAGCACCTCGAAGAGAAAAATACCCTGTTTCTACAGGTACGATTGCCTCAGTTGCTGCGCGGAGCGCGTTGTATGTCAAGAGTCCAATGTTTGGTGGACAATCAATGACGCAACGATCAAACGACGTATCTAAGTGATGGAGAAGACTTTCTAAACGTCGATCCTTATCTGGCATCGAATGGAGGCCGCCCCCTGCAGCTTCTATCGCCGAGAGCATCATTGTGCTTGGAGCAAGATGAAGGTTTTTCGTCACCTGCCAAAGAAATTCGTCTTGATCAAGGGTCTCATCGTGTTGAGCGAGCAGGGCATCCCCAATGCTCATATTAATTTGCTCCTCAGGGACACCAAGACCCGCGGCACAATGGGATTGGGGATCCATATCTACAAGTAATGTCCGAAGACCACGATTCGCAAAGACTGCAGCAATATTTATTGCTGTAGTTGTCTTTCCACAGCCACCCTTCTGATTCACAATAGCAATCGTACGCACAGTAAAAATCCTCTCGCGTGGGCTCATCTTGAGCGCCAACCTATTCCTTATCGGAACTGAGAACAATTTTTCATGAAAATCTACAAGCCAGTAGCCCACGGACAAATGAACCAGCGGTCAACAATATCGCGTGTTCATGGCCTCAGGCGGCACCAACTGATTGTAATGCCAGTGAGATAGTCCCAAGGTCGACTTCCTCTGTGATCACAGCGCCAGAGTCACCCTTTGGCAGAACAAGACGTATGCGACCATTTTGGTTTTTTTTATCAAATTGCATCATCGCAATAAATGCAGAGACTGGAAGTTGATCGCTCATTCGCACTGGTAAACCCAAACGCTCTAATACTTCTTTCGTACGATCAACAAAACTCTCTGTCACCATGCCAAGTAACTGTGCGCAACAAGCAGCAGCAACCAGACCAATCGAAACTGCCTCGCCATGAAACAGCCCCAACTCTGGCATCGGCTCCATTGCATGTGCGAATGTGTGACCTAGGTTCAACAACCCCCGCTCACCACTCTCCCGTTCATCCTTCGAAACGATTTTGGCCTTGATCGATGCGCTTTTGTAAACCAATGATTCCATGATTTCCAAGTCACAATCAAGAATAGATGTAACATTCGATTCAATAAACTCGAGTAATTCAGGATTCCCAAGCATCGCATGCTTCACACATTCAGCAAGACCGCAACGCAATTGCCTTGCATCGAGCGATCGCAACATTGCTACATCAGCAACTACAAGTGTAGGTTGCCAAAACGCTCCCGCTAAATTTTTGCCCAAAATGACTGACTCGTCACTTCGAGTTCGCTTGGTATTCACCCCAGTTTTACCACCAATTGACGCGTCGACCATCGCCAACAATGTCGTTGGTACTTGTATGAGTGGTACACCTCGCATAAACGTTGCAGCAGCGAACCCCCCAACATCCCCTACGATTCCTCCACCAATGGCAACCAACGGCGTCGACCGATCATGTCCAGCGTCGAGCATTGCAGTCCAAATTTGTTCGACAGTTTCAATTGTTTTGCACGACTCCGCTGCAAACATTGTGAAGATACTTCGTCCAGAGTCAGATGTAATAGTTTCTCCGAGCAATGGTTTCACATTTTCATCGATGACAAACATTGCTCGATCTGAACCAAAAATCTCTTGAAGATCTACTTGCAATTGGTCCAAAATGCCGCGACCAATACGCATTTCATACGATCTTTCACCAAGTTTGATTTGGACGCTATTCATGTTAGTTCTTCGGCACTTTCGTGTAATAAAGCCAAGGCTTGTGCAGGATCGTCAGGAAGTTCGGTTGCAACTGCCTGCGCAGCACAAATGACATCCTCTATGTGCAAAGACCTTTCTCGGAAACGAGGGATTCGACTTTTTTTCTTCCTACCAAGGAGAAAAACCACCAACCCACCTATAGCGATAAGCGGAATCAGCAACAGCAGTTCTGGGATTTCACTCAGCGGTTGATGTTGCTCTATTGCCTCGCTTGAAGTCACGAACGTGGCAAAAGTTCGAACCTTACCGTCACGACCAGTGAGGTTAATCGTTTTATAATATCTAGCGTCTGCTGAAATTTTTGCCCTCGATTGCACCTTCGAAGGACCCACAACATATAAAACAAAAAGTGAACCAGTTTCGTCTCGAACAAACCACTCTTGCACGTCATTCCATGGCGGATCAACAGCCGACGGTTGTTCAACAACACCAATCACATGCATCTCGACACCTCGATATGCTGCTGGATTTGCCACAATTTCGGATAAATCCGCGGGTTCTGCTATTTCCTTTTGCGTAGTGCTCCCCTGCTTCCAAGCACGTGCATTTTCAATTAAAACGACAAATCCATCTCCCAAGGAGTCTCGTTCATCTACCACGTACGAGAGCCTCGAAGCCTCACCTTCGTCTAGGGGTGGAAAATTTGCACCAAATAGGCAAAAAAGTAAAAAAATATGCATCGGGACCATAATTAGAGCAGCATACACGCAGCAACAATTGCGTGGCTGATGTATGATTCTTCGCCTCATAGGTCCCATCGTCTAGTCAGGTCAGGACACCAGGTTTTCATCCTGGGAACAGGGGTTCGAATCCCCTTGGGATCACTTCAGGCGTGGCTCTCCTACCCAATTTGCAAGAGTGAACTTCATCGCATAGACCGTGATACGAGGATTACATCAATGACATTTCTTCTCCCCATTCTCACCTTGCAACTCATATCTGCGACTACTTTGCAATCGACCCAGATTAATTATAAACCAACGCTTCTCTCTTCCTTCAATTTGACACAACCAGTTGAAGGAGATGTGGCCGTAGAAAAAGTGATCACAACGTGGGGACAAGAAGGCACATGGCGATGGGGTATCCATGGCGGCTACGCTGAAGAACTAAAACACAATGAGAATGATCTGATCCTTCTTGGCGTTGAATTTGACTATTTTATTGCAGATGAATTGAGCCTTGACATAGGCATAAACCTCATTGATGTTACCCAAACTGGTGATGACACCGATGGATTTAACTTCACCTTGCAATTGCGGTGGCACGCTATTGCAAAAGAGGACTGGTCGTTTTTTGTCGAAGGTGGTGTGGGTCTGTTGTTCACTGAGCACAATGTTCCTACAGACGGTTCGGACTTTAACTTTACACCACAAGTAGGCCTTGGGTTTTCGTTTGATGCTAACGACTCTGCGAGATGGCTTATTGGCTTGCGATGGCATCACATCTCGAATGCAAATACGCATCGTACGAATCCGGGACGTGACAGTTTGATGTTGTGGGTTGGAATGACGTTTCCGTTCTAGAACAGAATTCCTAACAAACGTTGTTGCATTCTCTCAACCGTGCCTCTGAAGCTTTTCTTACATTGACAGCAACTTATGAGTTTTAAATCTTCTTGAAGGCGAGTGAAACGTTGTGTCCACCGAAGCCGAACGAGTTGTTCAAAGCGTATTCAATGGGACGTTCTTGTGGTTCGTTTGCGACAAAGTCTAAGTCAAACCCTTCATCTGGGTGATCAAGGTTTATCGTTGGAGGAAGCACACCATGTTTCAGTGCAAGAATGACTGCAATCGATTCAATGCCTCCTGCTGCGCCAAGCATGTGACCAGTACATGATTTTGTTGAACTCATCGCGAGGTTGTAGGCGTGGTCGCCAAAGAGTGCTTTGACAGCTGCAACTTCGGCGGCATCACCTAGTGGAGTCGAAGTGCCGTGTGCATTGATGTACCCAACTTGTGTGGGATCAATTCCTGCGTGCGCCAGCGCTGCACGCATTGCTGCTTGTGCGCCTGTTCCCTTCGAGTCAGGTGCAGCAATATGACCTGCATCACCTGTAATGCCAAAGCCTATAACTTCAGCAAGAATGTCAGCTCCGCGGGACTTTGCATGTTCATACTCTTCAACAGCAAGAACAGCCGCGCCTTCAGAAAGGACAAACCCGTCACGATCCTTGTCAAATGGTCGTGATGCTTTTGTCGGCTCATCATTTCGCGTTGAAAGCGCTTTCATTGCTGCAAAAGAAGCAACACAAACGGGAGTCACTGCAGCTTCTGCACCGCCAGCGAGCACAAAATCCGCCATGCCCGAAGAGATAAAAGTATACGCTTCAGCGATTGCATGGCCACCAGTAGCACATGCCGTTGCAACAGCAGAGTTCACACCTCTTAAGTTAAATTCAATTGAAACATTCCCGGCACATGCATTGACCATCAACCTTGGAACTGTAAAAGGACTGATCCTTCGAGGTCCTCGATCGTGAAGTACTTTCGCAAAGTGTTCAATCGTTGAGATGCCTCCAACGCCAGAGCCAATTGAAACGCCACGGCGATAGGGATCGCCATGTTCCCAATCGAGACCGCTATGTGCCATCGCTTCCCTCGCTGCGCAGAGCCCAATCAGGGAAAAGCGATCCATTCTCTTCATTTCAGAAGGATCAATATGATCTGCTGGATCCCAATCGCGAATTTCACCTGCAATTCTCGAGTCCCATTGATCATCCTGCTCAAAGGCTGTAATTGATCTAATCCCAGATGTGCCTGCGAGTAATCCTGCCCACGTATCAGAAACATTGTGACCAATATCAGTCAGAGCCCCAAGACCTGTTATCACAACGCGTCGGTTAGAAAGATCGCTCACGGTTCTACCTTTTTACTTAGTCTGACACGTCAGTTGCACCAACAATGAACTCGATAGCACTTCCAACTGTTTGAATTTTTTCAGCTTCATCATCTGGAATCGAAGTTGAAAATGCGTCTTCAAGTTCCATCACAAGTTCAACAGTATCAAGACTGTCTGCGTTTAAATCATTTGCAAAACTAGATTCAAGCGTCACTTCTGATTTATCAACACCGAGTTGGGTTGAAACGATATCGACGACTTTTGCTTCGACTTCTGCTTTTGTCATTGTCATTGGTAGGTTCTCCTTGGATCCCTTCGCTCCATTGCTTGGGAATGCGGATTATATCGGATAACAGAGTGGCGGTATTTTAGCCCTCATCGAAATTTCAACATGTCAGCCCACCATCTACAACGAGGACTTGACCAGTAACATATCCACCACCCTCAGATGCAAGGAACGATACCGCAGAAGCAACCTCCTCTGGTTGACCATATCTTCGAAGAGGGAGAGACTTTTCAACGCCTTTGCGTATCTCTTCACCAAGATTCGCTGTCATATCTGTTTCAATGAATCCCGGAGCAATTGCATTAGCAGTGATTCCCTTGGAACCAAATTCCTTTGCGATCGTCTTGGTGAGCCCCACAAGCCCAGCCTTCGCTGCAGCGTAATTTGCTTGACCGACGTTTCCACTAAGACCTGTCACCGAGGTGATGTTGATGATGCGACCAAAGCGACCCTTCATCATAGGTCTTGCTGCCGCCCTGCAACCTTCAAAAACCGACCTCAAGTTGATATTGATCACTGCTTCAAAATCTTCATCAGACATCCGAAGCATCAACCCATCTCGTGTCATACCAGCGTTATTGACAAGGACATCAAGACGTCCATTGTCATCAACAATCTGTTCGATGACAGAACCGAACGAGCCCTTATTCGCCAAGTCGCAAAAATGGGTGATCGCGGTGCCTCCATCTTCTTCGATCTCTGCCTGCACTGCCCTGAGAGCTGTTTCATCACGTGCAATTAATGCGACAAGAAAACCATCACTTGCGAGTTTTTTCGCAATCGACTTCCCTATGCCACGGCTAGCACCTGTGACAATTGCAACTCGTTGTGTATTGTTTTCAGTTGACATGTAAAATCCAATTCGTCAAGGTTATTTTGGTGTAAGTGGGCCAGTGGGACTACCTGGCCTCTTTGGTGATCCTGGTTTTCCAGGAGTGTCCGGACCTTTTGGAGTATTTGGCGTACCCTTACCAACACCACTTGATGTGGATCCTTCACCAGCTAGTTGATATGAACTTATTTGATCATCGTCCAGTGCACTTGCGTAGAGTTCTTCTCGTATTTTGAAATAAGTTTTAATCCAATTTCCGCTTAGTTTATCTATTAATCCGGGGGGCGATTCAAGTGCACTAAAAACGATACTACCATTTAATTCTTGAAAAGACCAAAGTTGTGGTTGGTAGTTCATACCAACTTCATATGCAGCGATCACACATGATTTCCCTGTCGATGGATCAGAGCCAGTTTGAATGTCAACACGTGTAACGTTCTTAATCAATTCATCAAGATCAGTTGTTTCTGTAAGCGTACCAAGTTCGAGTTGATCTACTAAGGAGAGCATCGAATGAAGTGTTGCCTGATCGTTTTGTAAGAATGCAGTAAAGAAACGAAAGATTGCTTCACGCTCGATGTTTGATTCGGAATTGTTTGCATCGTTCCAAACAATGCGTAGGTCTGCATTCACTTCGTTTTGGATATCCGCAAGAGATTTCTTCGGTGGTGCCTTTGGTGCAGTTGGTTGCTTACGAGCATCTGGTTTCCGTTCAACAACCTCCTCTTCGCCGCCACATCCAGCGATGAAAAAGAGTGATGCGAATACCACTGTTGTTGCAAAAATAGTTTTAGGGTTCATCATGGATTTGCACCTTCACTTCTCTATCAATTCGTCGCATAAGGCCGCGGAGAACACTTCCGGGACCGAGTTCATGCCAGTTGCCATCATACATATTAGCCATATTAGTGCATTGTTCAGCCCATCGGACAGGACCTGTGATTTGATCAACAAGGCGTTGTGCAATATCTCCGTTTAGATGCTGATTTGCTGTCACATTTGACCAGACTGGGATGGATGGATCGCTCAGGGGTGTCTCTGAAAGTGCACCTCGCATCCCTTCGGCAGCGGATTCCATAAAAGGGGAATGGAATGCACCAGCAACTGAAAGAGGTGTTCCCCGAAGGCCGCGGTCACTTGCTAATTGGGCAACACGTTCACATGCGGACACCGAGCCGCTCAAAACAATTTGTCCTGATGCATTGAAGTTTGCTGGAATAAGAATGTCTTCACCCCTGGCTTCTTCGCACAAAGCAAGAATCGCATTATCATCACCCATGACGGCAATCATAGTACTTGGTGCAGCTTCAGCTGCTTCTTGCATGAGTTGTCCTCGCTTGGCGACAAGCCGTAGACCATCTGCGAATGAAAAGACACCAGCAAGGTGCAACGCAGAATATTCCCCAAGTGAAAGCCCTGCAGTTGCAATTGTCTCTTCTTCAAAACCTTGTTCGCGAAGCCCATGCAGACTTGCAATAGATGTTGTGTAAATTGCAGGCTGAGATACGTTTGTTTGATTGATCTTCCCATCTGGATCTGTAAAACATATTTCTGAAAGTGGACGACCTAATGTATCGCCGAGTACTTCATCTGCTTCATCAAAAATTGCTTTGGCTGCAGTAGAAACGTCATGCCACGCTTTTCCCATGCCAACTTTTTGAGCGCCCTGCCCAGGGCAAAGCAAGATGACTTGTTCACTTGACATATAATTAGAGTCTCCACGCACTGCTTGACCATGTAAGACCGCCACCAAAAGCAAGCAGCACAATGGTGTCGCCGTAATTCATTTTCCCCGCTTGCCAAAGCTGGTCGAAGCAAAGCGCTGCAGAACCACTTGAACTGTTCCCGAAATGGCGAATATTTTTATAGACCTTGTCATCAGAAAGCCCAAGTTTTTCCTGTGCAGATTCGATGATTCGCATATTCGATTGGTGACAGATAAATTGTGAAACATCATCTGGATTTAGTCCAGTTTCGTTTAATAACTCTTCTGTAATTCGCGTGAATGTTGAGACAGCAAACTTGTACACTTCCTTGCCTTGCATTCGAAGCATGCCAAGTTTCGTTGTTGCCGTGTCACCTTCAACAATTTCCGATTCTTTTGAAGGAATGTAGAGGGCTGGCCAGGGTTCGCCATCAGCATTCATCTTTTGATAAAAACACCCGCGTTCTGGATCATCGTCCCGCGTAAGAATTGCGGCGCCTGCTGCATCACCAAAAAGAATTGAAGTTCCACGGTCGTTCCGGTCAGTTAACTTGCTCATTGCATCACAGCCAACTACGGCAATTGTTTCATATTGTCCACTTCGAATCAGACAATCTGCAACATTCATTGCGTAAACAAAACCACAACATGCTGCAACAATGTCAAATGCTCCTGCAGGTTTTGCGTTCACTTCTGCAGCAACGCGGCACGCGTTTGAGGGACACGTCATTTCAGATGTCACCGAAGCGCAAATAATGAGCGAAAGATCAGAACCCTTGAGTCCTGTATCTGCTAGCGCGCTTTTTAATGCTTTGCATTGCAATTCGAAGGTGCCTTCGTCATCGCTGCAGATTCGACGTTCGATGATGCCAGTGCGTTGCTCGATCCACGCTGCATCAACACCATGTTCCTTTGAGAGTTCATCGTTATTAAGAGTGTATTCTGGGACAGCAGACCCAGTACCCAAGATTCGCACACCACAAGGTTTCATCGTGTGGTCATCCTACGGTGATTCGTTCTTCAATTGAACCGAGTTGCTCAACAATGTGCTCATTGACCTCAAAATCAACAAATTGGCGAGTCCTTCGAACCGCATTTTCAATGGTTCGAGCCTCTGCAGAGCCGTGGGTGATCATGGAAACACCATTCACACCAAGAAGCGGAGCCCCGCCATACTCGTGGTAGTCGTAATCTTTGTAGAACTTCTTGATAATTGGCTTGAATGCGTCAGCGAGTTCAGGATCAGCCTTCATGATTTCACCAGCAAGTTTCTTGATGAGCCCAGTTGCGAGACCTTCAGCGAGTTTGATGGAGACATTCCCAACAATGCCATCGGTAATGACGACGTCAGCACCGCCATCAAAGAGCGTTCGGCCTTCGATGTATCCGATGAAATTGATGTCGGGAGCGCCACGAAGCATGTCACGCGCATCTTTAAGGGCGCTTGTCCCTTTTTGTTCTTCACCGCCGACATTCATGAGTGCAACGCGTGGATTGTCAATTCCAAGAATGCGTTCTGCATACACTTTGCCCATAGCACCATATTGCGCAAGATGCACAGGCTTAGGTTCGATGTTTGCACCAACGTCAATAAAGCACACTGTTCCAGCAAATGTTGGTACTGCCGCGGCGATTCCGGGGCGGTGTACATTTGGTAAACGTCGCAAGTACATTTGACTTGCGGCAACAAAAGCACCGGTATTTCCTGCAGAAATCACTGCGTCGATTGGATGCTCTGCTTTTCTACTTCCCGCTTTACAAAGTTGTACTAGCGAACTGTCTTGTTTTTGTCGGACAGCGTCAACGGGACTTTCGTCCATTGAAATTTCCTGCATTGTGCCGACGATTTCAACACGTGATGTGTCTACTCCAGAATCAGCAACGCCTTGTTCGATGATTTTTTGATCACCAAAAAGAACAACGACATCTTCATCGTGGAGGTGTTCAATTGCAGAAAGAGCACCCTCAAGAATAGGGTGTGGTGCGTGATCGCCCCCCATCACATCGACGCCGATTCTCATGTTGGTTTACGCGCCTCCCGTGGCCTTCACTTGAAGGCCGGGGCGGACATAGCCACAACTTGGGCATGAACGGTGTGGCTGGCGGTTGCTACCACAATTAGGACATAGAGCAAGATTTTCGCGACTGAGTGCGTGGTGTGAACGACGCTTTCGCTTACGTGCTGGTGATGTTCGTAGTTTGGGGAGCATGTTCGTGTACCTTTATTGGATCCTTTGGCCACACGATGGTAGCCGTCAATTGAACGCGTTAGTGTACCAAAAAACACCCTCTGGGTCGATTCGTGGTGAAAAACCTCAATATAGACTCACCGAGGTGAGTTTAAATGAGATGGAGCCAATCGCCGAAGAGGAATTCCAATCGCTGCGCGAGCAGTGCAATACGACCCATCACGGTATACCCAAAGGACGCACCGAATGTAATCATGAGGAACCAGATGCCAACGCGGGCGGACTTGCCAACTAAGCCTTTGTGTTCAACGGAGAAGAAAAAGTACACCATCGTAGACAATGTCGCAATCGTCAGGATGCATGCGTTCATGGTTGCCCAAAATGCAAAGGTGCCATCGGCGCCAGTTTGATACAAAGGAATAATCGCTGCCTTGATTTGTGCAACAAGGTCAGCCTCGACATACCCAATCATTCGGTACCCAGCAGTGAT
>Ga0114993_10003245_pt1 | contig 17090 bp, 11 predicted proteins | sample ArcticOcean_MG_C_FD_87042 | JGI IMG/M metagenome (GOLD analysis project Ga0114993, IMG submission 87042) | Marine microbial communities from western Arctic Ocean - ArcticOcean_MG_CB2_150 | ecosystem: Environmental > Aquatic > Marine > Oceanic | place: Arctic Ocean: Canada Basin | collected...
AAAGACTAATACAGATTTTAAATATTGAACTTACTTTATTACAAAAACAGATACTAAGGGTCCAAATTAAAATTGAAAATAGTGAAGCCTTAATTATTAAAAGAGAGAACCAGGTTATTGAATTAAAAGAGGAGTATGCCGCTATGATTTACGCGCTACAAAAAAACAAGAGTGATCGCAACAATTTGATGTTTGTTGTTTCATCAACAACCTTTAACCAAGCATATAAAAGAATTTTATATTTAAAGCAATATTCTAGAGCAAGAAAAAACCAAGCCGTTCAGATAGTAAAAAGCCAAGACAGTTTAGCTTTAAATAAGAAATCTCTTATTCAACAACAAGAATTACTTAATAATAAAAAGAATGAAAATATTTCTTTGATACTAACAAAAAAAGATAAACTAGAGACAATAGTTATTTCTCAAGAAGAGAAGAAATCAGTTGTCTCTAAATTACAAAAATCGGAAAAAATATTTCTTTCTGAAATTAAAGATCAGCAAAAGAAAGCGTTATCACTAGAAAGAAAGATTAAAAAAATTATAGAAGAAGAGATACGTATAGCAAGAGAGGAGGCAAGAAAAAATAGTAGTTCTAACACTCTTTCTTTAACACCAGAAGCCAAGATTCTTTCTGATAAATTTAGCGCAAACAAAGGCAACTTACCATGGCCATTAGAACAAGGCTTAATTGTACAGCCTTATGGCAAGCAAAAACATCATGTTTTTAATAATGTGGAAACATTTAATAACGGAATCAATATTGCAACAACCAAAAATGCGGCTATAAGATCTATATTTGACGGAAAGATTTCAAGAATATTTTTTATTAAGGGAGATGGTAAGGCTGTGTTAATTAATCACGGTGAGTTTTTCACCGTATATTCAGGATTAGAAGAGGTTTCTGTTAAGCTTGGAGACAGTGTGTTGGCAAAAGAAAAAATCGGAAGGGTTTTGACTGACGATAATGAGAATAAAACTGAGCTGCACTTTGAGATTTGGAAAGGTTATGACAAACAGGACCCTTCATTGTGGCTTTTTGAGGCATATTAAAACAAAATAGCTACTTTTGTTTAATATATAACAACTAATACTTTATGAAAACAATATTATTAGCTATGCCAGGAACAATGGAAATGGCGCTTTTAGCTCTTGCTATTTTATTACTTTTTGGAGGAAAGAAAATACCTGAGCTTATGAGGGGCTTAGGAAAAGGAATAAATGAGTTTAAGAAAGGAAAAAATGAGTCTGATAAAAAATCAGAAGACAATCAAGAGAGTTGAATACATTTCGTTCATTCCAAAAACTTAAATCTAAATTACTTTCTTCAGAAATAACTTGTGTTGAGGTTGTTAGGTCTTATCTTTTAAAGATTAAGAATAGCAATCATAATAATTCATTTATTGAAACTTTTGATGAAAGCGCCTTAGATCAAGCGATCTTGATTGACCGAAAAATATCTACTAAAACCTCTGGTAAATTAGCTGGTATGATTATTGCGATAAAGGATAATATTTGCTATGAAAACCATAATATATCCGCATCATCAGCCATACTAGAGGGTTTTAAATCAGTGTACAGCGCAACCATTGTTAAAAGACTCATTAAAGAGGGGGCTATTATAATTGGCCGACTTAATTGTGATGAGTTTGCTATGGGAAGTTCTAATGAAAATTCAATTTATGGCCCAGTTAAAAACCCTATGGACAAGACTCGTGTTTCTGGAGGTTCTTCTGGGGGTTCAGCTGCTGCTGTTGCGGAAGGTTTATGTATAGCTGCATTAGGAAGTGATACAGGTGGCTCAATACGTCAGCCCGCGGCGTTTTGTGGTGTTGTAGGTCTCAAACCAACTTACTCTAGAGTTTCTAGATATGGTTTGATTGCCTATGCCTCATCTTTTGATCAGATAGGCCCTATCACCAACAACATAGAAGATGCTGCTTTAATTCTTGAGGTTATTGCTGGATTAGATAAAAATGATAGCACCTCATCTTCACGTAATGTTCCAGTTTATTCTGATTTAAAAACAACAACAAATAAGAAAAGAATAGCATACATATCAGAATGCTTTAGTAAGGAAGGATTAGATGAAGAAATTAAAAAATTAATTTTCACTAAGATTGAATCTTTACAACAACAAGGTCATACCGTAGAGCCTGTTTCCTTTCCGTATTTAGATTATCTCGTTGCAACTTATCATGTTTTATCTACCGCAGAAGCCTCTTCTAACTTATCTAGATATGATGGTATAAACTTTGGCCATAGAAGTAATAATCAAGCTGATTTAAACGAAACTTATGTTGCAAGTAGAACTGAGGGTTTTGGTAAAGAGGTAAAGAGAAGGGTTATGCTAGGAACATTTGTTTTGAGTGCTGGCTATCATGATGCTTATTTTACTAAAGCACAAAAAATTCGAAGAATTATTAAAAACAAGGTTGAGGAGATGTTTAAGAATTATGATTTTGTTTTAACTCCAACAACTCCGCATGTTGCTTTTGAAATTGGAGAGGAATATAAGGATCCAACACAAATGTACTTAGAAGATATTTTTACTGTTCTTGCAAATTTATCCGGCAACCCAGCAATCTCCATACCTATGAAGAATCACTCTAGCGGTTTACCATATGGATTGCAACTAATAGGTAAAAATTTTGATGAAGAAAGCTTGTTGTCTTTTTCAAAGGAAGTTTGCGAAAACATTTAAGTATTAATTGTCAATAAATCAATATCTAGCACTATTTTCTAAAGGATAAATAATTTAAATTGCACTTATGAAAAACCTTTTTAAAATAATATTAATATTTTTCGCGTTGGTTTTTATATTATTTAATCTTTTTAATAAAACTCCTTTAGTATTTAGTAAAGATGACAGTGCTATAATACTAAAAGAACCCAATATAGAATATGGAATTAACACAGACTCCTTTACCGTACACAGGGGCTATATTAATGATAATCAGACATTAGGTGCGGTCTTTTATTTACATCATATTGATCATAACGAAATAGACAAAATTGTAAACAATTCAAAAGGTATTTTTGATTTTAGGAAAGCTTTGCCTAACCATAAATACACCGTTTTGTGTTCTAAAGATTCAAATGAAATAGCCCAATACTTAATATATGAAGAAAGTTCTTCTGCTTATATAGTATTTGATATAAGAGATGAAATTAAAGTTTATAAAGGTGAAAAAGAAATTACAACTATTAATAGAGTTCTTTCTGGAGAAATAACATATTCATTATGGGACTCAGTAGACGATAGCACTCTAGGTAAGAGGGATCGAGCAAATTTGGTTATGGAATTAGAAGCAATTTATGCCTGGTCGATAGATTTCTTTAAAGTTCAAAATGGGGATGAGTTTAAGGTTTATTTTGAAGAAAAATATATTAAAGAAGAAAAAATAGGAATTGGCAGAATTTTAGCTGCTGAATTTATTCATAAGGGGGTTAATTTATATGCTTTTTATTTTGAAGAACAGGATAATTATGGAGATTACTTTGATGAAAAAGGCAATACACTGCGCAAGGCCTTCTTATCAGCTCCTTTAAAATTTAGCAGAATATCTTCTAAATTTAGTAACAGAAGAAAGCATCCTGTTACGGGAAGATGGAAAGGGCATTTTGGAACAGATTATGCTGCCCCAAAAGGAACTCCGATTATGTCAACAGCTGATGGAACAATTGTAAGGGCATCATATACTAAAAATAACGGAAATTATGTTAAGGTTCGTCATAATAAATCCTATACAACACAATACCTACATATGTCTAAAATAAAAAAAGGTATTCGCAAGGGGGTGTTTGTAAAACAAGGAGATGTTATAGGTTATGTTGGAAGCACGGGGCTTGCAACAGGGCCTCATGTATGTTATAGGTTTTGGAATAATAATAAACAGGTAGACCCCTACAAACAAAAACTTCCACCAGGCGAACCTATAAGCAATAAAAATAAAGAAGAATATATGATTGTAAAAGACAGTTTAATGAATATTATTAATAGTAATTTTTAATTTTTAATATGAAAAATATAATTTATATAAAATTATATTTGCTAGTATTAGCTTCTTTTAGTTACAATGTGTTATTCCCACAATCTTACTTTATTGAAAACAAAGGCCAGTATCCATTTAATGTAATTGCTAAGAAGAAATTAGAGGGGGGGGCTCTTTTTATTGAAAAAGGAAAACTCACTTTTTCTTTTTATGACCAGTTACAGCTTGCAGACTATCATAAAAGAAAAATTTCAAGGGAAAAGATAAATTGCCATTCATACACTATTTCTTTTAAAAATAAAACAAATAATATAGTTTGTAATTTCTTTGAGAAAACTAGATATAAAGAAAATTATTATTTGGGTTCAAAGCAATTTTGGGCAGAAGATGTTGGTGTTTATAAGGAACTAATCCAGAAAAATTTATATAAAGGTATTGACTTAAAGCTCCTTATTACTGATGGCTCATTAAAGTATGATTTATACATATCAAAAGGAGCGAATTATAAAAATATTAAAATTAAGTATCAAGGCCATGATAAAATTAATTTAAAAAAAGAGAATCTAATAATTACAACATCAGTTAATACAATAACTGAATTTAAGCCCTTTTCTTATCAAATAATAAATGGTAAAAAAATAGAAGTTGCATGTAAATTTATCCTTAATAATAATACTGTAAGTTTTGATTTTCCAAACGGATTTAATTCGGCATTTGATTTAGTTATAGACCCAACATTAGTTTTTTCAACTTATTCTGGATCCATTTCTGATAATTTTGGATATACAGCAACATATGATAATCTAGGCTTTTTATATTCTGGAAGCACAGCATTTGGCACAGAATATCCAGTTACAATTGGCGCCTATCAAACAAGTTTTAGCGGGGGTGTTACTGATATTGCTATTACAAAATATGATACTAGTGGCACCTCACGTATTTTCTCCACATATTTAGGAGGTAATCTGGATGAGCTTCCTCATAGTATGGTAGTTAATTCAAACAATGAACTATTTATTTTAGGAACAACAGGTTCAGATAATTTCCCTGTTACTCAATCTGCATTTGACACAATATTTTCAGGAGGAGTAAATTTTTTTCCTTCTGGTTTAGGGGTAAGCTTTCCTAATGGATCTGATATTTTTGTTAGTAGATTAAGTAATAATGGAGGGGCATTACTTTCGTCAACATTTTTAGGAGGCAGTAATAATGATGGACTTAATATTTCTACAGCATTAAAATTTAATTATGCTGACGAAATAAGAGGAGAAATAGATGTTGATGATAATAACAACGTATATATTGTAAGCTCAACTAGTTCTCCTGACTTTCCTACAACGCAAAACACATTTCAATCTTTTTTAGATGGAGATCAAGATGGATGTATAATTAAAATGGACAATCAACTTTCTACAATTATATGGAGTTCATTTTTAGGTGGAGATAAAGATGACGCAGCATATTCCCTAGCTCTTGATAAAGATGATAACATATATGTTACTGGTGGAACAATTTCTGATAATTTTCCTACAACACCATTCTCATATAATGAAAATTATAATGATTCATTAATGGCAGATGCTTTTGTTACAAAAATTAATAAAGATGGAACATCTATTCTTAAATCATCTTACTATGGGTCAACAAAATATGATCAATCATATTTTATTGAGCTGAGTGATAAAAATCATGTTTATCTTTTTGGACAAACAAATGCTGACTCTACTTATTTAGTAGTAAACTCAAGTTATTACAAAGAAGGTGGGGGACAATTTATCGCTGTATTTAGTAATGATCTAAGTAGTATTATTCGTTCTACTGTTATTGGAACAGGAAAAGGGTCTCCAGATATTTCCCCAACAGCTTTTTTAGTTGATCGATGTAATAATATTTATATATCTGGCTGGGGGTCAAACCTTGGGGGACAACTATCAACTTTAAATTTACCAGTAACTAATTCAGCATTTCAAACATCAACAGACGGTAATGATTTTTATTTAGCTGTTATAAATGAATTAATTGACAGTTTAGAATACGCAACTTATTTTGGAGGAAGCCAGAGCAATGAGCATGTTGACGGGGGAACAAGTAGATTTGATAAAAATGGAATTATTTACCAATCTGTTTGTGCTGGTTGCGGAAACAATAATGATTTTCCTATTTTTCCAAACCCTGGAGCAGTGTCTACCACCAATAATAGTAGTAATTGTAACAATGCTGTTTTTAAATTTGACTTTAGAAGACCCATTGTTATTGCTGATTTTTTAGCCCCATTGCTTAATTGCACAACCTCTATTAGTTTTAACAATAACTCATCATATCCTGTTAATAATAATGCGTCTTTTATCTGGGATTTTGGTGATGGTAATTTTTCAACTCAAATCAATCCAGTTCACCAATATTTAAATTCCGGGATATATCAAGTGAGTTTAATATCAACATCGGTACAATCTTGCAATATATCCGATACTATTACAAAAACCATATATATATTATCTGGATCAAGAGATACTCTTGCCCCATTAAGTAAATGCGATTTTTCTTATTTGCAGATAGGTATACCAGGGCTAAATGATTCCTTAGTTAATTATAGTTGGATGCCAATTGATTTTTTAAACAATCCATTTATTTCTAATCCCTATACATCAGCTACTGATAATATAATATACGAACTTGTTATATCAAATGGAACGTGTAATGACACTCTTATTCAAGAGGTTGTTGTTAATGACATCTTTGTGGAGGCACCCAATGACACTTCTTATTGCTCTTCACCCATTTTATTATCTGCGAACGTAAGCTTTAATTCTAATGAAATTATATGGTCAAGCAACAGCTTTTTCACGGACACCCTATCTCACCAACTTGATTTTTTATCACTGTCTCCTCAAATTTATTATATAAAGGTGTCTGATAGCGTATGCTTTGCAGTTGATAGTGTTGAGGTTTTGTCAGATATGATCGATATTGATTTACTATCTGACACATTAATATGTCAAGGAGATACAATTAATCTAGAAGTTTTGAATATTACCTCAATGAACCCGCTTATACATTACCTATGGAACCCTCAAGACATAGAGTTTATTACTTTAGATTCTTCAGAAGTTCAAGATATTCCGGATTCTACTTTATGGTATACTGTTGAGGTGTTAAATAGTGCTGGTTGTTCCATTAGTGATTCAATAAATGTTAAAGTCATCGCTAAACCAATAATAGATTCTTTATGGGCCGAAAATAATATTGTTATTAGCGGTTTTCCTGTCGAATTGAACATTATGACTAATGATTCTTTTATGTGGTTTAATGGGAGTATTGATTCCTTGTTAAGCTTCACTATAGACTCTTCTTCATGGTATTCTGTTAAGGTATTTAATAATTCATGCTCTATAAGAGACTCACTGTATATAATGGTTAGAGACCTTCTATGTGATGAAGATAGCATTACTATTCCAACAGCATTTACTCCCAATAATGATGATATTAATGACAACTATAGAATTATAAATAAAGGGGTAGATTTAATTCTTTTTAACTTAAAAATATTTAATAGGTTAGGACAAGAAATTTTCGCATCTAACAATATTAATACTCATTGGGACGGAACTTATAAAGGAGAAAAGTTACACTCTCAAGTTTTAGATTACTACCTTGAGATTGAATGCGCAGGGGGTAAAAGATTATTTAAAAAAGGAAATATAACTCTTATAGAATGAGATTAATTATCATTATATTTTGCTCCTGCTTTACACTTGTTTTAAATGCTCAGGATATTCATTTTTCTCAATTTAATATTTCAAAAGTTAACTTAAATCCAGCTTTAACAGGAATTCAGGATAATGATTTTCAAGCTAATTTTCAAAGAAGATCTCAATGGAGTTCTGTTGCCGATCCTTTTAAAACAATTTCTTTATCAGTTTATGCAAAAAATTATTTTTCAAGTACATCACTAGGATTAAATTTTATAAATGATAATTCTGGGGATGCTAATTTTAAAACTTCAGGGCTAAATATTTCATTGTCTCAGATAATAATAAAAAATAAAATAAGCAGCTTTTCTGTTGGAGGTTTAATTGGTGCTTTTCAGCGTACCTATGATATATCGTCCTTAGTTTTTATTGAAGATGAAAGCATTATTAATGAGAGTGTGTTTTTTCTTGATATTGCTTTTGGTGGGCTTGTTACTAGAAAAATAAATGATATGATGACTATAGAAACGGGTCTTGCCGCATACCATCTTAATAACCCTGACCAATCTTTCTCCCTAACATCACAATTATCAACACCTATAAAATATAATTTTCATTTTATTTCTAAATATTATATTATGAATAACCTTAATTTAGAGGGGTCTTTCTTTTCATCAAAACAATCGTCTTTTGAAGAGATTATCTATGGAATAGATTTTAATTACAGTACTCATAACGAATTATATAATAATCTTCAGCTCAGTTTAGGAATTTATAATCGTTATAAAGACGCGATTATTCCTAAACTTGGATTGGACATGGGTGGTTTTTCAGTAAATCTATCATATGACATTAATGTTTCAGACCTTTCTATAGCAACTAATAATTATGGAGGACTGGAGTTTTCTATTGTATATTCATGGAATTTAAAAAATAAAGAACTTAAAAAAGAATTTATATGTCCAAAGTATTTATAAAAACAGTTGTTCTTCTTTCTATTTATTTTAATAGTTATTCACAAACAAAAATACTACCCATATCAGGAGATATAAATACTCTTTCTTCTGAGATTAACTTTCTAAAGATTAGTGATAGCACTGCATTTTTTACCTCTATTTTTTATAATGATAAATTTTACAGCTCTAAAATATTTAGAGCTACAAAATCAAACAATAATTGGAATAAAATTTATTCTCACGATTACAACCTAAGTAATTTCAGCACCGGAAATATCACAATAAGTCATGATGGTGATTTGCTTTTTTATAGTAGATGTAATATTGATAATTCTGACTGTAATATTATGCTTACTAAAAAAAACATCACCTATAATCTTACTGATATTTATCCAGAAATATTTAGCGGCTCACACAATACACAGCCACATGTTTTTACAATCCGTGATCGTAGGTTTTTATGCTTTGTTTCTGATCGTGATGGTGGTTTCGGTGGTTTAGATATTTGGTTTAGCATAATTGATAATTCCGACAAGTTAGGGGCTCCACTCAATGCTGGACCAAAGGTTAATACTGAGTATCACGAGATAACTCCTTATTATAATTCTTTTGATTCAGCCCTTTATTTTAGCTCTAACCAAATAATTAACAATCTTGGAGGGTACGATATTTATAGTATTAACGGAGTTCCTAATAATTGGAGTAATAGAATAAATAAAAATTTATTTAATTCAATTAACGATGATATGTATTTGATTTTTTATACAGAAAATAAGGGTTATTTTTCTTCAAATAGAAGCTCTTTATTTATTGAGAATAGTGACAGTTGTTGTAATAACATCTATAGTTTTTCAGTTTCTATTACCAATACAGATACTGTAGAGCCCCCAACATATTCTGAGTTTTTACCTTTAAATCTATATTTTGATAATAATCAGCCTAACCCATATGATACAATTACTAGTAATACACAAAGCTATAAGGAAACATATGTTAACTATTTTATGAGGCTAGATGATTACCCTCTCTATAATGACGACCCTCGCCTAACGTTATTTTTTGAAGATTCTTTAAAAGGAAACTATAATCAACTGAATCAATTATTAGACAAACTTGTTACAGATCTTAATTCTGGTTATAAGATAAACATTCAAATAAAAGGTTATACAAGTCAATTAGCAGATAGTATTTATAATATCCAGCTTTCATCTTTAAGAATAAGAACACTTATTCGTTACCTTTCTAGCTATAACAACGGAGTGATGAATGATTTTATAGTTAGCAATCAGCTGAAGGTTTTAGAAGTTCCTTTAGGAGAATCTGAAAGTATAAATACAATTTCTCAAAACCCATTATTACAGATTTATGGCCTTGAGGCTATGCTTAATAGAAAGGTTTCTATTATAAAAATACAAAGCTATAAATAGTGAACATTTATTGCCATCATTAAAAAACCAAGCATAAAACCTGAATAAATCTGTTTCAGGTTATGCGCTTTTTGCTCAAGTCTTGAATAGCCAAGTATTCCTGAAAAAAATATTGACATCAACAAGGTGTTGTATAATTCTCCATATGAAAATTGGAGCGCTAAAAAAACCCCAACAGCCCCCCCTATACCAATCATATGTAGGCTAATCTTCCACTTTATTGTTATCATCATTGCCATTACAAGAGTATATATAGCGCCTAGATATATAGATTTAATTGCTGGACTATATGTAAAGACTTCTTTCATTATTATAAAACCCAATATCATCCAAAGGGTTGATGCTAAAAGAGGGAGGAATCTTTCTTCTTTTTCCACCATCTCTAGGCTTCGAATTTTTTTTGTAAGTAAGAAATACAGAACACTTAAAAGAGGTAGAAATAATGTAAAAATAATAGATATTGCAATAACAAATGGAGCTTGATTTGGCAGTATTAGAGTATTAGGAAAATTTTTAATTAGAATTATCATAACAACTGAAGGAATAAAAATAGGATGTAATATTTTTGAAATTATTTTTGAAAAAAACATTAGATTTTTCTTCTTAGTTTAGCAATTGGAATTGAAAGCTTTTCTCTGTATTTTGCAACGGTTCTTCTAGCAATGTGATATTCTTCTTGACCTAATAATTTACAAAGCCATTCATCAGTATATGGACTGTTTTTGTCTTCATCCCTAACAATCTCACTTAGTTTATTCTTTATTTCTTTTGTTGAAATTATATCCCCGTTATCTTTTCTATATGCTTCAGAGAAAAAATCTTTAAGAAGATAGGTCCCAAAAGAGGTTTCTACATATTTACTATTAGTCACTCTAGAAATTGTTGAGATATCTAAATGAACTTTTTCAGCTATATCTGCAAGTTTCATAGGCCTTAAGTCACTTTCTTTTCCAGAAACAAAGTACTCTTGCTGTATGTCTTTAATGGCCACCATCACTAATTCCAAGGTTTCGTATCTTTTATTTAAGGCATCTACAAACCATCTTGCCTTATCCAATTTCTGAGTTAAAAAATCTTTCGTTGCTGAATCTTTTGTTTCAGATAGTAGCGTATTATAAAAAGCATTAACAGTTACCCTTTTTGTATTTGATTTATTGACAGTCACGTCAAGAATCCCATTTTTATATGTCATTTTAAAGTCTGGAACAATATATTGAATTGTATCTTTATTTTTTGAAAAGCTCCCTCCAGGTATTGGATTAAGTTTCTCAACCTCTTTGTATACCAGGCCAAGTTCATTACTAGTAATTTGAAGCTCTTTAATTATTTTTTCAAAATTTTTATTTGTGAATTCATGATAAAAGGTTTCTAATATTGTTACAATAGAGCTTTTGTTTTTAGGGCTCTTTTTTTTTATTTGTATTAAAAGACATTCTTTTAGGTCTTTGGCCCCAACCCCTGCAGGTTCTAAATTTTGTATTGTTTTTATAGCTTCTAACATTTTTTCTTTACTAACCTCTACTTCAGTAGATATAAAAAAATCACTTATTACAGATTCTAGATCTCGTCTTAAAAATCCATTATCATCAAGACTATCTATTATGTACTTAACAAGCGTCAGCTGATTGTCATGAAGGTTATTGCCAATAAGCTGCTTGTGAAGAAAGCTTGCTAGCGTATCAGTATTGTTCGTGAGATTATTTACAATAAAGTCAGTTTTCCTACCTTGCTCTTTAGCTGAATAATTAGTTTCATATTTATCTAAAGTAGTTTCTTCTTCGTCTTCTTCTAATGTTGGATTATCTTCAATTTCACTCTCAATACGTTTTTCTAAATCAATTATTGGAATTTGTAAAAGACCAAGAAACTGTATCTGTTGTGGACTTAGGGTTAGTTTTTGATTAAGAGTTTGATTGAGTTTCTGCATTTTTAAAATTCAGCATATTGCCGTGTTCTTGGAAAGGGAATGACATCACGAATATTTTTTACTCCAGTAATAAACATCATTAACCTTTCAAACCCCAGCCCAAATCCGCTATGAATACATGTCCCAAATTTTCTGGTTTCCATATACCACCATAATTCTTTTTTATCAACATCCATCTCATTCATTCTATTAGAAAGCTTATCGTAATCCTCTTCCCTTTGAGACCCCCCTACCATCTCACCTATAAGAGGAAATAGAATATCCATTGCCCTAACTGTTGAGTTATCCTCATTCATTTTCATGTAAAATGCCTTTATGTCTTTAGGGTAATCAGTAATAATTACAGGTTTTTTGAATTTTTTTTCAACTAAATATCTTTCATGTTCCGACTGAAGATCATCTCCAAATCCATTTATTAAGTATTGGAATTTCTTTTTCTTATTTGGTTTTGAGTTTCTTAGTATCTCTATTGCGTGGGTGTAAGTTATTCTTTCGAAAGTATTGTCAACAACAAAGGCTAACCTTTCTAAAAGACTCATTCCTGACCTCTCTTCTTTTTTAAGATTTTTCTCTTCTTCTTCAAGTCTATGATTTAAAAAATCAAGATCATCCTCATAGTTTTCTATACAATACTTAATACAGTATTTAAGAAAATCCTCAGCTAAATCCATATTATCATTCAAGTCTGCGAATGCAGTTTCAGGCTCTATCATCCAGAATTCTGATAAGTGTCTTGATGTGTTAGAATTTTCTGCTCTAAATGTAGGTCCAAAAGTGTATACTCTTCCTAATGCTAGCGCCCCCAATTCAGCTTCAAGCTGTCCTGAAACAGTAAGATTTGTTTGTTTACCAAAAAAATCTTGAGAAAAATCAATTGTATCATTCTCTTTTTTAGGTAAGTTGTTAAAATCAAGGTTTGACACTTTAAACATTTCTCCCGCCCCTTCCGCATCAGCACCTGTAATTATTGGAGTATGAATATTTATATATCCATTATTGTTAAAGTAATTATGTATAGCAAAAGTTAATCCATGTCTTATTCTAAAAATTGCTGAAAAGGTATTTGTTCTAAATCGTAAATGAGCATTCTCTCTTAAGAACTCTAAGCTGTGTTTTTTTGGTTGTAAAGGATAATCCTCGCTATCTGCAGGCCCTAGAATTTTAATAGTTTCAGCAGTTACTTCTAGGCTTTGCTCACTACCACTTGAGTTAATAAGCTTTCCTATAACATTAATACAGGCTCCTGTAGTTATTTTTTTTATTAGATCTTCTTTAAAACAAGATGCTTCTGCTACAATTTGTAAGTTTTTTATTGTTGACCCATCATTTAGGGCTATAAAAGAAACATTTTTACTACCACGCCTTGTTCTTACCCATCCATTAATATTAATTGTTTCATTAATTTTTGGATGTGTTATTATATCAATTATTCTTTCTTTAATCATTTGTAAATAATATTATAGTTGTTAAAAGTCTTATCCTGCTTTTGATATACTATTTGTGTTCATCATTTTTTCTGCGTTTTTTACAATTGTATTTACATCAATTCCACATTCTTTCCACAGCTCTTCTTGCGTTCCATGATGAATAAAATTATCTGGAATCCCCAACCTAGATACTTGATTAGTATAATTGTTATCTGACATAAATTCAAGTATTGAGCTACCAAAACCTCCCTTTAAACAACCATCTTCAATAGTTATTATTTTATTATATTTTTTAAAAATAGCATGAAGTAGTTTTTCATCAAGTGGTTTAAGATATATCATATTATAATGACCAATATTTATACCTTTTTTTTCTAATTTCTCGTTTGCCTCTATTACAAAATTTCCAGGATGACCTATAGAAAGTATTGCGATATCATGACCTTCTTTTATTTTTTTACCTTTTCCAATTTTTAATTCTTCAAACTTATTCTTCCATTCAATTTTAACCCCTTTACCACGAGGATACCGTATCGAGAAAGGGCCATGACTCTTGTTTTGTGCAGTATACATTAAGTTTCTAAGCTCATGTTCATTCATAGGAGAAGAAACAATCATATTTGGTATGCATCTAAGAAATGCATAATCAAAAACTCCATGATGAGTTGCCCCATCAGCCCCAACTAACCCCCCTCGATCAAGACAGAATATAACGCTTAAGTTTTGTATTGCCACATCGTGAATTACTTGGTCATACGCTCTTTGAAGAAATGTTGAATAAATATTACAAAAAGGAACCATCCCTTGAGTTGCCATTCCCGCTGAAAATGTTACAGCATGTTGTTCGGCTATACCAACATCAAATGTTCTCTCTGGAATTTCAGTCATCATTTTACTTAATGAGCTTCCACTTAGCATCGCGGGTGTTACTGCTACAATATTAGAATTTCGTTTAGCTAATTCAATGATTGTTTCACCAAATACATCTTGATATTTTGGTGGAGATTCTTTCTCTTTTAGGGGAATAGATTTCCCTGTTGTTTTATCAAACAATCCTGGTGCATGCCATTTTGTTGCGTCTCCTTTTTCAGCAAAAGCATACCCTTTACCTTTTTCGGTTATACAGTGTAATATTTTTGGCCCGGGTATTTCTTTTAAATCTTTAAGTATTTGTGTAAGATGTTCGATGTTATGACCATCTATTGGACCAAAATACCTAAAATTAAGTGACTCAAAATAATTACTACTGCCTAAAACTGTTGTTTTAATTCCAGTTTCTACTTTTTTCGCAATTTTCTGTGCATTAGGGCCAAATTTACTAATTTGACCAAGAATTTTCCATGCTTTATTTTTAGCTTGATTATACACCTTAGAAGTTGAAATATCTGTTAAATATTCTTTTAACGCTCCTACAGCAGGATCAATTGACATGCAGTTGTCATTTAGTATAACCAATAAATTTGTATTTTCTGCACCAGCATGGTTTAGAGCTTCGAATGAAAGCCCCGCAGTCATAGCTCCATCTCCAATTACAGCAACATGTTGTTTAGATTTAGATTTTTTATTGTTAGACGCAAGTGACATTCCAAGAGCAGCTGATATAGATGTTGATGAGTGCCCAACCCCAAATGCGTCATAGACACTTTCACTTCTTTTTGGGAACCCACTAAGACCTTTATACATTCTATTTGTTGGAAACCGATCCTTTCTTCCAGTAAGTATTTTATGGCCATATGCTTGATGACCTACATCCCATACAAGTTGATCATATGGCGTTTTAAAGATGTAATGTATCGCAATAGTTAACTCTACAACTCCCAGGCTTGCGCCAAAATGCCCCCCTTTTTCAGATACAATATCTATTATATACTGCCGTAATTCTTTAGATAACTGAGGTAATTGAGATCTTTTTAACTTTCTAAGATCTTCTGGACTATTTATTTTGCTTAGCAGGGGCCCTTGGTTATATTTTTTACTTTTACTTTTTGTCATATCTTTTTCAAAGATACATGTTCTTTTAAATTTTTATAATATCTAATTAAATTATTATTTCAACTTTTTATTTCTGTATTTTTTTAATAAACACTATAACGTTAATAATTGATATTTTTTTTAATTTTTTTTACTTAGTTATTTATCAGCTTTGCATATATGTATAAATATGTAATTGTATTTTGTTTTTTCTCTGTGTATTCTTACGCTACTAATGATGGTATATTACAAAAACACACTGTTGATTCTATTGAAAACAGTAATGAACCCCCCATTATTTACAGTGATACTAAAGTTAGCAATGTCAATGAAAACAACGATTCTTTAGTTATTAGTAGATTAAATGCTTTAAATAATATATCACATATAAATTTTAGTTATAATGATATTGTGCAATCTTATATTGATTCATATGTATTGAAAAATAAGAGTTTGATATCTAGAATGCTGTCTTTGTCTGAATACTATTTTCCAATTTTTGAAGAATGTTTAGATAAATATGATTTACCATTAGAGCTTAAGTATCTTTCTATTATAGAATCGGCTTTAAATCCTAAGGCAAGATCAAAATCTGGAGCAAGAGGTTTATGGCAGTTTATGTATCCAACAGGAAAAGAATATGACCTTGATGTTAATTCATATATTGACGAAAGATTAGACCCTTACAAGTCTACAGAAGCCGCTTGTCAATACTTTGTTAAATTATATGATCTTTTTGGAGATTGGCATTTAGTCTTAGCAGCGTATAATGGAGGACCTGGATATATTCAAAGAAAAATGATAAGCTCTGGTAAAGATAATTTTTGGGATCTGCGACCATATTTACGTAAAGAAACAAGAAACTATGTCCCTACATTTATTACTGTTTCTTATTTAATGAATTATCCTCAAACACATGATATATTACCAGACAGCATTCTTATAAAGTTATATGAAACAGATACCTTTTCACTTAATTGTCAACAGAGCCTCTCTCTTTTATCTCATATTACATGTGTTTCTGAAGAAGAAATTCAGCGCCTGAATCCTTCTTTCAAAAATAACTTTTTCCCTAAAAACACAATTATTAGCTTACCTATTGAAGCTGTCAATGATTATTTACTAAATATTGAAGCTAATAAGTTATATATAGATGCTATAAATAAAAAGGAAGTCTTACTTGACGAGGTTCGTGTTGTTTATCGAGTAGAAGGCGGAGATTATTTGGGTAAGATAGCTTCTAGATTTAGACTTAAGATACATCAAATTCAGAAATGGAATAGATTGAAATCAACTAAGCTTAGTATTGGGGATAAGTTAGTACTATATGTTGATACTGATGTTTTTGAAAAAATTAATAATATTGAAGCTTCTGAGCTTGAACATATTGTGCAAAAAGGTGACACCCTTTGGGAGATCGCTCAAATGTATAATGGAGTTAGTATTTCAGAAATAAAGCAACTAAATAATTTAAAATCTAATAATTTAAAACCAGGTTCACGTATTATAATACCAAAAGTTTAATTATGAAACTTCGTATCTTCTTACTTCTTGGTTTGTTTTCTTCTTGTATTGATAGTTCAAAGATACTGCCAAAATCTTCAGGGTCTGTATCAGAAGTTCTTTTTGTTGTTGATGATTCTTTATGGGATAAATATATTGGTAATATAGTATATGATATTTTTGGAAAAGAGATTTTAGG
>Ga0114993_10003248_pt1 | contig 17080 bp, 14 predicted proteins | sample ArcticOcean_MG_C_FD_87042 | JGI IMG/M metagenome (GOLD analysis project Ga0114993, IMG submission 87042) | Marine microbial communities from western Arctic Ocean - ArcticOcean_MG_CB2_150 | ecosystem: Environmental > Aquatic > Marine > Oceanic | place: Arctic Ocean: Canada Basin | collected...
ACACCGACCAGTTTGCGGCCGGTCTCGGCTAGTTGCGGGTTGATGGGTTTTGCCTTGGGGCTGACCGGGGGCAGGCCGTGGCTCATGGCCAGTCCGCGGGCCAGCGGGATGGCGCGGGCGGGGAAGGCGGGCATCCGGTGGGTGAGCCAGGGGCGTGGGCGTTTCTTGATTTGGCCGGCGAGGAGTTGCGCAGTCCATTCGGGCCGAAGTTTTCCTCCCAGTTGGGAGAGTGTCGGGAAGCCTTCCAAGGTTCCGTGACAGATGTTGCAGTTTAAAAGGCGGGCTTGGCGGGCGGCAAATTCAGCCGGTACATGGCGCTGGAGCGATTGGCGGTCGGTGGCGGCGAAGGCGCGCAGGGCGGCTTGGTCATTGGGGGAGAATCCGAAGCGCGGTGCGCGGTTGCCAGTGGCCGGCTTGTCGGCCAGACAGCCGGCGGTCCATTTGTCGCGGGTGAGCGCAACGAGGTTAGGGGCCTTGTATTGATTCTCGTCTTTCAGGCTGTGGCAGTTCAGGCAGCCAGTTGTCCGGGTCAGCTTGCGGCCGCGCGCTACTGTGTCCGCAGTAGGCAGCTTGTCGGTGGGCTTCAGCTTGGTTGCCTTGGCGCGCAGTGCGTTGGAGATGTCCCGGGCCTCGTCGGCGGTGATTTCGAATTTTGGCATGCGCGTCCATTTATAGTGCGCGTTGGGTGCGCGAAGGAAACGAGCTAGTTCGCCCGGTGGAAATTTCTGGTTGATGTGGTTGAGGTTGAGTTTGTTTTTTTCGGACTCGGCACTGGGGAGGCTGTGGCAGCCGGAGCAGTTGAGTTGCTTTATCAGTTCCGTGCCGGCTTCGATGTTGGCGTCCTTTAAAACAAGGGGCTGGTGCTTGGCGTCTTTTTGGGTGGCCAGAAATGCGGCGATGGCGTGGGCGTCCTCCATGGCGCTGGCGTCGTGCAACAAGCGCGGCATGCGGGCGTCAGCACGTTGGGCCTTGGGATCGAGAATCCACCGGGCCATCCACTCGGGGTGGCGGCGGTCGCCGATGTGGGTGAAGCTCGGCCCGCTCATTGTCAGCTCGGGGATGCCCTCTTCGCCCATGACCGAATGGCAGCGGATGCAGCGTGATTCGAGGAACAATTCGCGGCCGAGTCGGCGCAAGTTGGCGTGGGCAAGCGCGGGCGAGGTCGAGTAGCTGAGCTTGCCGGTGCGAATGGGCTCATGGGGCAGCGGTTTGTCGGGCCGTTCACTCCAGAAAAGCCTAAGTTGCGCGTTGCCGCGCGCGGGGCTGCTGTAGGTGGCCTTGATGGTGTTGGCGCCCTTGTTGAGCCGGACGATTTTTGTGGTGGGCGCTTTGCCGAGCGCAGAGATGCCGGGAAGGTCGAACAGCGTGTCGTTGTTGACCACGAGTTTTAAACTGCCTCTCCCGATGGCTTGGAAGGAGTAGTCTCCGCGCAGATCAATCTTCACCGTGCCTTCCCAAGTGGCGGTGAAACGGCCCGGCGGCAGGAAGGGTGTGGCCGACTGTCCCGCGGGGACGTACAGCTGGATGTTGGCTGTGGTGGCTGCATCGATCGCTTCCCCGGCCTTGTAGGTGACACGCAATCCGATGGGCGGCTCGTTTTCCTGGCCCACGACCACTGTGGCGGTGATCAAAAAAATGGCGGTCAATTTGCGCATCGGGGGAGTCTTCTTATCACGAAGCCATGGATTGGCCAAGTAATCCCCATGTCCCAGAATTTCGTGCACCCGGGGGGTTTGACTTTTGGCTGAGGTCGACCTAGCCTCCGCTGTTTCCCCCAAGAAGGGGGTTCGATTGTATCATGAATGTTAAGTTAATTGACCTGTCGCCGTGCAAAAAGCAACTGCGTGTGGAAATGGATGTGGAAGAGGTCGACCAGACCTTCGATCGTGTGACCGCCCAATTTCGCAAGCAGGCAAACCTGCCGGGCTTTCGCAAGGGCAAGGCCCCGCGCGACAAAGTGGTGGCGGCTTTTAAAGATCAGATCGATGAGGAGGTAAAGAAGCAACTCATGTCCGACGCCTATCAGCGCGCAGTTGACGAAAAGGAGTTGAAGCCGGTGGCAAATCCGGATGTTGAGGAGGTTCAGTTTGGCCGGGGTCAAGCGCTGGAGTTTGTGGCCACGGTGGAAACCGCGCCGGACTTTGAGTTGCCGGATTACAAGGGACTGACTGGCAAACGCGAGCGCGTGGAGGTGGTCGAGGACGACGTGGAGAAGTCCATCAACGCCCTGCGCGATCAGCGGGGGCAGTACGAGAATGTTGAGCGCGAAGTGCAGGACGGGGATTTTGTGGTGGTGAACTACACCGGCACCTCGGAGGGCAAGCCACTGACGGATTTTGCGCCCACCGCGCGCGGGCTGACCGAGCAGAACAAATACTGGCTGCATGTGCACGCGGATGCTGAGCACGACCATTTTATTCACGGCTTCACCGCGCAACTTATGGGAGGCAAGGCGAACGAGAAACTCGACGTCAAGGTGGACTTCCCTGAGGACTTCGTGTCCAAGGACTTGGCCGGACGCAAGGGCGAGTACGCCGTCGAGATCGTGGAGGTGAAGGAGAAAAAACTGCCGGATCTGGACGATGAATTTGCCAAGAGCTGGGGCGCGGAGGGGCTGGATAAGCTGCGCGAAGGCGTGCGCACCGACCTAGAAAACGACCGAAAGAACAAGGCCGAGAATGACGTGCGCGCCCAGGTACTTGAGGAGCTGATCGACAAGTGCGATTTAAAAGAACTGCCAGAGGCCATGGTCGCCTCGGAGACTCGCAAGGTGGTTTACGAGTTGGTGCGCCAAAACCAGCAGCGCGGCGTGGGCAAAGACGAGATCGAGCGCAACAAAGAGCAGTTTTACGCCACCGCCAACATGGCCGCGCGAGACCGCGTGAAAGTGGCGTTTATTGTACAGCGCGTGTCCAAGGCCGAGGGCATCGAGGTTGCCCAAGAAGAAATCTCCGCGCACATCGCGCAGCTCGCCCAGCAGAACAACATGGACGTGCAGGAGTTTTTCAAGAAAGTGCAGGAGAACAACGGCGTCAACGAGATTGTGGAGAACCTGATGCACGACAAGGTGGTGGGATTCCTGGTAAGCCAGGCGAACATCGAGGAAGTGGATCCCGCGCCACCAGCCGAGGACGACCACTCCCATTCCCACTCGCACGGCTGAGCCGACTGAGCCACAAGACGGGGGTTGATTTAATCAGACCCCAGCGACCGCAATACCTCCGGATCACGCACATCCACCCAGCGCCCGGCGATCTTCAGCCCCGCAATGGTCTCCCCGGCCCCGAGCATCCCCGTCAGCGCATCGGTCAATTCGTATTCCCCCCTCGGCGATTTCTCCAGACGCGCCGTGTGCTGAAACAGCACGGGTTTAAAAATATAAATCCCCGCATTGTACCAAGCCGTCACCCCATCCCCCAACCGGCCTTCCGCTCGCAGCACATCCAGTTGCTCCGCCGATGGCTTCTCCACCAAGTGTTTTAAACAAAACTTCTCGTCGAAAAAAAACAGCCCCCCCTTGGTCACATCCTCGCTGCCAGTCACGGTCACCAGCCCCGCAAAGTCATCCTCCGCCCAACGCTTCAACATCAGCCGGTACATCTCCGGCTTCACCAGAATGTCTCCGTACGTCAGCAGAAAATCATTGTCTTCCACAAACTCCCGCGCCAATTCCGGAGCCTTGCCAGTTCCATCCTGCACCACCTGACGCGTGTACCCAAGGGAGACGCCCCAATTGGAACCGTCGCCAAAATACGCCTCGATCACCTCCGCCTTCCAACCCGTTATTAAACAAAACTCACTGATGCCCGCATCGCGCAACCCCGTGAGAATGTGCTCGAGAATGGGCCGCCCCTCCACTCGGAGCATCGGCTTGGGCGTTTCGTCGGTAAGCGCGCCCATGCGTGTGCCCTGCCCAGCGGCGAGGATGATGGCTTTCATTAATTATCAATTATCAGGTTTCAATGATCAAAGAATTTTCAAGTGCCAACGAACATTGAGCATTGAAAATTCACTTCGCCTTCCCCTGATTCGCCACTGCCTCCATCGCGGCTTTCACCGCCTCCTCATCCCCGAGGTAGTAGTTTTTAATCGGCTTCAAGTCGTCGTCCAGTTCGTACACCAATGGCATGCCAGTGGGTATGTTCATTTTCAGGATCGCCTCGTCTGAGACATCATCAAGATACTTCACCAACGCGCGCAGGCTGTTGCCGTGGGCAGCGATGAGAATGCATTTGCCCGCACGCACCTCCGCCGCGATTGATTCGTGCCAGTAAGGCAAAAACCGATCGACGGTGTCCTTGAGACATTCGGTGAGCGGCAGGTCGTCGGCAGACAGTCCGGCATAGCGCGGATCGGTGCCGGGGTAGCGCTCGTCGTCCGCTGCCAGTGCAGGCGGCGCGATGTCATAGGCGCGCCGCCAAACGAGCACCTGTTCCTCGCCGTGTTCCTTGGCGGTTTCGGACTTGTTGAGCCCCTGCAATGCGCCGTAGTGGCGCTCGTTCAGCCGCCAACTCCGACGCACGGGAATCCACATCTGATCCAACTCGTCCAGTGTCAGCCACAGCGTGCGGATGGCGCGCTTGAGCAAGCTCGTGTACGCAATGTCAAATACGAATCCATTCTCCTTTAAAACTCGACCGCACTCGCGCGCCTCGGCAACGCCTTGCTCAGTCAGATCCACATCCGTCCAGCCAGTGAAACGATTGTCCAAATTCCACTGGCTCTGGCCGTGGCGAAGTAAAACCAATTTGTGCATGGCGGCGAAATGTAAAGGCGACACCCGGATGTGTCACGCAAAAGACTCCGGCAGCGTGTCGGCATTCATCGCCACGCTGCCGCCCGGATTGCCCGGTGATTAAAAATCAACCAGCTCTACGTCAAACACCAGTGTGGCGTTTGGCGGGATGACGCCGCCCGCGCCGCGCGCGCCATAGGCTAGGGCCGGCGGGATAATCAGGATGCGCTGCTCGCCTTTCTTCATGTCGGAGAGCGCTTCGTCCCAGCCCTTGATGACCTTGCCGGTGCCAACCACGAAGTCGAACGTCTGGCCACGATCACGTGAGCTGTCAAATTTTTTGCCGTCAAGAAATGTGCCCGTATAGTGCGCCTTAATTTTCTTGCCCTTGCCGACCTTCTCACCCTCGCCCGGCTTAATGACAAAATACTTCATGCCAGATTTGGTGGTCTCAAACTTAGCTTTCGGGTGTTTCTTTTTTAGCTCGTCGATTACTTGATCCACGGTCTTGGCTTTCGCTTGGGTTTCAGCTTTCGGCGATTTGTTGGGGGCAGTGCTTTCGCCCTGGCACGCACACACAGCCAGAAACAGGCCGCCGGTCAACAGGAGGTTGATTGAGGTTGGGTTCGTTTTCATTTTAAATCAATGCACTCGACGTCAATGAGCAAAGTGGAGTACGGCGGAATGGCAGCCCCCGCTCCGGCTTTTCCAAAGGCAAGATCATGCGGTATCACGAGAAGCCGACGCTCGCCCTTTTTGATTCCCTCCAAGCCCTCGGCCAGTCCCTTGATGCGCAATGGCGCACCCACCGGAATGGGCGCGGGTCTGCCGCTCTTGCGCGTGTCGTCCAGAATCTTGCCACTCGGCAGGCTCAGCACTATATGCACCGTGGCGGTTTTGCCCTTGGCCGCGCCCGCGCCCGCACCAGTCTTGGTGACGATATAGCGCAGGCCGCTCTTGGTTTTAATTTCCTTCGCGCCCGGGTTGGCCTTGGCCACCTCGGCGATCTTGGCGACCGCCAGTTGGTTGTCCTTTTCCATCTGCGCCTTGAATTTTGCCATCGCGCGCGCATCCATGCCCTTTCCCAGTGCCACAAAAGCCGCCTGATCAGACTTGAAAGCCTTGGCTTTCGCGCCGATGCGCAGGATTTTAACCGTCTTGATCTTGTCTCCTTTGGAGATGGCGTTGACCACTTTCTGGTCGCTCGCTCCAACCACTTTGCCAAAGACAGTGTGCTTGCCGTCCAGCCAAGGAGTCGCCTTGTGGGTGATGAAAAACTGGCTGCCGTTTGTGCCGGGGCCAGAATTGGCCATGGAAAATATGCCCGGGCCGGTGTGTTTTAATGTGGCGTCAATCTCATCGGCAAACTTGTAGCCGGGATCGCCCGTGCCCGTGCCCAGCGGGCAACCGCCTTGAACCATGAAATTCGCAATCACCCGATGGAACGCCAGTCCGTCATAAAACTTCGTTCCCTTGGGCTTGTTGGAATCCTTTGTGCCCTCGGACAGCCCCACAAAGTTGGCGACGGTCAACGGAGTTTTTTCGAACTCCAACCGCAATATTATCCTTCCCTTGGTGGTGTTGATCTCAGCGTAAAGTCCGTCGGCAAGTTTCTCCGCCGCGCTCGTGGTTCCGGACAGCAACATGGCCGACAGCGCGGCCAAAGTGAAAAATGTGTTTCGCATAGCGGCCCCATCAAAGCGGATTGTCCAAGATTGGCGAGTTTTTTATTTTGGCGTGACAAGACTTCCTCCAAGCCCGACGCTGCCGCCGTGAGTGATTCAAAAGACGAAGTGGCCGTGATCGAGACTGATGCGGGCAAAATGGTGGTGGAGCTTTGGAGCGACGTAGCACCCAAGACGGTGGAGAATTTCAAGAAGCTGGCCGGTGATGAATTTTACGACGGCACGGCGTTCCATCGTGTGGTGAAGGGTTTCATGATCCAAGGCGGAGATCCTTTGACGAAAGATCCGGAGGAGGAAAGCCGCTGGGGCACAGGCGATCCCGGCTATAAAATAGACGCGGAATTCAGCGACCGCAAACACGTGCGCGGCGTGCTTTCCATGGCGCGCTCCAGCGATCCCGACTCCGCGGGCAGCCAGTTTTTCATTTGCCTCAAGGTCGCTGGTTTCCTCGACGGCCAATACACCGCTTTCGGGACGCTGATTGATGGCGACGATATCCTCGGCAAAATCGGCGACTGTGAAACCGAAGACGGCGGCGGCGGGGAAAAAAGCCGCCCGGTTGAGCGACAAGGCGTCAACAGCATCCGCATAGTTCCCCGTGCTGATGCAGGTGTTTAATGTGCCGCCGGCAGCACGATGACCGACTCCGAACAAGCGGCCCTCGCCGAGGCATTAAAACAACTCGGCTGCCCGGAAGACAAGGCCCCCGAGATGGCCGCACAGCTCGACAAACGTGCCACCCAATTGGCCGCCGAACAAAACCGCACGCACGCGGAGGCACTGGCCCACCTTTTAAACCTGATGAAGGAAGGCTGGGCCGCGCAGCAAAATGATCCGTCCCTGGAAAAAACTCAGTAGCACTTTTCACAGTGACCATCGCATCTTCAAGGTGCGCCACGACCGCGTGGTCAACCCGCGCACCAACGCCGAGCACGAGATGGTGGTGCTGGAAAATCCGGAGTGGGTAAACCTCATCGCACTGACGCCGGCCGACGAATTGGTGATGGTCGAGCAATACCGGCACGGCTCCGAGACGGTGGAGCTGGAAATCCCCGGCGGCATGGTCGACGAAGGTGAGCCCCCGCTGGAATCCGGCCTGCGCGAGTTGCGCGAGGAAACCGGCTACAAGGGCGAGAACGCCCGCGTCATCGGCACGCTACTCGCCAACCCCGCCATCATGAACAACCAAGTCCACACTATACTCGTAGAAAACTGTGTTAAAAAACACGACTTGGACTGGGACGACGGCGAGGATATTGGCATCCGATTGGTTCCCGCTGCTGAGGTGCCCGACTTGATTCGCACCGGTAAGATTCGCCACTCGATCATCGTGGCGGCCTTGCAGTTGTTCGCGCTTTTCCAAGAGAGTGACCGGTGATCAGTCTTCAGTGGGGCGCGTATTAAAACTGATCACTGATCACTCCCCCCCTCTCTCACCACTTCCTTCTTCTCCTCCAGATCCGCCGCCAAGGTTTTCCGCTCGCTGGACAGTTCTTTTTTAAGCTGCTCGAAGGCCTCGAATTCACCGGTCATTTCCGCCTCGGCGATTTTTCCCTCAAGGAACACTTCACGCTCGGCAATCTTCGCCTGATACTTGTTGTCCAGTTCCGCCAGCTCGGCTCGTTGCTCGTCGGTCAGCTTGATGTCCGGCGACTCCTTTTGGAGTTTTTCCATCGCGATCTCGTAGGCGCTTTTCATTGGTAATCCTGTTTTTTTGTTCCACGGCACGGCGGGAAACTTTGTCGTCAGCTTGACAGCCGATGGTGCGGCAGATTCACTGGGTCGCGCAAGAAGCGAAATGGCGAACGGACTCCAGCTTTTATCAACGGACTTTGATGGCACGCTGCACTCGGACTATGAACAGCCGGCCGTGCCGGAGGAGGTGCTGGCGCGTCTGGACACGCTGCAGACGGCGGGTGTCACTTGGTGCATCAACACCGGACGCGATCTCACTGGCCTGATGGAAGGGCTCGCGCGCGCGCGGTTGTCCGTGCGGCCGGATTACCTCGTGACAGTTGAGCGGGAGATTCATGTTCATGAGAACCACGAATACGTGCCGCACCACGAATGGAATGACCGCTGCGCCGAGGAGCAGGAGGTGGTTTTTAATCCAGTGCGAACCGCTCTGCCCGAGTTGGTCGCGTGGATTCATGGGCGATTTAACGCCGAAATTTACGAGGACTCCTATTCCCCATTCTGCCTCATCGCCCGCGACAATGACGAATGCGACGCCATTCAGGAACGGGCCGTGGAATTCCTATCCGACTGGCCCGACCTCAGTTTCGTGCGCAACGACATCTACGCGCGCCTTTCGCACACCGCCTATAATAAAGGCAGCGCGCTGGAAGAGGTGGCGCGACTGATCGGTGTCGGCAGTGAAAACACCCTCGCCGCCGGCGATCATTTAAACGACCTGCCGATGCTCGACCCCGAGCGCGCGCGTTGGCTTGTCACCCAGCACAACGCCATCGGCCAAGTGAAGGAGCACGTACAAAAACACGGTGGTTTTGTCAGCAAACAACCCTGCGGCCGAGGTTTGCTGGAGGGCATCGAATGGGCACTGAATTCGATTGTTCATTAGCTTCTCTAATGAACAAGTTGATATTGTGAATTGTTCCTGATGCTTTTACTGCAATACCCTGTAGGCTAGGGGGTTGGGTCAGTTATAAAAAAATTCATTTTTGTGAATAATATTTTGACAGACGGGTCATTAGTGATAGTTTTGGTTGCCCTTCGGATTGAAGGAGCCTGCCCGCACTGTTTAACGCGGCTGGCAACGTCTTGATTGGACACATAGATGAGCGACAGCATTGCGGCCCCGGAGGCCGCCGATAGTAGTAAAAAGGTTTCGAGGGTTTCCGAGGCGGTCATTCGGATCGCCGGCAATTCGCAGGATGGCATCCAGTCCATCGGCGGCTTTCTCGCGCGGCTCGCCGGGCGCAGTGAGCGCGAGGTGATGACCTTCATGACGATCCCGGCCACCATCTCGGGTGGGCCGTCCATTTTTCAGGTGCGCATCGGGTCGGGCGAGGTGTTGTCCTCGGGCGACGAGGCAGATGTGCTCTTGGCTTTTTACCAGCACAGTTACGAGAACCACGTCGACTTTTTAAAGGAGGGCGGCATCGTCCTCTACGACTCCGATCACGTGGAGCCAAATCCCGAATGGCAGAAAAAATACCGGCACGTGGGCTGCGCGGTGACGGCACTGACGGTCGAGGCCATCGGCGGCACGGCGCGCGACAAGGGGAAAAATATTTTTTCGCTCGGGCTCATCGCGCGGATGTTTGATCTCGACGCGCCCAAGCTCGAGACGCTTATCATCGAGCGGTTCCACGGCAAGGCGGCGAGCATCAGCACGACGGCACTGACGGCGTTCCACGCGGGCTACGCCTATCCTATCGCGACCATCGCGGAGCTTTACGAGTTTACCGAGGCGCAGGCGCGCGACAAGGAGCAGGTCGTCTCCAACGGCAACGAGGCGCTGGCCTACGGCATCTTGGCGGCGGGCGTGCGGTTTGGCGCGGGCTATCCCATCACGCCGTGGTCGGACATCATGGAGTTGCTGCGGCGCGAGCTGCCGAAGTACGGCGGCATCTTCGTGCAGGCGGAGGACGAGCTGGCTGCGGTGTCCATGGCCATTGGCTCGAGCTACTCGGGCCGCGTGGCGGTGACGGGATCCAGCGGGCCGGGGCTGTCTTTAAAAACCGAGGCCATCGGCTGGGCGGTGATGGCGGAGATCCCACTGGTAATGATCGACGTGCAACGCGCCGGGCCGTCCACGGGCATGCCCACGAGCGTGGAGCAAAGCGACTTGAACATCGCGTGCTTCGGCGCGCATGGCGACTCGCCGCGCGTGGTCATTGCGCCGGCGAACGTGGAGGATTGTTTTTATAGCGCCATCGAGGCGGTGAACATCGCGAAGAAATACAGCGTGCCGGTCATCATCCTGACCGACCAAGCCATCTCGACGCGCATCGAGGCGTACCCGATGCCCGACCTCGAGAAGGTGGTGCAAGACATCTCGCCGACGTTTGAGACGCAAAAGGATTTTAAGCCGTACGACCTCGACGCGGCCGATGGCATCACGAACCATCAACCGCCCGGCACGCGCATTGAGAGCGGCAAGTACCCCGTCATCACCGGCCTTGAGCACGACGAGATGGGCCACCCGACCAGTTCGCCCGTGCTTCACCTAAAAATGCAAGCCAAGCGTCGCCGCAAGCTGCAGAAGCTTGGCCGTGAATTAAAACGCCCGGAAGTGTACGGGCCGGACGAGGGCAACGTGCTGCTCGTCGGCTGGGGCAGCACGCAGGGCAGCATGCGCGAATCGGTTGAGCGCGCGCGCAAGGCCGGCGATAGCATTAGCTGCCTGACCATGCGCCACATCATGCCGATGCCCGAGGGGCTGGAGGAGATTTTCGACGGCTTCCACCACGTGTACGTCGTGGAGACCAACGACGAGGGCCTGAATGGCTACGGCCAGTTGTGCGGGTTGTTGCGTGCGAAATTCTGCGACCCCAAGATCGAGGGCATCAACAAGACCGATGGCCTCACTTGGCGCGTGCGTGAAATTTTAAAGCGAGTGCAGGAAAAACTGGACGCCGCGAAGGACTGACAATTTAAAGAAAAAAATGAGTACCGCCATAGCCGAGCCCGAGGAACGCAAGCCGCTGACGAAAAAGGAACTGTCCGCCGACCACCCCACGTGGTGCCCCGGCTGTGGCGATTTCTCCGTGCTGGCGCTCTACTTCAAGCTTATCCAGAACCGCAACCTGCACCACGAGAAGGTGACCACCGTCGCCGGCATCGGCTGCAGCAGCCGCTTCCCGTACTTTGTGCAGGCCCACGGCGTGCACTACATCCACGGGCGCGCTCTGCCTTTTGCCACGGGCGTCAGCCTTAGCCGGCCGGATCTGCACGTGTTTACATTTGGCGGCGACGGCGACGCCTTCTCCATCGGCGGCAATCACTTCACCCACACCGCCCGCAAAAACATCCACCTGACCTACGTGGTGATGGACAACAGCGTCTACGGCCTGACCAAAAAGCAAACCTCGCCCACCTCGCCGATCGGTTTTAAAAGCAAGACCGATATGTGGGGCGCGATGGACCAGCCCATCAACCCGTGCAAACAGGCCATCTCCGCCGGCGCCACATTCGTCGCCCGCACGACGCACACGAACCCCAAGCATCTGCTCGCCATGATGGAGGCCGCGATGGACCACAACGGCTTCGGCTTCATCCATTGCCTGAGCGAGTGCACTGAATTTTACAACGGTGCCTTCGACGCCAGCAACCCGCGCAAGGGAGGCGAGTTTGTCGAGGTGCCCGCCGACCATGACGTCACCGACGAACAGGCCGCCTACGAACTCGCCGGCGAACCCTTCCCCGGCCACTTCGGAATTTTCCGCCAAGTCAATCTCCCGACCAAAAACGACAAGGAAAACGAGCTAAACGCCAAATTCCAAACCAAGGTCGAGGGCCTGAAAGACTGGGAGATTCTCCAGAAGAATTTCGACCAGATGAAGTAGGCGGCCAGGTTGCCCTTCCATTGATCCCCGCGCGATTGGCCGTTGACGGGCCGCGCACGGGATGAAACGCTTCCTCCCATGAAAGCCTCCCTCTGCCTTTTGGCTGCTTGTCTTCTTGTCCCATTTGCCCACGCCAAACCCACGACCGCCGAGGTGCGAACAATTCTCGGCACGGATCGTGGCGTGTTCGTCATTCTCGGCAATGACGCTTGGCCGCTGGCCAGTTCGCTGGCGAAATCCACCGAGCTGACCCTGCTCGTGCAGACGTCCGATGCGGCGGCCGTTGCGCGGATGCAACGGCAAGCAGCGACCGACGGCTGGCTTGGCTCTCGGATTTATGTGGAGCATGGCGGGAAGCGCATTCACTTGGCGCGGCACATGGCCGATGGCGTGGTGGTCGGCGCGGGTGTGGATGCCACCGACGTGGTGCGCGTGACTCGTCCGGGCGCGGCAATTTATTCCGATAGCAAATGGTCGCGTGCAAGGACTGTGGCTGGACTGGGCGACTGGACACATCCGTATCACGGGCCGGACAACAATCCGCAGGCCACCGACACCGTAGCCAAGGGGCCGTACCTCACCCGCTTTCTAGCCACGCCCTACTACGGGCCGATGCCGGAAGTGACCGTCACGGCGGGCGGACGCATATTTAAAGCATTCGGGCACGTGTCTTACAAAGAACGCGAGTGGCCGATGCTCAACCGGCTGATTTGCCTGAACGCCTTCAACGGCACGCTGCTCTGGGAACGCAAGCTGCCGGCGGGCTATCTCATTCACCGCAACGCAATGGTGGCGTCGGCGGATGCTCTATATATAGCGGACAATGACTCGTGCAAAATAATCGATGCGGCGACGGGCAAGTTGCGTGATGAAATTGTCATCACCGAAAAACAGGGCGGGCCGGGCTGGAAGTGGATGGCGCTGCACGAGGGTGTGCTCTACGCGTTGGCCGGCAAAAAAGACAAGCTCGTTGAAACGCTCAAGGGCACGCGCACGCAATCCGGTTGGCCGTGGAGTTCAATGGGAAAAGGCTACTCCGAGCACGGCGACCAATACGAATGGGGCTTGGGACGCACGCTGCTGGCGATTGATTTAAAGACAAGGAAAGTGCTCTGGACGCGCCCCGAGCCGAAGGACATCGACAGCCGCGCGATGTGCCTGCGCGACGGGAAGATATTCGTTTACGCGCACGGCAAATACTTGTCGGCGGTGAACACGGTGACCGGCGGCACGTACTGGAAAACGAGTGACCAGAAACTGCTTGACGCCATCGGCCCGCACAACCGCGCGCAGAACCCGCGCCAAGGTTACGCGAGCTCGTCGTACACCAAGGCGGGCGGCGGCGTGCTGTTGTTTGCGGGATCGCAGCGGTCGCGGTTGGTAGCGGTGGACGGGGATACTGGCAAGCTGCTGTGGCAGAAGGAGGAGGGCAATTTCCAGCTAATCCTGCGCCCCGAGGGCGTTTACGCGATGGGCCGGGCCAGGCGCAATGACGGCGCGGACGAGGATACCAGCGTCATTATTGATTACCGAACCGGCAAAATTCTGGCCAAGCTCGACTGCTCGCGTGGCAACTGCACGCGCGCGACGGGCACGGCCGATGCCATCTTCGCGCGCGGCTACCGCCACGGCGGCACCATGCGGCTGTCGCTGAAGGACAAACGCGTCACGCGCCTGCCCGCTATGCGTCCGGGTTGCCAGGATGGTGTCATCGCCGCCAACGGTCAGCTTTATTGGGGGCCATGGATGTGCGACTGCAACCATTCGCTGGTGGGCATCATCAGTCTGGGGCCGGCTGGCGATTTTGAATTTGAAAAAAAGGCAAAGGGAAACGAGCGGCTGGAGGTGGCGAGGGATGCCGCGAAGGTGAAGCTTGAGTCCGTCGCCATCGATGAGCGTGACTGGCCGACTTATCGCCACAACAATCGCCGCACTGCCGCCACGCCGATCGCCGTGCCCAAGGCGGTGAAGGTGAATTGGACTTTTAAGCCGATCCAGCCTAACACCCCAACCGCGCCGGTGAACGCGGCGGGCATGGTGTTTATGGCTGGTTCACACGGCATTGTGCGCGCGCTGGATGCCGCCACGGGCAGGGTCAAGTGGAGTGCCCACACGGGGGGCTACATTAAATACCCGCCCGCGATTGACGGCTGGCGGTTGTACGTGGGGTCGGCGGATGGCTGGGCGTACTGTTTTAATGCCTACACGGGCGAGCGGTTGTGGCGGTTCCGGGCGGCCCCGGTGGAGACGAAGATTCCTGTGTACGGCCGGCTCTCCTCGCGCTGGCCGGTGACGAGTGGTGTGTTGGTGGAAAAGGGAGTGGCGTACGCCGCCGCCGGCATCGCTAGCCACGACGGCACGCATGTCTACGCGCTGGATGCGAAGTCTGGTAATTTAAAGTGGCAGAACAACACCTCGGGGAATTTGTTGGGCAAGGGCCTCGTGGTGGGCGTGAGCGTGCAGGGGCATCTGCTCTCCGATGGCAAGACGCTTTACATGGCGGGGGGCAACGTGGTCTCGCCCGCCAAATATGATCTGGCTGGCGGCAAATGTTTAAACACGCTCGCCAACGAGTGGCAAAAGGCGGGGCGCGGCAGCGAGCTGTTTCTGGCGGCGGGTGAGGTGCGCGTGGTGGATCGAATGATGTACGCCCCGCGCGCATATATTCCCTCGCGCTATTACGCCAAATATCTGGTACAGGCGGGGGATGGGAGCACGGTTTTTCAAGGGACGGAGAAGGCACTGATTTGTGTCAGCCTTGAGGGCGGTAAGCCCAAGACCAAGTGGCAGAACCTGAGCTTTGCCCGGACCGACGCGGTCATCAGCACCGCCAACGCGCTGTTGGTCGCTGGTCAATCGCGGGGCAGGCAGCTTCTGGTCGCGCTTAATCCCGATACCGGCAAGCAAATCTGGGAACAGCAACTGCCCGGGATCGTGGCCAAATGGGGCGTGGCGGTTGACCGCACGGGCCAGATTCAAGTATCTTTGGCCAACGGGATGTTGATTTGCTTGGGACAAAAATAGCGCGATTTTTGCGGAAAAATGCGGGTTTTCCCCTGAATCGACTTCGGTCGCCGCGATCTATTTCTGAGATTGCGATTTGGAATTATTCTAAATGTTGACGCCGGCGCGGCTCGCGCTATACTGCGGCCACCATGAGTGACGTTAAGGCGCGAACTGTATTTGTGCCACCGCAGCGCGGACGCAGTGCGGTGAGCGAGTGTATTGTGAAGGCCGGCCTGCGGCCCACGGCGCAGCGCGAGGCGGTGTATGGCACATTGCTGGGCCAGCGTGATCACCCGACGGCGGATGAAGTTTTTTTACGTTCCAAGCGCGACAAGCCGGATATCTCGATGGCCACGGTCTACAACTGCCTCGATGCTTTGGTGAAGTTCGGATTAGTTCGGCAAGTTACGGTAGATCGGGGTGCCACTCGTTTTTGCACGAACATGCACGACCATGCGCATTTCCAATGCGAAGAGTGCGGCCGGATAACGGATTTCGAAGGCACGCCCAAACCTAAGGCTGCCGGTTTTCGCGTGCCGCGTGGCTTCAAGGTAAAACAGGTTAAAATGTCCATCCTCGGATTGTGCCCGGATTGTGCGGGAAAGGAAAAATTGAAATGAGCGCAGACACGGAAACCATCGATCGCTTTGTGGCGCAGGAATATAAGTGGGGTTTCGTTACCGACATCGAGGCCGACACGCTGCCGCCCGGTTTGGACGAGGATGTGGTGCGCCATATTTCCGCGAAAAAAAATGAGCCGGAGTGGCTGCTCGATTGGCGACTGAAAGCCTTTCGCCATTGGCAGACGATGGAGGAACCGCATTGGCCGCAGGTGAAGTACGACCCGATTGATTATCAGGCGGTCAGCTATTATTCCGCGCCGGGCGCGAAGGACAAGGATCGCCCGAAGAGCCTCGACGAGGTGGATCCCAAACTGCTGGAAACTTATGAAAAACTTGGCGTGCCTTTGCACGAGCGCGCGCGGTTGGCGGGCGTGGCGGTGGATGCGGTGTTCGACAGCGTGTCCGTCGGCACCACGCACAAGGAGGAACTGGCCAAGCACGGCGTGATTTTCTGTTCGTTCTCCGAGGCGGTGCAGGAGTATCCGGAGCTTATCAAAAAATATCTCGGCTCGGTGGTGCCGTACACGGATAACTTTTTTGCCACGCTCAACTCGGCGGTGTTTAGTGATGGTTCGTTTGTTTACATCCCCAAAGGCGTGCGGTGTCCGCTGGAGTTGAGCACGTATTTCAGAATTAATGCTGCCGAGACGGGGCAGTTTGAGCGCACACTAATTATCGCCGATGAGGGCAGTCACGTGAGTTATCTCGAGGGCTGCACCGCGCCAATGCGTGATGAAAATCAACTGCACGCTGCGGTGGTGGAGTTGGTCGCACTCGGCGATGCGGAAATTAAATATTCCACCGTGCAAAACTGGTACCCCGGCGATGAGGACGGCAATGGCGGTATTTACAATTTCGTGACCAAACGCGGCATTTGCAAAGGCGCGCGCTCGAAGATTTGTTGGACGCAAGTGGAGACCGGTTCAGCGATCACATGGAAATATCCCAGCGTGATTTTGCGTGGCGACGATTCGGTCGGCGAGTTCTACTCCGTGGCCCTTGCCAATCTTGCGCAGCAGGCGGACACCGGCACCAAGATGATTCATCTCGGCAAGAACACCCGCAGCACCGTCATCAGCAAAGGCATCTCCGCTGGCAAAGGGCAGAACAGCTATCGCGGCCTCGTGCAAATGGGCAAGAACGCCACAAACGCCCGTAACTATACGCAGTGCGATTCGTTGCTCATCGGCAGTCGCTGCGGCGCACATACCTTTCCGTACATTGAGGTGAAAAATCCAACGGCCCAAGTCGAGCACGAGGCCACCACCTCGAAGATTGGCGAGGATCAGATTTTTTACTGCAACGCCCGCGGCATCGAAACGCAGGACGCGGTAAATATGATAGTCAACGGTTTTTGCAAGGAAGTCTTCCGCGAACTCCCGATGGAATTCGCAATGGAAGCGCAGGCGCTCATGGACGTGAGCCTCGAAGGCAGTGTGGGATAGGAATTTACAATGTTGGAAATCAAAAATCTGAAGGCCGGGGTGGAGGGCAGGGAAA
>Ga0114993_10003249_pt1 | contig 17080 bp, 17 predicted proteins | sample ArcticOcean_MG_C_FD_87042 | JGI IMG/M metagenome (GOLD analysis project Ga0114993, IMG submission 87042) | Marine microbial communities from western Arctic Ocean - ArcticOcean_MG_CB2_150 | ecosystem: Environmental > Aquatic > Marine > Oceanic | place: Arctic Ocean: Canada Basin | collected...
GTAGACCGCCATCGGGGCAATGTCCTCCGGATCCAGACGACCGCCAATCGGAGTCAAACCCGATTCGTGCTCATCCAACACCCGGCCCAACCGATCGGCGTCGTAGGCGATCCGCTTGTCGTTCATCAATGTTCGTACCGGACCCGGACAGATGCAGTTGACCGTCACTCCCAACGACGCCGTCTCCGACGCGGCCGTACGCATCAGGCCCAACACGCCGTGCTTGCTCGCCGCATAAGCCGCACCGTGAAAACTGCCGATCCGACTATTGATCGACGCCACGGTGATCACTCGGCCCCAACCCGATTCAATCATCGACGGCAATGACAGCTTCGTCAGCCGGTATGGTGCAGTCAGATTCACCGCAAGAGTCAATGCCCAAAAGTCGTCGTCGAAATCGACCAGTGGCCGAGGATCCGAGCTGCTGCCGACTCCGGCATTGTTCACCAACACCTCGACACTACCCAAAGACGACTCGATCGCGGCCAGCAACGTCGCCGGCACATCAGGATCGGTCAGGTCCGCTGGAAACGACTCGGCCGTACCACCCGCCGAACGAATCTCACCGACAAGCGACTCCAATTCGTCCTCGGATCGAGCCGAAACCGCTACCTTCGCTCCCGCTAAACCGTAAGCCAGACAAATGGCCCGACCGATCCCACGACCCGCTCCGGTCACCAACGCCACACGACCCGACAATCCCTGCATACTCGTCCTTCTTCCCCTCGGCTCTGCCGACACTCGATACGCCGCTGATCCACGACGTTGGTTGAATGGTTCCGATGACCCGGTTAAAAACAAGACACCTACCACCAATCGCACATTGTAAACCTTCCTGATACTCGTTCTCAACCAACCCGAACATTCACGTCGACTCGCCCCCCCTCCCTTCGGCCTCGATCCCGCCATGCCGCTGACACTCACACTCCGAAACGACTCCAAGGTTCCGATCGAAGTCGACACCGTGCGACTCGCCGACGTCCGAGGCCAAACCCACAAACAGATACTCGCCATCACCGTGCTGCACGGCAATGTCCGAGAACCACTCGGCACGTTCTTCGGTGCCGACGGCTCGGCCAAGGACGACAACACACTGGTCTGGGTCGGAGATTGTCATCGCGTCAAACGGATCGCCGTTGGACTCGACGAGGGCACCGTCCGAGTCGAAGGGGATGCGGGCATGCATCTTGGTGCCGAAATGACCGGCGGAGACGTGATCGTCGATGGGAACGCGACGGATTGGGTTGGAGCCGAAATGCACGGCGGTCGGATCCATGTTCACGGAAACGTCGGACACCTGCCCGGAGCCGTCTACCGCGGAGGATATCTCGGCATGACAGGGGGCGAAATCCTCGTCGACGGGAACGCCGGTAACGAAATTGGACACTCGATGAGACGGGGACTGATCGCGGTCGGCGGACGGATCGGGGACCTCTCTGGAGTCAACCTGATCGCCGGGACCATCGTCGTCGGAGGTGAACCGGGGATTCGACACGGAGCCGGCATGAAACGCGGTACCATCGTGTTCCTCGACCCCAGCTCGCCACCCGATATGCTCCCCACGTTCCGGCACGCCGGACACTGCCAACCCACTTTTCTCAGACTCTACCTCAAACACCTCAAAGACCTCGGCTGGCCCGTCCCCGATGGCTCACTCGATGCCAACTATCAACGACACATCGGCGACTTCCTCGAACTCGGAAAAGGCGAACTGCTGATCCGACACGCATGAATTCACCGGACCCTGCCCAACCCGGACTGTCGTCTGCTTTCGACTCCCCCCTCGTCCATGCCGCCTTCGACACCATCAACCCGAGACAATGTCTCGGCACGCCTGAGTGCTGCGGCTCGGCTCGTTCCCGATCAGCCAGCCCTCATCGTCTGCGACCGGAATGGTCAGGCCACCGCACAACGGACGTTCCGAGAACTCGATCAACTGGTCGACCGCCTTGCCACCGGTCTGGCTCACATGGGGGTCGAACAAGGGCAACGCATCGTGCTGATGGTCCGACCCGGAGTCGAATTCCTGGCGATGACGTTTGCCCTGTTCCGAGCCGGGGCGGTCGTCGTCCTGATCGATCCCGGCATGGGACTCCGCAAGGTCATCACCTGCCTCGAACAGGCCGACCCACACGGGTTCGTTGCCCTCCCGGCAGTCCAATGGGCCCGCTGCCTCTACCGACGTCGGTTTCCCCAGGCGAAGCTCAACGTCCGAGTCGGAGGCCTGGCTCCGGCGTTGACCAGCTACTCGCGACTCGAACGGACCACACCCGACAACTCACTCACCCCGCAGATCGAATCCGACGACCCCGCCGCCATCATCTTCACCAGCGGCAGCACCGGACCGGCCAAGGGTGTGAAATACGAACACGGAATGTTCTGTGCCCAGGCCGACCTGCTCCAGGCACGTTTCGGGATCCGGGCCAAAGAACGCGACCTGCCCGGCTTTCCGCTGTTTGCCCTCTTCAATGTCACCATGGGTGTCACCACTGTCTTCCCCGACATCGACCCCACACGACCCGCTGCCGTCGATCCGAGTCGGATCGTTGCACCGATCCGAGCACAACAGGTCACACAGGCGTTCGGTTCGCCGGCACTCTGGGACCGGGTCGGCCGCCACTGCCGAAAACACAACATCACCCTGCCAAGCCTCACTCGTGTCCTCTCGGCCGGGGCACCCGTTCCTCCCGATGTGGTCGAGTCGATCCGCGACGCACTCACCGGCGACTCGGCCGACATCCACACACCCTATGGAGCCACCGAAGCACTCCCCGTCGCAGTCATCAGCGGACACGATATCCTGAAACACACCGCCGCCAGCTCGGCACAAGGCAAAGGCACCTGTGTCGGCACACTGTTCCCCGAAGTCGATGTCCGCATCATCGAAATTGACGACGAACCGATCCTCAACTTTCAAGACCTGACCATCCTGGATGACGGCCAGATCGGCGAAATCCTTGTCCGCGGCCCCTCTGTGACGACCAGCTACTTCCGACGCGATTCGGACACCCGAGCCGCCAAGGTTCGCGATCAGGATACCACCTGGCACCGCATGGGGGACGTCGGCTACCACGACGACATCGGCCGTCTTTGGTTCTGCGGCCGGAAGGCACACCGTGTCCAAACCGAAACCGAGACACTCTTCAGCGTCCCGTGCGAAGCCATCTTCAACCAGCACACCGACGTTCGCCGAAGTGCACTGGTCGGACTCGGACAACCACCCCACCAGAAACCGGCCATCGTCATCGAACGCCATCGAAACGACGAATCGGGCACACAGCTCGCTAAGGAACTCCAGCAGACGGCCGCCGGCTCGACACTCACCGACTCGATCCCGCTCCTGCTCTTCCATGACAACTTCCCGGTCGATATTCGACATAATGTAAAAATCAACCGCGAACAACTCGCAGAATGGGCCGCCAACTGCGTCGCTCGCTGCCAATCTTCCGGAAACGACCCGATTGTTCATCACCTGGCATGAGCCGTCTGAAATGAGAAGCCTCGCGTGAGCAATCTGGTCACAGGTGGTGGAGGCTTTTTGGGTCGCCACCTTGTCGAGCAACTCGTGGCACAAGGGGAATCGGTCCGAGTCTTCTGCCGCAGCGAACCGGGCTGCCTGGGACTCGACAACGTCACCTGGTTCGCCGGCGACGTTCAGGACGCTCGAGCCGTCGCCGAGGCCTGCCACGACATCACGACCATCTATCACTGTGCCAGCCTGGCCGGCATCTGGGGCAAGTGGTCGCTCTACGAAAACACCAATGTCCACGGCACTCGCAACCTGCTCGAAGCTGCCACCCAATCTCAGGTCGCACGCTTCGTCTATACCTCAAGCCCCAGTGTCGTCTTCGACGGCCACGACATGATCGATGCCGACGAATCCCAACCACTGGCCCGGTCGTTTCTTTGCCACTACCCCCGCTCCAAGGCCATCGCTGAAACCGACGTGCTCGATGCCAACCGAGCCGGAACACTCGCTACCGTCGCACTCAGACCGCACCTGATCTGGGGCCCGCGAGACAACCATCTGCTGCCACGACTCATTCGTCGAGCCCGACACGGACGGCTCCGACAAATCGGCGACGGACAGAATGTGATCTCAACCACCTACGTCGAAAACGCCGCCGCCGCTCACATCCAAGCTGCCAACCAACTCGAACCCGATGCCACACACGCCGGCAAAGCCTATTTCATCAATGAACCCGAAAGTGTCAAACTGTGGGACTGGATCAACAGCCTGCTCGAACTCGCCGAATTGCCCACCGTCACACGCTCGATCTCTACACGAAATGCTCGTCGACTCGGAACCGCTCTCGAAATGCTCTGGCGGACCCTGATGCTCACTGGCGAACCGCCAATGACCCGGTTCCTCGCCGAACAACTCGCCACATCGCACAGCTTCACCATACAAGCCGCCCAACGCGACTTCGGCTACCAACCCATCATCGACGTCGACGAAGGACTCAGACGCGTTACACCACACCTGAAACAACTGGCCCAGGTCAGCTAGAGCAGAACGACTGGAGCAGAACAGCCCGTATCACTCCGTCGAGACCGACCTCACTGGTGGCATGCTGCGGAATGGGTACGGATTCAACTTCGTCACCACATAGTCGCCAGTCAACCAACGCACCAACAACTCCATCTCCGATGGCGTCATCCGCTTGGCATAGCCCGGCATCTGGTTCTTCTCGCCATAATGCTGCCCCGCACTCGGCTTCGACAGAAAACTCTTCAGCCAAGCCGACGAACCATACCCCGAAAGATTCGGATACCCGTCCGAATCATCGTCCGGCACCGCGGCGAACGACTCGCCGATCGTCGAATGACAGTCCACACACGATGTGCCGTTGATCGCGCCAGACCAGTCCCCCTCGACTGCCAACGTCCTACCCCGATCCACCACCGACTTGTCGCCAGTCACCGCTTGGCCGCTTCGGGTGTTGTGGCCAGCCTGAGACACCAGGAATGCCACCAACGCCGACACGTTCTCCTGGTTCTCTTCACTTCCCAACGACTCGGCATCACCCGACCAGTCGGCCATTTCCGACTCGTCCGGATTCAACACGTCTTCGCCGGAAGCGTTCTTGAACCACTCCGAGTTCTTCAGCGGGGCGAAGTGTTTTGAGTAGTCCACGACGACGGCCTGCATCCAGGCGGCCGTTCCGAACTGGCCCAGGTCGGCGGCCGTCGCCTCGGCACGCACTAGACTGCCGTCGGCGGCTCCCGAATAGATCAGGCGACCCCGACCATCGTGACCGTCGTAACGATGACACCCCTTGCAGTGCTTGGCAAACAGACGTGGCCCCTGAGTGAATGGGTCCTCTCGCAACAACGTCACAGCACCGGTGACCGGGATCCGGTTCGGACCACTGGCCAACTCCTTGATCCGCTCGGCGTCGCGATGAGCCTCCTGGATCGCCGCCTGGTGATCCTCGTCACCAGCGTCCTCGTAGAATGCCATCAGAGTCAGGACGCCAATCCCAAGCGTCAACGACCACATGAAGGCCACGTTGAACTTGTGACCAATCACATGACGGCCAATCAACGGCATCGCCGCCACCACCGCCATCAACGCGCCGGGCACATAAATTGAACCAAACGCCAAACCGTAATGTTCCACAAACTCGAATTTCAAGAATCGGAACAGGAACAGGAAATACCACTCCGGCCGAGCCGCCGCGTAGTTCTCCGATGGGTTGGCCGGTGCACTCAACTCGGCACCCTTCCAAATCGCCAAACCCAAGACCAGCAACAACACCGCCAGGCAGGCAATTCCATCCTTCAAGACCTGGTCGGGCCAGAAAGTGGTCTCCGGAGCGTGGTTCGGATCCTTGACCGTCAGACCGTGACGACGAAACACGTAAAGATGCAGACCAAGAAACGCAATCAGCGACGCGGGCAATAACCCGGCGTGCAAGGCAAAAAATCGAGTCAGAGTGTGATGGCCGTACTGAGGACCACCCTGGATCAACTCCTGAGCCTGCTGACCAATCAATGGAGCATTGCCCATGATCTTGGTCGAGACCTGCGTGGCGTAATAACCCTTTTGGTCCCAAGGCAACAGGTACCCGGTCAACGACAACCCCAGTACGATCTGAAGTAACACCAGACCCAGCCAGAAATTCACCTCGCGCGGTGCCTTGTACGCTCCGTCAATGATCACCTGCACCAGGTGAATCGCCATCAATACGATCATCAACTGAGCCGTGAAATGGTGTAGACCGCGGACCACCGAACCGAACGTCATTACGTTCTCGATGTAGTACACGCTCTCCCAAGCCGTGGTCGCACTCGGACTGTAAGCGGTCCAGAGAAAGAAACCGGTGATCATCTGCATGCTGAACGTGAACACCAGCGTGCTGCCCCATACGTATCGCCACCGAGCACCGCCCGGGACGCGCTCGTACAAGGCCTCGTGCAAAAACCCGGCGTATCCAGTGCGGTCGTCGAGCCAGGCCAACAGGCTGCGGATCATATCTCCACCTTCTCAGAAATTCCTCCACGGAAGCTCTTGAACTGCACCCAAATCTCCTCACCCGTGTCGGGCTTCACTCGCAAACTGTCCATGTCGCGAGGCGGAATCGGGTTGTCCTTGCTACCGTCCAACCGAAATGTACTCAGATGACACGGGCAGTAGAAATCGCTCTGAGCTCCACGGAATTCGACCGCACAACCCAGGTGGGGACACACTGTACTGAAAGCAGACACCTCATCCGATTCGCTCCGCAACAACCACACACTGCCAATCGGCACTCCAGGAAACTTGTTCCACGCATCCACCAGGTCGTCCTCGACGGTTACTTGCTGAGGCGTTCCGTCGGACGGCAACAGGGATCGAGTCACCGGTAACTTGATGTAACCCTCCGCATCCTTGCCCACTGCGTCTCTCGAATCGCCCGACTGCCGCTCTCCACGAATCAACGGGTCCAGAAAAAAGATCAGACCCGACAACACCGGGACCAAACCAACCACCACTCCAATCGTCCCGGCCAGGACCTGAGTCAAAAACGCACGACGGGCCGTTTCGGACTTCGAAACGGACTCCTCAGACGCGTCGACTGCATCAGCATCGGCGACCGACGCCTCGGTATCACACTCCCTAACCTCCACGGCATCCTCTAACGAAACACTCTCTGGAGTCTCCGGCGACTGAGGGCTCTCGTCCAACATCAATCATCTCCAGGCAGTCACGACAACACGACGCGACAGGCAACAAGTGGGTCGGTACAGGGTAGGCTGAAATCGATTCGGGGCGCCGCGGAAGGAAATGACCCGAAGATCATAGACTGCGGCCAAGGGTGGGGTCGGTCGCTACCGGGCGACCTCGGGGTGGGGTGAGGCGGTAATGGAGGGGCATGTCCTGTCGTCAGGGAAAGCGAGATAGAGCAGTGTTCTTGCTGAGCCAACCGAGTTTATGGGGATCGATGAAACCAACAACAACCAAGCCGTAGTCGTCAGTCGTCTGGAATCGCCGGAAGGGCAGTCGCCATAGCGTCAATCAGACGAGTCAGACCCAGGTCGAACGGCCCGTCGACGATCGCGCCCGAGGCCTGCCGATGCCCGCCGCCACCGAATTGCTCGGCCACCGACGCCACATCCACTTCGCCGCGACTGCGAAAACTTACTTTCACTCGGCCATCCTGTTGTTCATACGCAATGAAGGCACATTCGACTCCGACAATCCGAAAACACCCGTTGACCACGTCCTCGGTGTCGGCTGCCTCGGCACCAGTCCGAGCGAAATCCTCGCGTCGAGCCGTCAGCCAAGCCAAGCGACCGTCACAGGACAACTCGATCCGGTCCAGCAACCGGCCCCCAATCCGGACCCGAGCCTGTGAACAACGCTCGTACAGCTGACGGTATAATAGGTCCGGCCGGGCTCCGAGGTCAATCAATCGCCCAATCGCTCGCAGCGTACCGCCGTTGGTCGACTGAAAACGGAACCAGCCGGTGTCGGTCGCTATGGCACAGAACAACGCCCGAGCCGCCAATTCCGATATCTCCCAACCCGCCGATTCGGCCAGGTCCATGATCAAGCGACCCGTCGCCTCAGCCGTCGTGTCCTTGAACTCCACTGCCCCCAAGTCATCGCTGCTCTGATGATGGTCGATCACCACCTTCAAAGCGTCCGTCCGACGCAACACGTCACCCACGCCCTCCAACTGCACCCAGGCACTCGTGTCCAACACGATGTGGACGTCCGTGTCGCAGGCCGTTTCCACGTCGATATCCACACCGATCGACTGCACCCGACCACCAGGGTCCAAGAACTTTAAAGACTCCGTGATCGGCGACGGATTCACAATGCGAACCGTCTTGCCAATAGCCTCCAGCAACTCGGCCAGACCAATCTCCGAACCGATCGCGTCCGCGTCGGGCCTCACATGACTCGTCAACACGAATCGCTCGTGTGACGACACCAGATCACAAAATGACTGCCAGTCGATCGCCATCGGTCCCTCTCGTCGCCGATCCGCTCCAAAGGACGTCAGGATAACTCGTCGCCACTCGACTCGCCAGCTCCCACACCCCCGACCGACTCGGACTCCAAATAAACCCACACCGCCTCAATGTCTTCCGCCAATTGATCCTTCAACTCATCCACCGAACCAAACTCGCGTGTTTCACGAACCCGCTCGAGAAACTCGACCGACAACTCCTGACCGTACAGGTCCCCGTCGAAGGCCAACAGGTGCACCTCAACCTTGCGATCCGATTCTCCAAACGTCGGGTTGCCGCCCACATGAACCGCCGCCGGATATCGCCGACCCGACACATCGGCAGAACCCACGTACACACCGTCTGATGGAACCAAGGTGCCAATCCCCCCAAGGTTGGCTGTCGGAACTCCCAATTCGCGACCACGACCTTCGCCGGAAACCACAACGCCACGCACCCGGTGCGGTCGGCCCAACATCCCCGACGCCGCAACAACTTCACCCGCATCCAACGAAACACGGATCCGGCTCGACGACACCAACTCGCCGCCTGATGTTGCCGGCTCGACCAATTCCAAACTCATCCCCGCACCACCGCACAATCGACCCAGCATCTCAACATCACCCGCTCGATCGCGGCCAAAACAGAAATTGGGGCCCTCAATCAAACCACTAGCACCCAATAAATCGACCACCACTCGGCCAAAGAATTCCGAAGCTTCAAGAGACAACAACTCCAACGTCGTGGGCAATGCCACCAAAACGTCGACGCCCAGTTCACCCAGCAATACCGCTCGATCCTCGATTGTGCTCAATAACGCTGGAGCCAACTCGGGACGTAGCAACTGGCCTGGATGAGGATCGAAGGTCAACACCACCGACGACACACCCGCAGATCGAGCCGATGACACCAAGCGGTCGACGATGCGAGCATGGCCCAGGTGCACACCGTCGAAATTCCCGATCGACAAGAACCCGCCATGCCTCGAAAACCGCTCGTCGATGCCGCGAACCAATTCCATTGCCCGTTTCCGCTCTCAATTCACCCCGACACCGATCCGAAACGCTCTGCTCCATCACAGCCCGCCTGCAGACTGCTGCCTTGGAAAGGCTCGTCCTACTGAAACACCCGCTGTGAGGCCGTGTAACGAACCACTCGGTCAGGATCGAGTCGGCGGCCGAGACCCGGTTCAGTCGGAATCTCCAGACAACCGTCCTCGTCCAGCTCGAACGGCCGATCCAGCAAATCTTCAATGTAGGCACACGGAGTCAGGTACTCGACATACCGCGCCACCGGCATCGCCGCTGCCAGCTGCAGATCAGCCGCCAGACCGACCGCCGTGTTCCAACCGTGCGAGACCACCTGCACGTTGTGATCGTACGCCCAGACCGCAATCCGACGCGATTCACTCAAACCACCGTTCTTCGTCGTGTCAGGCTGGATGATATCCACCGCGCGACGACTGATCCACGGCAAGAAGGACTGACGCCGAGTCAACACCTCGCACCCGGCAATCGGAACCGGTGAGCTTCGAGTCAACTCGATGTAACCCTCGATGTCGTCAGGCGGCAATGGCTCCTCGAACCACTCGATCCCGTAATCGGCCAGCATACGAGCCGTTCGCTTGGCCCAGTTCACGCCGTGAGGCCAGAACTGCTCGCTGCCACCCGCGTCGACCATCAACGCCACAGAGTCGCCAACCGTCTCGCGAGCCGTCTTCACCAGCAACTCGTCCGTCTTGTGATCCCGTCGACCAAAAGGACGCCAACCCAACTTGATCGCCCGGAAACCGCGAGCCACCGTCGCTTCGAGCGATTCTCGCAACTTCGCTGGCTCGTCGAACAGCATCGAACCATACGCCTGGATCCGGTCGCGGTGGTTTCCGCCAAGCAAACGCGAAACCGGTTGACCACACGACTGGCCCATCAAGTCCCACAACGCAATGTCGATCCCGCTGATCGCGTGCTCAACCGCTCCGCCACGACCCTGCCAGAATGTCGATTCCCGCAACATGTCGGTCACCCGCTCGGGCTCGACCGCCGACTCGCCCTTCAACAACGGCCACAACAACTCGACAGAACCCTCGACCAGTTTCCCCGACGTGAAACAACTGCCCATCCCCACCAGACCGTCCTCGGACGTCACCTGGACAAGAGTGTGCAGGTTGTCCTCGGTTTCCAGATCCTGAGGCCAGCCGCCGTCGACCGTGGCACCAGTCAATGCTGTCAGTTCCAGCTCGACAATTCGCATCGACACAGACTAGCAGCCCGCCGGGATAGACGGAAATCACCGACACCTGCCCTGGTGTCACGGACGGGGCGTGCCTCGACCCAACCCCGTCCCCACCGGGACGTGCGAACCGATCGGTTCGTACCAACCCGCACCCACGTCGCCGGAACCGCGTCCCAATACGGGTGACAACCTGGGTCGGAATACCGCCAACAACAACAGCGGAACGTACCACAATACGAACACTCCGCCTTGGTGCGAGTACCAAAACTGCGTCGCCACGACCAGGGCGGCCGTATGTGAAATCAGATGCTCCAACGTCTTCTGACGCGGCCAGATCGTCAAGACGCACAGTAAAACCACGAAAGCGACAAAAACCGGGATCCGATAAAACAGGTTTGCTGGGTTCCAGACACCCCAACTGCCACCCCCACCCGCCTCGATCGACTCGCCTCCGTATTCACTCAATACCGAATCCACCGCCGCTCGCAGTCGCCCCGACAATTCCGGTACGTCCGTCGACGTCAACGCCAACACGCTCACCTGCAACGACACTCCGACCACGATCAGTGACAAGACAAACAACAGGCCACGCTTGCGTTCGTAGAACACAAACCACAACGGCAACAAGAACAGAAAGACAGGCAACAGTTCCAGCGAACCGCAGGCGACTCCCATCAACAAGCCGGCCAGTAACGGACGACGCACCGCCACAAACGCCCAGATGCAACACGCCGCCGGCAACACGTGCTCCACCTCACCCACGGCATACGACGTGCATGGCAACAACAGGTACAAGGTCGCCATCGCAACACCCTGACGACGGTCGCCGAAATGCAATCGGCCGATCAGGTACAGGCCGATCACTACCGCCAAATGAGCCAGCACCGGGATCGTTCGAGCAGCCAACTCGTGGATCCGGTCGCTGTCTAGACGACCGCTTCGGGTCGGAGCCAACTTCTCGAGAACTGCCGTCGCTGCAGCTCCCGCCGCTGTCGAAGCCGGACCACCCGATGCCTCTGATACGGTCTCCCGACGCAAAACCTTCTCGCCACTCGTCACCGCCGCGACCGCCGACGACGACGGGGGATCGACCAACACCTTGGCCATCAGGAAGGCAAACGAGGCAATCGCCAGGAAGACCAAACCCTGAGCCGCCAGGTTCGGCTCGATCAACGGGCGACGACGAAACAACGAGTCGCAAAATAACCGAACCAAGACCAGGCCCGCTCCGGCAAATAGCCAACTCGTACCCAACGTACGCAGAAAATCGTAACGCTCGGGCTGACTGGCCAAATCGATCCCCAATCGATCTGGCTCCACCATCAACAGACCCGGAGTCAAACTCAACAACAACACGACGTCCAGGTTGCGCAACGACCAAATGCGGCCGAATCGGAAGAATACCGCGACGACCAACAACGACGACAGGCAAAACCACGTCGTGTCGTTGACGTCGTAAGTACTGAAAAAATCGCGCATGTCCCGGTCGCCTGACCCTGTGACCCCGGCCGCCATCCCACGTGAGTGCACGCGGCTCTACTGAACTCAAGATTCGCCCGCAGTTCCCAGCCCCGGACGACTCAAGGACCGCACTTCAGCATACGGTTCACCCAACGAAAGGCAATCCACCGACCCACAGCACACTCGACACGACAACCGTTGACACCCCCCACGCACGGGCTACAATAATGCTGATTCCGCTCCAAAACACCTGCCCGATTGCGGCGGGACCAACGAGTGGGCACCCCGAGAGCATTCTGCCCGGAACACTGCGTGCCCGGACCCGCCGCTCCGAATCGCTCGGCGAGATCCCGGACCAGCCGATCCGTCGGCTTCGTAGATCAACAACCTGGTCAACAATAGAATCCCGCTACCAGCAGCCTATCACGCACGCAAACACTCAAAACCACAACCCCCACGCAATATCGACTCCCAACACCACACGACTCTTCGAAGGCACGCGCCAATGTTTCCCGGGCCTGTCCAGATGCTGATCGTCGTCGCCGTCATTATTCTGCTCTTCGGAGCCAAACGCCTTCCGGCCACGATGAGGTCGATTGGGAAGAGTGTTACCGAGTTCAAGAAGGGGATCAACGACACGTCCGAAGACGATTCGGCCAACAGCGATACCGGAAACACACCACCGCCTGCCGCAGGAAACGAACCCGAATCGACCGAATCGTCCTGACCGCCCACAGCACCCAGCCCCCTTTCCACTCAACACACTTTCTGCAATAGCAAGAGGCCTTAGCGATGAGTACCTGCGTTGCTTTTCTCGGCTTCCCCGGTGGCCCCGAGCTGCTGATCGTGCTGTTTATCGCCCTGATGCTCTTCGGGAAAAAGTTGCCTGAAGTCGCTCGGAATATGGGCAAGGGGTTGACCGAGTTCAAAAAAGGCATCCGTGGCGTCGAGGACGAAGTGCAGTCGGCCACGTCCTATCACTCGGAACCGACCGCCGAACGACCCATGCCCGAAGATGATCTCGAAAATGTCACGGCACCAAAATTCACCGCGCCCAAGTTCGACCTCGACTCCGATGACTCCGATGACTCGGACAACGAACACTCCGAAGGCGACAGCAACTAGCAGTCACCGCGCCGAAGCGACTGCCGCCACGTAGGCCCGAGCCAGATCCCGAATCCGGTCCATGTCCCCGTCGGCTACCGCCTGCCGCTCCACCAGCGCACTGCCCAGGCCCACCGCACAGGCCCCAGCAGCAAAGAAGCCGCCCAGCGTCTCGAGATCCACGCCACCGGTGGGCAACAGCTTGACCTGAGGCAATGGTCCGTGCAACGCCTTCAGGTAACCGGGACCGCCCACGTCGGCAGGGAACACCTTCACGATGTCCGCACCCGCCTCCCACGCCGTCAACACCTCGGTCGGTGTCAATGCACCAGGCATCACCAGCTTGTCGTAACGACGACACATGCGGATCACGTCCAAATTCACCGTCGGACAGACTATGAACTCGGCACCGGCCAACATCGCCGCTCGGGCACTCTCGGCATCCAATACCGTCCCGGCACCCAGCAGAATCTTGTCGCCCAACGAGTCACGCACGGCCGAGAGAATCCCCAATACACCGGGCACTGTGAAGGTCACCTCGATCACATCGATTCCACCTTCGTACAACGCCTCGGCCACACGCACCAACTGCTCGCCCGAATCTGCGCGCAAAATCGCCACAACGCCGCCGTCCAGGACACGCTGTAAATCTACTTCCCGGCTCATCCGTTCACCTCAAACCGCCGCCGAATACAACTCGGCGTACTCCAAAACCCACAAGTCGACGTTTTCCGCAAAACTCTCGAGATCCACCTGCCCCAACATCTGGTACCGCGCCCGGTTGAAAACCTCGCGATTGCGGATCGTCGCCTTCACCACCAACTCGACAATCCGACCCTCAGAAAATGGACGAATCAACATCTGCATCCGACTGTACAAATTCGTCGACTTGCCCCCTTGGGCCAAGGCAATGTCGTCCCGGCTCACAACCGCTCCCCAACCCTCTTCGCCGACAATCGATTCCAGCTGGAAGCCAGGGAACTGGTCGACCAGCTGGCCCAGGCACGTGCCGATGTGGTCCGAAAGTTCCAGTCGGTACTCCGAATGCAACGTCCGCGTCTCCTCCTCCGACAATGCCCGATCCGCTACCTGGCGGCTGCGAGTGTCCCGTGCCTGCTGGCCACGTTCCACAGCCCGCTGCAATCGTTCCTGGAATTCCAACGTCCTGCCCCCGCTCCCGGTCTCGGTACTCTCGGTACTCTCGTTCCAAGCGATTCTAGAACGACTCGCACAACGCCGCAACAACGCCGCAACCTCACACCCCACACCTCACACCCCACACCACACCAACACTGCCCACGCCTTGCCCACTACTCACCATTCGAGCTAATGAGCCGAAAGCCACATCGCCAATCGCCGGTCCCCCATTTCACACCACGGGGTCACCATTCGACCGCCACAGGGAACTCCGATGTTCGCCGCCAACAGCTTTCGAGACATCCTGTCACGATCGCAATTCGTCCCGACAATCGCCGTGCTTCTCGGCATCCTGGCTCTGCTTCTGCTGGCTGGATCCTCGATTCGTAACCGATTCCTGAAAAACGAATCCGAGAATCCCAACGAACCGGAACAAATGTTACTTATGTACAAAGAAATGCGGCGTCAGGGTAACCTCAGCGACTCAGAATTCCGATCCATCAAAAATCAGGTTCTTTCGACCCGCGATCTCGCCATCAAAACCGAAGGCAACGATCAGGAAGAACCTTGAGCGACCGCGTTTCGCAACGGCCTGCCACCCCGTAACTGCCGCAAACATCACGAGACTCTCATGCCCTCGGGATCAGACTTCACTCCGACTAAAAGCAGCTCGGGTGGCAAAAAGAACGCCAGCTGTTCCTTCTGCCGAAAGAGTTACCGCGAGGTCGGTCCGCTTGTTGAAGGGCCCGACGATGTCTATGTCTGCGGCGAATGCATCGAGTTGTGTCAGTCGATCCTCGAACAAGAGAATCGACGCCGAGGAGACTCGACACAACTCTTTACCGACGTCCCCACACCCCGAGAAATTGTCAATCACCTCGACGGTTACGTCATCGGACAGGAACACTCCAAGAAAACACTCGCCGTCGCCGTCCACAACCACTACAAGCGGCTGATGCACTTCGAAGAGTCCGACGGGGAAGTCGAACTCGAGAAGTCCAACATTATGATGATCGGGCCAACCGGCTGCGGAAAAACCCTGCTCGCCCGCACACTCGCCCGCTTCCTCCAGGTTCCTTTCGCCATCGGTGACGCCACCACACTCACCGAAGCCGGCTACGTCGGTGAAGATGTCGAAAACCTGCTGCTCAAACTCCTCCACGCCGCCGATTTCGATATAGAAGCCGCCCAGCGTGGGATTCTTTTCATCGACGAAATCGACAAGATTGGCAAGACCAGCAGCAATGTCTCCATCACCCGTGATGTCTCCGGCGAAGGGGTCCAACAGGCACTTCTCAAGATGCTCGAAGGTACCGTTGCCAATGTCCCGCCACAGGGTGGACGCAAACACCCCGAGCAACAGTACATTCAAATTGATACGACAAACATCTTGTTCATCTGTGGCGGCACATTCGTCGGACTCGACGATATTATCGCCAAGCGAAAAGGCCGTCGAATGATCGGCTTCGGCAAGACCGTTGATACCGAAACCATCGAACGGCAACAGCGAGAACTCCTCTCTGATGTCACCGTCGATGACGTGCTCGAATTCGGACTCATCCCCGAACTCGTTGGCCGACTCCCCGTACTCAGCAGCCTGTTGCCGCTCGGACAGGACGAGCTCGTTCGCATCATGACCGAACCCAAGAATTCCCTGGTCCGCCAATACCAGAAATTCTTTGCGATGGAAGACGCCCAGCTCGAGTTCACGCCCGACGCACTCGAGGAAATCGCTCGCATCGCATTGACCAAAGACATCGGAGCGCGCGGCCTTCGAAGTGTCATCGAAGCCGCCATGTTCGAGATCCTTTTTGATCTTCCTGAACAGAACCAAGGCGGTGTCTACCGCTTGACTGACGCCATCGTCCGAGGCGAAGAACGACTCTTCCCCGAAGACCCCAGGGATGGCTCAGCCGCCGCCTGATGTCCCACGGCAATCCGACGCAGCAAACGCCCGGTTTGTGCATCTGTCGTGCGAATCGCTATCATCAGGAGATCTGACGCGAGTTCACAGCGAGTGAACCGCCCGCCCCTTTCCGCCTCGCCGACAGAAATCATGGACGTCCGGCTCGAAGTGGTCCACGACAAATCCCGAGTTCGAAATGTGCGCCTGCGCCGCAATACGGTCGTCGGCCGAGGAAAGGATTGTGAACTCAGGATCCCACTCGCCGATGTCAGCCGGCAACACTGCCAGTTCACCCTCGAAGGCGAGCAACTGCTCGTGCGAGACCTCGGCAGCTCCAATGGCACACAAATCGACGATCACACCATCCCTACCGGTAAAGACATCCTGCTCGCCGATGGCGAAACCGTCACCGTAGGCCCCGTCTCGTTCGTCATTCACATCGCCGACGACAACACATTAAGCGACGACAGTAATTTCCAATCCATAGACCTCGGCGACACCGCAGAATTCCAACTCGAAGACAAACCGGACAGTAACGCACTCGACGAAGAACTGTCACCCGATTCGCCTGAGGATTCTGTCGTCGATCTGAAACTCAGTCAAACCAGTGTCGATGACGCCGAACAGGAACCGACTGAGACTCCCGAAACTGAATTCGAAACTGAATTCGAAACTGAATTCGAAACTGAATTCGAAACTGAATTCGAAACTGAATTCGAAACTGAACTCGAAACTGAACCCGAAACTGAACCCGAAACTGAACCCGAAACTGAACCCGAAACGGAACCCGAAACTGAA
>Ga0114993_10003254_pt1 | contig 17061 bp, 22 predicted proteins | sample ArcticOcean_MG_C_FD_87042 | JGI IMG/M metagenome (GOLD analysis project Ga0114993, IMG submission 87042) | Marine microbial communities from western Arctic Ocean - ArcticOcean_MG_CB2_150 | ecosystem: Environmental > Aquatic > Marine > Oceanic | place: Arctic Ocean: Canada Basin | collected...
GGCCAAATATTTATAAGTGTATTAAATAATACCGCTAAAGGTATTGCAAAAAATACTCCCCATATTCCCCATATTGTTCCAAAAAAAAGTATTGCTATTAGGATCGCAACTGGATGAATATTAACTGCATCTGAAAATAATATAGGAACAAATATATTTCCATCAACTATTTGTATTAAAGCATGAGCAATTAATACATACCAAAAATCTACTGATGTTCCCCACTGAAAATATGACACGAAGATAATCGGGATAGTAACTGCTATGGCTCCAACATAAGGAATTATTACAGATACACCACACAAAAAACTCAAGAGCAATGAATATTTCAATCCTAAGATTGCAAAAAATATAAAGGATACAATCCAAACAACTATAATTTCTATAAATTTACATCTGATATAATTGCCTATTTTTAAATCAAGTTCAGCATAAGCTTTTTTTGATAAATCTAGTTTTTCAGGAAAAAATTTCTTAAACCAACCATAAATTTTATTTTTATCATACAGTAAGAAAAAAATTAAAATTGGAACAATTATCATATAAACAATTGTCTCAAAAATACTTCCTGCAGATGCTAGGGAGTATGTTAGCAATGACTTTCCCATTGAGCTTATTTCATTATTCATTGTTGCAAAAATATTGCTTAATTGTGTTTCAGTAGTAATATCAAGATTCTTTGTAAAAGCAGTAGAAACTAACTCCTTGCCTTTTGCTAACATTGAAGGTAAAGACTTAATGAATAGCGTAAGTTGTTCTAACATGATTGGAAGAAGCATAAATAATAGAACAGTTGAAAGTGTAAGGAAGAAAAAATATACAAACAAAACTATAATATTTCTATTTAATTGGCTTTTTTCTTGAATTCTATGAACTAGTCCTTCTAACATATATGCAAGAACTATAGCTACCAGTATTGGCACAACTGTTGCTAATAAAATATATAAAATTATAGAAACAAATAAAATTATAAAAGCTAATGATGCTTGATTTGGATCAGTTAAATGGCTGTCATACCAGTTTTTAAAAAACTTAAACATAGCTTATATGATCTTTTTTCTGTGAAATTGCTTTATATATAATACCTATAATCATGCTAAACTGAAACAGCTATTTGTAATATAAAAATAATATTAATTAATTATTAAAAGTATGAAAACATCGGTATTTCCAATATTTACTCTTAAAAATACTCCATCTGAGGCTGAGGTAATTAGCCATAAATTAATGATTAAATCGGGAATGATAAGAAAACTCTCGTCGGGTCAATATACATGGCTACCTCTAGGGTATAAGGTAATCTCAAAAATAGAGAAAATAATTAGAGAAGAAATGAATTCTATTGGCTCAGTCGAAATACTAATGCCGTCAGTTCAACCAGCTGAACTTTGGCAAGAATCAGAAAGATGGGATCAGTATGGCCCAGAGCTACTTAGATTCAGCGATAGACATGATAGGAATTTTTGTCTTGGTCCAACATATGAAGAAGTAATAACGGATTTAATTAAAAAAGATGTCTCCAGTTATAAACAACTCCCTATAAATTTTTTTCAAATATCGTCAAAGTTTAGAGATGAAATAAGACCTCGTTTTGGTGTTATGAGAGCAAGAGAATTCATTATGAAAGATGCTTATTCATTTCATAGTAATGAAGAGTCTCTCAATGAAACATATGAACTTTATAAATCAGCATATAAAAATATTTTTAAAAGATTATCGCTAGATTTTACTATTGTTGATGCAGACAGCGGCAATATTGGAGGAAATGAATCTCACGAATTTCATGTAATAGCGGAGACAGGAGAAGATGATTTATTGTTAGATAAATCTATGAATGGAATGAATTTAGAAATTGCAAAGATTAAATTTAAAGAAAATAATCTTGATGTAATTCTTAATAAAGAAAATCTTCAGCATGTTAAAGGTATTGAGGTAGGACATATATTCAAATTAGGTCAAAAATATACAGAAAAGATGAAAGCAAAAATATCAACCAAGAACTCTGAAACTGTAAATATATTTATGGGGTGTTATGGTATTGGGGTTTCTCGAATTGTGGCTGCTGCTATTGAACAAAATAATGATGAGCGAGGAATTAAATGGCCCAAGTCAATAAGTCCTTTTGATGCAATGATTATAGAAATAGATGGATATAAAGATTCAAGAGTTAGAGATTTTTCTGAAACAATTTACAATAATCTTAAAAAGAAAGGCATTGATTTATTACTAGATGATAGGGATTTGAAAATGGGCAACAAGTTAAATGACTTTGAGCTCATGGGTATTCCATATGCAATTATTATTGGCTCTAAAGAGGCTGAAAAATCTATTACAACCATTATGACAAGAAAAGATTCTAGTAAGACCTCTGTGAGTCCTGAAGATATTTTTAAAATTATTTCTGGAAAATAAAAGACTTATTCAAAAAATCTATAATTATCTTTTTGACTCTTGTGTTGCTCTAATGCCATCTTTGCTTCATTTAATGCTTTTTTGGAAAAGCCAATGGATTGTTTATAATTTTTTTTGTTGTGAGCTTTGTTAGCTTGTTTAATTAGTTTTCGGGTATCTCTCCATTCATTTTTTAGTTTAATAACTTTACTATTCATAGATCTAGCTTCTGAAAGTAATTTTTTTGACAATTTTCTATCAGATATAACTTCATCTGCAGCATAAACAAACTGTGTTAAAAATATGACTAAAATAGCGCTGATAAATTTCTTCATACTACTCCATTAAATATTAACTATACTGTTTTCCTTGTCACTCATTATATTGATTATTACTACTGATATAATACTTTATTTTAATCTTGTCATCTGGTGATAAACTATCATAAAAGGTTTTATTTTCCAATTTATATAGAATATCCTATCACTTATGGCTAATATACTCATAATTTATTATTCTGCAAATGGATCAACAAAGAAAATGGCTCGCCTTATTGCAAGAGGAGTTGAAATGATACCTAATATTAACTCCATCATAAGAACTGTTGGGAATAATAATCAATCTGCAGATAACTCAGACCCAATTGTTGAAATCTCTGATTTGAAAGAATGTTCTGGTTTAATAATTGGCAGTCCAACTCATTTTGGAAATATGGCTGCTCCACTAAAATTATTTATTGATTCAACTACAGCTGAATGGTTTAACGGCACTCTAACGGGAAAACCAGCTGGTGTTTTTACTTCAACATCTAGTTTGCATGGTGGCCAAGAAACAACTTTATTAAGTATGATGCTTCCACTTATCCATCATGGCATGGTAATTGCCGGTGTTCCTTATAGTGAAAAAAAATTAGCTAACACCAAAAGTGGCGGTACCCCATATGGGCCCAGTCATGTTTCTTTCAATACAGAAACCGATATAACTGATGATGAAAAAGAAATCTGTATTAATTTTGGCAAGCGAATTGCAAATTTAGCTTTAAAACTAAAAACCTAAGAATCTTTTAATTTAATTATATTTTTTATAAATGGAATTGTTATATTCTTTTTAAGAGATAATGATTTCTCATCAAGGAACTTTATTGAATTACACAAAAAATACAAATCTCTCTTATAATGCGTCATGATATAATCACATACCGGTGATGATAATAATAATCCTCGTTCTTTGGCATATTTTTTTAGCACTTTTATCTTATCTTGATCATTAAGCTCGCTAATATCAAATATTAAATCCCAGGTTAATCTTGATTCTAAATCAGGTATTTTAAAGTCAATTTTATTTAATTTAGTTGTGGATGTTACAAGTATATTCTTTTTCTCTAATATAAAATCATTTATAATTGAAAAAATTTTTTCTTCACAAAGGTAATTTGACAATAATTTATCAATACCATCTATAATAAGTAAATCATACTCAAAAACATTAACTGTTTTAATATCATCTGAAGCTAAATAAAGGATGTTTTTTTTAGATGTGTTCATAATAGCTCTACAAAGATGACTTTTCCCGCTTGATTTATTTCCTCTTAAAAAAATTATGTTTGTTTTATTAGATGATGAAAATGAGGATAATGCATCAATAATTGATTTATTATTACCTGAAATATAATTATAGAAGTGTTTATTAGTTATAAAACTAAAGTTCATTGCTATTTGGTTATTATTTAATTTGGTTTTTTTCATAAATGTTTATATATTCAATAGATTAATATATAATCAAATCCTAATCATTTAAACATGAAAAAAAAAATTAACAAGCTAACTTATTCAAAATCTGGTGTAAATATTGAAAAAGCCAATAAACTTATCAATAATTTAAAAAAAGGTAGCCGTCGAAATAATCCTAATATCATTGCTGGAATTGGTGGTTTTTCAAGTTTATATGCCTTAAATTCAAAAAAATATAGCGAACCCGTGATTGTTTCTGGGACAGATGGCGTAGGCACTAAGTTAAAAATTGCTAAACTCTTGAATGAGCATAGATATATAGGGCAAGATTTACTTGCAATGTGTGTTAATGATGTGATTACATCTGGTGCATCCCCTCTTTTCTTTCTTGATTATCTAGCAACTAGTAAATTAGACCTAAAGCTGCATACAACTGTTTTAAATGGTATTAAAAAAGCATGCGCTAAAATCAATATTCCGCTATTAGGAGGTGAAACTGCAGAAATGCCAGGTATGTACAAAGACAAAGATTATGATTTAGCGGGCTTTTGCGTGGGTGTAGTTGATAAGAAAAATATTATTAATTCTAAAAAAGTAAAGTCTGGCGATATTATTATTGGATTAAATTCATCAGGAGTACATTCAAATGGGTTTTCTCTTATAAATAAACTAATACAAAATAAATCATTATCGCTTAGAAAAAATTATGGTTCTACAAATCTTAGCAAAGTACTTATAAAACCTACGAAACTTTATGTTGATGCTTTCCATATTCTTAAAAATAAAGTTTCCATTCATGGTGCTGCCCACATCACTGGTGGAGGGTTGACAGAAAATTTACCAAGGGTCATTCCAAAGGGTTTTTCTGCAAATATAAAATTGGATAGCTGGAAAATACCTAAAATTTTTCATCTCATACAAGAAAAGGCTGGTTTAAAAACATCAGAAATTCTAAAAATATTTAATTGCGGTATAGGCATGATTTTTATAATTAGTCCAAACGATGTAAACAAAACAATACGCTTGCTTAAAAGTATAAAATATACTCCTAAAATAATTGGTAATATATCTAAGTCGGGAGTAAAAAATAGAGTTATTTATGAGTAGACCAAAATCTATTATATTACTATCAGGAAATGGAAGTAATTTAAAAAACATTATTAATAAAAAAAAACTTGGTTTTATAAATATGGATATCAATGCGGTGATATCAGATAATCCAAATGCAAATGGTCTTGAAATAGCAAAAAAAGAGAATATAAAAACATTTGTCATAGATTCAAAAAATAAATTATCTGAAAGTTTAAATATGATACTAAGTGAAATGCAGATAGATATTATAATACTCGCAGGATTTATGAAAATCCTGCCAGAAGATTTTGTTAAAAATTATTCTGGAAAAATATTAAATATACACCCTTCTTTGCTACCATGTTATAAAGGAATTAATACCCATAAACGTGTCTTAGAAGCAAAAGATAATTTTCATGGTGCATCTGTACATTTTGTTACAACTAAGTTAGATGATGGCCCAGTAATTATACAAGGTAAAATAGAAGTTAATAAACATGATAATGAGGATACACTCAAAGAAAAAGTTCATAGTATTGAGCATGAAATTTATCCTCTAGCTATAAAATGGTATGTAGAAGGACTTCTGAGGCAATGTAATGACCACTTCTTGTTTAATGGAGTAAAAATTGATTCACCAATTGAAAATATCTCTATTAAGTAAAATAATTTTCTTCTCTATTATTTTCTTTCCTCAAGAATTATTAGCAAGACCATGCGGAAATCCAAATAATTTAGTAAAAGGTGAAAATACAATATTCATAGCTGCATATGATTTAAAAAAAAATAAAATTACTTTTGCAACAAATACAAATAACTTTCATAAAATTGCTGACAACCTCTATAGTTTTAATATCTATGCTTGTACATCGGGCATATTTAAACTTAAAAAAGACGACAGACACGAATCATCTTTATTTGAGATAAAAAATGGTGAAGTAGAGACATCTAGTTATAGTTTTAACAGAGTATTAAAACATCGTGCTGATAAAGTATCTACAACTTTTAATGTAACAGATCCGAGCGGGGAAAAGTTGTGGCCTGATGGAAAATGTCTTTCTCACAGTGCAATCCAGAATAAAGATGGGAGAAAGGAAGTAAAGCACAAAGATTCAAATTGTAGAGCTTTAGATAGGTTATCAGTCCAAATTGACTATCAAGAAAAACTAAAATCTGGAAAATATGATGTTGAATATTTTGTTATTGATAAAGGCAGAGAGAGAAAATATATTTTTGAACTTGTTGATGCCCAAGTAATAGATACAATTTTTGGCAAAACAGAAACTATATTAGTTAAAAAGATTATTGAGGGTAATAAAAGAAATACTTTAACATGGTATGCAGTTAATCATGAATTTATTCCAGTAAAGATTGAGCAATATAGAAAAAAGACTCTGAAGTTTACAGCTTATCTGACAAGCTATACTGATTAGACAAGAAATTATTTTTTACGGAGTCTAAGAGAGTTGATTTTTATGAAACCTTCTGCATCTTTTTGATTATAATCTCCAGAATCAGTTTCGAATGTTGACAAATCTTCGCTATATAGAGAGTTCGGAGAAGACCTTCCAAGAATTATTACATTTCCTTTAAATAATTTTACCTTTACTACACCATTCACATTTTTTTGCGAATTATCGATAAGCTCTTGTAATGCTAATCTTTCTGGGCTAAACCAATAACCGTTATAAATTAACCTTGCATACTTATTCATAATATCCTCTTTAAGGTGAACCATCTCTCTGTCTAATGTTATAGATTCTATAGCTCTATGTGCCTTATGATATATTGTGCCTCCAGGTGTTTCATAGCAACCTCTCGACTTAATCCCTATGTAGCGATTTTCAACAATATCAGCTCTGCCAATACCATGTTTAGCTGCCAAAGCATTAAGTTTCAGAAGAATTTTTGCTGGAGACATAGATTTTTTATTCAATTTAATTATATCTCCATTTTTAAAATCAAGTTCTATGGTATCTGGTTTATTTGCTGATTTTTCTATAGATTTAGTTCTAAGCCACATTGACTCTTCAGGATTTTTCCATGGATCTTCTAGAATCCCACCTTCATATGAAGTATGCAGGATGTTTGCGTCCATTGAATAAGGGCTTTTATTGCCTGAGTCAAAATCAATTGCGATTTTATTTAATCTTGCATACCTCACAAGATCTTTTCTTGATTTAAAAACCCATTCTCTCCAAGGTGCAATAATATTTATTTTTGAATTTAACGCATAAGCAGACAACTCAAATCTTACCTGATCATTGCCTTTTCCAGTAGCCCCATGACATATATATGCTGTTCCTTCTTTTTTAGCAATTTCTACAAGTCTCTTGCTTATCAGAGGACGCGCAATAGATGTGCCAAGAAAATATTCTCCTTCATATAACGCATTAGCTCTGAACATGGGGTAAACATAATTTTTTACAAAGACCTCGGTGAGGTCTTCGATATATATTTTCTTTATACCAAGTTTTTTTGCTTTGATTTTAGCATCTTTTATTTCAGAGCCTTGGCCTATATCAGCTGTGAATGTAATAACTTCACAATTATATTTTTCCATTAACCATTTGGCTATTACAGAAGTATCTAACCCGCCAGAATACGCTAAAACAACTTTTTTAAGTTTCATTTATATTTTCTGTAGATTCAGTCTTTGGTTTTACCCATCTAAACCCATTATCAGTCGACTCTTTTTTCCAAAATGGCGCTTGTTCTTTTAATGACTCCATTATTTCTCTTGTAGCATTAAAAGCATTATCTCTATGCTCTGACCATGTTGCAACAAGAACAATTGGGTCAGTTGGGAAAAGCAAACCTACTCTATGGATTACTAACCCATCAATGATATTAAATTTTTTTATTGCTTTTTCAACAATATTGCTAAGGTATTTTTCTGTCATACCTGGGTAATGCTCAAGCTCCATACTATCAATATCATCGTCATCATTGAAATCTCTCATGGTTCCTAAAAATACCGATGAAGCTCCAATTTTAGGATTATTTTGAAGCTCATTTCTTTTATACTCCACGAGTGATTCCCAAGGATCAAACTTTTCACTTATTATTTCAATTTTCATAACTAACCACCTGTAACTGGAGGAAAAAATGCTATCTCATCGCCCTCTTTAAGCACATATTCAAAATCCACATATTTATGGTTCACTGCAACCAAAACATTTTCTGGAGATTCTATTTCATGTGTTAGAAGCTGCCATAATTCTCTTGCTGATGAATTTATATCAACATCAAGATTTTCTGAATCTTTCCCAATTAAATCTCTTATGCTAGCAAAATATTTGATATATATTTTCATAACTTTGCCCATGTATCATAGTTATAAAACCAATGATTATCAACAAAATTAACAATTTGGATAAAAAAAGTCAAAAACCAAGAGTATTTATTGCTAGTTATGGCTTTTTTAACTTGATTCCCCAAGATTACTCCAATGGCAAAGGAAGAATAACATACAATTAAAAATATCCAATTACCTGATACAACACCAGGATAAAGCGGCGCAAGTGGAAAAAACATTGCTGTCATAACAAACCAGCCAGTAAAACCCAAAATACCAAAATCAGGGTAGGCCTGCACAAGCATGTCATAACTAGCAGCAAATCCAGCTAACACTCCAATTATAAAAAATAGATATTTTAATATTGTATATATCATAGGTTAATATTAACTTTCTACATCAAACATTTCAACTTACTAATTTTTTTTATCTTACAAATGACTATTATTATATAATTTCTTTGAAAAATTACTTAGAATAATTCCTAAAACAAAAGATCCATAACAAATTATTGATAAAGTCCATTCATTATGAAATAGACCAGGGTAAAGAGGTAATAAATAAAAAACTTCTAATGTAAGAAATAACCATACTGCAAATATAAAAATTCCAAAATCAGGAAATACATCTAGGAGAAGCACATAACTTCCCATGAACCCAGCTAAAAAACCTATTATATAAAAACAATAACTTAAATATTTCAACAACACTGCTTAATTACCCGCCAATGTAAGACATTTCAATTTTATTTTTCAGATGTTTTTGATTAAATCGTATTTCTGAGTAATGGTCATTCCTTTTTTCCCAAATATCTTGAAAAAACTTTAATACTTTCTCATCACTTGGGTTAGCACGAATGATTTTTAGAAGATTATGTCCATTAGTTGAGAAAAGACATGTAAAAAACTTTCCATCTGCAGATATTCGCCCTCTATCACAATTAGCACAAAATGGTTTAGATATAGATGAGATAAAAGCTAATTCAGCTTGATGATTATTTATTTCCCATCTTTCTGATGTAGAACTTAATTCGTCACTAAGTTTATTAATTTTATATTTACTAGATATTACATTTTTAATCTCATCAGAAGTAATAACATTTTCAATAGACCAACCGTTTGACTCTCCAACATCCATATACTCAATAAATCTTAGTTGTACATTTCTATTTTTGAACTTATCAATCATTTGCATAATATCAGAATCATTAATATTTTTAATAACTACCATGTTTATTTTAACAAAACCAAATATTTTAATAACTAAGTCAATTGCATCTATAACATTTTCATAATCCTGATTTGTTGTATTTAGATAACTATTAGTTTTTTTAGAAAGAGAATCAAGGCTAATTGTAATTGAATCTAAGCCGCTTTCTTTTAATTTTAAGGCTATTGATTCATTCAGAAGCGAGCCATTGGTAGTCATTGATATTTTATTAATATTAGTATAAGACTTTATCCCTCTAACAAGATTGTCTATGTTTTTTCTTAATAAAGGCTCTCCTCCAGTTAGTCTAACTTTTTTTAACCCGAAGTTCTGAAAAATTTTTACTAACCTTATTATCTCTTCATATGATAACAAATCATTTTTTTTAAGAAATTTATATCCAGAGCCAAACTTATCTTTTGGCATACAATATGTACATCTAAAATTACACTTATCAGTTACTGATATCCTGAGATATTCAAAATTCCTGTTTAGTCTATCTAAAATATTATTTTTGAGCATACTTTACATTCTTTGTCTTTTGTTAGTTTAAGAATTTTATAGTTTGAAAATTTCATATCAATTATTAACAATTTACTCTGCAGTGTTTCGCCGATATCCAGAAGTACTTTTATGGTTTCAGTAGCCTGAATAGATCCAACTACACCGGTCAAGCTAGATAGAACACCTTGATCTAAACATGCAGCGCCAAGATTCGGCAAATCATCGTAAAGACAATTATAACATGGCATATTTGGCAAATCATTTCTAAAAACAGAAACCTGACCTTCCATTTTTGAAGCTGCACCCATAATCAAAGGCTTTTTTGATTTTAGCGTCAGCTTATTTATCATGGAACGTGTTTCAAAATTATCCGTAGCATCAATAATTATATCAACATCATCAAAAATATTTTGACTTACATTGTTATCAATATATAAATTTAATTTTTCAATCGTTATGGATGGATTCAAAGCAGTTAATCTATCATAGGCTACATCAACTTTCTTTCTTCCCACATCATTAGAAGAAAACAATATTTGTCTTTGTAAGTTTGTAATATCAACAATGTCATTGTCAATTAAAGTTATTTTTCCTAATCCTGATGAAGCTAGATAATAAGCAATAGGACAACCCAGACCTCCTAGACCAATTAACATAACATGCTTATTTAAAAGTTTTTGTTGTCCATCAATGTCTATCTCAGGTAACAGTATATGCTTATTATATCTAAGAAGGTCATCATCACTGAGACCTGGTTGATTATTTTTGTTTATTTTCATTGAATTTTTTAAGTTGTTCCTTAGTTGCAGCCTTTTGATGCTTTAGTTTATATTCATCATATGGCATACCATAAATAATTTCCCTCGCTTCATCGTAAGCTAATGTCTCTCCTATTTTTTTTGCTTCATCAACGTACCATTTTGATATACAATTACGACAGAAATTAGCAAGATTCATTAAATCTATATTTTGTATATCAGGGTTTTCTCTAAAATGAGTGAGCAATCTTTGAAAAGTTGCGGACTCAATTTTTATTTTTTTTGCCATTTTTATTTTATCCTCATATAACATATATTTATCCTATATTTAATTACTCATATTAATAAATATAGCATGTATATGTATATAAGTTTAAAAATATCAATATTTTTGACTTAGACTAATTAAAAAATTATTATTATTTCTCTGTTTTATTTAATAAATTATTATTTTGAAATATCTGAATACCTATTATAACTATAATAAGGCCAACAAGATAATTCCAAAATATATTTTCACTGAAAAATATAACTCCAAAAAATATTGACCATATTGGTATTAAATAATTCATTATAGAAACAAAGGTTGCTCCAGATGTTTGTAGAATCTGGAAATAAATTATAGTTGCAATAGCTGTACAGAAGATGCCCAAAAATATTACAGAAAAGATATTATTATTATTTGCATATGCTTGATCAATATTTTCAAAAAAATATAAATATAAAAACATTATAATAGCTGAAAACAAGATAGTGCCGCTAGATGCATTTAAAGGATCTGTAATTTTAAATTTTTTTCCATAAACGGCTGCAAAAGAATAAAGTATAGCTCCTCCAATAACCATTAGCTCTGATGAGAGATTGTTAAAACTATTTTCTGACAGTAGGTTTTTTTCTGGAATTATTAAAATAATTATGCCAAAAAATGCAATAATAAAACCTACTAGCTTTGTCTTCGTCATACGTTCATCATCAAGAAAAAAATGAGATAAGATAAGAGTTGAAATTGGCATAGTTGACATTAAAATCCCTGCAAGAGAACTATCAATATTTTTTTGACCATATGCTATTAGTAAAAATGGAGCTACAATTCCAACTAAACTCATAAATAAAAAATATGGCCATTGCTTAATAGTTATAACAATTCTTTTATGTATTATAAATACTAAAATTAACAGAACAATGCTGCCAACTATTAATCTTCCTGCAACTATAAATTCGGGCGTGAATGTTTCAAGGGCTTGTTTATTTAAAGCAAATGCTCCACCCCAAACAGCAGATAGAATCATTAATAGCATCCAATTCATTGTATATGGTTTCATCTTAAGTTATCCTTTTTCATAGGAATTATGTGAATTTAACTTCTTTAGTAAGCATATGAAAATTTTATCAATAAATATTTCTGAACCAATAAAAACAATCTTTAATGGGAAAGAGCTTATCACAAGTATTTTTAAAAAGCCTGTAGAAGGTGAAGTTGAAATTACAGATATGGGTATAACGGGTGATACGCAAGCAGATCTTAAAGTACACGGGGGATATGATAAAGCAATATATGCTTATTCACATAAACACTATAAAATGTGGTCTGATGAATTAGATAAAAACTTTCAAGATTATGGGTTAGTCGGTGAAAACCTTACAGTTGATGATTTTGATGAAAAAAATATCTGCATAGGAGATAAAATTAGGATCTCTAATTGTCTAGTACAAGTTACACAACCTAGAATTCCATGCTATAAATTAGGTGTAAAAATGAATGACAGAGGATTTCCTAAATTATTTTCCCAAAGTTGTTATGTTGGAGGTTATTTAAGAGTGCTTGATGTGGGCAAGATATCACGCGAAGATGAATTAAAAGTTGTCGAAAAGGAACCTAATAGTCTTTCTTTATTTGATATAGCTAATCTTATTTTTAAAGATATAAATAATGTAAAAAAAATGAAACAAGCGCTAGATATAGCATCTTTAACTGAAGAGATAAAAGAAAAATTCAGAGAAAGACTGATGAAACTTGGAGATTTTGGTTCTTTATAAAGATATGAGAATTTCAAATATAAAAATAGTTGATGATGATAAAAAGTCTGTAACTTGTAGTGGAGATAAAAGCACTGGAACACATCCACAAATATATCTTAATCTTAGAGATGATGATGGTACAATAGAATGTTATTATTGCGGAAAAATATTTATTTGGAAATCATTTTTTTCAAAAAATAAAATTTAAAAAAATAGCTATGTTTACAGAAAGAAAAACAATAAAAGAAGTTGAAGAAGGAAATAAGCTTAGCCCAAAGTTTAATAGTGATGGCTATATTCCAGTCGTTACTACTGACACAAAAACTGGAAAACTTTTAATGCATGCTTACATGAATGATGAAGCATTAAATGCACTATAGAAAAAAAAGAAGCTTATTACTATAGTCGTAGCAGGAAGTGTATTTGGCATAAAGGAGCTACCAGTGGTTTTGTACAAAAGGTAGATAAAATTTTAATTGACGATGATCAGGATTGTGTGTGGTTACAAGTAACTGTTTCTGGAGACGCAAGTTGCCATGTTGGTTACCGTTCATGTTTCTATAGAGAAATAAAATATGATGGTCAAAATATTAAACTAATATTTACAGAAAAAGAAAAAGTATTTGATCCAGATGAGGTTTATGGTGATGCACCAAATCCTACAATATTATAAAATACTATAAATTATGGTTTAAATTTTGACTAAAAAACTTAGCTAATATCCCAGTAATATAGAAATTAAGCATCAAATATAACGGCCCCATTTCCATTGATGCAAAAAAGTAATATATAGATGGTATTGGGCTATATATTGAAAAATAATGGTAAGTGAAGTGAATAAATATAATAATGGGTACCAGAATAAGTGCTCCACAAATAATATTTCTTATAATATCTTTTAAAATTAACATAACTAATGAATAAAACTATTAATAAACCAAGTATAACAAAAAAACAGGTTTGGTCACTAATTTTAGAGATTAAGTCTATATTTAGTAATTTAAAAAGTCACCAAAAAACATTATCAGTCAGTAAAAAAATTAATAATGATAATATTAGACTTACATATAGTTTTGATAAACAAAGAATAATTAATAAGAATTTTAAAATAAACAATACTAATAAGGAGTTATTCAATATCTTCCTCCCAATTATTTTAAATAAGAGTAAAGAGCCTTACATTATAGGGCATCTAGCTCAAACATTAGATGGATATATTGCAACGCAAACAGGGGAATCTAAGTATATTAGCTGTAGAGAAAATATTGAACATATTCATAGATTGCGCGCAATTTCAGATATTATTATTGTAGGTTCAAAGACTGTATTATTAGATAACCCAAAATTAACAACTAGAATGGTAGAAGGATCAAATCCATTAAGGATGGTTTTAAATTCAAAAAATGATTTAAATAATAATTTAAATATTTTTTCTCATAAAGACAGAAATGGCTTTAAAGTTATTAATAAAAATAAACAAAAAAAAATGAATAATGTTTTTAGTCTGCCAGCACATAAAAAAGGATTTAAAATACCTGATATAATTAAGCTCATCAAGAAATTAAACAAAAGAATTGTTTTTATTGAAGGCGGTGGATCAACAATATCTAGTTTTTATTCTAATCAATATTTAAATAAACTACACCTATGTATATCTCCTATTATTATTGGTGATGGCAGGAGTAGTTTTATTTTAGAAAAAAAATCTAGCATAAAAGATTATAAAGATCACAAAATATCATACTATAAAATGGGTTCTGATATTTTATGCGACATTGACTTATCTGGTTTTAGTTCCAAGAAAAAGAACTAGGCCGGGCAATGAACAAATTAAATTTAGCAAGCCATAAATTATAGCAACACTAATACTTACGTTTGCAGAAAGTCCTAGTAAAAAAGAAATAAAGAGAGCGGTCATCTCCCTAATTCCCCAGCCTCCTATACTAATAGGTAAAGTCATAGAAAAAAGAATTATAGGGGTAAACACTAAAAATGCAAGATAATCAATATCTAAGCCTAAAGATAAGGCCGCTATTATGTATATTAATATGTAAGAGGAAACAACTAAAAATGATAAAAATAAATGATTCCAAAAAACTGCTCCCGTAAATATTGAAAAAAAGTTTTCACCTATTAATTTATTCTGAATCATTTTTTTTATTTTTTTCTTTAGAAACCACCTAATCATAATAATTATTAGAAATGATGGGAAGAAAAGGTATAAGAATGCTACAAACTTATTATGAATAAAGAAATAAATTGTCAAAGATACTAAAAATGTTCCAAAAAGCATAATCTGGCCAGATAATCTTTCAAATACTACTGACTGAAATGATTTTCCCATTTGAAATAATTCATTTTTATTTTCAGCACTATGATAAATTCTATAAATATCACCAATAATGCCACCAGGTAAAATATTATTCATAAAGTTAGATATGTAATAAAATCTTAATGAGTATGAAAAACTAATATTTAAACCTGTATATTTAGAGATATACATCCATCTATACGCTGATAATGAATACTGAAGAAAACTTATAAAAAAAATTAGTAATATATATTTATAATTAATGATTAAAAGTAATTCATAAATGCTTACACCATAACTATCTATTACTAAATATAATAATATTATAGATACCAAATACTTTAAGACATTAATAATTAATTTCATGTAATTATAAGAATATCATCATGTTTAACTATAAGGTTAGATTTCCTGGATTCTATTTTTTTTGTTCTTTCTTCATGCCACTCTTTTAAAATATTTTTGTCAGTAATATCGTCTTCTTTTAATGCCTTAATAATTGTTTTGATATATTGATGTTGAAATAGCTGATCTAGCTGTTTATTTGATTTAACAAACCATGATGAATCTTTTTTTAGACATTTATATTTTTTCTTTTGACTATAAGATTTAATATATTTTACACATTCAGAACCAAGAGCTAAACCTGTTCCCTTATCTTGTTTTTGATGTCTATTAAAGTTATTAATTATATACTTATCAAACTTATTTGTTGGATTCCATTTTATAATTCCATTAAAACAAATTGAGAAATAAATAATCTTGTTTGATGCGACCTTATTTAGAAGTTTTCTTATAAATGTTTTTGACAATAAATCTGCCATAGCTGAAAGACTAATTAGATTATATTGATTTATTTTCTGTAGTGAACTTGATATATCATCTTCTTTTAAAATTATTTCTATATTTTTAGTCTTTGATATATTTTTAATTTCAAATTTTCTTCTTGAAAGTTTATTAAATAAAAAATTTTTTTCTCTAAAATATTTTGAAAAAATAATAGGAGCTTGATTGAGAAGTTTTTTATTATGATCAATCATTATAATTTTATTAATATCAATTTTATTTTTAAAACACCATCGTAAGAAAGAGCCCGTTCCGCAACCTAAATCAATTATATTATTTATTCTATCTTTATTTTTAATTAAAAAATTATTAAGTAAACTACTTCGTGAATTATTATCATAATTTTCTCTTTGTGTAATCCATGATAAATTAAACTTATCTTGTTTCATTTAAAACTCTTAAAAATTTAGTTTTTGTTGACTTCCATCCATATAATTGTTTACTTTGTATCTTATCAACAGAGTTTGATTTCTGGAGACTTGTTTGAATTTTTTCTGATAAATCATTCACATTATCTATTTCAAAAAATATTACATTTTGGTCTTTTAGTGATTCTCTTAAAACTGGAATATTAGTAGTAATAACTCTTAATCCTGATACCGCAGCTTCTAAAAGTGATATTCCAAAACCTTCGTATCTAGTGGGTAGCACAAATATCATGGATTTTTTGATGTATTCAATCATCTCGTCTTTTTCTAGTGTCCCAACAAAATTTATTTTTTTTTGTAATTGATATTTTAAAATTTTTTCTTTTAAAAAATTAAAATATTTTGGATTCATATCGCAATCACCAATAATGTTTAATGTCCATGGATAATCTATCTTTTGTAGAGCATCTATTAAAATATGATAACCTTTTCTTGGAATTACATTACCAATCGTTAATACATGTGATGATAAATAGTTTTCTCTTTTTATAAAAAA